>Ga0209544_1002387_pt1 | contig 17065 bp, 10 predicted proteins | sample MesohylPK_FD_187297 | JGI IMG/M metagenome (GOLD analysis project Ga0209544, IMG submission 187297) | Host-associated microbial community of the marine sponge Aplysina aerophoba from Gulf of Piran - sponge mesohyl, lysed by proteinase K... | ecosystem: Host-associated > Porifera > Sponge >...
CCCGCCGGTCCGGTTCCTGCGGCTGCCGGAGGTGATGGCCCGCACGGGGCTGTCGCGGAGCACGATCTACGTGCGGCTGGCAGAGGGGCGCTTCCCCGAGCCGGTCCGCCTGGGTCCGCGCGCCGTGGGCTGGATCGAGTCGGAGATCGACGCGTGGATGCAGGAGCGCATCGACAGGAGCCGGGGCGGCGGCGAAGAGGCCGCACGATGACGGGAGACCGCGGCCAATGGCCGCCGGGTTCGTTGTATCGGCGCGCTTCGCGGCGGCCGGGGGACAGCCCGTCGGACGCGTCTAAGGCCGGTGAGCCAGCCCACCCTTTGGGGCCACGCTACGCGAGTCCCCGGCAGGGGCTGGCGGGGGGCCGTGCCCCCTCTGACCCCCGTGACGGAAACGGCGCGCCGTGAGCGCCGGACGCGCCGTTTGGGTGAAGGTCCGCGCCACCGAGGCGGAGCGTGCCGAGTGGCACGCCAAGGCGCACGCGGCGGGCTTGACGCTGTCGGACTTGGTGCGCCGGTCGATAGGCCGGATCCGCACCTGGACCGTGGCGCACGCCGAGGTCGAGCGCGAGCGCACCCGCGAACTGGCGCGCCTTGGCAACAACCTCAACCAGATCGCTCGCTGGGCAAATACACACAAGGAGGCCATCGAGGCCGTCGAGGTGATCGGCCACCTGATCGCCATCGACCGGGCGCTCAGGGTGCTCGACCCCGCCCAAAACCCGGACGCGGATGCACATTAAGTTCCTGGCGCGCGGAACCGGATCGGCGCGGGCCGCGGCCAAGTACCTCCTCGGCGAGCGGGACTCCACCGGAAAGCCACGCGAGGGCGTCGAGGTCCTTCGGGGCGATCCCCACCGGGTGGCGTCGGTGGCGGACACTCTGGGGTTCGAGCACAGGTACACCTCCGGCGTGATCGCGTGGGCGCCGGAGGACGAGCCGACCGACGAACAGATCCACGCGGTTCTGGACGCCTTCGAGGAGACGGCATGGGCCGGGCTCGAACCCGACCGCTACGCATGGGCGGCGGTGCTCCACCGGGAGGAGGGCGGTGGTACCCACGTTCACGTTCTGGCCGCACGATGCGACCTTGGGACCGGACGGAGCCTCAACATTGCCCCTCCGGGCTGGCGCAGAACGTTCGATCCGCTCAGGGACGCCTTCAACCACGAGCACGGCTGGGGCCGTCCGGACGATCCGGCGCGGGCCAGGGTCGAGCAGCCCGGACACCGCGCCTATGTCGAGGCCGCCCAGCTGCGGGCCGGACTCCGGCTCGAATCCTCGCCGCGCGACCTCATCCGGGACTACCTGCTCCAGCGCGTCGAGCACGGCGCGGTGAAAGACCGCTTCGATGTCGTCGCCGCGCTCCGGGAGGCGGGCTTGGAAGTGCCGCGCCAAGGCAAGGACTACCTGACCGCGATGGACCCCGAGACCGGAGACCGTTGGCGGCTGAAGGGACGGCTGTACGCCTTTGACTTCCAGCCCGAACGATTTGACCGACCGGATGCGGACGCGGCTGTAGGGCGAACGCAGGGAGACCCGGGAGTTGACCGCGAGCGAGCTCGCGCGGCCCGCCGAGAACTCGCGGCGCGCCGCGAGGACCGCGCCGCGTACCATCGAGCGCGATACGGAGAAAGCGACCGGGCGGATGCGCGCGCTGCTGCCGAGGGCTTGGTTCCCACTGCTAGTCTTCGGCCAGAGCCTCTGGCTCGGCATCTTCGGCGGAAGCTGGGCGACGATGCGGTGGCCGTGGACGGGCATCCCCGCCCGGACCGGGACGGCCAACATCGGGGAGGCCCGGCGGACGCCCGCGCGGATGGAGGTGGACATCTGGCGGATCGCACTTCCGAAGATCGAGGGAGAGAAGGCCGTGGTGCTGTCGGCGGGGACGCTGGACAAACCGCGCTGGACCTGGCGCGGACGGCCTGCCGCAAAGCTGTCAAGAGAGTGAGGAAGCTGTATGAACGAGTTGGAACGGCAGTTGACGGAGGCCTTGAAGACGTTGTCCGCGCAGTCCGAGACGGAACGGCGGCGGCAATCCGAACAGGTCGAAGCCTTGCGGCGGCAAGTCGAGCGGCAGACCGAGGAGAACGACACCTTGAGGCGGCGAATCGAGCGGCTCGACGAGCAAGTGACGCGCTTGACCGAGTACTACGGGACATCCGCCGCCGTGAGACCGCGCGGCCGCGGCTGGTGATACCGCCGCCACGCGGGCCGGACCGCGATGCCGGTCCGAGCCGCTGAGGGTCCACGGCTCGAAGCCGCAACCAAGCCGTCCTCCACCCCTGCCCATTACCCCTCGGAGACCCGAGATCGTCGATGATCCTGGGCGATCCCACGACTCCGTGGATTACCCGAAACCTGCTCTGGACATCCAAGGGTGCAGAGCGGCGGCGAGGAACCGGATAGCGACGGGCCACATCGACGTCCTGACGGCGGAAGGGGAATATGTCGGCACCTACGCGACCGGCGCGACCGAGATGCCGGACGCCTTCGGCCCGGACGGACTGGCGGCGTTCATCGAGTTGGATGAGTTCGACGTGGCCAGAGTGGTGGTGCGGAGGCTACCGACCGAGGTTGCTGAGCCCCACGCGTACCCGGTCGATCCACCGTCGATGGCCCTGAGATCGTCCGCTGACTTCCGATGCCGTCGAATGCAATCCCGCTCATTTCTGCATATCGTAAGTGGTACGGTGATAGCCATAGGCAATGTAACATATTGTCATATATCAAGTTACAAAAATCATCATGGTTCCGCCGGAACTCGGAAACCTCGCGAAGCTGGAAGAACTTTCTCTCGGCCTCAACGGTCTGACGGGCACTATTCCACCGGAACTGGGGAACCTAGCGAGCTTGAAAGTGCTTGCCCTCGGGGAGAACCGACTAATTGGTGTTATCCCGCCGGAGCTTGGCCGCCTCGCGAACTTGGAGCACGTTTGGCTCGCGAAGAACAATCTGACGGGCACCATTCCTCCCGAGCTGGGGCACCTCACCAATCTGAAGCGCCTGGATCTCAAATACAACGGACTCACGGGCCCAGTCCCACCGGAGCTTCGCGGCCTCAGGAAGCTGCAGCGCCTTGACCTGTATCAGAATCAGCTGACGGGACCGATACCGCCGTGGCTGGGGGACCTTACAGAGCTCACTTTCCTGGCTCTGCGCTTCAATGACTTCACCGGGCCGATTCCGCCGGAGCTGGGCAGCCTGGGCGAGCTGGCGGTGCTCTTAGTCGGGTATAACAACCTTTCCGGGCCGATCCCGCCGGAACTGGGGAACCTCGACGAGTTGAATTGGCTCGAGGTGCACGTAAACAACCTTTCCGGGCCGATCCCGCCGGAACTGGGGAATCTCAACAATCTTCACACGCTCCAACTGGCTGATAACAACCTGTCCGGCCCTATCCCGTCCGAACTCGGAAACCTCGAGAGATTGGAGATGATCTCTCTGAACGACAACCCGCTGACCGGGTCTCTTCCGCTGAACTTCGCGAAGCTGCCTGATCTGGCATTCATAGAATGCCGCAATTCCGCGGGTGTGTGCATTCCGGCGACCGACGACTTCAGGGAGTGGATCCGCCAGGTCGAGGCTCGCAGCCTTGGGGGTCGTGTCGATATGCCTTTCTGCGACGAGATCGACAAAGAGGCGTTGCGGGCCTTGTACGAGGCTGCGAGCGGCTATCGTTGGACCCGCTCCGACGGCTGGCTCAACGACGAGAATCTGGAGCGATGGCACGGCGTCCGGACCGATTCGGTCGGGCGGGTCTCCGGCATCGACCTGAGCGGAAACGGGTTGTCCGGGCAGGTTCCCGGGGTGTTGGAGCGGCTCGTCAATCTGAGGGAGCTGAGGATCCGTGACAATGCGCTGTCCGGCCGGTTGCCGCTGTCGCTCGCCAGCCTGGCGCTGGAGGAGTTGGACTACGCCAACACATCCCTATGCGTGGCAGACGACTCCAGTTTCGAGGCATGGCTCAACGGCATCCCACGCCACAGTGGGACCGGAGTGCAGTGTCCTCCTCTCACTGAACGGGAGGTTCTTGAGTGGTTATACCGCAATACAGAGGGTCCGCGTTGGTACCAGCGCATGGGTTGGCTGACCGATGCCCCATTGGGCGACTGGCATGGCGTGGACACCGACGCGACCGGACGGGTCGTCGGACTTCAGCTTCCGAACAACGGCCTTGCCGGCTCGATTCCCGTGGAACTCGGGGAATTGCCCCAACTGCGTAACCTGGATCTCGGTGGCAACGATTTGACTGGACTGATCCCGCCGGAACTGGGTGACCTGAGGCACATGGATTCGCTATCCCTTTCGTCGAATCAAGTCAGCGGGAGCATTCCTCCGGAGCTTGGGCAGCTAGCGCAACTGAGAGTACTGAATCTTCGCTCGAATCGCCTTTCGGGTTCAGTTCCGCCTGAACTGGGCGGCCTGAGCCGTCTGCAGCAGCTGGATCTTGGATGGAACGGTCTCGGCGGCGAGATCCCATTGGAACTCGCCAATCTCGCCAGCCTGACCAGGCTGGATCTCGGCAACAACTTCCTGTCCGGCTCGGTTCCGCCTGAACTGGGTGGCTTGAGCGCTCTTGAGAGGCTCGACTTCGGTGGGAATCAGCTAAGCGGAAGCATACCGTCGGAACTTGCCGGGCTCGGCGCGATCAAATCCATCGGGTTCGCCGACAACCATTTGACTGGCCGCACTCCGGCATGGCTTGGCGACCTGGACCGCCTGACGGTGTTGAACCTCTCCGGCAACCGATTGTCCGGGCCGATTCCGGCGCAACTTGGCGGCCTCGCCAACCTCCTCGAACTCCGGTTCGCCGACAACGATCTTACGGGTTCCATTCCCGCTGAGTTGGGCGGTCTTGCGGGACTGAGCGTGCTGGACTTGGCCAACAACAAGCTCTCCGGATCGATCCCTGTGGAGTTGGGTGGTCTCGCGAATCTCGCGACGCTCGACCTGGGGGAAAACGAGCTTTCGGGCCCTCTGCCGGCCGAACTGGGTCGCGCCGCCAAGCTTGAGGACCTTCACGTGCGGGACAACGCCCTGTCCGGTCCGGTGCCGCCGGAATTCGGAGCCCTCAACCGGCTGCAGTCGTTGATCTTCGCCGACAACCCCGGGTTGGCCGGGCCGCTGCCCGCCGACATCACGGCGCTTGCCCGGCTCGAACTGCTACTGGCCGGCGGCACCGGATTGTGTCGTCCGGCGGACTCTGCCTTCGACGCATGGTTCGGTGCCATTGACGGCTACCTGGCGCGTTGCCGGGAGGGGCCCGGCGCTTACCTGACGCAGACCGTGCAGTCGTGGGGAGATCCGGTACCGCTGCTGGCGAGAGAGGCTGCGCTGCTCCGGGTATTCGTTACAGCGCCGCCCGACGCCGCCGTAACGATGCCCGAGGTCAAGGCCACATTCTACGTCAACGGTGCCGAACGCCACGCTGTTCGCATCGCTGCGACCACGCAGCCCGTTCCCCACGAAATCACGGAAGGCGACCTCACGGTGTCGGCCAACGCGGAGATACCGGACTGGGTAATCGTCCCCGGCCTGGAGATGGTCATCGAGGTCGACCCGCAGCGCACCCTGGATCCGGCGCTTGGCGTGACGAAGCGGATTCCCGATTCGGGCCGAATGGCCGTTGACGTGCGCGATGTGCCGCCCTTCCACCTGACTCTGATTCCGATTCTCTCGGAAACCGATCCGGACTCGTCCGTCATTCAGTCAATCGCTGACATGGCGGCGGATCCGGATGGTCACGAGTTGCTCCGCGATGCGCGGACGTTGCTGCCGGTCACGCGAGTCGCTGTTGCGACGCGTGAGCCCGTCACTGTATCGACCAGCTTCGCCGCCACCATACTGGCGCAGGTCAATGCGATGCGCCTCATGGAAGCCGGTTCAGGACACTGGATGGGCATGGGGAACGCCAGGGGTTGGTTGGGGGGGATTGCCGCCGCAGGCGGGTGGGTGAGCTTCTCCAAACCCGTCGCTGACATCATCGCCCATGAGTTGGGACACAACCTCTCGCTCCAGCACGCACCGTGTGGCAGTCCCGCGGGCGTCGACCCCTGGTTCCCGCATTCGGGCGGAAACATCGGAGCTTGGGGTTACGACTTCGAAAGCAACGCGTTGGTGTCACCACGCACGGCCGACGTGATGTCCTACTGTGCGGTGCCTAACTGGATCAGCGATTACTTCTTCAACAAGGCGCTCAACCACCGTTTGGCCGGAGACGATGGGGCGGCCGCCGCGGTGGCGGCAGAGCCGGATCCAGTACGTTCGCTGCTGGTCTGGGGTGGGCTGGACACACTCGGTGTCCCCTACCTCGATCCTGCCTTCGTCGTCGATGCCGTGCCCTCTCTTCCGACACGCGGGGGGGAGTACAGGATCGAGGGAGCCGCACCCGACGGTACCCGCATCTTCTCGTTCACCTTCGACATGCCCGTCGTTGCAGATGCGGAAGGTGAAGAGACGAGCTTCGTGTTTACGCTGCCCGTCCGGTCCGGTTGGCCCGACCTGGCGAGCATCACGCTATCCGGGCCGGGTGGGTCGGTTACGCTGGACGAGTCGACGAACCGCCCAATGGCGATTCTGCGCGATCCCCGGACCGGGCAGGTGCGTGGATTCCTGCGGGACCTGCCGACGGGGGCCCAGACCGCCGCGGACGCGGTTGGAGGGGCCGGTGGGCAGGGGCTGGAAACGCTGTTCAGCCTTGGCATCCCCGGTGCGGAGGCGTGGAGGCGGTGAGTACAGGTTCAGGGACCACGCCGTGGTGCCAGCCGCCTTTCCGATGACGGCCTCGCCAGCAACGTTGGCTTCTGGTTGAAAGGGGAACGTCGCTCTGAATTTGCGGGAGGACGGCGAGAGCGCAGTTGACGGCCCTATCCACGACCCAGTGACCGATCGGTCACTCTTGCCGGTTGTTTTCATGACACGGTATTCTCATGGATACAAGTCCATGGATCGCACAATTATCACGATTATGAAGGTGACGTGATATTGCCGACCGATATCAGCCGGTGCGAATGGAAGCCCGAACGTCGAAGCGGGCCGTGCGAGGAGAGACGGATATGCAATCGAGGTGGCTCTTGGCGGATGGTCGGGCAAGGTTGCGGAGCGGGCAGTTTCGCCGGACGCGCGGTGGCGGAAGAAAGGGATGGCCAAGCGCGGGCTTCCTGCTTCCGGCCACGGCCGCCGCCGGGATCGCGACGCTGGTCCTGTCGTGCGGCGAGGGTGCCGTCGAGCCGGCACCTCCTCCGGCTCCCGTGGCCACGACGGTGGCGGTCAGCCCGGCTTCCGCCACACTGACCGCCCTCGGAGAGACGGCCCGGTTCACCGCCGAGGTGCGCGACCAGAACGGGCAGGTGATGGCGGGGGCCACCGTCGCGTGGACAAGCAGCGACGCGTCGGTCGCGGCGGTGGACGCGTCGGGGGAGGTGACGTCAGCGGGGAACGGGAGTGTATCGATAACGGCGACCGCGGGCTCGGTGTCTGGGACGGCTGCGGTGACCGTGGCCCAGGTCGCGAGCTCGATCGCCGTGTCGCCTGAGGCAGATACGCTGGTGGCCTTCGGGGACACGGTGCATCTGGTGGCCGAGGCGACCGACGCAAACGGTCATGGTGTAGCGGGCGTGACTGAGTTCGTCTGGTCTTCGAGCGACACGCTGGTGGCCCGGGTGGACGACTCGGGGCTGGTCGAGTCCGTCGCCGAGGGTGAGGCCGCTGTGACGGCCACTGCATCGGAGGTAACGGGCGAAGCCGAACTGACGGTGGTGTCGCCGCTACCGACAACCGTGGCAGTGAGCCCCGACACAGTGCGGTTCACTGCGCTCAGGCAGACCGTGCAACTGGCAGCCGAGGTGCGTGAACAGGCCGGGCGGGTGATGGCTGAAGCATTTGTCTCCTGGTCGAGCGGCGACACGCTGGTCGCGGTGGTGGATTCCGTGGGATTGGTGACAGCCGTGGGCGGGGGATCCACGACGGTGACGGTTTCGGCAGGCGACTTGGCGGACACGGTGGTGGTAACGGTGATGCAGTCGGCGGGCTCGGTGGTGGTGTCGCCGGCCGAGGGCACCCTCGCTCCCGGCGACACGCTGCGGCTGGCCGCGGAAGCGTTCGACGAGAACGGCCATGCGGTGGACGGCGCAGTGTTCTCATGGTCTTCGAGCGATGTCGGGGTGGCTGGCGTCGACGAATCCGGGCTCGTGCAGGCCGTCGCCGAGGGATCGGCGACGATCACGGCCACGGCGGGCTCAGTCTCAGGCGTCGCAGAGATCACAGTCGAGAACCCGGATCGGGCGGCCCTGGTGGCCCTCTACGAAGCCACCGATGGCCCGAACTGGGTCAACAACGAGAATTGGCTTAGCGACGCGCCGCTGGGAGAATGGCACGGGGTGGATACGGACCCACAGGGTCGAGTCGTGAGTCTCGAACTCGTCCACATAGACGAAGACAGGGAATGGGCATTCTTTGGGCTCGTGGGTTCGATCCCGCCCGAACCAGTCATGTAGGGTGCTAAATGATTGCTATACAACCTTTTACCGATATGACGAGTGAGTTGTGTATCACTTCCAATATGCAGATGTGAGCCAGAATCTAATCCCCCTTTATCGGAAGTCCTCGGACGTAGCCTCTTCGGTCAGACCGTGGAAGCCGTCCGCCGACGAGGGAGGGGCGGCCAGCGCAACCGCCCGATCTCCGATGATAGTATACACCTCCAACCTCCTCCGGGTTCGGGCCATCACGGCTTGACCGACAGTTGCCCTCCGACCGGTGAGGTCCTGTGGAGATCCGTGATCTGCGGAATTCACTTCATGGATCGGCGGGCACGATGACGCACGAACCATCCCTCAGTTCAGGGCGAAAAGAGTCTTCAGTTGCCCCCCGATCCCTTGTCGATCGACCTCGGATGCCAGAAACGGGTACTCCCTCTTTACGTAGTCGAACGAGATTAGGTTGTCGGCCAAATCAACCAGCCAGCGACATCGCTCGGCAACCAACTCGTCGCTGTTGAGCTTCAGCATGCGAATGGTCGCGGACACCTTGTCACGCGTGTTCGCGTCCAAGTTGTCGCCTTTGAGAATCAGGCAACTCGGGCAATCCAGGACGAACCAGCCGGTGCCGACTTGGAACGGGTCCGCGACCCCCTCGGAGTCTGCTTTGTTCCTGTTCAGCTTTGGGCGGGCGAGTCGGTAGTTGTCCCATTCGTATGCCAGCTGCGGGTATTTCGCCTTGGGCAGAAAGTGATCGACGGAAACGTCGTCCCCTCTGATCCTTTGAGACGTGTAGGCGCAGCGCTTGTACGCTCGGCGCAGTTCGCTCTTGGCCCGGTTCCAGTAGTTGCGGTTCCGAAAGTGCCGGTTCGAAGGGTTGGGGTTCGTCTGCAGAAACTGCATACCCGGAACTCGAACCTCGGTGTTGAAGGCGGCGTACTCGGGTCTTGGTAGTACACGGATCACAGCTTGGTGCCAGCCTGTTCGGCGAAGTAGATCCAGCGACGCCAGAACGGATCGTCCGACGGCAGAACCTCTTTCAGTCGATCCGAGACCCGCTGAACCTCGAGCGGATCGGTCGAGCGGGCCGACTGGAGCACCATAGCCTGCTCAAGGACCTGCTCCGCCTCTTTCGAGCGGGCGTACTGGAGACCGAATATCGATGCCGTGAGCCAAGAGGACACATCACCGTGCTTGTAGAATTCTTCCCGCCTGAGCCGCACCTTGTCGCGGTCTAGGCGCAGGTGATAGAGCGTGTCCGATTCTGGATCGAATCTCGTCTCCAGCGATGCGAGCACAAAGGGTGAGTGCGTCGAGACGACGACCTGCATCTGCAAGTGCTCGTCAAGAAGTTCGCCGATGCCGAGGATGGCGGGTAAAATGCTTCTCTGCCAGAACGGGTGCAGGTGGGCGTCGATCTCGTCAACAAGCAGTACCAAACGCCGTGCGGGCGGCAAGCCCCGCAGCTCCGATCCCAACAGATGCTCCTGCCACGCCCACACCACCACATACGTCAACGCCATGATACGGCGCACACCAGCGGACGCGTAGAGAACCGGAGTCTCTCCGTACGGGTGCTTGATCACTGGAATCGGGCGCGGATCGCCGGGTATGCGTCTTGGACTACCCGGTCGCAGGGTTCCAAGGTCGCTCGGCGAAAGGTGTGACAGCACCGCCTCAAACAGCGAGAACCATTTCTTGCCCGAAAGCTGCCATGTCACCCAATCGCGGATGAGTCCTTCCATACGGCCGGGCTTGCTGTCCCATATCTCCCTCGACGTTAGGTTGAGTGGCTCGTCCTCGGTTCCATCCCGGTGGTCGTCCTCAATGGAGAAGGTTCCGTCCACGCCCGCGTACACATAGAGTGCGGGTACTTGCGGATAGTCACGCTGGTGAATCCACGTTTGCAGTTGTGGCTCGAAACGGCTGTAGCACATGCGACGGCCGGCCTCGGTCTGGAGTTCATAGGAGAGCCGAGCAGCATGGGCCGCCTCTCGCCCGAAGGGCATTGCAGGCTGGCCGGCCCACCTTCTCGTCGCGGCCCACCATGCGACATCCAGCAGGAACGACTTGCCGAGACCGTTGTCACCCGCGATGACCGTCAGCCGTTTCCCAAGGTCGAGCCTGAGGCTGTCGCCAGGGCCGACCCGGATCATCTCGATGGCCGCTAGCGTTCCTTCTGGTTCGTGCGCGTCCGGCGGCGGTTCAATACGGTGGGCGATAGCCTTCAGATCGCGGGCCTCCGATCGAACCACCGAGGGAGGCAGGTCTTCGGCCATCATGGGAAGCGGGTCAAGCGAAGACGCTCTAGAGAACAGTGCCCTTCGCTCTCCTGGCGTGATGTTGTAACGCCGAAGGAAGTCCTCGACGAGCCCCTCCCGGGTAGTGTCCGGCGGCCACTCTTGGTACTTCGCTAGCCAAATTGCAACGGCGGCAAGCGGTGCCTTTCGGTACCTGCCTCGCTGGATTGCTGACTTCATCAAGTCAACGTAGTTCTCCCTGAAGCCCCATTCAGAGGAGCCGCGTTCATGAAGGAACACGTTTCCAAACGTCCGAGTGTTGATTCCCTGAAGGCCGGACGAGGCGTAGTCGCCCTTCACCCAGTTACTGGCGCTCTTGAAGGGCTGGAAGAAGTACTCACTGCCTTTGTCGAGGCTATGATGTCGCTCCAGGTGCTGCTTGGTCACCGTGTCGAGCTTGACGCGCACCGTTTTGCCCACCGGCAGCCTGAACTTCTTGCAAGCAAGGAAGGTGATCCCGAGGAACGGATGCGTTGACGCCTTGAGTTCCTCGATGGCCTGAGTGATCGCGGCTTCCGAGATGTGCGTCATGCGCGCGCTTTCAGCGTCCGCACTGCATGGCGGCAGAACGCGCCGTTCAAGTCTATCCCGATGCCGGATCGTCCCGTGTCGAGCGCGACTCGAACCGACGTACCGCTCCCGACGAACGGGTCGAGTACGACGCCGCCGACCGGACAGCCGATCTTGAGGCACCGTTTGACCAACTCGTCGGGGAAGGGTGCCGTGGAGAGGCCTCCGTTTGCCCGGGGTTGCGGCCGGATGGTCCACAGATCCTCTTCGATCTTGTCAGGTAGTTCATTTTTCTTGAAGTGGTAACGTCGATTCCGCGCGAGCATGAATACGTATTCGTAGGTACGGCTCGGCCGGTCGCGGACGAACTCCGGCAACCCGTTCTTGCGATGCCAGATGATCGCGCTACGAAGCACCCACCCGTCTTCGGCGAGCGCGAGCGCGACCCTCCAAGGTATCCCAATGAGCGACTTGCGCTGAAGACCGATCCCGAGCCCGCCGCTCTTGTCCACCGCGCGGAGGCCGAACCGCCTCTTCTTGCTCTTGGCGTCGCTACCGTGTGATTTGCCCTTACCGGAATAATAGGTGTCGCCAAGATTGAGGAAGGCCACGCCGCGACGCTTGAGAACCCGGCGTGCTTCGGCCATGATCGCGAGCAGTGCCGACACGTAGCCCTCCACGGTGTCCTCAAGGCCTATCTGGCCCTCGACATCGTAGTCTCGCAGCCAGAAATACGGAGGCGAGGTGACGATGCAGTCGACGCACCCGGAATCCAGTTCCTTGAGCACCTCAAGCGCAGAGCCCTGATGGATGGCCCATTTGTGACCGGCGGACGTGCCATTCCAAGTTTGGACCGCGCCGGACTCGCGGGTGGGGGTGGCGCGAGAAGAGTCACGGGCGGCAGTGGTTGGCATCTCTTACCGGGTGTTGCTGTCTCGACGGTTCAGGTGCTCGGTAGGTTCGTGGTCGCTAACCGGTAAGATACCGTCTGGGCGGGACGAACGCCAACCGAGAGCCGAGCGATACCTGCGGTACTCACCCCGCGTCAATTCCAGGATGCTCCGCCGGAGACGCCAGCCCATTAGGTTGACGAGCAAACCGATCCATGGGACCTTGCTCGCGGCGGCGATGGCTGTCCCATTCGCGTGGTCGCCGTTCACGGATCGACCTCCGCGTTGGGTTGGCCAGCGGCGAGGGCGCTCGTCCACGCGAGGCACAGGTCGCGGGAGCGGTAGGCCCCGTATGCGGCCTTCTCGTCGCGCTGAACGATGGGAAAGGTGGAGTAGATGTAGCGGATATCGTCCCGATCCGTCACGCCGTAGAGGTGGAAGTAAAGGGCGTCCAGCTTCGCGCGCAGGCTGATGCGGCGCTCGGCGTCCCAGCGGAAAGGCGGCAAGACCTCCCCGCCCTCATCCACATGGCCGATGTCGCGGGCGAACGGAACCATATCGTGCGCCGTGTAGGTGAGTTCGAGCACGGCCTCGCGGACGATTTCTTCCGCCGTCTTGGGTCCGAAGCCCACGGCCGCATACCGCTCCGGTGGCACGACGGGAAGTTGCTCGACGATGAACCAGTTCAGATGCTGGCCTTGGATCTTCTGACGTGCCACGTAATCGAACGGCACGGCGTTGAGATTCGCCACGAGACACGCTGCGTCGGCCCCGCCGTACCAGTCTGCCGAAACGATGGGGAGCGTATTCCCTACGCCGCAGCGCGGTATCAGGGCGGCGATCATCGAGCGTACGTTTGTCGGCGCGGTGACATCCTTGAATCCGAGCAGGTATGGGGCCGTAGGGAACGTGGTCTTGCCACGAAGTACCCAGTACTGCGGGTCCGGCAGCCAGTTCGGGTCCCTGTACTGTTCCGGGGTGGCCGGTCTCGGCTGGGCCGGGCGGTGAAGGTTCTTCGGGTTGATGACGATGCTGGCGGCACGGTGGTCGAACGCCTGCACCATCTTGCCCTCGTAGAGCGGCACCCATTCGCCGGACGGGCTCTGGTATCGGTTGCCGCCGACGGGCCACGCGCCTTCCTTCTCCTCCAGTTCCGAGCGTGTGCGGAACAGGCCGGAGTCGTTGGTCATATCGAACATCCGCGTGTACTTCACCGGCCACGCCTTCACGGCCTCGCCCGACGAGCGGTCCACCAGCACCGGCAAGCGGTCGTAGATCGCCGTCGTGAGTTCCGCGTCGCGGCGCGAGCGGAAGATGGGTGCCGTGCCAGTGTTCGGGTTCACCCGCGCGAAGTCGGCGGCCGAGAGGGAGAAGCACCGCTCCGGGTCTTCTGTCTCAGAAACGTCTTGCAGGAAGAACGCGCAGCGGGCCGGTTCACTCCCCGGTTCCGGACTGGCGACGAAGGCGCAGAACTTGAACCGGCTGTCCACGTCGGGGAAAAAGGGTGTGGTGTCGTAGCGCGTCCGCCGGTTCTCGAAGTCGTAAAGCGCCTTGAGCCGACCCTCGGTGGCCACGCTCTTGAAGAACGGGGCGGCCATCTTGTCCGATGCGATGCCGGATGGCACGAGCAGCCCGACCACCCCGTCGGGCTTGACGAGCGTCATGGCGCGTTCGACGAACAGCGAGTAGAGATTCAGGTCGCCTCGGGCCAGCAGCGGATAGTCTCCCGAAGTCCGGGCCACCCACGCGCCCGCAGCCGCTCGTTCGCTCGCAAGGCGGAAGTCCTCGGCCAGCGGGTCTTCCGCCTTCTGGAGGTCGGCGATCAAACGCTTCCGGTCGGCGGCGCGGGGAGCCATGGCGATCTCCGGGCGGCGGGACGCGAACCATTCGACCTGTTGGAGCTTCATCCGGTCCCATGGGGGATTGCCGATCACCGCATCGAACCCACCTCTCAACTCCTTGGTCTCCCAGTCGTACCATACGCCGGGGAAAGCCACCTGCCAGTTCAGGAACCGCTCGCTCGCGGCCAGTCCCAAGGCATCCATCAGGTGAGGAAGGTGGGCATCCTTAGAATCAGACCGCTTTCCCTGGGCAATGGCGATCTGGTCGCCGAAGAGACCGTCCAGCCATTGGACAAACGCGGTCTTGACCGGCCCTTTCTTTCGGATTCCCAGCCAGTCGAACGCGTGAAGGAGCGACATGAACGCGTGCAGGGGAGCGGTCATCTCCGAGACTTCGGCGAAGATGTCGGCCGAGCGGTGCGCCTCGGCGATCTCGGCGTCCGTCAGCCCCTCGATGATCTGCATGGGCGCGGCCGCGCGTGTGGCCCGCGCGAGCGGTCCCCGCAGAAACAAGCTGCTCTGCTCGTCCGTCCTTCGGATCGTGGGCTCCACCCACGCGCCAAACAGGCTGTCGCCGCACCGGAGATGATGATCCAGAAAGCTGAGCGGGGCGCCGACGGTGAAGGTGTGGAGCCACAGCGAGACCTTGGCCAGTTCCACGGCCATCAGGTTCTTGTCCACGCCGTAGACGCACCGCTTGAGCACCATGCGGCGGACGATGTGCCGGTCGTCGAGTTGAGCCGGATCGAACGTCCAGCCCCGATCCTCCGCGTTGGCCATGATGGTGAGGCGGATCCCCTCGATCCGCTCCGCGAGCGGCGAGAGGTATCCGTCCTGGATCGCCTCCGATTCGGCCAGAGCCTCGATGACGCGGTCGGCGAGGTAGTCCACCAGGTTGACGAGGAAGTGTCCGGATCCCATCGCCGGATCGCAGACCTTGAGTTCGAGCGTCCGCTCGGCCGGATCGAGCCGTTTGAGGCGGCCCATGCGCCGATCCTCGGGAACTTGGCGCGCGGCGAGATCCGACGCCTCGGCGTCAAAGGCCTCCATCCGCGCATCCACGAGCGGACCGACGGTCTCCCGGACGATCAGGTCGACCAGATCGTCGGGCGTGTAGTAGCTGCCCGAGTCCTTCCGGGCGAACACGTTCGGACGGACGACGATGTTCCCGTCCTCGCGGACCACCTCGCGTTCGAGGAGCCGCTCGTAGATCGAGCCGAGTTGCTGCACGCCGAGATCCCGGTAGTTGATGTACCGGCGACCGAGCGGCGTCCGCTCGAACGACAGCGCGTCGATCACCTCGGCCATCACCGCGTCCCCCAACCGGACGCGCGATAGCAGGGGCGCGCCGTCGCGGTCGAACAACCCCCCGTTGTAGGGAGGAAGGCCGATGGATGGGTCACCCGCATCGATGGCGCGGCACAGGTCGTCGAACGCCGACCAGTAGCGGGCCGCAGTGGCCGAGAACACGTCCCCCTCGTCCTTGCGTCGCCCGATGTCGCCGCGCACCCGGTCCCGGAGCGCGTAGTCGTCATACCGGCTGTCGCGAACCGGCAGGAGATCGCGGTCCTCGGCGTAGAGCACGAAGAGGAGCCTGTACAGCACGACAAGTGCCGCGTCCCGAACCTCGTCCAGCGGCGCATCGGAATCGGCTTCGGCAAGCGCCAGGACAAGGTCGGGGAAGACCCGCTCGAAGACCACCGCCGACAGGTTGCTCGCCACCCGCTCGCGGTGATAGCGGGCCTCCGCGATAGCCCGCTCGTGGAATGTCGGCTCGTCCGCAACACCGGGAAGGAAGGCATCCCGTCGGAACACCAGCGTGAACACCTTGAGCCAGTGCAGCCGGTCGTCGGCCGGGAGGCTCTCGCCGTTATCGTCCGGATGCCCGAGAACCGCCGCGAGATCGAGCTCGAAGAACTGCTCGGCGACGGAACGCGCCCCGGCCCAGTAGAGCCTCCACCGCGCACCGTTCGTCAGAATGCCCCAACGCACCTTGCCCGTGGTCACGTCGTCGATGCGCCGCAGGTAGCGCAGCATCTGAGTCGAGGGTGCTGACTCCTCGCCCCGGCGTCCCGAACGACGATCGAGGGGCCGCAGCCACCGCTTGGACTCGACGGTGGCCACTCCGTGCCCGTAGCGCTTCCACTCGTCGGCGAAGCGGTTGGCGCGGTCCTTGGCGGCATCGTCCGCGAACAGCAATCCGTCCGGCACGTCCTGGCGACCGGTCGGCGACAGGTTCTGCTGCTTTAGATGGGCCGTCCAACCGAGTCCCTCCAGCACCGGCCAGATCAGGTCCTCCTCGGTCTGGCTCTCGTTGGGTGACAGGTCCGTGGGGAAACGGTCGAACCGGGCCTGTAGCGCGGCTTCAAGGTCGTCGAGGGCCGATGCTGACAGGTCTTGCCAGTCGGGCAACTCCGTGATCGCTTGCCGAAGGAATCCTTCGGCGAAGAGGCTCCCGTCGAAGGGCCGGAACATCGTCATCCGGGACCTTCCGACACCAATGGCCCGAAACCAGCCGCGTCGAACAGCTTGGTCCTATCAGCTATCTCTTCACCCTCCTCCAGACTGTGGGACGCTCGGTTGGTCGCACCCTGTCGCCGAACGACTTCCCGTCTCGGCCTGCGGTGGACCCTCTGGATCGTTCTCTCGCTTCGCCTTGCTGACACGGTGTTCGTGATGGCTTGCTCAACTCAATGTAACGTTCGTGCCGAACCGGGCTTTTCACGACCAACCTCCCCCGCGGCCTCCGTTTTCTTTTGGCGGCCATTCGGTGCGCAAAGGGTCGCATCACCGATCCATAGCTGGAAGCACGGTACGCTGAGCGATCAACGGCTCGGCCCGGAGTCCCGATCCGGCCCGGGACGCCTGATCTTCTCCACCAGCCGCCTTGTCATCTCCACCTGCTCCCTGGCCCTGCGCCGTAGGTGCCGGAGTATCCGGTCAAGTCCGTCACCCGCCCGCTCAGCCGCTCGACTTGCCGCTGCAAGGCTTCGACCTGCTCGCGCAACGCTTCGATCTGTCCGGAGTGCCGCCGCTGTTCCGTTTCG
>Ga0209544_1002388_pt1 | contig 17062 bp, 18 predicted proteins | sample MesohylPK_FD_187297 | JGI IMG/M metagenome (GOLD analysis project Ga0209544, IMG submission 187297) | Host-associated microbial community of the marine sponge Aplysina aerophoba from Gulf of Piran - sponge mesohyl, lysed by proteinase K... | ecosystem: Host-associated > Porifera > Sponge >...
CGGATGCCAGCATCGCGTTCATGACAAAGCGCGCCATGCGCCCATTGCCGTCCGGGTAAGGATGGATATAGCCGAACAGCCAGTGACCGAGCACGGCGCGAACGGACGGTTCGGTTTCGGAGTCCAGCAGATCGAACAGGGCCGGCATGGCATCGCGCACCGCCTCCCGGCGCGGCGGCACATGGCGCGACCCCCTCAGATATACGGCATCGTTGCGATAGCCCGCCAGGGCGGAAGCCGCGAACAGGCCTGCGGCGACGCAAGGCTGAAACAGTTCGCGATACCAATCGCGGTGGGCCTTGTGGACGAGAGCTCCGGCTTGGCCGCCGTCAACGATCGCGCCGACCGTCGCCCGCACATGCTGGAATGCCTGCCAGTAACCGCGCGCGGCCAACGCATCGCGGCTTTGCCGGTCGGCACCTTGATTATCCGGATCCCAGTCGCCCACGCGCACCCGGTCGATCAGCTCAGGCGTGACGCGGTAGCCCTCGATCGACAGCGAATGATAGGCATCGATTCGATATATGTCATCGACGAAGGACAAGTAGGCATCTGTGTCTTTCGGCGGGCCAGGCGCTTCGGGAAAGGCTGCGATCACGGGATCGCGCATCGTTTCCCACAACGATTGCAGGCGGCCGACTATCGGCACCAGGGTCCGGCTCGGCGCACCGAGGGCCCGTTCCGGCTCGAACGGATCGGATTCGCGGACATCGTAGCCGGCACGTTTCATGACACTCAGAATCTCATCGCCCGCGTCGCCCCTGCCAATCCGCCGGAATCCTCCCGCCAGCCGCCCGGCAATGACCGAACGCCCGCCATCGAGCAGCCGCCCGAGCACGTCGGACGCATCGCGGATGCCCGAGAGGACGACCTGCGCCTCGACCGGGTGCCGGACGAAGAACGCCTCCGGCGCGCGCGCCAGTGCCGCCTCGGGCACAAACAGCCGCAGCCCGTCCCGGTCCGTCAGGTCGGCATCCGGCGGCATTTCCTTTACGCTGAGATCGAACAATGACGTGCCGAACAACAGTTCGACGTTATTGTTGGCACCCTTGGGCGCGTAGATGACGACCTGCCGCGGGATGACGGTGCATTCAGCGTGGAGCAGCAAGGACTGTTCCGGGGACAGGTGCCAGTCCGGCCCGAACCGGACTGTACAATAGGCCGCACAGAACTCCCAGAAGGACGCGAACCAGGGCGTCGCATCGCCCGGAATGGTATCCGGGCTGCAGGAGATCAGCCAGCCCTTCATCACCTCGCGCAGAAAACCGTTTCTCACCAGCCGTGTTCGGTGAACGCGCGTCAGTTCGCCGGAGCGGAAAACCCGCCGGCCCCGGCCCTGGAGCTTCTCGAGCTGCGCCAGCGACGCAGCGAGTTTCTCATTCGGTGTGACCATGCTGGACCGTCTGCGTGGCTTCACAAGTTTATAGTGCCGTATAGGTACAAGTATATAGCGTCGCAGTAGTTCAAGTCAATGCTGCTGCACGCATACCAGTAATTCTCATTATCAATTCATTTTCGATTTTCTCCTTGCCTGGGCGGTTTTCCAACGGGACTGCGGATTGTTTCGTCTGCGGGGAGGCGGTCGTCGGTCGGGGCGGCTTTTCAGGAAGGTCGGCGGTTGCGATGGCTCGCAGGAGTGCGCTCCAGTCCGGAAACACGACGTAGACAAGCGCCGTGCGAATGTGATCCAGCAATCGATACCGCACGGCGAGTCGGGCGAGCACCGCCTTCCAGGCCTCGCAGCGGAGGTCGCAGGCGTTATGCATCAGGAGAGAGATTATGTTGAACATCGCCAGGCAGGCCGGCGAGCGCATCCCTGCCGCGGTAGAAGTTGTGATCCAGGTTGAAGCCGTCTTTCAGTATCCCGAAGGCATTGTTCTTGACCTTCCACCTCGCCCGCGCGCATCTTGCCAGGTCCTCGACGGTATCGCGGCCGACTTCGAGATCGGTGGCGAACGCGCTGTGGTATCGCCGCCCGCCGGACGGCGAGCCGACGGTGATCTCGAACCAGTTGACCTTCAGGGCGTCCTCGCCGTCCCTGGTCGGCACGCCGCTCATCCACCGGTGGAAGCAATGGACCTTTTTCCCGCCCCTGCCTTCGACGGTGCGCAGCGAGTCGACCTCAACTCCTTGAATATACTCGTATAGCGCGGCGTGCGATTTCGGTTTGCAGGTGAACAGGAAGCTGCCGCCGGCCTCAAGGACCGCCTCGCGGGCCGGCCTGGCAGCAGTACAGGTCGTCGCCGAGATAGACGGGCCGGAACCGCACCACCGCCGGGCCGATTCGCTTAAGCCACCGCTTGGCGGCATTGATTTCGCAGTCCTGCTTTTCGTCGCCGTCCTGGGCCGGATGAATTCCGGCGGCAGCGGCGGCAGGTGGTTCGATCCCGGCGCGACGATGCTTTCTCCGAGATTGGCGTAGAAGTTCTCGACCTTGCCGCTCGACCGCAGGCGCACGGAGCAGTTTCGCAGCCGAGCTTGCAGGAGGTAAATTACTCGGTGCCGTCGAGGTCGTCGGCGACGTGGTGGAACATCCGGTCGAAATGCTCTGGCAGGGTTCCGTCTAGCATGTCGCGTATGTGGTTGTCGCAGGCAATTCGCTCTATTCCGAAAAGGGTGCGGGCGTTCGAGATGCTTCTGCGCGGACAGAAAGGACGAGCACTGCAGGAACATCACGGCGAAGGCGGCCATGCCGAGGTCGGCAATCGGCAGGCGCGCGTTGCGACCGGTCCGGCGCGGCGGCGCCGAGTTCGCGCATTTTACAGATATATCCCACGAGAGGCGTCATGATCGCCGCAGACCACAAAATCGAGCGTGGTACAATAGCAACATCCGGGGAATCGCGGATTTCTTCGCCGGTTTTCGAGGAATTTTCCGGTTTTCGGCGGCCGACCTGATTCGCCCCGCCGGGGAATAATTGAAAAAATTCCTCTTAGCGAAAAAAACGCTTTTATATCAACGACATAAGATCTCTAAGGGGAATAATTAGAATTGCTGCACACATGCACGTAAATTGCAACGCAGAAACACACGTCTCTGCTGCACAGCGATGTTCGCAGGAAGCACGGATTTCTATCGCCCCCATGGAGCTTGACAATGTCAGAATAATTTCCTAGTAACCCTGACATTGGAGATTGCCATGAGCGATGGGCCCCACAGAAGCCTGAAAATGCCACGCGGCTGGAAAAGACTCGCGAAGCGGGCCGACAAAAGGGCATACGCGCCTGAAGAGGTATGCGACGCTCTGACGGAAGCGCTTGAGCGTGATTGGCACGCGGAAGTACCGGACAGCGTCTGCAGACGCGTGCGCGACATACTTGGCGACAGCCAGAGTTCCCTATTCGGCGATCAGCGGGCCGAACGGCTCGAAGCCCTGCGGGGGGAAACGGCGGGATACCCACTTTGCAACACCTTCCTCGATTATGCAATATTCGTGGCTGAGCGGGGACAATTCGGCGACGAAGCGTTGCGGGAAGCGGCTGGCAAGGCATTGGCGGACCGCGCCGCGCGCGGCGCCCGTCAGATCGAGGAACACTACTGCCGCGAGTCCACGCTCCACCGTGCCGCCCATGTCCGCGAACGAATCGAAACCGGGATCATGCAGTTGGATATCGACGGCATTGCCGGGCGGCTCGTCGGCATCTCCAAGAGCGGAAGCTCGCGGCCGGCCAAACGGACCGGCCTCGATGAAGGCGTGCAGCTTTGAAAGAAACCGCCCCCGGTAACGCTGCTGAACTGCCGATACACCGTGTAGACGTTGTCGAGCCGGGAGTGCCCGAGCTGGAGCATCATATCAGGTGCCAGATCGGGGAGAACCTGCAATTCGATACAGCGGGGCTAGCAACCTATTGCTTTGCAAATTGGGACGCACGGGTCTTCGACGCATTTGTGCTCGCTGCCGCGATACAGTTCTGCGATCACACGAAAGCCCGGCCTTCCGTCCGGTGGGGTCGGAAGATCATCCTGCGGGTACCCATCCATGATCCGGTGCGTTGGCGTTCGGCGGCGGTTTCCGAGGCGTTGCACAGGGCGTTGGATTTTCTAACCGGCGACCGGTGGCACATTGAATTTGTCGCGCGAAAGAGGCCGGAGGACCCGCCCCCGCAGCTAAACCTAAGTCTGCCGAACAGCGAAAGCATAATTATCCCGTTCAGCGACGGCCTCGATTCACGGGCAGTCGCCGGTCTGGCAGAACGCAAGCACGGCCACAAGCTAATTCGGGTCCGATTGGGGTCGCGCTCCCTCAACGGCCATCCCACGAAAGGCGAGCGCGTGCCCTTTGCATCGGTACCGTATCGAGTGCGCTTCGGTCGTCGGCGGTCGGTGGAATCCAGCGCGCGTTCGCGCGGGTTCAAGTTTGCGCTGCTGAGCGGGGTCGCGGCCTATCTGTCGCATGCGCGGCAGGTGATCATGCCCGAGAGCGGCCAGGGGGCTCTTGGCCCGACCCTTGTTCCTGTTGGTCAGGCCTATGAGGATTACCGGAATCATCCGCTCTTCGCCGACCGCATGGAAGCCTTCCTGTCGGCACTGTTTGACCACGATGTTCGGTACGTCTATCCGCGCCTCTGGTACACCAAGGCGGAAACGTTGGCGGCGTTCACTGCCGAATGCCCGGACGAAACGAACTGGGCCCTGACGCGCTCATGTTGGCAGGGGCAGCGGCACGTATCTTTGTTCGGCAGGTGGCGCCAGTGCGGCATCTGTGCCGCCTGCCTGCTCAGACGCATGAGCGTACATGCCATGGGCGGCGCAGAGGAAAGAGCGACCTATATCTGGGAGGACCTAAGCGCCATCCGCTATGAAGATGGCGCGGCCGCGGGTTTCAAAAATACCAGGCCACAGGGCGCCCTCTACGAGTACGCGATCGCGGGGACGCTTTACCTCGATCATCTGGCGACGCTGCAGCATTCGCCGGCAAATCAGGTTCAGCTGGACCGGCAGGTCTTTCAGCTCAGCCGTTCGCTCGGCGTTTCAGAACAGAAAACGCAGCGAAAGCTGGAACGGCTTCTCGCGCAACACGCAAGAGAATGGAAAGACTTTGTCGGGTCGCTGGGTCCAAGCTCATTCGTGGCGCAGTGGGCTTCGGGAGGACCATGATATGGCGCGGGAGGAACCGAACACTCAGGATGTCGGCAACCGTTTGCGGATAGCACGCGAAGCAACCGGCATTACGCAGGCCGACGCTGCGGCGGGAATCGACGTCGCGCGGACAACGCTTCTCGCAATAGAAAAGGGCCAACGCCGTATCCGGCCAGAAGAACTTCAGCGGCTGGCCCGTCTTTACGCTACGTCGGTCAATGCACTGTTGCGGCGCGAGTCTGTATATGTCGATCTCGTGCCGCGCTTCAGGAAACTTGGCACCAGCACCAATGTAGCGGAGGATGCGGCGGCGCGCCTGCTTGCCAATCTGGTCCGCGCTGAAGTGGAACTTGAGAATGTCCTGGGAATCAAGCGGGCGCGAAGCTATCCGCCCGAGCGCCCGATCATGCCTGGCGATGTACGAGCGCAGGCGGAAAACGACGCGACCGAGCTTCGTCACTGGCTTGGCCTCGGACAAGCCCCGGTCCGAGACCTCGTCAGCCTTCTGGAACTCGATCTAGGCGTTCGCGTCTATGTCCGGAGTATCGATCCGCGCATTTCCGGGCTGTTCGCCTATGACGAAGATCTCGGCGCCTGCATGCTACTCAACGCAAATCACCCACGGGAGCGCCGGGCGCAATCCGGAGGCCACGAACTCGGCCACTTAATCTCAACGCGTCGAAGTGCTGAAATCCTGCACACCGACAAGGAAGAAAATTCACGGGAAGAACGCTACGCAAACGCGTTCGGCCGCGCCTTCCTGACACCGACGCGCACTGTCATGCAGAGGTTCCGGGAAATCACGGCAGGGGCGTCACACCTCACGCGCCGGCATGTCATCCTCCTCGCCCATGCTTTCGGGGTCTCACGGGAAGCGATGGTGCGGCGGGTGGAAGAGCTGGACCTGACCAAGCGAGGGACGTGGGACTGGTTTGTGGCCAATGGCGGCATCACCGATACGCAGGCCCGGCAGGTTCTGGGCGATCTGACCCCGCTTGAAATGGGCAAACAAGATGCAGACCGACCTACGACGTTGCGGCTGAACCTGCTGGCCGCGGAGGCATGGCGCCAAGGCCTCCTCAGCGAAGGTCAGCTCGCCCGCATATTGCACCTTGACCGCCTCGATCTGCGCGAAATTCTGGACAATGTGGAGATCGAAGGGGGCGAAGCGGATGGAATGCCAAAGCTCCCTGAATGATCCCACGACACTCGTTGTCGCCGATACCAGTGTGGCAATCAACTTGAATGCAACCGGCTTCGTCGCTTCCATATTGGAGGCGTTGCCGAACAGGATTGCAGTCGTCGAGGCGGTCGCCCTTGAGCTTGAGAACGGGCGGCGTCGCGGGCGCGACGGCGCCGATGCCCTCAACACCCTTGTCGCTGCCGGTCGCATTGACATCGTACGGCTGGGAAACCCCGGCATTGAGTGTTTCACGTCACTGGTTTCAGGGTCGGCGGCAGAAACGCTTGATGACGGTGAGGCCGCGACGATCGCCTATGCCCTGGAACACGAAGCCACGGCCCTGATCGATGAGCGTAAAGCCAACAGGATTTGTGCGGAGCGGTACGGCGCCTTGGCCACTGGCTGCACCATCGACATTCTCGCCCACGACGGGGTAGGAGCGGCCCTCGGGCATAGCAGACTTGCCGATGCGGTATTCAACGCCTTGCATCGTGGCCGCATGCGTGTGCAGACGTGCCACATGGATTGGGTCGTCAATCTGATTGGTAACGAGCGTGCGGCCCAATGCGTTTCCTTACCAGCAGCGGTTCGAACGCGTTGAATACTACCACTGATGACGAAATGCAACGTTCCCCGCTATGAGAACCCACATTAAATGAAGCAATAGGCGGTTCCCTCGTACACGGTTTTTAGGGAACCTCGGGCCGGTTCCGCCTCAGGCGCGAACGCGCTATCGCCCTTCGGAAAGGGATGAATTTTGCCTTCCGAAGGGCTTTTCTCTCGCAAGTTTCTAAAAGAGGGAGAACGCCGAATGTCGCACATATCCCGGCAGGATTCCCGCGAGAGCCTGGCATTTCTGATTTCCGCCGAAGTATTGGGCGTCCTTTTCAAGTTCGACTAGTTTCTCGCCGAGGAAACGAGGCTGAAGGGCTGCTCCCCTCTGCGGCGTCAAGAACTTGCACGTCTCCAACTACACCCGCGCCGACTGGGGCCTGCCGAGGGCTTTGAGGGGACTCCTTCCGCGGCCGGGCTTTTCGTGCGACGACTGCGGCAAGCGGTCGAAGCCGACGCCGGTGCGCTATGCCGGCCGGCGCTTCAGCGTCGCGCCGGTGTTCGTGGCATTCAGTCTCCTTCTTCCCGGCAGCCTCGACGCGCCGGGTTTGGGATTTCGCTCGGCGCGTCGACGCGGCGCCGCTGGAACCGCTGGTGGCGCGAGGTCTTTGCCAAATCGGCTCGCAGGCACAACATCCAACGCAAGTTCGCGGATTACGCCGGGGAGGCTCCGCTGATCCGCCTGTTCAAGCTGGGCTGCGGTGCCGGCGGGAGGCTGGACCCGGTTTCGGGGATTCCGGAGCTTCTCACGCGGTTCCGGCCGTTCGGCTGACGGCAGGCTCCGGGCTCGATTTGGAGTCCCCGCAGAGAGTGGCTCTTCAAAAATATTTGTAGGGGGCTCATTGATCTTCCCGACGGATTCCAGCGGAAAAGAGCGATGGACAGCCCCCCTTCCAACCCCGGCCGCACGAAGACGGCTCGCATTGACACGCCGCTTGGTGCTCCATATCGGCTGTTCGGGAGAGACCGCGGCGCGGATAATGAACGGACCGGACGCCTAGGTGGAACGGGACAATGAAAACGGTTCTCGACGAAGTCACCAGCGAAACCATCGATGCAGCGCACATACGCCGCCGCGTCGACGACTGGGAAGCGCGGCTGAACGGGCTATTTGCCGCGATCGGGGAGTGGTTGCCGGACGGATGGGAGGCCCGCCGGGGCGCCCCCGTTCTCATGCACGAGAAGATGATGCGCAAGTTCGGCGTCGAGGCGAAGCGGATGCCCACGCTGGAACTGCACGGCGGCGCTGGCCAGTTGGTTCGGTTCGAACCGCACGCGCTGTGGATCATCGGCAATAACGGCCGAATCGATGTGAAGCGCGGCGAGCGGCGCTACCTCATCGTCGACGCGGCCGAAAACTTCGGGAAGCCGGACTGGCAGGTGGCGCGCGACGAGCGGCGACGCGAGCGCGAGTCCGTCACGCGCGAGTGGTTGAGACGCACCCTGCGGTGAGCGACCTTCAGTTCATCGTGGCGTCGTATGAACGGATCGACAGGTTTCTCGGAAACTTGCGCGACAGCCGCGCCGCGGCGGGCGAGAACGAGGAGCGGGGCCGCTTCGCTCGTGAGCGGGAATTCAACGATCAGGCCTGATTCGTCCTGGCCTGGGACTAGTTGGAGACGGACATCGACGATGCCGGCCGGGATGCCATCCGCCACGAGCAGGCGCGTGAGGACTGGCGGTATCGCCGCGCGCGGCACCTGTACAACCCGGATGATCGACGACTCTTGGGCCTGAGCTTCGAGATCCGGCTTGCGCTGGTTCTGGAGAAGGGCAGCAGTGAATGGAAGCGGGCGATGCAGCTCTACAGCGTCCGCAACCAGATCGCCCGCGGCAATATCTTCTCCGAGCGCATCGATGTCTCCAGCGAAATAGAGGATTTCTTCCGCATTCGGTCATCGCTCGCGCGGTGGCGAGCAACCAAGGGGCGTGGTGTGGACTAGAGAATTCGCAAGCTTTTCGTAAAGAGCATGGGTCTGATACTGGAGACGCGGAAGAACGACGCTATTGGGGCGGCCTTGCGGGCGCGGAACGAAGCGAACAAGCACGGCATGCTCCACTCCAGCCGAACCGATCTCGGTGTCAAAGGCGCCTACGAGGAAACCTACGACGATATCTGCAGGGACGCGTGGTCGGAACTGCACCACATTGCGATAACTGTTGGTGTAAAGCCAAATGAGGGCCTGGTCGATGAGCTAAGAGCAGTGTTCGACGAGGTGATGAAGCCGTTGGCGGAGCGCTTATTTACAGCCAATAGGCAGCGCGCACCAAGGTGCGTAATACTGCTGCCGAGAGTGCTGCACCGCTTTCCTAAAGCGACCCACCAGCGGGCATTGGAGCCAACCCCGGGTCTACTTCATCGGTTTCATCAAGGCAGCCCCCTATAAATCCACTAGCCCTGTCCAGCGACCGGACCGCTGTCTCCAGAACTACTTGGCCGCAATCCGGAAGCGTCGGGAGACTCCGAGGCGGACTATCCGCCATCCGGTCCTCGCGGAGTCCATTAAAGGCTTTCGACTTCGAAGCTTCCCATTTCTTGCGAAGGCGCAGCCGCAAACCCACGTCCAGTTGCCCGCCACTCCGTAATCGCCGAAGAGAGAGCTGCAGCCGCACGGAAATTCTAATAGGCTGGCTTTTTGCCGCGACTTGCTGCCACCGCCATCCGCCAAGGGAAGAAACGTCGCCGGTTCCGCGCCCTCGAGGCATCCGGGATTTCGAACCGGATAATCGCCGACCTGCTCGCGCGACACCACTACACCGTAGACGCCGGCGGCACCCGCTATCGAGGAGGACGGAGCTTTAGGGCAGGCACAGAGGAAAGCCGAGGTCTTCATGCCATAATACAGGGAGATTTAGGTCTGGCTAGGCGAAACCTACGCGATCGCTTCTACGATGGCATCGCGAAATACATTGAAGACATGTGATTGACAGACCGCAGGGTCAAAGTGCCTTCCGATGGCTTCGGCAACTATTACTTTCGGGAGTCCTTGTCGGAAATGGCCGAAATTCTGAAAATTTTTTTGAATCCCTCCGAGGTTCCACCAGCGATTGCGTCAGGGTTCCGGAAGGGTCTTTTTCTGGGAATTGCCTCCGAAACGTTAGGATGCGCTGCACATACGGCCGGCCAGTTGCCGAAATACCAAGGCTCTAGTTCTTCTACTGCGATTCTTGTAGCGGCTTGCCAGTTTTGGCCGTCGCAGGTTCGCCTAGTGTTAAGACCGGCACTCCCACATGACTCCTCCAATTTGAACTTGAGTTATTCGCATTCATCATCATCGCGATCTACTATCACTACTATGCGCCAATTGGCCGGCAACCAAATTGCATAGCCTCGTAGACGGTTTTCGAATTTCCGTAAAAGCGCACATTTGCCTTGATTACTATAAGCGTGGAACGTGCAATTATCTGGCAGAAATCTCGGCAACCAAGCTTTGAGGAATGCTTCCATGGACAATTCTTTCACGTAGAAGTCAAAATGCGAGCAAGGCATATATCAGTTGCCGATCCCGATCCGCACCGGCATTCCGCCTCCTGTTAACGGGTCTCAGACTCCAAAGTGCCCTTCCATCCAGAGATCACCTAGTTGCGCGCCCGCGTCGATGAACGCCTTGACTTTTTCGTTCCGGTCCAGGGCGCAACATCGTGTATATCCAGACGCGTCGCGCCACAGCACTCGCACTTCGCTAGGACGCAGCGCATCGAGTAAAAAAGGCGAATAGGTTGTTACCAATATCTGCGAAGACTCGGCAGCTTGCCGGTACTGCTCTGCCAACCGGTAAAGCATTCGTGGATGCAAAGAGTTTCCGGGCTCCTCGATACCGATGAACGGCGGTGGACTCGGGTCATGTAAAAGGATCAGATAGGAAAGAAGCTTGAGAGTTCCGTCGGAAGCAAAGCGTGACATAAGTGACTTGGCGAATGTAGTACCATTGTATTGCGGCGGAAGCCCGTCGTCCGGCATCATTCCCGCAGTCACTTTTTGAAATTCGGGGGCCAATTCCCGTAGCCTTGAAAAAATTGAAACCAAGAGCGTGGAATGTTCCTCGGAAAGATACTGGATGACGTCGGCGAGGTTATCCCCAGTCTTGCTTATACGATTCCGAGGCCCCGCTGCCGGTCGTCCCCTTGCCGTCGCCAACGAAAAATTGGAAAAATGCCATCCCATGATGAAATTACGCAAAGCGACGACTCGAGGATACTCTGCCAGCTGGCCGAACGCGTTGACCGCTAGAGCGTCTTGAGAACTCAGGGGCGCTTCTATTCGGTCGTCCCGGGCATCCGGCTGTTCGCCGGAAATTACGCGACCCTCGCCATTTGCGTAGTCGAGGAATCTGCATGGCGCTCCACGATTTCTTCGCCTCCAGCGGATCCATTCCCTCACGACTGAAAGTCGGCCGTATTTTTCGTCGATTTCCAGATGATAGACGATTAGGGGGCTTCGCGGCTGTTCGCGATATGCCAATTCAATCAATACTGGGCCATCGGCGCCGAGAGATTTCAGTTCCCGCGCTCTTCCGCGTCTTTCCCAAGCTCGGCGCAACCCGAATTCGAAGCAATCGGCTAAAAACGCGAACACGTCGATTACAGAAGATTTTCCGCTACCGTTCGGACCCAGCAGCGCTGTAATCGGCGTCAAATTTGTAAATTCGACATCTCGTAGCGCACGAAAATTCCGTACTTTGAAACGCTCGATTCGCGGCGGCGCACCGCTTGCCATGGCCATCATGTTAATTTCGCCAATTCTGGTAGATCGAAAATCTTGCTCATGCGTATTTCATCCGAACGCAGTTTCGGCAAGAAAGTGGAAAAATGTGCCGACAAAGGCCGGGGGCCGCGGATGTTCATTATACGGCATGTCGAACATTGGACTTGATTTGTTTTCTCTGAAACTCTTTTCAGGCTTTAGGCACACTTTCCCCTGACCGCCAGCACCAGTTTTTTTCGGGAGGCAGCCACGGTGACATCAGTCTAGAAGGCGTCGCCGTTCACTCGCTGTCGGCGATTATTCGAGCTCCCCGGAAACGGCCTAGTGACGAGCCGAGAGCGGTTGAAGGCGATGCAGGGTCTCAGGCGGATCGGGCCGGCATGTCGGTTTGTTCCTCGCGTGCTCGCCGGGTGACGTATCCATACTGTTCGAGCTTCTGCAGCCAGCGGCTGGCCTTGCGGCCGATGCGCACCCCGCCCCGGTCCAGGACCTTCTGGATGCGCAGTTGCGAGCGCGCCCGCTGTTCGGTCAGCGCGCGGCGGTAGCGGCTCAGCCCCCGCAGGTCGCGGAAGAACTTCGGCAGCGCCAAGCTCGGGCTCCCGAGGCCGAACTGGCAGATACGCGACAGCCAGACGCTGTCCGCGATGCCGGTCTTGCGCCCCTTGATCTGCTTGACGTGCCGAGCATTGACCACCATGACATCGAGACCGGCGTCGGACAGAACGTCCCAGACCTTCTCCCAGTAGACGCCCGTCGCCTCCATGACGGCGCCGCTCACCCGCAGGTTGAACAGCCACTGCGCCAGAAGGGCGAGGCCGCTTGCCAGCGCACTGAACTCGCGGGTCTCGACAACGGGGGCTTCCCTGCCCGCGTGGGTGCGCACGGTCGCCGTGACCTGCATCCTGTAGACATCGAGACCCGCAGCCGCGGCATGCCGGACTTGCATGTCATCATGTTTCGGTATATCGCTCATGATCCAACTCCTGTTGAATTATAGTTGACAGGAGACGGGTGGCGGCAAGCACGCCTGTGGGGTCTGCAATTGGCTTGCACGCGGCCGGAGGCCGCGCCTGCAGCGTCTCGATTTTCTCCACGTTCTCGGCAGGCGTCATGCCTGCTGGAAACACTCCGGGGCGCGAACCCCACGACGAATAGACAGTTTTTGGACGGGCTCCAGGGCCGCAAAAAATAAACGTCCTGTTCTGCCGCCACCCGATCCATGGGCCGCAGGATGCTCCGGCCCCGGCAACAGCGCCACCCCACGACATCGTCACGGAAACCGTCAGTCACACGCGAGTTTCATGCTCCGGGGTAAGTAAACGCAGAAAATCATGAAGGTTTTAGGGAACGCCGGCACGATTGCGCAGTCCGCGCAGCGCGTGCTCCGGACAACCGTTCACGGCAGCGTCAAGGGTGTCGGCGGCAGTCGGACAACACGGATCGTCACCGCTAGACCGAACGCTTACTTAGAATTGCTGGAATGCTGGCATTAAAAAAGCCTTGCATGCTTGCATGATTGGCGCTTTGGCTGCGAGTTGCCATGAACAAAAACCCTGCTCCATCAGCCCTGAACCCGGATTTCTGGGCCCCGCGGCCATGCCTTCGAAAACCCGTTCCGGAGATACTCGAAGCTGCTGATCTGCTTGATAAAGCCGTCGACGCTCATCTCGCAGGTGAACATGGCAGGGCTGGAAGTCTCATAGCTGAAGCCAACATGCCGAAAGTGCGCGACTGGGTTGAGTCCCTCTGGGGTCCAGCAAGTGAGCGCATTCATCGAATCCGTTCAGTCGAGGGTGCACCGCCAGTGCTGGCCAAAGGCGTAAGAGATCCGACAGAGAAACCGGAGGCAGAATTGCGGCGGGCAATAATCAACCGCGACGGCTATCGGTGCCGCTTCTGTGGCATCCCGGTCATCCGGGCTGAGGTTCGAAAGGCTATGCATCGCCATTACAGTGACACCTTGCCATGGGGCCGCACTAATGCCAGCCAACATGCCGCTTTCCAGTGCCTCTGGCTGCAGTTCGACCATGTTCTGCCACACAGCCGCGGTGGCCGTACCGATCTGGACAATCTTGTCATCACCTGCGGTCCCTGCAACTTCGGGAGAGGAGAGCGGACTTTCGAAGAAGTCGGTCTGATCGATCCTCGCACCCGGTCGGTCGAGCAAACTAATTGGGATGGTTTGGAACGCTTTATCGTCCCCTGATTGCTCGGAGTGCCTGTCTCGCCGTGACAGTGTCATTCTGTGTGCAAAACATGCATGGATGCAAGCATGCAAAGCGCCTTGCATGCTTGCATATCTGTAGCAGATTGAGACTATCCACCGCCGGGTACACGGGGTTCAGCAAGTCAATTTCGGCGTGCGAGGGCAATTCCACCATCGGGGCAGGTCTCCGGAAACCTGTTGTGGCGTTTGCACCAGTCCCCGGCAGCGGGAGAAAGCCAGAAGGTGAGTTGCATGATGTTCGAGTAGTGTTTTGGAAGATCCCAGTGAATGATGGCTTCGTGGTAGGCAAAACGGTTCCGGAGCGTCCGGATTCGCGCCATTGGCGCGGCAAGATCCTTGCGCCTGAGGCATTTTCCATCTTCCCTTCGTGCAATGCGGTGCAGTGTTTTTTGCCAGAGCACTTCGTAACCTGGTGACAGCAGGGAAACCCAGAAACTGAAGGTGAGTGCCGACACAATGCGCCCGGGTGTTGGTTCCCTCCCGGCACTGGCAAGGTCCTGGCGCACCTTGTCAAGCTGGAGATGCTGGTGTTCCAGAACGAGGAAACCTTCATTCGAAAGCCAGCACTCGTTCAATGAATCTGTCAGAACGGTATGGATGCGGTTCCGCAGTGTCACTTACAGTATCTGCAGGGGAGTGTACAGGGCCTCCGAAAGTTGCGTATTGAGGGCATAGGGTTCGAGTACCCGCAAGCGATCTCCCTCGGCCCATTCGAAGTATCGTGTAAAGCGTTCAAGCGACAGGGTGGCTTCGAAGCCGGAGTCCATCACAATCAGTTCCTGCCCTGTTTCAACGCTTGCCCTTCGGTGCACGCAGGCCTATATACGGAGTGGATACCCCGGTACCGTCTCTGCCTTGGCACGCGGCCGGGGTAAAGTGTTTTCAGGAACCGTATTTCTGGCATCTGGCAGGTATCTCTGCACGCCATTTCAACCTTCTCATAGCATCTGCGGGCGAGCACCCCAATCACAGCCGCATGCCGGGCAGGGGATAGTGAAAATCCGTCTTTAACGGATTTCTGAACAGTGATGGCGGGGCAGGGCGGTCAATTGCCGCCTTGCTGGCCATCCCCGGCGAGTTGCCGTGCATATGTCATGACCGAGTGCATCAGCATGTCCTGCATCCAGGATGGCTGGTCTATGATCCACTCCCGCCAGCCCGCCTCAATGGCCGCCGGGTCTTCAGCCGGTCCTGCAGCTGCCGCTGCCCTGGCCAGGAGTTGCGGCGGCAGCTCCGATTTCTCGGGAGGGCAGTGCTGGCGGTGCCAGCGGCGGTCAAACGCATCACGCGCCATCGAGGCTTCCGAACGGAACCAGCCTTCGTCATCATCCAGGTCAATGCGCTCGCCGACACGCCCGCGCCACTTCTCCTGTCCGGCATCGTCGAGCGTTGCCCACCAGGCGAGCGCCATCTCCCCGATCCAGTCCAGGTCACCGTTTCCATCAGCGGCCTGGCCCGGCTGACGGTCAATCCATGTCGCGAGGAAAGACAGGAACAGCGCTGCCGGGTTGCTTGGCCGGACGCCCTTGCGGTCCATCCAGCGCCGCCAGTCCGGCTCAGCGGCGGCAAGGTCAACGGCAGAGCCGTGCAGCCTGCGGGCCTCGGTTGTCACCGAGTCGGGTAGCTCAATATGTTCGCAAATTGCGCGGTGTTCACCTGTTCGGAAAAGGCCTGCGGGGCCTCTTTATCCGGACAGAAGATACGGGACAGGGTTTGCGAACAGGAATTCGGCTGGTTCCTACCAGTTTTCAGGCGGGCCGGGGGATGGTCGCTAAACGGTCGATTTTCGAATGGATGAAAACGGATTGTCATCTCGCTGTTTTGCGGGAAGTCGGTGAAACTCCGCAGGTGTTTCAGGGACCTAAATGGTCAACCGAGCAACCGAACTGCTGGCCGAGGCTTCGGATGTCCTGCCCTTTAGTCCACTGGCTGAACTGCGCCACAATGAGTGGCGCTGCTTCATGTCTCTTCATTTCTGGTTTCCCCGTGATCAATTGAAACGCATAGTTCAGCCGCCAAGAGTAAATCCTCTGCTGCGTCTTGTGACATCCCGCTGGCTTGGATCCATGGCATCAGATCTTCAAAGCTTGCTTTCAATTTACTGACCCGCAACTGAAGTGAATCTACACCGTCAAACAGCGCAATGAGACGATTCCAATTCGGCTCCGTTGTCTGCTGAGAAGGGCTACCATCAAATGACATCGTAATCACCTTACGGAAGGCAGATCGCAGGAGTGTAAACATCAACTCACAAGAATCGGGCACTTCGAAAGTCCTGCTATGGTGCTTTGCAAATTCCAGGATGCGCAAAACCTCACGTTCCTTGGCTAACTGGTCGGCCGGCGCAGCCAGTATCTCATTTGCCAATCCTGTTTCGAACATGTTTGCAACTGCCCTTGAGACAAGGTTGAGCCCATGTTGTCCGTATCCAATCTGAAGTACCAACTCCAACTTGGAAGAGAGTGATGTCAATTCCGGCAGGATACGCTGCACTGCGGCCTCGGCGGCGGATTCATCGCTTTCCAACTTACTCAACAGAGCTTCAACCGCTCTCCGAACAACGTTCCTCACAGGGCGGAGGCCAAGATCCCCCGGGCCGGATTGCTGTTGGGGCATGTCCGGCCATAGATTGAGCAGAACGATGATCCCCGGCACCGCATGTTCCCGGCGGAACCGATGCTGAAGGCCGGAGATATTTGAAACAACATCTTGCCAACGGGCTGGATCAAGCGAGCGAATGAACGTGTCCAGTTCGGTGCGATCAATCATCCGGTCAAGTGCCCGTTCGGTATCATAGGAAGCCAGCAAGTCCGGACCCTCCACATGCTCCAGATAGAATCGAAAGACTTGCTCATGGGCAACACGTCGACCCGAGAGAGTATTCCCAACTTCACTTTGTGCCCCGCCAATGACGTCCATGACATCGGGCTCACTCCCTCGCAGTTGTGCAGCAGCTGGAAATAGCAGCTCGATCATGGCATCAGTCACTTCCTTCGCCGTTTGGGTCGATTGGGAATCCTGGCCATCCCTGGCAACTTCGATCAACCCCTCCACCTGACCCGTGAGTCGTGCAGAAAGCTCTTCTTCTGGCCTAAAGGGATCTACATCGCCAGGTATTCTGTTGATATACTTTCCTGATTACTATCCTGCGTAAGCAGATTTTTTGCCGCGACGCTCGCGGATTCGTTGCCTGAAATCCTGGATAGCCTAGTACGGAGAACTTTTTCGAGATCGGATTCGCCGAAACGGCGCCTGG
>Ga0209544_1002389_pt1 | contig 17042 bp, 12 predicted proteins | sample MesohylPK_FD_187297 | JGI IMG/M metagenome (GOLD analysis project Ga0209544, IMG submission 187297) | Host-associated microbial community of the marine sponge Aplysina aerophoba from Gulf of Piran - sponge mesohyl, lysed by proteinase K... | ecosystem: Host-associated > Porifera > Sponge >...
CAACCCGCTGTTGAACTATCTGTCCATATAAACATTCTTCAAGACTGTCCAATTCATGAAAAATTGGCAAAAAGGCATCCAGATTTTGATCATCAATTTTCTCCAAGGCCGCAAGACTTTGGGTTGACCTATAAAACTCAAATGCAAATACGGAGTGCTTAAGTAATTGTATTCGTTCTCCCGGAGAGTTGGTCTTCAACCGATAGATACGTCCCAACCAAGATTTTGCGTTCTTTTGCGTCTCCTTTGGAAATTGATCAATCCAATTTGACAGTTCAGGTATTTCAAGAGCCTTTTTAGTTCCCTGTTGAGAACGCAAGAAGTTCCATTTTTTTTGAATATACTTGAGTTCCTTCTGGATAATCTCCTTAAGATCAATATACCTCTGGTCATCTTCAACAAGTTGTTGGCGGTTGGTGGTTGCAGCATCAACTTCCTCATCCCTATCAAAGCAATCCACCCGTAATTCTCCAATCAAATAAGTTGCATACACTCCATATTCGCTGAAATCGCCTAGAATGTCTTCCTGGGCCATCTTACCCCGAACAAAGATGGCTATACGGTTAAGATTCTCAACATCATCCCGTACCTGTCTGGATTCTGTGACTGTCCCAAGCCAACCAGTCATCACCCCACCATTAATTTTGGCTTCTGGTCTTCTTTCCCTATCAACAAGATTTAGACATAATTCTTCAATCTCTGATTGATCCTCATAGGTCCAGAGAAACTGCAATTTCTGGTAGTAATCTCGGTTCTCAGGAGTGATTTTTTCCTCATTCACGTAAACCTCAAATTGGTACTTGGCACCAATTATTGAAAAACGACGGGCGATTCTTGTACGAAGGGCCTTGCCGGTACCAATTGTTTGTCGTCGTTTCAAATCCTTCAGTATTATTTTTGTTCCATGAGTTAAATTTATCTCATCCTTAGATAACTCTTCCGGTTTATAAGTGCCTGTGCTTCCATTCTCAATAGCATCTCTAATGACCTTGCGGTTCATTCGAAAACCACTCTTCTCTCCGTCCTTGATTGTATAAACTTCAACAATTCCTGCAATTGAAAACAATGATAGTTTGCCAATGCCTTTTCGTCCCATTGGTGCTCGGTTCAGCCTCAGTGTTTTTCCCTTTTGTTCTTTGCGTCGCTTATATCCCTCCATCAGAAACCGATTGTTGATGTCGGCACGGGTCATACCGGTACCGTTATCCTGAATTGTTATGGTGTCATTATCCCTGTCTAAGGTTATGTTCACCTTTTCCGCATCAGCATCCCAGGCATTAGCGACAACTTCAGAGAGGACTGATGGTATGTTACTGTAAAGATTAATACCTAGATGCTCAAGTACATTCAGGCTGAGTGTCATTTCAAATGGTTGTGGGTCAGTCATGAAAAATTCATATCCTTTAATGTATTTTTTTTGGTGCTCAACTATATGCCAAAAGATGTTGACTAATTGAACTGCCAATTTTTCGTGCTAGGGTCACCGGCACAGCATTACCGATCATTCTGGCAATTCGCGAAATATTTACCTTTTCACCTGCCTTGACAAACTGGTAGTCCTTAGGAAAACCCTGCAACAAAGCTCCTTCACGCAAAGACAGGGCTCTGTCTTGTTCAGGATGACCAAAACGGCCATTGCCGAAACCTACAAACTGTGTTGTAATAGTTGGTGAGGGCTTATTCCAGACCATTCGACCATAAACTGAGGAATAACTTTGTCCACTTGGTTTACGGTGACAATCCGTTAAAAGATTTTCTGGCCAATCACGCCAGGTTCCACCAGGTTTTGAAGCCTGTATTCGTTTTAAATTCATTTTGCCAAGGCTCCTTGTTTGATGCAAAGAGTCATACTGGCACACTTCACCTGCTTTTAGCGGTGGCAAATCGGCAATTTCATCTTGTACAGTTCGATGGTATTCTGAATGGGACCTTGGCGGGAGGTCAATTGATCCCAATCGGGAGGCCATCAAAACAAGCCTGGAACGAGTTTGTGCCAAGCCATAATCTGGCCCATAAAGGATATCCCAGGCAACATGATAGCCATTTCCTTCAAGTTTGTTGACAAAGGTATTGAATACTCGTTTTCCCTGAAATTTTATCAAGGCAGGAACATTTTCCATGGATACAACATCAGACAAAACCCCTATGATGAGTTCTAAAAATCTTTCGATTAGCCGCCATTTTGGGTCCGTATTCTTAGGGTTGTAATTGGAAAAGGGTTGACAAGGTGTACAATCGACCAGAATTCTGGGGCCATCTTCAGGAAACATTCCAAGGACATCTTGAGGAGTCAATTGGCCGACATCCTTAAATATAAACTGTGTCTTGTTGTTAGTCTCATAGGCATAACGGCAGTCCTCATCAAGGTCAACACCCGCGGCAATATGTAATCCTTCAAGTTTCAAACCATAGGATAAGCCACCAACCCCACAAAATAGATCCACGACTGAGCCAGAATTACTAGGATTTGCTACGGTAGCCATTTCAGTGTCAACCCCACGATTGTTTTGGGAAAAGCCATGCAATTTTTCCTAGTAGTTGTAAAATAAAGAATTCAAACAATAGGTAAAATACTCTTTTGTTCTTCCCTTGTTTACCATATAATGCTTAAAATCATGAGCGGGATGTATTTAGGTCTATACTTTCCTTAATGTCAATCTTTGAAGGGCAGCAGTAGTTGACCCATCTGATTCAGGGTGGTCATTGCTACCCGAATAATCGCGAAAAGCAGATTTCTTAAGTAGATCCAAGGGATCCTCAGTAGAGTAAGAATCTATTAAGCATCAATCAAGATGATACGGAAATACCAGCCCGACCAGCCAAGCCTAACCCATCTTTAACATTGAGTGCTCAAAAGCCAATAGAAATGAGGGTGTTAAAATCCAAGGGGCACTACTAAGTTGCACTTTCGGCACTTGAGTACCTCAATCATGTTCTGAGTGTCGTGCGGGTTTTATCCCGCCTTTTACCGCATCAATTCCCGGTCAAACGACTGACTTTGCGTACATTCATTAGCGGTGGTGATCGTCCCATGTCCTGATAGAATATTGGTTTGGATAACATCAGGTGTCGCGGTCGTGCGAACGTGGAGGGTTGCGTTATCCGCACAGGCACAACGTGTCGTTGTCAGCGGCAAGGTCATTGGCTTGACCGATTGACCATACCGTGAGTTCTCGACCAGTCGATGGGTCATGCGTGGTGAACCGTCTTTGGTTGTTCCTGTTTTGGTTGCTCTGATCAACATGTTGGAGATTGGGTGGTGGGTTGTGGTGGGTTCAACCTCTCAAATAGAGGTGTGGCACGACTTGAGAGGTTTTGGAGGACCCACGGACACGTAACTATTGGGTATGTGGTAATATTTTAAATTAAGGGTATATTAAAAAAGTTGAATTTGGCCGTAATTTACACTTTTTGGGGAGAAAAATGTTAAAGATGGGATAGGACTACTCTGAAATTATAATTGATGATAATTTGTATGATTGAAACTGGTCATAGACAAATCACGTCATAATGTCAAAAAGCCATAAAAGGATATTTTTGAAAATTTTATTTTTGCGAGCGTTACATTTTTTCTAGTGTTCTAATATAACTGAGTGGAGAATCGAAAATGTTGATGAAAGAAGGGCTTGAGCCCATAATTGATGATCAATCACGTATTTTGATCTTAGGAACCTTACCTGGAGAAAAATCGTTAACTAGGCGCGAATATTATGCAGACAATCGCAACCAATTTTGGAAAATTCTTTCCTGCATCCATGGAGAAGAAATTAAACTGGATTACAAATCAAGACTGAAGTTTCTGCGCAAACACGGAATTGCACTGTGGGATGTTCTGAAAGTTGCTGACCGAGAAGGAAGTAGTGACTCAAACATTGCCAATCCTGTCTTCAACGACCTTGAAGGCCTGATTAAGAAGCATCCATCTATCAAGGTAATTGGGGTTAAAGGGGAGACGGCAGGGGAATTTTTTTGGGATGAATTTAGTAAGAATTCAGTTATTAGTTCCCTGCAGATAGAATACATTAATATGCTCAAGCGCAAGGGAAAAATTGGAAGTTAAGGTAAAAAGTTGGCAAAAACTATTTTTGTAGAAACAAATCGGGTTTAGTAGTGCTGGAATTCATAACCATCAAATGAGATTTCCTACATAATCGGGTTTGTGCCGCTGGTGAGATATTAAAAATATTTGAATTCTGAAAGTTTGGCGGATGGTTTTTATGCTCAAGCAAAGATCTTTTGACCGAAATGCCGCGTGAAACTGCCTTGAATATTGCCAAGAATCAGGGTTGAATAGAGCAACATTAATTTTGACGGCAACTCCCTTAGAAGTTACAATTTTATAAAATACATTTTTTTAGTTGAATAACATTTGGCTGTGGACGACCAATTCAATCCTCAAAACGAAGGCTGGAAAAAACTCCTTCTTTCTGAAATTAAACTGACTCAAAAAACACAATCCTTCCTAAAAGGATTAAATTTATATACTCTCGGTGAGTTGGCTGAATTCTCAGAAAATGAAGTTTCTGATGAGTTAAGTTGCGACCGTGAAACTAAAGAAGAGCTTGGTAGCTTATTGTATTATTTTATGGATATAAGTCAAAGCAATGGATTTCTACGCGAGCTCATTGATTGTGATGTTACTTCAGAAAATAGTCAGCCACTAGTTAAAAATCATTTGGCAATTCAAGGAGATTTGACTGCAAGTAATTTCATTGTTGATTCAACTGATGAGTGGAAGAACATACGGATTGAGGAAGTTGGATTTTCCGTAAGAGCCAGCAATAGTTTAAGAAATTATAATATAAAAACACTTGGCGAATTAGCCCAGTTATCGTCTAAAGATCTCCTTCGCTTACCTAATTTTGGCAAGAAGTCACTATCTGAAGTTGAATTAGTACTAGACTCAATGCGTAGTGCTTATCAAAATAGTAATTCCATAGATGATTCATCTGACGAGTGGATGTATATACCGATTGAGGAAGTTGGATTTTCCATAAGAATTTACCATTGTTTAAAAAATGAAAATATAAAAACACTTGGCGAATTAGCCCAATTATCGTCAAAATATCTCCTTGGCATACCTAATTTTGGCAAGAAGTCACTATCTGAAGTCCAATTCTTTCTAAACTCAATACGCAGTGCTACTAAAAAGAGAAAATCAATAAATTATTTGGCACTTCATGAGCCTTTGATTACCAAACTGAACCAAGCTGTTGGCGCGTTTGCCTTAACTTTGAGGTCAAGAATTGTTTTAGAAAAATCTGAAATTGTATTGGTGGGTGAACTCATTCAACTGAAGGATACAGAAATTTTGGAATTACCTCATGCTAGTATTAGTGTAGTAGAGGAACTTAAAACGGTTTTAGATCACTTAGGATTATCCCTTGGAACAAATTTTACAAATTGGCCTTATGAATTGCCTCAAGCTATTCGCACCTTCCAGCTAAATTCATACCCTAAAGTTCATACCAACCTTGGTGATTTTAATTTCATAGAAGATGAACTTTGTGCTGCTATTGAACAGTCATTAAAATCAAGAGAATATCAAATTGTTTTACGCCGAACTGGTTGGGATGGTGGAGAGATTTCTACCCTTGAGAAACTCCGTAACGAATTTAGCATTTCAAGAGAAAGAGTCCGCCAGATTGAACAAAAAGGATTGGACAGAATTCAATCATTGAATTGGCAAACACCTCTTCTAGAAAGCGTTTTGAAACTTGTTATTCAGAAATTGCCTGTTTTATCACAATCACTCAGTCAGTTATTAATTCAAAATCAATTATCCCAAAAGGGAATGAGTTTCAAAAGTTTTCAGCTTGCGCTTAAAACTTTTGGTAGGGGTTTGAGTTTTGACTCAATTCAAATTGGTGGGGAAGAATTTATTGTACTAGAAAATGAAACAGACCGCATTGAAGCAACCTTTCATTTACTCCTTGATGAGGCAAACCGCCATGATTTCGTTTTTATTCAAGAGCTAGATAAAACCAGCAAATTAAACCTGACATATGACGAAATAGACACCGGGATTGACCGCATATCCAAACTGAGCTGGGTTGGCTGTAATCGGGAGATTTACTGGAATAAACACAAAGTCAATCAGGGCAGAAACAAAATCATTAATACCTGTCGAAAGATATTAACTGTTTCACCAACTATACCGATTGAAATTTTATTGTCAGGGCTTCGGAAAGTAAAAGAGATTCCCGACGATTTATCAGCCGATGTCCTGGAAATTTTAATTCAAGCAATTGATGATTTTGAACTCCATAATGACATGGTTTCAAGAGGTCCCAATTTCTCATCAGGTCAACTCAGCAATGAAGATAAAATAATGATAAAAGCTGCTGAAATCGCTGGAACGATAATGGAATTAAGAGATCTCAGAGCAGCAGTTGTCCAACAAGGGAAAACGCCAGGTGTTGCTCAATTAATGGTTAGCTATACTCCGTGGTGGACAAAACCATCACGTGGACAATACAGGTTTATTCTCAACGAAAATCAGTTGAAAGAGTATAATTCAATACATTGCCCTAAGGAAAATATTATTAAGGAGAGTTTAGTTGAATTGGAAGTGACCCATCGGCATCTATTTACGGGAACACACACAATAAAAGAAAATTCAATCAAGCCTGGCAGCTGGCCTCTTGAGGATGAATGTGGTAATAATTTAGGGCAAATTACCGTTACCACTCACAAAATAAAGGGATTGAATCAGGCCCTTGAAATGGCCGGTATAGACGTTGGAACTTACTTGTTGATTGAATTTTCTATAGAAAATCAAATTGCTGTTCTACATACCTGAATGTCTGATTTCAATCCCGATAAGAATGTAATGTCAATGCCGCGAGTCCCATCAAGTATCCTAATTGAGGTGGAACGGCATCGCCAATGAGTTTAGCTATCCCTTGACGAGAAACATTCTCTCCTTTTCGTCCTTTAAACTGAAAATCATCAGGAAACCCTTGAAGTCGTGCACCTTCATGAGGAGTTAAACCTCTCGCTAATGAGGGATGAGTGAACCTACCTCTCCCAGGAGAAAGGAAGCCAGTTGTTATTGTTTGTGACGGTTGGTCGGAAAATATTCTTCCATAAACTGCTCTGTAATTGTGCTTTCCGTTCTGATGACACTTTGGGCGCTCAGAGTCTGGTAAGTTCCATAAATTGTTATTGATCAGATACTCCACCCGCATTTTATTTTCTTTTGAGAGGGTTGATGGATTGTCAAAATCTTCAGTTGGAATGACCTTCTCAAGATCATTAATTGCTTCATCGGTTGATAAAAATTCACATTTTAACCCATCAAAACTTTCAGTTAAATCAAATTCATCTACTTTGGCGGCAATTAAAAAATGCCTTTTTCTTCTTTGGGGGGTTCCGAACATAGAAGCATCAAGCTTAACTCCCTTATTCGTATGGTAGCCTGCACCAACAAGCATTTCCACAGCTCGTTCTACGACACGCTGCCTAGTTCTAGTTACCGAAGCGACATTTTCAATAATGACAACCTTTGCCTCAAGGAAAATTGCACACGCCACTGCATCTACATAAAGTTCGTTACGTATGTCAAAACGACGGGTTTTGTTGTTAAGATTTGAGTTTCCCTCACAAGGAGGTCCCGCTATAACTAAATCAACCTTTCCTTTTAGGTAGAGAAGGGTTTGATTTGACGTGTTAATTTGATTAAGATAGTTTCCAAATTCGTAAGTTTCACCCTTTGGATAGGTAACTAGATTTGCGATGTTTTCGTTCAGAACTCGGAGAGGTTTAAGATTATTTTTATAAACAATTATTGCTTCTGTAAATACATCTACACAAAGCTGGATTACAGGCCTAACTCCAACTGATTCACAAGCCCATCTAACCCCAGAAGCGAACCCACCACAACCTGAGCATAGGTCAACAATATTTAACTGTGGCCGATCAAAATCTTTTTGTATTATAGGATTAGACCCTCGTAGTCTAGAGTTCCACCAAACCTTTCTTAGATACGAACAATCCACTGACTGGAATTGGCTAAAGGGAACTTCCAGTTCAGAAATACCACTATATGTTCCAGCGGTTGTCTCTCGAATGAGTTTTTCTTTTACCATGCAGAACTCTTCAGTAATTTGCATGGCTAAGTTATCCCCACATCAATTTGGTGAATCCGATACTATATCCATTCATCTCTTTTCTCCCAAATTTCATTTATTTGTTCTATACATTCTGACTCATCAAGTAATTCAAAAGCCATAGAGGCATTTAACCTTGTTATTTCCCTAGCAAGTTGACGATAATCCTTACGGCTCGGTTTATTATCATTTTGGCAAACAAATCTGATGAATGCCCTAGCAAATTGCGGCACACTACCAAAATCAGTACCGACAATGTGGGAATTCCAAATGTCTACATCACCAAGTTGAGTTAAGGAGTAAGGATCTTTTAAACTTGGGTCAAACACTGCATCTGCACTTAACCATAGATAAGCGAGCATACCTTCCTTCATTTGACCAAGTCCAAAATATATATCCCTTGCGTGTCCATTCTCTTGTTTTGGATAACGCCAATCAATAAGCCCCGCCAATTCATTGTCATTTGCAAAGGTCAGCCATCTCCAAAAACCTTCATCTCCAGCAATAATTGGGTGTAAATTTAGACTTTGGTGAACAATCGATACAGCACTTCTCTCAAAAGCATTCCCTTTGCCTGTTGTCTTAGGGAGTTCCCAAAGGCGATTTGATAATTCTATAGCTAAAGATTCATCAAATCCTTGACAGCAATTTCGCCTCTCTACATTTTCTGCAACTATGGTTTCAACGTCATTTTTATCTATGTATGCGACAAATGCTTGTCTTGTGGCCATCTTGGACAATGTTGGATATGATGAAGTCATATTGTAAATAGTATTTATACAAAAAATCTATTGAACCCAACTTTCTTCTGAACCCAAGCATGTACAATTCCTGAAAAGTTCGGTTTTTCTTTAAGTTTAAAAATTTCTTCAATCGATAAACCAGATACTTCAGAGAGTTCATCAAAAATCATTCTTCTAAGTCCAGAACTTTCAGTAGGTAGCTCCCGTGAATCTGAAAAAATTTTCAATGAAATTTCAGTTAGGATAGCGGCCGCCATTTCATACAAAATAATTTTTGTTGATGGGTCTTTATCTAATTCAATACTTTTAAACTTATCTTTTCGATTATCATTAACCAGTACTTCAATAATATCTGATGGATCATTATCCATATCTTCCCTTAACCAATTAATCAACCACACAGTATCATCCGGTGCATTCATTTTAACAAACTCATCACTAGACACCCATCTGTATGGGAATGAGGGGGATTTATTTTCACGGCGTAATTTCAATGTATTACTAGCAACCACATGCGATTTATGATTTGCAATTGATTCATCGTGCACTTTATTGATACTTAATGGTGAAGCTATTACACTGACATCCATTCTTTTTGATTGTGAAAACTTTGTAAAATGCTCTGATAAATCTATTGGTGTTGAGGGAAGGGACATTAATTTGGACTGGTAAACCATAGCAAATTTACTAAGAGTTCTGTCCCTAATAATAACCGAAATCACTATTTCATTAGATTCTAATCCAGTGTCGTTTGCAAGAACCTCCACATCAACATTGATCCATAGGAGAAAACAGAACTTTGTCCAGAAGTCATCAGTTGAAATATATTCTGTACGAAAACTATTAGGTGGTTTAGAAGGGTCAAGTGTATACGTGCAATTATCAAGCCCTTTTGCAGAAGTTTTAAAGGGATGAATTTGCTCATGCTCATTTGCCTTCCACGAAAAAACTTCCAATCACGTTCTCCTTAAATGGTTTTCTTATTCGGAATTCTTATTTATTGAAATGGACCAGCGAGTTCTCCAATTGGGATTTACCTTAGCTTCTACATGATATTCTTGGATTTCACTTTTTTTGAGTTCAATTTCAAACTTATTAGACTCTGCTATTAAAGTCCTACCTTCCGAGTCGTATAGTTTATATGGAATCAGATCACCGGGTTTTCCCTCGGCATCCTCAAGGACTTTCAGGGTGACAGTAACAATACAATTTACTTCTGCAATGTCTACTTCTTCTACCAAAGAAACAGAAAAATCTAGGCAATCAGATGCTGAGTTTTCTTCTTGGCTTCGCCAACCAATTTTTTGAATTGAAAATGCTCTCGGGTTTGATTTGGGAGGTGCAGGTGAACCTGTTTTTCTTTTTTTGAAAAAACCACCAAGTAAGTCATCAAGAAAATTTAGTCCGCTGCTATTAACTTTTCTTTTTTTATTATTCTGACTGTGATAAAAGTCTCGAAAGAGATACTTGATACGTTCATGTGTAATGCGCACTCGATCTTTTGCATCTTTACCCAAATGCCGAGCTAAACGCAAATTATTAAAATCCCATTTATCATGTGCTTCAGGTTCTGATAATGTAAAATCCATAACTGCATGATCAGAAGCTTCAAAAACCCCTACTGTACTAATTTCATTTTCCTTTTCGGTTTCATCCTGATACTTGTAATCGTGATTAAATGCAATAACTAGACCATTCCGTATCAGAGCAACTGAATTTTTCGTCTCATAGCATTTATCTTCTGTTTCACTCAGTGCCTTAAGACATAAGGTGCCAACATTTACACCTTTGGCTTTAATTTTTTTACGTTCATACTGGGCAGGGTCAGTATTATGTTTAATGTTTGAATAGCAATCAACAAAGGGCTTAATTTCTGGATTATTGCGTGGGTCTTTAGATTGGAGTTTTCTTTCACCGTCAAAAAACTCTAATTCAACATAATCAGTTGAATGTTGGTCAAACCTTCGAGGCCACCAGAACTTTTCACATGCATCTTGACAAACTTCTGGGGATAAATCACAGTCAAGAAGTATTGCTGTTAGACCAAAATCATTTTTAGTTCTTTTTTCAAGTCCTATATTTTCTATGAATTCATCTGCGGCGTTATTTTCAAGCGGTTTTGATGGATAATTTGTTTCTCCGGTATCGGTACCAAAGAAAGCATGACCCGAATAATCTTTTCCATTCATAGTGTGCTTGGGAAAAAAAGCAGTCGACATAAATCTTGAGTTGACAGAATTTGAAGCTGTGCTAGGTTCAAAATGGGAATAATATGCAATTGTACGAATGTTTGATGCTAGGGCGTAAACCATCTTCCCTACTCCATAAGAACCTAAAAAATCTGAACTTGTTTCTTGTTTTTCAGAGTTGTATAATGAAAGCACCAAGTTGTGAAATTTGCTTTCATTTCCTTCAGACTTTTTCCAATTCCCCCCTAGACCGTTGGTGTTATGGTCTGAAAGAATTAGCAAAGGAAGCGGAACATCAGGATTATCAAGATGTACAAGACAGGTTTGTTCAGTTTGTAACCAGTTATACTTTTTAGGAAAAAGTTTAGTTCGTTGATAAATTGATTTAAGATCAAATTTTTCTACAATTGTCCGTTTGTCTACACCAAAATAATGTTTCCTGCGGACAACAAATTTTACGGCTCCCTTAGCATCTTTCTTACGCTCATCAACAGAATTTTGTATCGCTTCCCTCATTAGAAGCTCTTCTGTAGTTAGGCTTGTATGTTGAAAGGGGTTGGCCATTTGGTCAGCGGGGACCATCATTGCGGCATTTTCTAGGAATAGCCATTTTGGACTTAATTCTTGCATCGTATTTTGGAAATAGAATTTTAAAGTATTTTAGTTTGAATAGAATCCAGCTGCAAACCAATAGAACTCATCACCTATTTTCAAAAAAAGGCGATTGAAGTTTCTCCATCGTTATTCCACTCTAATAGTCATTTGTATGTTATTTTTCAATTTGATTGAATTTTATAATTCCTGATTTACGTTTTGAGGATTGATTCAGGTTTTTGCCTCTCCTATGCTAGCCTAATTCTGACCTTATCTGTAGCGATGACCAGAAATTACCCCTAAAAATTAAACACCCCGTATTTACTGCTTTTAAAGCATCACAAATTTTATAGAATTCATTAGAAACTTTTTCTATAAACTGTTCACGCTCAAACAATACTAAATTACCTGCATCCCACGTCCACATAAATAATGTTAAGCACAAAACCACAATACTTAAAATCTTAACAAAGATATTTGCTTCAGAATGATTTGAGAAATAGACTGCATTCCATCCATCAGTGATTTCTATTATCAACCTATTTTCTAATTCCTTCCTGGGATTTGTTGTTAGCCAACCGGATCCCTTCTGACAATGATATTACGAACAAACTTATTCACTTTCGCCAAACTTAAATCCATTTTTAATATACAGTTTCATGGCAATCTCATCAGTTTTCACCCACCACAATGCGAATACAAATGCTGAGTCGCTCTGCACAGGTTTCAACTTTTATCCCCTATTTGTAAAGCCGTTGTCCGCTGACCCAGATTGATTTGTAATAATGTAATTCCGTTTAACAAATTCCCGAGACGGCCCTCAAGCCACAACTCTCCGGCATGCCTAGGTGATTGACTACATATGAGAATAGTTACGAGCTCTAAGGAAAATTTGAAACCCTTTAACATCAGGTGTCTTTGCCCTTGTCGTTTTCTTATACCTCCCACGCTCATTTACCAATCGCGCAATCTCTTTTGATGTCATCCATTGATTTCCATTCTCCTTTAAAATGTCTTTAATTTCGTCATGTAGATAAATTCTGACTCTTGGCAGTTGCATCTTAAACTTTTTTGTCATAGTACAGATTCAAGGTTTTGTTCTAACTTATCTAAGAAAGACTTAGTCATAGCAGTGACTAATGGCAAAGGTGTTGTCATCCAAGTATGCCTGATTCACTGTGAAACAATGCGAGATAGTAGTTGTTTCAGGGAGTAAGGTCAATAGAATTGACTTTTTGATAATTATCCTCTTTTTTAGTTGATGTGAAGGATTGTAAGGTTACTATCATATACAAAGACCAGAAATGATTTAGTTTTTACCAGTAAATAACAAATTTTTCAATTTGATACTATTTCTTGCTTCCAAAAGCCTCTAGTGAATTAGTAAATTAGGTGATTATATGTCACTGTCCAAAAAACACTTGAATAATCTAAAAGACTATCTTTAAATTTGGAAAGAATTAATTCGGTTTTTTGAATAAAATTTTTGCAATTAAAGTTCCAAGAAAACATGTACATCCAATTTAAGAAAGCCGTTCGTGGTACTGTCAGTAAGGCGGCGAGTGTTGGAGTAAAGGATAGTGAAACCAATAAGATAGAAGCTATAGTTGTGATTTATGCCAACTCACTGTCTTTGTATTTGTTTCTGGGAATGTGAATAAGGATGCAAAAAATACTCTGTTCAATTGGAGTTTTTAGGGAATGGCAAATAATTCATTAGTTAGCTATAGTTCCAAGGATTATGTTGATGGTTTGATGGGATTGAGTTCTACTGGACTAATTTGAAACGACCTCATATTGGAAATTTACAGAGTATGAGCCACAGACTGTTGACTTATAGTAAGTTGACTGCTAACAATGGGCAAGAAAGAGGGACTAGAAAACCATGTATAGAGTAGATAGGAATGATTTTTACGAGAACTCAAAAAATTCGACTGTTTATACACCTTCCAAAGTAAGTCAATTTATTTTTTCAACGATATCAAATCACATACCAGACAATGGATTAGTGGTTGACCCTTGTGTTGGAGAAGGGTCATTATTAGAACCATTTAAAAAAAACGGATATGTGACAATAGGTATTGATATTGTAGAACAAGGGTTTCCTAAAACGCTTATCAAAGATTTTATGGAAATTTCAGAGGGTGAAATTGACCAACCTGATCTGGTTGTTGCTAATCCTCCGTTTAATTTAGACAAAAAAACAATGGAAATAGTTGCATCACGCTACGGCAGACGACCACTTTTACCTGAGGTATGGTTACGAAAATGCCTAGAATTATGGGGGGGGGCAAGTCCCAATTGTTCTATTTGCCCCATACGGGTTGCGCCTCAACCAATCTCTTACAAGTGCAAGGTGGAAAAAATTCATTTCAGGGGAATACCCAGAAATCTCCTCAATTATTGCCCTTCCCAAAGATATTTACAAAGATGTTTTATTTCACAGCGAAATACTCATATTCAATCTTCCGGGACTAAAAGCACACTATTTCTACTATGGCTAGTTCGGAAGACCTTAGACAGAATAAGGAACAACATAAACCCAAGAATACCCATTCAAAAAGGAGTGATAAAGCAATTTATTCCGCAATGTGTGACTGTATCAATTATTTGATGGAACGCATGCAAGGTCATATGGAGGGTTATAAACTAGTATTTGAAAAGCAATTATCTTTTGAACAACTAATCGGAATGATTAAACATTCTGGCCTGAGAAAAGAGTTTGATAACACTTTCCTGAAACGAACAATCAAGCCAGATGGTGGTGTTATTTGGCTATTAAATGAAGATGACGACAGTTATCGTCGTATGGTGGTTGTTTCTGAAATAAAGAAACAGGGAACGAACCTAGAACGGATGAAAGAGGGAAAAAAGAAACAAGCTCAAGGAAATGCTATCGAAAGATTAGGGAAAAATCTATCTGGTATTCGAGCGGCTATGAATCATGAACCACTCACTCCGTTTGTATGTTTTGGTTGGGGCTGCGACTTTACAAAAAGCTATGATTATGATTCTTTTGTCATGTCTAAAATATTAATGATGAATGAGTTTTATCCCCTGAATAAAACATATGTTTTTAAAAAGGATGGGTCCTCTGATAAAAATCATTTTTCTCCCGTAAGTATGTATTTTAGAGAAGAAGAATGGAACCAAGAAGAGATGTTTCATATTTTAAAGGAAGTAGCTGAAACATCATTAAGATATTATCTTTTCTGAATGAGTGATTGAAAAATGATCAAACCGCAAGTTCATTTTAGAAAGATTATAGAACATAAAATTTAGTAATCAGAATAATATTAAATTTTGGGAATCTAGAAATTTATCCCAAAATTTATGGAGGAATAGATTATTACAAATTGCATGGAAAATCTCTCCCATTGATTATTCAGAAAGGTAAGAAGCGATTAACTCTTCCTTCAAGTTAAATTTATTTGATTTAACACCTCCTTATCAAGCAGTAGGTTATTTGTTGTTAGTCCGTTATGGGTAGTACTGGTAAAAAGATTTCATTCAAGGTTTCTGCACGAACCGCACGACTCATTGGTCGCGAAAATGTCGCAACAGCGAATGGTGCAGTTACTGAACTGGTAAAAAACGCCTATGACGCTGATGCTCGTATGTGTGCCATTTGCTTCTTACAAAAATACAAAATAGTACCAATTGAACTCAATTCAGTTGAGTATGACTATCTAGAAAAAAATTATCCTGAAATTACCAATTACTTCAATAGAACAGAACAATCATACCATCTTGTTGAGGGACTTACAGAAACTGAACGGTCAGACCTTGACAGGATGTTTAAGGGAATTGTTGATCTTTGGATTGTTGATAATGGAAGCGGAATGTCTTCTAAAATAATTGAAGACCAATGGATGGTAATCGGTACCAATGCCAAAGAGAATAGAACCAAATCTGCTTCCGGACGGATATTGACCGGAGCAAAGGGTATCGGTCGATTTGCATTGGACCGTCTGGGCGCAAAATCCGAACTATATTCGTCAATGGGGAATGAGTTAGGCCTTGTCAATTGGTCCGTCAATTGGAATTCTTTTGAGGGGAAAGAAAGAACTCTTGATGAAATTGAAGCCGACCTAAACACAAGCTACCAAACTTATTCTGACCTAATCGCCGAAATGGAACTTGAACAAATTCTTCCCAAAACCATTCCAAATCCTGATTTTGGACCAAATGAATTGATTTATAAATCTGGAACTATCTTACGTTTACAACATTTGCGTGACAATTGGCACAATGGAAATATCGAGAAGTTAAGAAGTACACTTGAAACCCTTCTTCCACCAAAAGAGCGAAGTGATTTCAACATTTATGTTTTTGACCATCGAGATGCTGAAAATTGTGGGTGGATTGACAATTTACCACCAGACCATTACGACTACCGATTACATGCCAGTATTAAAGTGGATGGGAAGATAGATATCAGATTGGACCGAAAGGAAATTGACACAGCGAGTATCAACCCAATCTTTTACGATCTTGATGGGATTAAAGGTTCAGGTATTACCGAAGCGAATTTCAGGAAAGGTATTCATACCTACGAAACCTCAATTGATAAAATCCTCAAAAATGATGAGAGTAGAGATATTTCTGAGGCAAAATCTATTGGGCCATTTGAATTTACCATGTACTATATTAAACTCTCTAATCCATCCCAATCTAATCTCAGAAAGTATCCCCAAAAGCGGTTTAATGCTGCAAAGCGCAAACAATGGATAAAGCTCTTCGGTGGGGTAAGAATTTATCGTGATGGGTTCCGTGTTAGGCCTTACGGTGAACCCGGAACTCCTAATTTTGATTGGTTGCTGTTGGGGGAACGGACTGCCCAAAATCCCACAGCGGTCAGTTCAAATACGGGAAACTGGCCAGTTCCGCCTCAGCAGGTTGCAGGAACGATTCATATATCAAAGAAAAATAACCCATCCTTAGCTGACCAATCCAACCGGGAAGGGATAATGAACGAACATTCCCTTTTTGCTTTTCGACAAATTATCGTTGGAATCATTAGCGAGTTTGAAAAAGACAGAAACCGAATATATCACAACCTCAAACTCGCCTTCAATAAGGTAAATCAAATAGAAGATAAAAAAAAGGATGCGTTAAAGTATTCTCAAATTATTCTCGCCCAAATTCGCAATAAGGACAAATCAAGCATTGAACAGGTATTAAATGACCCGAAACAAGTCCGTATCTTAGCAGAAGCTGTTGAAAGCTACAATGAAAATGAAAAAAACTTGAATGAAGAGATTAAGGTACTGAGAGTCCTTGCAACACTAGGAACAGTTCTTGTCTCCTTCACCCATGAATTAAAACAAATCATGATAAACATGAACGCTCGGCAAAGACGGATGAAAAAATCACTAAAAATGGTTGTTGACTCCAATCGCTTG
>Ga0209544_1002391_pt1 | contig 17033 bp, 10 predicted proteins | sample MesohylPK_FD_187297 | JGI IMG/M metagenome (GOLD analysis project Ga0209544, IMG submission 187297) | Host-associated microbial community of the marine sponge Aplysina aerophoba from Gulf of Piran - sponge mesohyl, lysed by proteinase K... | ecosystem: Host-associated > Porifera > Sponge >...
TCGGGGATCGACTCCCGCATCACGTGGATCCACATGTCCACGCCGCGCTCCCTCATGATCTCCGGGAGAACGAGATCGAACTTGTCGCGGCGGACCTTCCGGTTCGCCGCTTCGTAGGGGGAGCGGAAGGTGTATGGCTCGATCTCCAAAGGCGCGCCGTCGTACGTGCCGTCCGGAATGGCCATCGGGATCCTGTATTCGGGGTCACTCAGGATCTCGTACAGGACCGGCTCTCCCTCCTGCAGCTTCTCGGGTGTGTTGAGCGGCCACTCGTGGCCGATCTGGTCCAACCGTCCCGGCAGGTCCTGAGCACCGATGAAGGACGTGTACACCCAGTAGATGTACTCGGACGCCATGCAGCCGTAGTCGCAGGTCTCGTCGTCGTAGGTGTACCAGGCGCCCTCGGGGTACTCGTCCGGCGGGCCATCGAAGCGTCCGCCGCGGGCTATGTCCATCGCGTCGGTCAAGGCCGTACCCGGCTCCGTCCCGAAGACGTCGGGGTAGGCCACGCCGTAGCCGTTGTCCGAGACCATGTGCCAGATCTCCTCGAGCGCGATGTCGAACACACCGCGTTCGCGGGCGTCGATCTCGGTCTCCTCGTCGTAGAGCCCCTGGCCCCGCGGCGCGTTGGCCCAGTCCATCTCGTGCGCCTCGTCCTGGGTGCCGGCCATCACGATCGTGCCCGCGGTGTCCAGCATCGCCTGGTGGACCTTCGGGTTGTCGATCTCGCCGTCCTCGTCGTTGTCGAGGAACTGGGCCAGGACGCCCGCCGCGTGGAGGAGCTTGTCGTCGCCGGTCGTGTTCGTCGCGTAGATCGGAACGCCGTGGACCATCACCTTCTTGACCCAGGCGATCTCGTTCTCCGGCTCAGCGACGTCCGGCGCGCCGGTGCAGGCGGCAACGACCAGGCAACACGACAAAACGAGGAAACGCTGTCGGTTTCCAGCCTTCATGACTCCTCCTCCTTGCGACGTCAAGCCGCTTTCAGTGCACGTACCGCGTCGACAGGCGCTCCCGGCGCCCTGGCTTCAAGGCGCCAGGAGTTCGCGCTTGAGGGCGTCTTCGATCAGTTCCTCGGCGTAGCGCCAAAGCTCGGGCGCGCCGTCTTCGATGCAGCCGTTGATCTCGCGCACCTGGTCGGCCCGGATGCCGTGCTCCTGCCACGGCCCGCCGCCGTTCACGTAGTTGAGCACCATCGGCTGCAGGCGGTCCAACGCCCTCGCGAACTTCGCCTCGGGACTCCGGCGTGCCTCGAACTCGTCCCAGACGGCGCGTAGTTCGGCCCCGCCCTCGGCCGGCAGCAGTCCGAAGATCCGCTGCGCCGCCCGCTCTTCGCGCTCCTCCTGGTCCTCGAGGCCCACCTTGTCGTAGACGAAGGTGTCGCCCGCGTCGATCTCGACCAGATCGTGCACGATCAGCATCTTCAGCACCTTGAGCTGATCGAGCCCCGAAGCGGCCGCGTGCTCGGACAGCACCAGCGCCATCAACGTCACATGCCACGAGTGCTCCGCGGAGTTCTCTCGCCGCTCGTTGCCGACGATCGAGGTGCGCCGCAGTACCTGCTTGAGCTGGTCGACTTCGACCAGAAAGCGCATCTGCTGCGCGAGACGTCCGTTGGCTTCGTGCATCCCGCAACCGTATCCAACTTGGATGGAACTCGACGTCCAATGCGGAGCCGGCCCTGCGGCCGGCGCGCATTCCTGGCCGCCTCCGGCGGCAGCCGGCGGGGACGCCGGCGCACCCAGTCATCTATTCCTCCGAGCCCTACAACTGGACGGTTTCGTCACTGAACTGCAAGGACTCGACTCCCCGCAGCGTGTCGGTCCCGTCACGGTCCGACTGCGAGTCGATCACCATCGTCGAGTCGCCCTCCTGAATGACCTCATAGTCCGCCGCCGGGCCCGAGAAGACCGCCGTGTCGCTGCCCTCGCCACCGTCGAGCATGTCGTTGCCGCCGCCGCCCTCGAGCACGTTCGCGCCCGCGTTGCCGGACAGCACGTTGTCGTGAGCGTTGCCCCGCAGGTCCGCGTCACCGTCACCCATGAGCGCGACGTTCCGCAGATGCCGCGTCTTCATCGTGTACCGCACCTCCGGGGCGAACGTCATCGAGAACGTGCCGCTGAAGTCCAGCGGCAGTTCCGGCGTGTAGGTCAGATGCGGCGGCACGAACTTCCGGATCAGTGTCCACGCCAGCGGGTCCTTCTCTTCCATCAGAGCGCGGCTGCCGGCGAAGTACACGCCGAAGTGCGAATGCCCCTCCGGGATGTCGTCGGGGCCGATGTCGCGCCCCTCGTACTTGGTCGGCGGCACGGTCCACAGGTCGTAGTAGTTGTCGAGCAGAACGCCAACGTACTCGTTCGGGTGGTTTTCCGGCTCCTCTTCCGGCCAGCCCTCCCAGCCCTTCTCCTCCGCCTCGTCGTTGGCTGCCCGCATCTCGGCGATCATCTCGGGCAGTGTCGGGACGACCCCGTAGTCGTGGATCAGGTGCCAGATCTCCTCGTACGAGGCGTCGCGGGTGACGTGAGCCATGTAGTCCGCGTCGCCCGGGGCCGGACACTCGTTTGCGCGCAGGTCCTGCATGCTGAGGTCGGTCGCCCGCGAAAGCCCGGATCGCATCGCTGCGTTCAGATCCTCTTCCGTGTTGAAGAAGACCATCGTCGCCTTGCGGTCCGCCATCGCGCTCGCGATAGCGGACTTGTCGTCGCCGTAGTCCGAGCCCGGGAAGTCGGCCAGCAGGTGCTCCATCACGTTCAGGCCGTGCTTGATCTGGTCGCGAGTCCAGCCGCTCGAGACGAGGAAGTGAATCCGCCGGCCGTGCGGCGTCGGGACGTATGCGTACCGGTCGAAGTACTTGTGGAACACCTCGGGTACGTCGGCGGGGAGGTCGACGATGCCGTCGGGCGAGCCGGAGGTGTCGATTTCGGGCAGCGTGACGAGCTCCTGCGGACCGCAGGAGGCCACCAGAAGGGCGAGGACCGCCACCAGTACTGACGTTCGAATGAGTCTCACCTGTTCCTCCCGTCTCTAGTCCTGCAGGTAGAGCTCCCAGAAGCTGGCCTGCCCCTCGTGGGGCGACCGGTTCACGATCTTGCCGTCCTTGATCACCATGGACAGGCTGCGCATGTGCGAGATGTGCTCGAGCGGGTTCTTCTCCAGCACGATCAGGTCGGCCAGCTTGCCGGCCTCGACGGTGCCCAGGTCGTCGAGCATTCCCATCATCTCGGCACTGTTGCGGGTCGCCGCCTGGATGGCGCCAATCGGCGGGATGCCGTGGAAGACGAACTGCTCGATCTCGAGAATCCCGATCTCCGAGATCGGGTTCGAGTCGCTGCCTGTGGTCAGGCGGATTCCCGCTGCGTATGCCTTGTTGATCACGTCGCGCGCGTGGTTGGCGTACGCCGGGCTCCGCTCGTCGGCGTGGGAAACCCGCACCCGGCCTTCGACGACCTCGGGCGGGGCGATGTAGCCCGCCTCCGTGATCAGTCGTTCCCGCTCGGCGATGAACTCGGTGCTCAGATTGCACTGGATCGTCGGGTCGAGGAAGGTGCCCGCCTCGGCCATCATCCGGATCGTGTCGTCGGAGAGATCGTTGCCGTGCTCGATGCTCTCGGCGCCGGCCATCACCGCGATCCGGGTGGTCTCGTCGTCGGCGTGAACGGTCACCGGGATGCCGTGCCGATGGGCCTCTTCGATCCCGGCGATCAACTGCTCGGGCGGCATCCGGTTACCGATGAACTTGATGAGCTGCACGCCGTTCGCGATGTTGTCGGCGACCACCGCGCGGATGCCTTCCAGTCCCTTGCCGGTCCGCACCAGCCAGTCCGTGTCACCGTCGGTCGAGAGCGGCGGGCCGCCCGCGACGATCCGCGGCCCGGTGAACACGCCGTCATCGAATGCCCTCTTCCAGGCCACGTCCATGAAGTCGCGTTCGCCGGTGATCCGCAGCGTGGTGAAACCGGCCTTCAGCGCGTCCATCGCATTGCGGCCGGCGCGGATCATCGCCCGCGGCAACGGCTCGTCCCGCAGCAGGCCCTTGGGATCCGGCAGCAGGTCGCCGAGGTGGGAGTGGTTGTTCCACAGGCCCGGCAGGACGTAGGCGCCGCCGAGGTCGATCACCCGCGCGTCGTCGCCAGGATCCGGCGCGGACCCGGAGGGCGAGTGGATTGCCGCGATCCGGTTGCCCTCGATGACCACCGCGGCGTCCTCGATCGGCGGCGCGCCGGTCGCGTCGATCACCGTGGCGTTGGTGAGGACGGTGGTCTGGGCGTTGGCGGGAGCAGAGGCCAGAAGCCCGAGGATCACCAGGCAGCACAAGCCGGCGGAGCTTCCAGAGGCCGGCGCTTCGCGCCGGATGCCGACGGGAACCCGGTTGGCGCGGACCCGCGCCAACCGCGAACCAGTCCGTGCACCCGTCATCGGGCGCACGGATGACACGTCGGCGCACCCAGTTTGCTCCGCGCTAGTGCCGGAGGCCGGGACAGCTCCGCGGTTCCTGTTGGTGTTCCGCTTCATTCGCCGTCCTCCTTCGATGTGCCGTCGCCGCTATTGATCGTTCCCGTCGCGCCGCGCTGGAAGCCTGCCGCCGCCTCGGACTCCGAGAGGAAACCCTCGGGCAGTTCCATCGGCCCGTAGTAGTCCCAGTAGGTCGCCGTCCCGACTCCGGCGACCGTTCGTCCGCGAAGGCGACCATCGTCCGCAGCCGCACGATCTCCTCGTCGTCCGCGTAGCCCAACTCGGCCAACCGCGCCTCACGCTCGGCGATGTACTCGGCGCTCAGGTTGCAGATGATCGTCGGGTCGTAGAACGTCCCCTTCTCGGCCATCAGCTCGATCGTCTCGTCGGTCAGCCCATAGCCATGCTCGAGACAGTCCACGCCGGCCTCCACCGCGGCCCGCGCCCCCGGCTCGCGGACGTGGGAGGTCACGTGAACACCGAGGCTGCGCGCCGTCTCGACCGCCGCCTCGAGTTCGTCCGGCAGCATCTCGACGCTGAACAGCTTGATCACCCTGGCGCCCCTCTGGACGCGCCTCCGCACTTCCTTGCGGATCGCGGCCACGCCGTCGGCGCCTTCATCGACCGAACCCCGGTGTCCGGCGGTCGGACTCACCGGTTCGCCGCTGGCGAAGATCCGCGGACCAAGGAAGAAGCCATGGTCGAACGCCTGCTGCCAGGCGACGTCGATGTAGTCCTCCTCGCCCACCGAGCGCACGCTGGTGAAGCCGTGCCGCAGCCCGTCTATCGCGTTCAGTCCCGCGCGGATGACCTTGGACGGCAGCCGTTCGTCGTCCAGGGCGTGGTTGTGCGGGAACATCACGCTGAGGTGCGTGTGCATGTTCCAGAAGCCCGGCAGCACCCAGGCGCCGTCGAGATCGTGGACTTCGGCCCGGTCGCCGGCGCCCGATGACTCGTACGGTCCCTCCGTCACCTCGGCGATCCGCTCGCCCGAGATGACGATCGTCATGTCCTCCTGAACGGGACCGCCCGTGCCGTCGATGACGAACACTGGCTCGCCCGACAGCGGCCGACGCGGCCACCGCGGTCTCAGCCGCCGACGCCGCTCGTTCCGAAACACCCTACCGCTGGTCCGAATCTCCTCCGGCAACCGCCCTCAGATCCACCCTGCCCACTGCCGTGCCCCAATCGATCCTCTCGTTCTCATAGCCGTACGCTGAGAGACTCGTTTCGGCCGCACCAGGGTGGCGGCTGACTCGCAGGGTGACAAGACCGGGAGAGCCCTTGCGAGGCGTCTGGAGGCTGTGCGCCAGGAGTTCGCCGGACGCTGACCAATGTGCCACGAACAGCATCTCCGGGCTCCTGCCGTCGGCGCCTCCTTCCAGACCGACCTCTACGGACGCCGGCGAAGCGTCCGCGGTCATCACCGGCACGTCGTGCATGCCGTGACCGCTGATGTCGATGACCGCATCGGCACGATCGGCCGTGACGACCGTGTACGTACCGCGCGGCAGGCTGCAGCGCCCGTCTGAATCCGTCAAACACTCGGGCCAGCCGCCGCGCGACACGAGCACCGCCCCGACAAGTGCTTCACGTCCGCGAGAGAGCCTGGCCTCTGCCGTCGGTTCGTTCTGCAACGGCAACCGAAGATCCACCTGTTCCCCCGGCTCACACGCAACTTGAACGATTTCCCTGCCAGGGGCGCCGACACGAATCGCTCCGCCGCTCCGTTGCGGCCACACCGGGTATCTTCCGAACCGGTTGAGACGAAAGGGGCCGTCCCACAAGCGCCAGACTGCCGTATCACCGGGGCGCGCGCTCCCCGCGCCCAAGACCCACGCCACGTCCGGTTTCTTCAACGACAACCAACAGGGCTCGCCAGGTTCCATACCGATCAAGGGAACCACCCGGCGCTCCGGGGGTCCAAGAACCGGCAGGGAGTACATGCGCCGGTGATCCATCCCGCCCACGACCCACCACGCACCCGGCTGCTCCAGACGCAACTCGTACGAACCGTCGCGAGCGGCCGCGACGGCGCATGGTCTCAAGTCGCATCGGCTGGTTGCATGAGGCGCAGACCCGTCGGGAACCGGAGCCGCCATCCACGAGAGCACCTCGTACTTCGTCAACTGTGGCTCCAGGCTGAACTCCGGGCGCTTCTCGGTGGGCCAGGAAGTCGTGCCGCGGATCCAGAGATTCAAGGGCTCTCCAGCCGGAAGCGGCGCGAGCGGAAGACCAACCACGACGGCCGCAAAGAGCGGCGCAGAGCCTCCGCGCCGCCCAAACAGCGACCGAAGCAACATCCGTCCAGTCCCGATTCGCCGTGGCCGGCTTCTGCTCATGGTTTACTCATCCTGTGGGCAACTCGTCGTTACCGCGTCGGCCGGTGGCGCCGCCAGGGGAGCTTCAGTCGACGCCGAAAGCGAAGACCTTTCCCGTGGCCGACGCGCCGCTGATGGCAGGCCCGAAAAAGCCGATGACCGTCGTTGCCTGACCGCCGTAGTAGAAGGCGTACTCGCCGGGTTCCAGCGTTTGCGACTTCACCTCGTACACACCCGGAACGACCTTCTGGTACTCCACCTGCCGCAACTGCTTCGGCGGCGAGCCTCCCGAAGCTCCGGTCCAGAGGTTCAGCTTGCCGGTGACGAAGGCGCGCTGGTCCTTCTTCTTCTGTACATCGAGGGCGATCAGCGGGAACTCGGACGGGTTCACGGCACCCGTCGTCTGGTAGGAGAGGCCCGCTTGAGCCTCCTCGAAGCAGAAGTAGAAGGTCGGCTGACGCTGGCTGGTACGGACCTGAGAACGGGCACCGCGGATCATCGCCTTCGCCTTGGTCGACTTGATACCGTAGGTCAGGCTTGAGAGCACTCCGCTACCGGTCTTCGTCGACGACGGCTGCGTCAGTTCCAGGTCAACCAGGGAACTCTCCTCGGAGAGGAAGATCCCAGGGCTCTAGCAGGGCGTTCCCTCGAAGTTCGAGGCGACATTGGCGACCTCGGACGCCCGGGTCGCCGTCACTACGTCAAGGGAAGCTGCATCGCCACCGGCGGAGGGCGCCGGAGCGCCGGCGTTCGTCATTGCCTCCAGCACTTCCGGACCCACCTTGGCCTCGGAAAGCGCGACAAGGGCGTCGACCGTCGTATCGAAGTCTGTCCGGGAACTCCTGATCTTGGCGACGATGACCGAAGCCGGAAGTCCGCTCTCTGTCAGTCGAACGACATCCTCGTTCGTCAGGACCTCGACCTCTTGCTGGCCGAGCGCGGGCAGGGCGGACACGAACAAGAAAACCAGACAGCCGAGTAAGAAGAAGGGGCGCCTCTTGCGCATGGAAACCTCCCGTAGTTCCTGGGCCACAGCAGACCTCCTCAACACCGTAGCAGGCCGCGGGGCTACAGACACCTTACCGTGTACGGCGCGATCCCTCTCCGCCGGCGGCCCTTGCTGGAGCCTGATCTCAGTCCGAAGAGCCGTACTCCACCTCGATCACCCTGTCGAGACCGTCGACTTCGACCGCCTGCCGGGCGCCGTCGGGCCAGAGCACTTCGATCCGTTCCAGTTCATCGACCGATGCCGACGCTCCCAGGCCGATCGTCACCAGCGGCTCGACCTGGCTCTGGTAGCTACGCGTCGGCATGACGCGGCGCCGCTGGACGACCGGTCCGGCCGCGGTCCGCTGCTCGACCTCGACCCAGGCGCCGATCGCATCGCGGTTTACATGCTCGCCGTCGCCGCGCAGCAGGAAGCGCAGCCAGCGGTGACCCGTCTCCTGGTCGTTGCGGAGCAGGAGTGGCCGGTCGCCGGTCTGGAGCAGCAGCACGTCGAGGTCGCCGTCGCCGTCGATGTCGGCATAGGTCGATCCCCGGCCCACCAGCTCGCGCGTCAGGCCGTCGCCTGCCTCCGGCTGCACGGGCACGAACGTCGACTGGGCATCGGGCCCGGCGTTCCAGAACAACTGCGGCGCCTGCCGGTACTGCTGGCTGGGTTCCACGACCTCGATGTCGTCCTCCAGATGCCCGTTGACCTGGAGCAGGTCGAGCCGGCCGTCCAGGTCATAGTCGAAGAAGAACAGCCCGAAGCTCAGCACCCGGCGGCTTGGCGCACCGACGCCGGCGGTGATCGCCTCGTCGCTCCACAACGTCGGGTCGCCCTGGGAGACGTAGAGCGAAGTCATCTCGTTGGCGAAGTTCCCGATCGCGAAGCCGAGTTCGCCGTCGTTGCGGAAGTCGGCGGCATCGGCGCCCATCGCCCCTGTCGCCGCGCCTTCACGGCTGTAGGCGACTCCGTAGCTACTCGCCTCCTCGGTGAACACGCCGTCACCGTCGTTCACGAGCAGGAAGTTGCGCACCGTGTCGTTCGCGACCAGCACGTCGACGTCGCCGTCACCCTCGATGTCCACCGGCGCCAGACCCAGCGTCTTCGCCACCGGCGTCTCCGTGGCCGGGTTCAGGATGTGCAGACCAGCTTGCTCGGAGACGTCGGTGAACACCCCGGAGCCGTCATTCCGGTAGAGGTTCATCGTCGTTCCGCCGTAGTTCAGCGGCGGTCCGTAGGCCCGGCCAACCCCGGTCAACTGGTAGCCGACCTCGATGTCGATCTCGCGCGACCAGCGGACGTAGTTGCCGACCAGAAGGTCGACGTCGCCGTCCCCGTCGGCGTCGAAGAAGGCGCTGCTGCTGCTCCACTCGGTCTCAGGTCCGGCGACGCCCGCCGCCGCGGTCACGTCCTCGAAGCCGACGCCCTCCCGGTTCCGGAACAGTCGGTTCGGGCCCACCGCGGAGAGGAACACGTCGACCCAGCCGTCGTTGTCCACGTCGCCGACCGCGACCCCGGTGCCGTAGAAGCTCGTTGCCAGGCCCATCTCCACCGTCCGGTCGGTGAACCGGCCCGCGCCGTCGTTCTCGTACAGCGCCATCGTGGGGCCGTCGCCCGCCGCGGCGCTCCACTCGGTCGAGTTGACGAGCAGCAGGTCCTGATCGCCGTCGCGGTCGAAATCGAAGAACGCCGCCCCGGCACCCATCGTCTCGGGCAGCAGCGCCTCGCCCTCGGCGCCGTTGACGTGGACGAAGTCGATGCCGGCCTCCGCGGTGATGTCCGTGAAGGGGACAACCGGCACTTCGGGCGCCGCGGCCACGGGACGCGGAGGCGCGACCGCGATCTCCTGCGCTTCCTCCGGCCCGGCCCGAAAGACGTAGCGCAGCGCGACCACGAGCAGCGCGGCGACGGCGAGCGCCGCCAGCACCTGCAGCGAGCGAACGAACACCCGCCCGATGACGGAGTCGTCCTCGGCTACGAGTTCCTCGTCCCGCGGCGGCGGTTCGGCGCTCAACCGCCGCCTCCGGCGACCCCGGCCCGATCGCCCTCGAAGCGTTCGCTCCGATGCAGGTCGTAGATCACGATCGCTTCCGCCGCGTGATCGGCGGCCGGGTTCGCGCGGCGGGCAATCGCGATTGCGCGGTCGCGTGCGTTGTCGTCCGGCTTGTACTTCGCATGGAGCGCCTGGTGCCGGCCGGCCGCCTCGCGGTCACCGAGCTGGGAGTAGATCAGACCCAGGTTGTAGTGCGCGGTCACGTTCTCGGGGTCGATCGCGAGACCGCGCTCGAACGACTCCCGGGCTTCATTGAGCCGTGCCGCCCGCGCCTCGGCCCGGGCCGGCCCCCGCTCCCGCTTGGCTCGTTCGAACAGGGCCAGACCGAGCTGGTTCTGCAGCCGCACGTCGCGGCTGAAGTCGAAGCCCCGTCGCCGCATCTCTTCGCTGTCGGCATCGAGGATCGAGCGGAAGTTCGCGATCGCCTCGTCCACGGCGCCGTTCTGGAAGTCGACCAGCCCGGAGAACCAGGCCACCGACCACGCCGGTGCCGGCGGGTCGAACGTGGCGGCCCGTTCGAGCGCCGCGATCGCGTCGTCAGTGACCGTGCCCTGCGCCAGGTAGACGCGGGCGAGGTTGAGCGGTCCGTCGGGACGGCCCAGTTCCTCGACGCGGTTGAAGGCCTCGATCGCCTGCCGCAACTCGCCGCGCCCGGTGCCGCCCTTGCGCAGCAGGCCGATGCCGTAGTCGTTCCAGCGCTGCCACTCGGGCTTTGCCGGCTGCCGGACCGGTGAGTCGGGCACGTCGCCACGGCCCACCGGGAAGGTCACCGTGTCCCGGGCCAGATCGAGGATCGGCAGTTCGTTCACCGTCTCCTCCCCGTAGATGTATCGGAGGTATCTCGTGTCGAACTTCCGGTAGCGCAGCGCCGCCTCGACCGTCAGGCTCGTGGTAGCCGCTCCCGGCGGCACTTCCAGCCGGTAGTGGACCACGTCGCCCGCCCCCGGCGGAATCTGGTGGTCATAGAGCGGCACGAAGATGTCCTCGGCGTTGCGGCGGTCGATCCGCGCGCCGTCGCGGTCGAGCATGTAGACGTTGATGAAGTGCGACCAGGGGTCGACCCGGTTGCCCTCGCCCAGTCCGCCACTCCGCCCCACCAGCCGGCCGCGGTCGTCGCGCACCGCGATGTCGAGCCAGAGCTGGTTCGAGTCGACCGTGCCCTGGGTCAGGTGATGGCCGAGCCCCAGGGTGCGTACGACGACCTCCAGCAAGTAGTCCCCGCCCGCCTCGAGTGCCGGTATCCCGGGGCGCACCGGCGCGATCAGCTCGTCCTCGATCGCGCCGCCGGGCTTGACGCCGAAAATGTCGACGTCGACGACGCCTTCGTTGAACTCGCGGTGCGCCTCGATCACCCAGTCCGGGAAGTCGAGCAGATGGGGAATGCCGGTGTTCGCGGAGGGGAACAGGTGGTCGTGCACCTGGGTCAGGTTCGGCTCGTCGCTCTCCGGGAAACGACGGGAGCCGAAGTCCTCGGACGGCAGCAGCTCCATGTGGCAGCCGTTGCAGTTCGGCTCCGCCTTCGGCGGGTAGTAGAAGCTCGCCACGCCGTGCCCCGACACGCCCGAGAGCAGGTGCGAGTCGTAGTGGTTCTGCCCGCGCAGGAACTTGTAGTGGTTCAGTTCCTCGGGCAGGTGGACCTTGTGGCAGGTGCCGCAGAACTCGGAGGTCGCGTGGAGCGGCTTGAGGAAGGTGCGCTTGTGCAGCTCGGGCTTTGCCTTGACCAGTTGGTGATTGACGAACTCGAGGAACTCCGAATCCGTGAAGGCGAACGGGTAGTGCTGCGGCTCCTCGATCGTGTAGTCCGCGTTGCCGCGTGGACTGTTCACGTGGGTGATCGCGTGGCAGGACGTGCAGGTGATCCCGGCGTGTGCCGCCGGCTGCTCGACGTCGAACTCCGGGTCGTCGAAGGCGCCCGAGAAGAAGACCACCGGGTCGTGGCAGCCTGCGCAGAAGCGGGACGCCTGGACGTCCCCCGAGCGCTCATACGCCTTGTCCCGGGTCTCCTGGACGGAGAAGCTGTACGCCGGGTTGTTGAAGGAGCTGAAGCGATGGGCGCTGTAGGTCCAGCGGCCGTGGATGTCGGCGTGGCAGTCCACGCAGTAGGCATCGTTGTTCAGCGCCCGCTCCGGAATGAAGCCGCCGCTCGCCGTTCGGGCCAGCGAGGGGAAGAAGTACTCCTCGCCCGAGTCCGGCCCTTCCACGTTCCAGCCCCTCGGATCCTGAAACTGCAGCACCAGGGCGACTCCGACGAGGACCACGGCGGCGACCGCGACGCGGGCGCCGATCCGCCAGTTGATTCGCTTGCCCGCCAGCCGGTGGAGCACGAACAGCCAGGCCGCCACCAGCGGCGCCAGGACGTGGAGCCAGTAGGCCACGCCCCGAACCGCCGGGTCGTTCACCGTGATGACCCCTTCGATCCGCGTCAGCACGATGCCACTGAACAGCAGCACGACCGCCGTTCCGAACAGCGCGTAACCGACCTTCACCGCGCGCCGGTTCGGTCGATTCCGCGCGTTGCGCATGTGCGCCAGGCCGAACCAGATCACCGGCACGACGAACAATGCCCCCACCACCAGGTGGAGCAGGAACATCGAGATATAGAACCAGTTCTGGTACGTCTGGCCGGTCGCCGCTTCCGCGACGCGCACGCCCGACAGATAGAACGAGTTCACCGCCAGCAAAGCGAACAGACCGAAGACCACCCACAGGAGCGGCTTCAGCCGCGGGCCGATCGCCGGTCGGTAGCGCCGGCGAGCGGGCCGCTTCCCGCCGCCCGCGCCTGTTGTCACTTGCTCGCTCCGGTCGCCCCCGTGAGCCGTTGCGGTCCTCCGGAAGCGTCCTCGATCTCCTCGCCGACCAGCCTGTCGAGCGCCCGCAGCAGCCGGAACGTCACAGCGTAGCCGGCGCGGCGCACTCGCCTCGACGTCGGCTGGCCGGTGACCCGCACCGCGAAGGCGTACCGGGGCGGCCGCTCCTCGTCCGAAGGGAAGAAGCCGACATAGTTCACGTGGAAGGGCTTGTCCGGGTCGCGCGCCGTACCCGTCTTCATCGCGACCCGGAGCCGCGTCGGCGCCACCCGGTTCGCCGTGCCGCCCGGCGACACGACGGCGCGCATCGACTCGTGCAGCACCGGCAGCCATGACGGATCGAGCACCTGAACGCCCTGTCGCGGTCCGTCACCGACCGGTGTCCGCGGCGAGATCCCCAGCAGTCCATCCGCCTGCAGAACGAAGTTCGGCTCTCGACGGCGGCCGTCGGAGAGAGTGGCGGCAAACAGGGCCGCCCCCAGGGGCGTGATCGAAGCCTCGTCCAAACCGATCGAGAGATCGCCCAGTTGCTTGCCGGGCTGCCGGTACTCATGCACCACACCGATCGCATTCCTCGGCACCGGTTCGCCGGTTCGCCCCCCGATGACGAAGCCGTAGCGTTCGTACTCCTCGACGAGCGCACGGTCGCCGACATCGATCGCCAGCCTGGCGAAGGCGATGTTGCAGCTACTGGCCATCGCATCGGAAAGGCCCCGGAGCCGGCCGTTGATCGCGCTGCAGTAGAGCCGCTCACCGTCCATCAGCACCGAGCCGCGGCAGGTCATGTCGGCGATCTCCTGGTCGGGATCGAACCCGGCCCGCATCGCCGCGGTCGTCGTGATCAGCTTCGCGATCGACGCAGGCTCCCGCGGGTCGAGGACGCTGTCGCCGTTCGACCGCCACCGGCGGCTCCGGCTGCGGTTGCTCACCGCGGCCAGGACGGAGCCCGAGGGAATCTCCACGATCGCGATCGCTCCTTCTTCCCGGCCCAGCGCCGTGTCCGCCGCCTCGCTCCAGGCCCGGTCGATCGTCAGCCGCAGCGCTCGCGCACCGGCGGCGTCGCTCATCGCCCCCGGTCCGGCGGCGGCCAGGCCGGGTGGCTGGAGGGCGGGCGGAAGCAGGTGGGTCGCCAACTCGACCGGCACCAGGCCCGCGGGCAGATCCTCCTCCAGGGTCAGCGACCGGTCGTCGCCGATCGAGCCCAGCGGCCGGCCACGACGGTCGAAGAGCAGTTGCTGCACCCCCGAAGCGTCGACCTGTTGCGCCCGGCGCAGACGCCGCTCGAACGCCGACGCGGGAGGCGGTTCGACGGGGACCACGTCGGGCTCTGCTTCGCCCTTGGCGTCTTCCTCGTCCTCCGCCGCAGCTTCCGGGGCCACGGCGCGGTTCAGTCCGAGTTCAACCTCCGCCGCGTCCAGCAGGGCGGGCGGCAGATGCGCCGCGTGATCCTCCTCCTCGTACAGCGCCGCGACTTCCCGCCACCGACCCTCGCCGGCCGCCTGCCGGGCGGCCAGGCTGAGCAGGCCGGAAGCCCGTTCGGCGAGCTGTCCGAAGTCCTGACCGGCGATCGCCGCTTCCGCCAGACGAAGCTCCATTCGCGCCTGTCCGACCTGCCGCTGAACCCGCCACGCCGAGAACGCCGCGACCACGAGAACTGCCAGCAACGCCGCCTGGACCCGGCGGCGCGGCGGCCACAGGCGGCTCATCGCCCGTCCGCCGGCACCTTCGCCCGTGCCGCGTTCAACGCTGTTGGGTATCCCGCTCATGTTCCAGCAGCGCAGTCCCTCTCAGGTTCCGCAGGCGCCGAAATCAGAATACCAACTGGACCCACTCGCCATCGATCTCGGTGATCGTGGACCGGACGCCGGGCAGGATCTGCTCGGTCGCCAGCGTGGCTCGCCAATCGTCCAGCTCCGCTTCCAGGCGAGCGACGATCTCAGGCTGCCCTTCCGCCAGGTTGTCGAGCTCGCCGACATCCGCTTCCAGGTCGTACAGAAAGGTGACCTGGCCGTGGGGCGAGTCGGTCGCCCAGCCACCCTCCGGCGGCTGCAGGCGGCCGTCCCGCCGCAGGTTCTCGGGGCGGAAGTCCGTGCGATTCAATTTGATCAGCTTGTACTGGGCGTCCCGGATCGCCAGGCTCGGCCCGGCCCGCCAGTACAGGTACTCGTGCGGTGCACCGTCGGCTTCCCCGGTCATGTAGGGCAGCAGGTTCACGCTGTCTTCGGTCTTCGCTTCGTTTCCCGCCGCGGCGGTGAAGGTGGCCATGTAGTCGAGGGTGATCACCGGGTCGGTAGACGTCTGGCCCGCCTCGATTCTTTCCGGCCAGCTCATGATGAAGGGGATGCGCACGCCGCCTTCGTGGTGATAGCGCTTGAAACCGAACAGCGGTCCGTTCGAGCACGCGTTGCCGATGTAGCCGGCGCAACCGTTGTCGCTGGCGAAGGCGATCAGCGTGTTCTCGTACACGCCCTGCGCCTTCAGCGTCTCGACGACGCGGCGCACGCTCTCGTCGAGCGATGCGACCATCGCGGCATAGACACGGGTGCGCTGATCCTCGATGTGGCGGTAGCCGTCGACGTACTCGGCGGTGGCCTGTAGCGGCGTATGCGGCGTCGTGTGGCTGAGGTAGAGGAAGAAGGGCTCTTCTCCGCCGGCGCTGCGCTCGATGAAACCTGTCGCCTCGTCGGTGAACACGTCCGTCAGGTAGCGCTCGACCTTCTCCTCCTCGAAGCCGCGCAGGACCTTGTTCCGGCGCTCCGTCGGCCCCTCTTCGCCGCGACGTGAGCCGTACTCCACGCCGGGCAGCCTCGAATCGATGAAGATGCTGCCGCCTTCGAGCACACCGAAGTACTCGTCGAACCCGCGGCTCATCGGATGGTGGGGATCCGGGTGGCCCAGGTGCCACTTGCCGATCATCCCGGTGCGGTAGCCGAGCGCCTTCAGACGGTCGGCCAGGGTCGCCTCCTCGAGGCTCATGCCGGCGCCCACGTCCCGGCCCGCCGGGTTGAACTCCCAGCCGTGACGCTGCTGGTGGCGCCCGGTGATCAGCCCCGCGCGCGACGGGCTGCACACCGGATGGCTGACGTAGCCCGCCGTGAAGAGAACGCCGCTCGCCGCCAGGGCGTCGATGTGCGGGGTCGAGATGATCTCGCTGCCGTAGATGCCGATGTCGGCATAGCCGAGATCGTCGGCGAGGATGAGAACGATGTTGGGCGGACCGGCGCCGGAATCCTCAGCGGGGGCGGCAGCGTCGGGCGCGGCGCACCCGGCCAGGATGGCTGCCGCTGCGAGCACCATGGTGAGGCGAATCGTCTTCACGTGCATCTCGAACCTCCCTCCTGGAAACACCGACCTGGAATCGTATGCCACCCGAGCGACACGCTTGGGCTACGCTCCGCGCTGCCATGACGACCGACGCCACGAGCCAGCCGGCGCCCCCCGACCTGCCTGCCGCCGTGCAGCGACTCGAAATCGACGAACGGGAGGTCTTCCTGGTCGGCACCGCGCACGTTTCGCCGCAGAGCGTGCGTGACACGAAGGAAGCGATCGAGACACTCGAACCCGACACCGTCTGCGTCGAACTCTGCGAGGCGCGCTACCAGAACCTGGAGAACCAGGATTCCTGGCGCAAGCTGGACATCTTCCAGGTCCTGCGCGAGGGCAAGGCGGCCCTTCTGCTCAGTTCCTTCCTGATGCACTCCTTCCAGCGCCGCATCGCCCAGCGTTTCGGCATCGAGCCCGGCGCCGAGATGCGGGAAGCGATCGCCCGGGCCCGCGAGCGCGGCGCCCGCCTCGAACTGATCGACCGCGACATCCAGATCTCGCTGAAGCGCACCTGGTCCTCGCTCGGCTTCTGGCAGCGGACGAAGGTGATGACGCAGTTGGTCGGCAGCGCCTTCGTCGGCGACGACCTCAAGGAAGAGGACATCGAAAAACTCAAGGACACCGGCAACCTGACCGACCTGATGTCCGCCCTCGCGGAGGCCTTGCCCAGCGTCAAGGACACCCTGATCGACGAACGGGACGCCTACATGGCCGAGAAGCTGCGCCAGTCGGCCGGCCCGCGCACGGTCGCCGTGGTGGGCGCCGGGCACCTGCCCGGCATCACCGGCCTCGCCGACTCCGAGTGCGACCTGGAGGAACTCGAGATGGTGCCCGACCCTCCGGTGTGGCCGCGTGTCGTCGCATGGCTCGTGCCCATCCTGATCGTCGCGCTGTTCGCCTACGGCCTCGTTTGGGGCGACCGGGAGCGCACCGTCGAATCGGTCTACATCTGGGTCGGGCTCAACGGCGGTCTGGCCGCCCTCGGCGCCGCCATCGCCCTCGCCCACCCGGTGACGATCCTGTCCGCCTTCGCCGCCGCACCCTTGACCAGCCTGAATCCCCTGATGGCGGCCGGCTGGGTCGCC
>Ga0209544_1002393_pt1 | contig 17024 bp, 16 predicted proteins | sample MesohylPK_FD_187297 | JGI IMG/M metagenome (GOLD analysis project Ga0209544, IMG submission 187297) | Host-associated microbial community of the marine sponge Aplysina aerophoba from Gulf of Piran - sponge mesohyl, lysed by proteinase K... | ecosystem: Host-associated > Porifera > Sponge >...
CTCTTCGGTCACCGTGGTGCTCTCCTCTGCTGTTTGGTTTTCGTTCATCAACAGCTTATCGGAGACCCCGGTGACCTTTTTCATCACCTTGGAATTACACCACTCGGTGGGACACTACCCGAGCGCTCGCACCCGGTCACTTGGCTGCGCCAGTTCCGGGTTGACCTCGGCCAGCATCTGCTGCACTTCGCGCGTGCTCTTGCCCGCCGCCTGCTTGACCAGCTTCTCCCGCGTCGCGGCATCCAGCACCGGCCCGCCGCCCGGTGCCGGGCCGCGCTCGCCGCCGCGCATCGGTGCCGCCGACGCCGGGTTCCCTGGTACACCGTCATTCCGCGGCGCCCTGCCCGGGCCGCCACCCGCCCCGTGACCGCCCGGCGGGCGGCCATGGTTGCGGTCGCTGCGCTCGAACAGGTTCTGCAGTTGCGCCGCGTTGCTCAGGGCCAGCGAACCGTCGCGCAGCAACTCGCCGGCAACGCCGATCTGGGTGCTCAGCCGCATCGCCTTGATGCGCCGCCACGCGGCGGCCGCGGTGTAGCCCAGTTCGCGCACGACGTAGTCGAACAGGCTAAAACATTGGTGTTCCAAACCGTCCCACGAAGCGTTGTTAATTGCTCAACTATTAACAGTTTATAGGTACCTACTAAACGGTTGACGTATTCATCGCATCCTGCTTATTCTAACCATTATGGTGCTAACGATAGTGATAACCGCTCTCGGACCTCGTAGCCCCACACCGCGACCGTGACACAGACTCGACCGAAGCGGCTCAGCGCTTCCTTCGTCCGCACCGTCAACCGACCCGGGCGCTTCGGCGACGGCCACGGTGGGCACGGTCTGAGCCTGCTCGTGAAGCCACGCGCGCACGGCGGCTGGGCGAAGTCATGGAGCCAAAGGCTCCGCATCCACGGCAAGCCATGCAACATCGGCCTCGGGCCGTTCCCGATCGTCACCCTGGCCGAGGCGCGGGAGACTGCGCTTGAGAACGCCCGCGCCGTCTACCAGGGCCGCGACCCACGGGTGCGATCCACCACCCCGACCTTCGACGAGGCGGCCGAGATCGTGATCGAGATGCGCGCCGGCACCTGGCGCAATCCGCTGACGGCCGACATCTGGCGTTCGTCGTTCCGGCGGATGGTCTCGCCCGTGATCGGTGGGAAACCGATCAGCGACGTTACCAGTGCTGATGTGCTCTCCGTACTTACGCCGATCTGGTTTGATGGTAGGCACGAGACCGCGCGGCGGCTGCGGCATCGGATCGGCGCGGTGATGCGGTGGTCGATCGGCGCCGGCCATCGGACCGACAATCCGGCCGGTGAGGCAATATCGGAAGCACTGCCGAAGAACGGCCCAGCCGTGAGGCCGCACCGGCGAGCGCTGCATCATCGAGAGGTAGCTGGCGCGCTTGCCAAGATTCGGGCGTCCAACGCATGGCCAGCAACCAAGCTGCTGCTGGAGTACACGGTCTTGACCGCGACGCGATCCGGAGAGGCCCGGCTTGCGACTTGGAGCGAGGTAGATCTCCAGGCCGGGGTCTGGACGGTACCGGACGAGAGAATGAAGTCCGGTCGTGAGCATCGGGTACCGCTATCATCGCGGGCGCTTGAGCTGCTGACCGAAGCACAGAAGTTGTCGGATGGCTCTGGCCTTCTGTTTCCGTCGCCGACCGGCAAGGGGCTGAGTAGCGTGACGACAAGATCGCTCTTGGATGGGTTGGGCATCGACGCCACGATGCACGGGTTCCGTACGTCGTTCCGGTCCTGGTGCGCGGAGAACGACGAATCGAGAGAATTGGCCGAGGCTGCGCTTGCGCATGTTGTCGCGGGTGTCGAAGGCGCCTACATGCGCTCCGACTTGTTCGAGCGGCGGCGCAGATTGATGCAGGCGTGGGCAGACTACTTGGGATGTTCAGGTACGGTCTGACGCAGATGGAACTGGTGCCGCCAGAGGCGCAGCGACTTGCTTGGTGACTCCGCCGCATTGTGTCCAACTCCATCCCCATTTTGGAATCTAAGTGGTTACCGCATAATGAATAGGTCGTCCAGTAACGCTTGGCTATCACTGACGATAGCACAGCGGATAGTCCATCCATGCTTGGGGTTTGAGCCAACACGGCTCTCTGCTCGCGGCCTTCCTCGGAGTGAACGTCACCGAGGAACGGGCTGACCCGTGCCCCTCCGTGGCACTTGTCGCTGTCGTGACCGTCAGCTCTGCGGGCGGCTTGGTGTCCAACAACCACGGCGTGGGGCCGACCGTGCCGCCTCGGGCCACGCTCAGCGAAGACCGGCTCACATCATCATGGTTGCGGAGCTTACCGGATGCAAACAAGGGATGTCGACAGGAATTACCCGGAATAGTAACCTGGGAGTGCTATAATTCTTTGATTAGGAGTGAGTTGCGTGTCCTGCTGCGAACAAGGACGCCCGGGGCCAGCGGGCCGCTGCTTATTTCCAAGGCAGGTGAAACGGCGATTGGAGTGGCGCGGGAACCTACCTTAGTTCCCTTCGGATGAAGATGGTCGATCAGGAAACGCTCAATTTCCGCTCGGAGGAAGCAATCGGTTCGGTGCCGCCTTGACAGACGCCTCGGCGTCGGCGGATGAGCATCACGTCTACCGACGTCCAATCTAGCGGACGATGCGCGCCACACCGTTGCCTCAGGGGCTCGATTTCAGGCACGATGCCTTCTGTGAATGTCCTGATTACCGGAATGGCTGGCTTCGTCGGCTTCCACTTGGCCCGGCGCATGGTCGAGATCGGGCACCGCGTGCTCGGAATCGACAACCTTAACTGTTACTACGATGTCCGTCTGAAGCTGGACCGTCTGCGGCAACTCGGGATCACGTGTACCGAAGACCACGGGCCGGAAACGATCACCGCGGATTCCGGGCTGCGATTCCGGCGCCTCGACCTTACCGACCGCACGGCGGTTGTCGCCCTGTGCGCGGAGGAGCGATTCGACGTCGTGTGCCATCTCGCCGCACAAGCCGGCGTCCGATACTCCTTGAGCGATCCGTTCGCCTATACGGCGAACAATGTGGACGGCTTCCTGAGCATGCTTGAAGCAGTCCGGCAGACTCCGGTGAGCCACTTGGTCTACGCATCATCCAGCTCGGTCTACGGCCTAGACCGCCACGTGCCCTTCAGCGAGTCCAGCGCGGCGGACCACCCGGTTAGCCTGTATGCCGCGACCAAGCGCGCCAACGAACTGATGGCGCACAGCTACTCCCACCTATTCGGCATCCCGTCCACGGGATTGCGCTTCTTCACTGTGTACGGCCCCTGGGGTCGCCCAGACATGGCCCTGTTCTCGTTCACTCGCGCCATCCTGAACGGCGAGCCGATCGATCTCTACAATCACGGCGTCATGGAGCGTGACTTCACATTCGTCGACGACATCGTAGAAGCCATACTTCGCGTCATCGATCATCCGCCAAGGGGCGCCCCCGACTGGGACGGGCGCCAGTCCTCCGTATCCCCGGCGCCGGCCCGTGTCTACAACGTCGGCAACGGTGACCCCGTGTCCGTGCTCGATCTGGTGCACACGCTGGAGAAGGCACTTGGGAAGAAAGCAATCGTTCGCGAGGTGCCCATCCAACCCGGCGACGTTCCGAGGACCTGGGCCGATGGCACTGCGCTCCGTGAGGAACTCGGCCACACGACCCACACCTCACTCACCGACGGAGTGGAGCGATTCGTTGCTTGGTACCGCGCGAGCCAAGGCGACATACATTCAGGGGATGCCAGCTCACCGATCGTAGCACGTCCAGGCAGCCCCGACAACCTCGGTCAGTAGCCAGAGGTAGCCAGAGGGATCTCATTTCGTCTACGCTCCATCCATGCACGTCGCGGTCGTAATGAACACAGCATGGGGCGTGAAGACCCTACGATCCGACCTGATTCGCTACCTGCAGTCCCGTGGGCACCGGGTGAGCGTCGTGGCCCACGCCGACGCAGCGGAAGAGGGGGCCGATCTACAGCGCATGGGCGTAACGTTCGAAGAGTGGCCGATCTCACGCAGCGGTCTCAATCCCATACACGATGGTTTCGCCACACTCCGATTGGGCCTCTTGCTGGCCCGGATCCGACCCGAAGTGGTACTGTCGTTTACGCCGAAGGCGATACTGCTCTGCTCCATTGCAGCACGCGTAACTCCGCGCAGTCACGTGTTCAGTGTTTTCACCGGCCTGGGTTATCTATTTGGTGACGACAGTACACTGAAACGTTTCATCCTGTTCCTCTTTCGCTGGTCGCTGAAGAACAACCCACTCGTATTCTTCCAGAATCCCGACGATCTACAACAGTTCGTACAGGGACGTATCGTTCCTCACGAACGTACCTCTCGCATCTATGGCAGCGGCGTTGACACAAACCGTTTCTCACCTGCTCCGCCGTCCTCTCATCGTCCCGAAACGGTCTTTCTGATGATTGCCCGACTGATAGTTCCGAAGGGTGTGATAGACTATATCGGGGCTGCGCAAATTCTGAAACGAGAGGGATGGTCCGCTAGATTCCGACTCTTGGGCCAATTCGATGATCATCCGACTGCCGTAGATCGCGATACCATTCAGTCTGCAATTGGCGCGGGGACGATCGAATACTGTGGGACTACCGCCGACGTACGCCCCTATCTTCAAGATGCCGACGTGTTTGTCCTACCATCATACTATGGCGAAGGCACTCCGCGTTCGTCTCTTGAGGCACTGGCAATGGCCAAACCCATAATCACTACCGACTCCCGCGGATGCCGGGAAACCGTGATCCATGAGAGCAACGGCTACTTGGTGCCGGTCCAAGATCCAATAGCCATAGCGGAAGCCATGCGCAAATTAGTCGGCAATCGTGACCGGATTCAAGCCATGGGAGCAAAGAGCCGCCAGCTCGCCGAGGAGCTCTACGAAGTGAACAAGGTCCACCAACAATTATGGCGTGAAATCAGTCGCGTCATTCACCCATGATCCCGAGGTACTCCCGCGAAGGAAGCGGCTTTCAGCATGCGAGCAGGCAACACCCGGTGAGGGACCGAGGTACAGATTGAAGATCCTCGCGGTTATACCTTCGCTGACGCGGGGCGGAGCGGAGCGAGTTCTCTCGTTGCTAACTCGCGACTGGGCAAAGTGTCACAATGTCGTCGTCGCTGCGTTCGACGCTTCGCAGCCAGCATACGAATATCACGGACGAGTGGTGAGCCTTGGTCTTCGATTACCACCGAAACATGCCCTTGCAAGTGTTTATGCTGCTTCAGTTAGTACGCTACGTCTCATCACGCTGTTCCGCGCCGAGGCCCCCGACCGCATCATTTCCTTCATGGAACCGGCAAACTTCCCCGCTATTCTCGCTAGCGTCGTGTCAGGGACCCTGGACCGAGCCGTGGTGAGTGTGCGTCAGAATCCCAGTATTCTGTCTGCTACGCGGCGACTGCTCATACCCCGGTTGTACCGTCTTCCCTCGGCGGTCGTAGCGTGCTCCGATGGCGTGCGTAGCGCACTTGTGGCGATGGGCGTGCCGGCCGAACACGTTACAACGATCCCCAATCCGATAGTGCTCCCAAGCGGTTCTCCATGCACCACGCCCAAAACCAGACCCGCATCTGAGCGCTTCGTTCTCGCCGCCGGACGACTGACACCTGCAAAGGGATTCGACATGCTGTTGAGTGCATTTTCGGTCGTACGATCCGGAATTCGCGATCTCAACCTCGTCGTGCTCGGTGATGGGCCGGAGCGCGACCACCTGCTATCCCTCGCTCGCCGGCTGGGAATCGATGATCGGGTCTGCTTCCCCGGTTCAGTGCGAAACATCTCCCGATGGTATCAAAGTGCTGAGTGTTTCGTGCTCAGCTCACGCAACGAGGGTTGGCCGAACGTTCTCGTGGAGGCAATGGCGGCCGGATGCCCGGTAGTGAGCTTCCGTTGTGATTACGGCCCCGAGGAGATCGTTCAGCACGGGACCAGTGGTCTCCTGGTAGCCGCGGGCGATGTCGACGCTCTCGCCCGGTCAATCACACGCGTGGTTACTAATCGTGTCCTGTCCGCTACCCTCTCGGCTGGCGCACAACGCCGAGCTCAATGGTTCGCCTCGCAAGCGGTATCACCGCGCTGGCTCACGCAGTAAACCGACGTTAAGAGATTTCATGATCGGCACCCTGGCGGCCAGCGTGTTCCTCGTTTCCTTAGCGCTCGTCCGCGATCAGCGTCAGTCCGTTGTCCTCGTGACCGCGTTTACATTTCGCGTTGTTGTCAGCGTCGCGAGTGTGGCAGGCGTTACTCTGCCCGATTCACAGTTTGATGCACGCACCTTCGAGGTCGTCGCTTGGATATGGGCGCGCGACGGCCGCTTCTTCGACAACTTCACTACCGGCTCCTACCTTTATTCGTGGCTTATGAGCGGAGTCTACCTTGTCTTCGGACGAGACCCCTTTCTGCTGCACGTGATTAACTCGTACTTCGGGACACTTGCGATTTACTACGTCATGCGCTCGGCTCGACAGCTCCTGCCGAATAGTCGAGTCGACAGGACCGTCGGCTGGGCCCTTGCCTTCTATCCCTCGATCGTACTCTACTCGGTGCTTACTATGCGAGAGGCTCCGATGGTTCTTGCACTCAGTATATCGATCCACTTGCTGTTGCGCTGGGTTAACACTCGCCGCGTTGCCTCCGGTCTGGGCGCGGTATTGTTCGTGGTCGTCGCTCAGCTATTCCACGCTGGGATGATCGGTGCTACGGTTGCTATTCTGATGACATACGTTCTCGTGTCGATGCAGTCGAATACAGTTCGCGACAACTTGCGGCCGCTGGCACTGTTCCTGTTCATCGCGACCGCCGTCAGCGTCTTGCCGTTCAGCCTGCGCACAGGAGTCGGATTGGAGAAGATTTGGAGGCTATTGAGCGATTTCAATATCGAAGTCATTGCGTCTTGGCAAGCCTACTCGGCGAGGGGCCGAGGGGCGTATCTTTCCGATATCACGATGGACGCTTGGTCGGACCTAATCTGGAACCTTCCTCTTCGGATACTGTTCTTCCTTGGCAGTCCATTCATCTGGATGGTATCCGAATTTCGCGACATTCTTGGACTGCTGGACGCTCTGGTAATACTCTATATCACATTGAGAATCACAGGTGACATGAAAAAGCGTCGCTACCGAAAGATAGCGGGATACCTGTCAGTAGCGCTGATCGTCGCGAGCGTCATCGTGGTATTCTCACTCGCTACGTCGAACTATGGGACCGCGTTTCGACACCGAGCGAAGGTCTTGCCGTGGTTGCTATTACTATATCTCTGTGGAAGAGCAATCCGTCTCACCGCACGCCGCTCGACCCGTCGTCCGCGCATACGCCGGTCCGAGAGTGCCTCCGTACCTATGCGGAATTAACGATGCCGACGAACACGAAGTATTCCTATCGCCGCTTCGACTAATCGCCATCGTCTTCCAATGGCGTTCGACCTTCGGTCGTCTAGAAAAAGCACCGTGGCCACAGGCAAGAGTAACACACACATTATTCGTGCTCCGACACGTCTCAATAGACCGATCTGACGAAGCACAGATTCGGAAAGATGAAGGGACCACCGGAGATAGTTTGCTCCCGCACGAACAAAATCCAACGGAGCGTAGCAGAAGTAATCGAGATGCTCGTTGAGTACCACACGGCGATAGAACACAATTTGAAACGCATGCTGGCTGAGGTCTCGGATCCTCGTGAGGCTCCCTTCGGTTTCGTATACTCGGTATAACGATTCGTTTATGTGACGCGTCTGGTACTTTTTCCCTATTCTTGACCAAACGACGCCCTCGGGGATGTGGGAGAGGCGCACCGGAGGCACTGGAAATGGGAACTCCCGCAAGATGTCGGTCCGGTAAAACCCGCACTTATCGCCAGACAACTTCCAGCGGTATAGACATGCGAAGTAGTCGGAGTCGAATGGGTGTCGTGGAAACGAGTCGCCAATCACGCGATCACGTTGATCGACGCAAAGAGCACTGATTCCCGAGAATCTGTGTTTCAGCTCGCTTGGTATTGCGTCCCAATGGTACTTCAGAGTCTCCAGGGCATGTGGTACGCACGCATCGTCAGAGTCAAGTGTGAGAAAGAGGGCGCCGCGCGCTTTCGCCACGGCATGGTTGTATGCGACATGCTTACCTTGATTCGGTTGATGCAGATAACGAATGTTAAATGCGGCTCCCTTCCGCCAGCTTGACAGCAGAGCTCTTGTAGAATCCGTCGATCCGTCGTCCACCACGAGCCACTCAAAATCGCGAAAGGTCTGCGCTGCCAAGCTATCGTAGACACGGTGCAACGTATGGGCACGGTTGTAGGTGGCCGTGAATACGGTGAACACGTAATCATAGGGTACGGCGTTCACCTGCCGCTACCTAACAGCGCCGAAAGCGCTTAGCCAGCGTCGTGAGATCTTCTCGACAGAGAAGGCCGTCGCACGCTGCCTCCCGACCTTGGCAAGGCGAGCATGTAACTTGCGATCCACCAACAGTCGTTGAATGGTTTCGGACAACTTTGCTATGTCATCCTGCCGCACGAGCATTCCATTTCTACCGTCCTCGAGAATCTCGGCCGGGCCGTACGGGCAGTCGAAACTCACCACTGGACATCCATTCGCCATCGCCTCGACGAGGACGTTCGGGAAACCCTCACAATGTGACGTTAGTACGAAACAATCGGCGTGTCGGTACCAAGTGTCAACGTCTGACACCACACCGGGCAGGTGAACGCGGGATACGATCCCGAGCTCATGGGCAAGCTTCAGCAATCCAGCACGCTGTGTACCAACTCCGAGGATTACGAGTTGTACGTCCAACCGATCAATTTTCGAGAATGCTTTCAGCAAGCGGTCAAATCCCTTCTCGGTTTCCAGTCTGCCGGCACCGAGGATGTAGCGCTGTGCTTCACCGAATCGTATCGACCCTGGTAGAGGCGTCCGATCGGCGACCGGATTGGGTATTACTGAGAGTTTCTGTGGCGGCAGTCCCATCTTCCTCAATGCATCCCTTACACCGTTGGAGGGGGCAATGACACGTCCCGCAAGTCGATATACTACTGGGATTAAGATCCGCTGGAAAAGGGGAATCATCGCCGGATTGCAACGGACGGAAACGGTAAGACGACCCAAGCTACCGGCAATCAAGGAAGCGACAATCGTAGGAAAGTTAGAACTCTCCATGAATGAGATGATGCGATCGGGGCGTTCCCGTCGTAGGATGCGCGCAATGCGAATTGTGCGAAGGACCGCATTCTGTATTCTCTTCAATGGGTTACTCCGCCGGGACGGCGTACGCAAGTCGGTTATTCTTCCACCGTAGTCGTAAGCCGGATCGGAAGCGTCAAAGAGTGCTACCATCACGTGATGACTACGTGCCCACTCAAGAGTCAGCGTGGACACGACCCGCCCCGCCCCTCCGCCGGTCAAAGAACTGATCACTACCAGTATCCTCATGGAGCGGTTCCGCTTGGCCGATTCGCTTCGAGCCACGCCTGAAACATTAGCACCGTCCAGAGCGATGCATCCCATCGTCGACGGCCGGATATGTGCTGAACCCATCGTTCCTTGATCGGTCTGGGATTGAGAATTCCGTCCATCCTCAATCGGTCCTCATCGAGCAGTGCTTCCGCCCAATCTCTGAGCGGGCCGCGCAGCCAGCTTGCCATCGGCACGCCGAATCCCATTTTCGGGCGGTCGACAAGCTCGTCCGGGACATAGCGGCGCAGCACTTGACGCAGCACCCATTTCCCCTGGCGCCCTCGAATCTTGACTGAGAGCGGCAACCGCCACGCAAACTCTACGACGCGATGATCCAGGAACGGAGCGCGCGTTTCCAGGCTCACGCCCATCGCCGCGCGGTCCACCTTTACCAGGATGTCGTCAGGCAAATAAGTGATCGCATCGATTGCCATCATTCGGTCCTCAAGACCAACCGCCTGCGGCCACAACGCCGCGTCGGAGAGAATGCTGCGTCGCTCTGAAACGTCGCGAACCACGGCGGCGGGCTCCCGCCAGTGGGAAACGAGGCCCTGATAGAGCTGTTCCTTCGTCTCGAAACTGAGCAGCTCTGCCAACTTGCGTGCTCTGTCGAGCACTTTCGTCCCCGCTCCCCAGTCTTCGGGTATGGCATTGATCGCGCGTCCGAACGTCCGCCGTATTCTTGCGGGGATCGGCGAAAGGACGCTGTGGATGTCGCGCATTCGGAAGTATCGCTGGTAGCCGCCGAACAACTCGTCGCCACCGTCCCCGGACAGAGCCACGGTCACATGCCGCCGGGTCATCTCGGCAACCAGAAACGTCGGAATCTGAGAGGAATCGGCAAACGGCTCATCGTACAGCGACGGCAATCGTGGGATGACGGCCAGCGCGTCACGAGGCGAAGCGTACAACTCATGGTGCTCCGTTCCAAGCCACCGCGCCACTTCGTTGGCGTGAACCGCCTCGTCGTAATCGGACTCCTTGAATCCGATAGTGAAGGTACGTATCGGTCGTGACGAGTTGGCCTGCATCAAGGCCACGATGGTTGTGGAGTCGATCCCGCCGGAAAGGAATGCTCCGACCGGGACGTCGGCTGCCACCTGAGGAACCACCGCATTTTCCAGCATGTCGTGAAGGGCCGCAACCGCTTCAGCAGACCCGCCTTCGAACGGACGCTCCTGTCCACGTTCGATCGCATCGTCTATGGACCAGTAACGCGTCGGTTCCGGCAACTCCCGGAGTCCCCTCTCGCCGAATGGCAGCTTGACGAAAGTTCCGGGGAAGAGCTTGCGAATGCCCCTATAGATTGACCAAGGAGTCGGAACGTAGTTGTGCCGCAGAAACGCGACCAAGGCTTCCCGGTCGATCTCGCCCAAAAAAGATGGATGCGCCACCAGCGCCTTGAGCTCAGACCCAAACATGAAGACACTGTTTTGCCACCCCCAATAGAGGGGCTTTTCGCCAAGCCGGTCGCGAGCGAGATACAGTGTCCGATCCAGGCGGTCCCACAACGCGAAGGCGAACATCCCTATCACATCGCAGAGCGTACGCCGCAGCCCAAAGCGTTCAATCGACTCTAGCAACACCTCGGTGTCGGAACTGCCTATCCACGAAATCACAGACGAGGACCGACCGTCGAGCTGTCTCCGGATCTCGGCATGATTATAAATCTCGCCATTGAACACGATCACGTAGCGCCCGGATGATGAACACATGGGTTGGTGTCCCGCCCTCGACAGGTCAACTACCGAGAGCCGACGATGCGCCAATGCGACGCCGGCACTGACATCGAGCCACATACCATCGTCATCGGGACCGCGATGGGCGATTGCAGCGGACATCTCCGAGAGAACCGGGAGCGCCACCCGGTCCGAGATTCCGCCGGGCTGAACGAATCCGACGATACCGCACACGGCTATCAGAGTACCCGGACGGCGCGAAGCGTCATCAGCGCGTGGTTGCTGCGCCGACGAGATTCGATTACGGCGTCGACCACCACTCTCTCCATCGCTCTATCACGGTCCCGACAGGATTCGACCCATCGTTCGAGTCGAATCACTCTTTGCTCACCACCGTCCGCGATTTGGGCGTTTGCGATGCGCCAAGCGCACGAGCTGCTGGTAGCTTCCGATATACAAATACCATCATGTAGCCAAGTGACAACACGGACACAGCGGACGTCGACAAAGCAATTCCTACAACTCCCCACAGCTCCATGAAAATCACATTTAGGATCACGTTAGCAGCCAGACTCATTCCAGCCGCGACCATGAGGAACTGGTTCTTGACCAGTGCCGAAACCAGTCGTGTGAATAAAGCGCCGCAAATGTAGAACGGTATTCGGACTGCATACGCCGCCTGAATGCTGCCCACCAGTAGGCTATCGCTGCTGTCAAACATTCCTCGTTCAAGAAACACGCTCACAATTGCCTGGGAAAACAGTGCCAGGAAGACAGCGAGCACAGGCGTAGTGTAGAAGATCAACTTAGTATAGTACGACAGGAGCCGCCTTAGCTCTCCCCACTCTCTCCCGTCCACCAAGCTGGAGAAGTAAGGCAGCACCGCTGTGGCGAGTCCCCCAGCGAGGACATGAATCACTACCGCCACCAGCCGGCCTCCATAGTTGAGTGCCGCCACACTGCCCGCCGCGAGTGACGCCGACATCGATTGATCCACGAACGTCGTGCCGCCAACCAACAGCGCACCGGCGACCATCGGCATATACTGCGACGCGACCTTCCGCGTTGCTCCACTACGGTGGGAAAGCCGGGGAACAATATCAAGCCCTAGCCGCCTTACCCCCCACGCCACAGAGATCATTTCCCCGAACATGCCGACCACCGTACCTATCGCTACTGCGAAAATACGCGTCGAATCGTCGGTCCACAATAGAATCAAGATGATCGAGACAATGGGGACAGATACTGGAGCGGAAGAAACTAGGAAAAAGCGTCTATGAGCATGCAGAATCGATGCATATATCGTCGCCATGCCCTTGATGGGAATCAGTAACAGCAGGACCAGGAAGAGATTCCTGGTAAGGATAACCTTTGAATTGGAGAATCCCAAAGCGAGAACGGGGAGGACATGAGGCACAATGACGGCAGTAACGGCTGTGGCGCCACACAACAGCACCGCTGCGAGCATAATGACTCGCGATAAGAGAGCCTGCGCTTCCGTCAGTCCGTCCTGCCGCAAGACCCGGACGTAGGTGGGCACTATGGCGGAGCTGAACGACCCTGCGATAATCGCCATAACAAAGGAGGGAACCATAAACGCGATAAAGAACGCATCCAGATCGTCTCCTGTCCCGAAAATCGCTGCAATCAGGAGCGTCGGTCCGAGCGAGACCAGTTTCACGGCCGCGCTGAGAACGGCGACGGTGAGCGCAGCTATCGATATTCGCGCCCTCGTCGACGGCTGCCGGTGCGCCATGCTCGCCACACCGTCGAGGATACGCGAAACCACCTTCGCCGTTGTCGATATCATAGCGAAGCTATTCGGCCACCGGAGGAGCCGCGATGATGCTGATGAGGACTGAGGTCCCCGTCATCACAGTCCCCAATAGATGAAGCCAGTTGACTCGGCTGCAGAGCGGTCATATATCAGCTTTATGTCGATCAATACCGGCTGCTCGGCGACCGATATATCCCTCAGTTCTTCAAGGGAATATCGTGACCTGATCGCGTCGTGTCTGACCGCCGCGATCACCACATGATATGGTGCGTCTACCGACGCATCTTGGAGTAAACTGATTCCATGTCGGTCTTTTACGTCCTGCCGATCGGCCTCTGGGTCGAACACCGAAGTCTCAATTTCGTGTTCGTTGAGGAACTCGATCATTTCAATGACCTGCGAATTACGTGTGTCCGGTATGTTTTCTTTGAACGTCAGCCCAAGAATCAGAGCTCTCGCTCGCCCATCATGCTGGCCGCAGCTGCGTAAGAGAGATACTGCTCGCTCGGCGACGTATATACCCATCGACGAGTTTACTTGTCTCCCCGCCAGTATCACCCGAGCGTGGTGGCCAGCCTGCTCGGCCGCGAACGTGAGGTAGTAGGGGTCGACGCCAATACAATGGCCGCCAACCAGCCCCGGTTCGTAGCGGGCGAAGTTCCATTTTGTGCTCGCGGTTCGGAGCACCTCTCCGGTTTGCAGTCCCAAGCGATCGCAGATCATGGCGAATTCGTTCATCAGCGCGATGTTGAGGTCGCGCTGGGTGTTCTCGATAATCTTCGCGGCTTCAGCGGTGCGGATGTTGGCCGCTCGGTGTATGACTCCGCCGGTCACCTTTCCGTATAGGGCGGTCATCAGGTCTGTAACCTCACGGCAATCGCCGGCCACGACCTTCACCAATCGCTCTACGGTGTGCAGGTCGTCACCGGGATTGATGCGCTCCGGGGAGTAACCGATATGAAAGTCCTCACCCGCCTGCATCCCGGCCTCTTCGGCAATGATCGGGCCGACCACCTCTTCGGTCACTCCCGGGTAAACGGTCGACTCGACTATCACAACGGCACCACGCCGAATGTTCTGACCTACCGTACGCGCCGCTGCTCTCAGTGCTTCAAGATCCGGCCGGTGGTCCAACGTCACCGGCGTCGGCACGGCAACGATGACAAGAGAGCACCGCGCGAGAACGGCGGCGTCGGAGGTAAAGCGCTCGCTCATGTCGGCGATGCGGGGTGCGTCCGCAGAGCGGGTTGTGTCGACACCACGTTGGAGGGCGGCGATACGTCGTTGGTCGGTATCGAACCCGTAGACGGAGAAGTTGTGATGGAGAGCCGCCATCAGCGGGGTGCCGACGTAGCCTAAGCCGACAACAGCGACATGTGCTTCACGACACAACAGCGCTTCAATGGTGGTCAATTCTCGGTCTCCAGTCATGATGCAACGATGAGTCGGACGCAATCGAATCGCCGTGCTAGATGGCGCCGCTACGAGAGTATGGCTCTTCGCGGTCAGGTAATGCAACCTCCTGGACTCGTTTAGGATCTATGGGACAAGAGGTGGGGGCGGGGAGTATCCTACAAGCATCGGCGAGGCACTGTGCGGGGGTACGTGACCAAGGCACCGGTGCGGGCGCTCCGACCTCCAGCAGCGGCTCGCGATGCACCACCAGGAGCCCGGCCAGCGGGGTCCGCCACCCCGTCAGTCGCCGCCAACCCGACCTCGACGCCCGAATCAGCCCGGCCGGCAGCACGGTTCGGCGGGCCATCGGCTTCCCGACCTGCACCGACCGGCCTCAGCGTTAGCCCATCGGCCCTAATCGGCTTCGATATGGCGTGTCGACCGGCTTGAATCCAATGCATCTGCCTTGCATGATGTGACCTCCTGTGGAACGGTCGGGTCTTTCGTTTGATGAAGTTGTAGACTTCTCGGCTCGGTGCCGAGTCTCGGCGACACGCTGATCAGATAGTCGACGGGCGCCCGGACGGTGGAGGTGGGCTCTGCAGCCGCCTGAGCGCGTTCGTGCCACGGCTACGGGATGAGGCGATAACATACTTGACTAACCGGATCTTGTGCAACTCACATTACAGCACATAGGGTGCAAGACGTGAACAAATTGATTAAGGCCGTTTTAGAGTCCTCAATTCCGAAATCTCTGAAGACGGCTATAGGGGTTGCGTTGTTTCTCGTGCTTCTCCGAGTGGCAGGGGTTTCCGTGGGAGAATATGTTGACGAATCTCTCAAGTTCCTTTTGAACACGCTTCCCGGATTGAGAACGTTCCTCCGGTCCATGTTCGTTTTTGCCGCATTAGGTTCCGTTTCAATACCGATGTTGAGTAGATATGGGACAAACAAGGACGGCAAACTGAATTGGAAGGTAATGGTTAGTGCACTGTTATGGATGGCAGTGTGTTGGTTCCTAATATACTCCCCACCCGGCACGTTCTTGTATATCCCAATTGTGGAATGGGCGAGCGAGTAAGGTTATCAGCCACCTTTTTCAGCCGCTTTACGGGCTTGTTCATCTTTCGCGTGGTCTTCGGTTCCGTATAGCCAGCCTTCAAACCAACGTTCCACTTCGCTCAAGGTTCGGTAGGTTGGTAAATCCTCAGTGCGAGACTCGTTAAACAACACACCATCTTCTGCGCGTGGACCGAAAATATCGTTACTAATGATGTGGAATTTAGCCGGTTCGCCAGATTCTCGGTCGAAATGCAGATACATGTTGCGGTTTTCCAACTTCTTGATAATATTTACATTCGCGTCAGCATAGGGTTGGATGTCAGACGACTGTTGGCTATAACCGTGTTTGTAACCATTACACCATGCTGCCACCTCTGACCAGTGGCATCTACAGGCGAGAGACGATGCGTAGCAGAAGATCGGGTCGTTGTGGCGTCGGTGACGAGCCACTCCTATTCTTCGAATCTCTACTAGCTCACGTTTGTGATCAACGTAGGTGATTAGGAACTGGTACCCGAAGTCTTTCTTGAAAACATCCTTGACGAACGCCGTGAACTCTGCTTTATCCAATTCAAATCCTCCAATCCGAGGGAGTTGGGACAGACGCTGAGGCTGCGCCCTACCACAACCGAGGCGTTAGGATGTCGCAAATCGTGGATTCCTAACTCCCATCCTACCCATAGCACGATTTTGACAAAAGTGTCAATATCCTATTTAGTTTCTTGAGACCGATCAAATCCCAACCCTTGCGAGGGGGACTCAGGAGGCCATAATGCACCCTCTACAACAGCACGCTCAAGACGTTCTAGAATTTGCACAACGGTCGAATTTCTTTTTTCTACTTTCCAACCAATAAACCCTTGACGGCTGGTTTGTAGGTGCCTCACGAGTTGCTGAACGGTATTGTAGTCGAATGTGAATGCAGCGTCTTCCCAAGTTCGCCAAACACTTGCGACTTCATCGTTCGGATGAAGGCTCGGATCAAATGATACGGTGGTTTCAGCAACGTTGAATCGGAAATCTGGATCAAGGGAAATCGAAGCCAAGTAGGTATTGTCCGGCGAGCACGTTAATCCCATTGATCGCGACCGGTGGAAGAATACGATCAAATTTCAGTTGGGAGAGCTTCGTCCAGCATCCAATGCAGTCCGTATTACCCTAATGCTGGGAGGCGGCCTGAGCGCCGATCCCGAAGCCGAGTTCTGCAGCCCAGGGAGGTCTCCCTTCCGATTGCGCCAAGGATATTGCCGAGACAAGAACCAGTGACACCGCGCTGTGATGAACACCGGCGACGCGGCACTACCGAGCTGACATGGAGGGGACCAGCAACTGACGCGCCTGTTTCGATGCCGGTGGCCGGCGGGATCACCGTGGAGAGGCGCCGTCGAGGTTGGCGGCCGCGTGGATGGTCAGCCACTGGGTCGCGGCATCGTTGCGCGCTCGCCCGTCCGGGGCGGCATCCTCGGGTGGCGCGGGATCCTCGTAGTATCGGCTGGTGACCTTGCCCTCTTCCTTGACGGTAACGTTGGTGGGCAAAACGGCGCGGAGTTGTCGCAGCAGACCCTCGATAAGGGAGCCCCTATCCATGCGACGAAGAACCAGCAGCGCCTTCATCGGGATAGGGTGTTTGCGCCGGCTCCACTCGAT
>Ga0209544_1002397_pt1 | contig 17005 bp, 16 predicted proteins | sample MesohylPK_FD_187297 | JGI IMG/M metagenome (GOLD analysis project Ga0209544, IMG submission 187297) | Host-associated microbial community of the marine sponge Aplysina aerophoba from Gulf of Piran - sponge mesohyl, lysed by proteinase K... | ecosystem: Host-associated > Porifera > Sponge >...
TACTGCTTCACCTTGTGAAGCAACACTGATTGCCTCAATCGGATCGGATTTCGTTTGTGATGCAACCTGTTGAATGCCAGCTGATATGTTTTCCCAGACGACATTCGCGTCCAGTTCCGACCAGCCAGGTTGCGGGTGGATCAACGGATACTCACCATACGCCTGTGCAAGTGTCGTCCCATCTTCGCGAAAGGCGATAACCTTACATCCTGTCGTTCCAACATCAATACCCAAAAGACTCATTGATTCCTTCCTTTTCTCCTTGATACGGGATGCGATTATCATATAATTGATTGCACATTAATGCAAGAATTTGTTTTCGGTACGTCAACGTCATTCAGTTTCCTTGTAGGAGGGATCTCCGAATCCCGACCTGTTTCGTAGAAGCAACAGAAAGGGAAAATAATGGAGGCGCAGGAAACTAACCGTCTCATAGGCCGCGGTGGTATAGGTTAACAGCCTATGCTACAAAAGGTAACCTCCAATCAGGAACCTTTGATTCGTTTAAAATTGTCCAAACTTTTGTCTAATTGGGCAATATGTTTAGGTTGGATGCACGTTAAAATGTTACGATAGTGTAACATTTGGTAAGTAACGGTTATTTGCCTAAAACCCAGTAGCCATACGGGTTTATAGACCTTTTTCTTGTTTTTTTCGTTTTGCAGAAAAATAATTTGGCGGGAAGTGTAACATTTTTCTGGATGTTCTTGCTGAGGTGATGTTATGTTGGTAGCGTCTGAATCGCGGATTGACGCGGATTTCACAGATTCCTCGGATTTTTGGGAACTTCTGTGTATCCAGTGTCCTTTGTTGGGCATTGAGTTCCCTATCCATTGCTCACGGGGCATTTCGTCTCAAAATACCGTGGAAAATCTCTAAATTGACACCTATAATCTGGTTTCCATTCAAACCAACCTATACACTTAATTGATACCTATAAATTTCACTGCGTTGCCCAATCTACAATCTTAATTTGTATTTACATTATATATGATAATATATCCAGTTTAAAAAGGCAAATTTATTTTTAACAGGACTTACGCAACTTTGACCGTAGCACGTGCTGTTAGATAGAGATTCCCCAAAAATAGACGTTCTGGTGGTACAGACCAACGGTTTCCTATTTTTGTAAAAGCAGGGCGTTTTGAACTCGCACACCCTGCAAAGCGAGATATTTTTCTTTATCTGGTTGCTTGGTCAGTTCGTATACGTTGGTATCCTTATCAGATCACTGCTTATTACAGGGCGGTTGATGCGCATTAATTAGATCGCGCTCTTTTGCCTTACGCTGAGTTTCGTTATTCTCCCGATGGATGCAAATTACATTACCACCGAGCGGATCTGCACACTCCCATTTTTCGTGATGTGCCAGTCGCCGCTCTTCAAAGGAGTGTGTTTGACCGATATACAAGAGGGTATGATTTCTTTGAGAATCACGTTTTGAAAAGACATAGACTCCGCCGACATCTTTAAACGTTGTCTCGCGGGGATAAACCTCAAATTTATATTCTCTACCAGATTGTCCGGTAAAAGTCACGTCTGCTATTTTTGCCATTTTAAATCTTCTTTTTATATCTGGTTTCTCAACTCTTGAGAGACATCAGATTCAGATTGCTGTATAGTTTTTCGATTGCGATGCACAATCGACTTGTAAACACGCGATAGCCTCGCGCAACTGTTCAACGATACCCCTTTCACCTCACTGGGACTTTAGGATATGAGAACACTCAATTGTGCAATCCGCTTGCTGGAAATGCCACAAACACGCGATTCAATGATGTGCCAGTCGCCACTCAGTTATAAAGACTGCAGTTTTACGTGGATTTCGTGCATAATCTGAAAAAAAGAAAAAATTTTCTCAGTGAAAAAAGTCCGCCTATTTACGAGACACGGCATCCCCCACTTCCGCAAGCGAGATATGGAACATCCCGCGCCGCTCGGTCGCCACATACAGTCTGTCTCGGTGAACGACAAGCGAGAGCACCTTACCGGGAACGCCCGGAGCAACCTGCTTCCATTCGCCATGCGTATCCAAATGGTAGACCCCCTTATCCCCCGCACCATAAAGCGTAGCACCCTCCACAGCGAATCTGTCTATACGAACTGCGTCGGTGATCACGCGCCAGTGTGAACCTGTCTGTGAAGCTAAGACCCCTGTGTCTGTCGCGACGTAAACCGTTGACCCTGCAAAAACGATCTCTGTGAAAGCGGTAAACGAGAACGGAAGGGACGACGTGATGTCCTTCCAACTGTTCCCGTCATCCAGCGACTGAAACAACTTGCCATCCCGCTTCCCGACGTAGATGGTGTCCCCTGAAATCGCTAACTTAAACCCTTTATCCAATGTTTCATCAGGTGGTGTACCCGTGTCTACCAATCCCGTGTCTGTCCACGCTGCATCACCGAGATGCCATTTGAAAAGCTGCCGTTTGTATTCGACGTAAAACATCTTGCCACTGACCGCAAACGCCCCGACTTTCATATGTTCTCTATGACGCAATGTGCCTACCAAGTTATCCTCGTCTCCATGTCCTTTCTCTTCACTATGTGTTGACACCTTAATGGATGGAGCATCCACTTCAAATATGGGCACCTCTTGAACCGGGACGATCCTATTACCATCTGCTGACAAACGGAAAACGCGCAAATTGTCTTTTTCAGATGAAATTACATAAAGGGTGTTCCGGGCAACCGTTAACCTTGAATGAGAAAAAATATTGATGTGAGGCTGTCTCTTCTCCATAGGACTGAGTGCAACATCACTAACGTCAATCCGAACGGTTTTCCACGACTCGCCCCCGTCTGTTGATTGGACAAGGGCATCACTGGTATGTGCGTAGAGTCTGTTATGGAGCACAATCAAATTCAGGATTCCGGTTCCTACAATTCCATCCATGAACAGATGCCACGATTCACCCGCATCGGTTGTTCGATGAACACCGAATGGTCCTGCTTTATAAAATGTATTCTCGTTCATCGCCACAGACGGAAAACTACTTCGCATAATTGAATCCCTGTCAAATCCAAAGTCTGTCCATGTCTGTCCACCGTCTTTTGACTGGAATCGGGTGAAGGTTTGTACTAAGATCGTTTTACCGGCAACCAACAAATCCATACCGGACGGTGCTATTACAGGACGCGATCCACCTATAGGTGTTATTTCAGTCCATGACGCTCCCAGGTCCCTTGAGTGAAAAGCCCTATTTGAACTTGAATTGTCGTCATACATCATCTGCATGACTTCCTTTGGCTCTGATTCAATCTGTCCTAAGGCAAGAAAATCAGGACCTGTTCCAACATAGAGACTCCCTTCAGCGACCACTAAGGAATAGACGGATCCGGACACCTCTGCAAGTAATTGCTCCCACCTGCCTGAATCCAGTCGGTACAGCCCTTTGTCCGTGCCAGCAAACACTGTGTCTCCGACCACAGCCACCGCAGAAATCGTTCTGCCCATCAAACCATCGTTAAAAAGAGTCCACTCGGCACCTACATCCGTAGAACGGAATACTCCCTTATCGAGGGCGAGATACATCGTCCGACGCGCTTGGAAACTCCTTCCTTGTGCTTCATTTACGATTACCAACCCAATAGCATGTCCCTCTGGACGAGCCCCGAGTGCTTCCCATGTCTTGCCAGCATCGGTTGAGGCAAATACCGTATCTTTGGCGACAATATAGAGCGTTCCCTCATGCTCCGTCATAGGTATCCGGGAATTTTCAATCAATACACTGCTGTTTACGAGCGTCCACGCCGGTGCATCTGGTCTCAACCTGTAGATACCTGTCGGTGAAAAAGCGTAAATCGTCCCTTCATTAGTCGCGAATATATCAAAAACAGCACCGCCTTGCGGGCCTGCTGTCTGTGCCCATTGCGACGTGGAAAGTCTAATGGCCCCATCCTGTGCGTGGGACGCTAAATCCGACTCAGAGACCCGCACACCCGCACCCGTGCTGCTACTGGTTGTGACAGCACGTCCTGCCTGATTTCGCACAGCCGGTTTCGCATCAATATCGAGAACGACAGGCGCGTCAATAATGTCAACCGTCGGTTCGGACTGCGCCTCGAAACTATACGGTTTCTGAAACCGGACGAGGTATTGATTGCTCAAACCCAACAGGAGCAGCGTCACCAAAACTGCAGCCGCACCGAAACCTATCCACGGCAGGAACGGCTTCCCCGCTGAAGGAGACACGGGTTTCATATCGGCAACTTTCCGTAAGATATTTTGTGTGAGACTCTCAGGTAATTGGACACTTCCGAGCATCTCCTGAACTAAGAGTTCTTCGTGCTGTTGTAAACGCTCTCTCGCCCGCTGCAGCCGACTCGTAACCGTGTTCACCGACACACCCAAAAACTTGCCAATTTCCTTCGCCGTCATTTCGCCGAGATAGTAGAGCGTCACGACGGTGCGTTCACTCTCCGGTAGTTTTTCCAAAAGTTTCCTGACGAGCTCAGAGCGATGTGCCTGAGCATCCTGATCCTGTTCTGTCGATACGTAGTGTTCATAAAATGTTTTCTCTATGTCTGCCATGGGGACCTCCTCCAGCGATTCCATCAAGGATTTGTTCTTTCGGAGCCAAGTATTACAGAGCCGAGCTGTAGTGACATAAAGCCACCCAGAAAACTGATTGGGATCCTTTAACTTTGAGAGGTGTTTGTAGACTCGAAGGAAAGTGTCCTGCGTAATCTCTTCAGCGATGTGAAAATCCCCAACTTTTCGCCAAGCCAGTGCATGAACACTCTTCTGATGTTTGCGGACTAATGCCGTGAATGCTTCATCATCACCCGCCAAAATCTTATCAATGAGTTGAACATCATCTTCTACCATGAGAATTCTCCATCATGAATGAACAGATCGAGGTGTGCTAACATCTTCTTGAATTTTGCTTGCAACGGGTTTCCGCGTGTCGGTATAAGACGGAGTTTTGCGCGCCTCGTAAAGAGTATACCAGACACAATTGCGAACCGAAACCCGTAAGTTTAGACTGTTTGATTGTTTCTATTAAAGACTCTCTGTTTCGGCAAAAAACGTGCATAATCTGAAAAAAATAGTTCAAATTCATATATCAGGCAGATTTTTCAGATTCCCAGCGGAATTTTGTTTGGCGTTTCCCCCCGATGCTCTCAAGTTTTTCACTGATTCGCATTGTCTTTTCAATGAGAAGGTCCTCGTCGCCAATCGTTTCAACGTTGAGCCGCAGCAACGGTTCTGTGTTCGATTCCCGGAGATTGAACCGCCAACTGCCATACCTTGGACAATCAGAACCAGATAGAAACCTGACAGACACACCATCAATGGGTGCTTCGAGGCACGGATTCCCCCAGCAGTATCCCGCAGTAGTGACTTCGCTCAGTGCATCTCGCATTCCCCAGCGCGTTCCAAATGAGAAGTTGATCTCACCGGAGACCGGGTATTCCGCTCGCAGATGGTTCACGGATTCAGCAAGGGACGCACCCGCCACGCTAAGGTATTCAAGCACAAGTAGAAACGGGATCATCCCGTTATCCGCATAGAAATTGTCTCGGAAATAATAATGTCCGCTCGCCTCTCCAGCAAAAAGGGCATCCGTCTCTCGCATGCGGGCTTTGATAAACGAGTGTCCGCACTGGTTGAGAATCGGTGTGCCGTTCGCAGAGACGACAGCATTCTCGACTGCCCAGATGGCTCTCGGATCAAAGATGACACCACCGCCGCCCTGCTGAAGGAGTTTTTCAGCAAGTAACGCCGTGATATAGCAGCCTTCAACAAACGCCCCCGTCTCGTCAAAGAAGAAACATCTGTCCGCATCCGCATCCCATGCCACCGCCAAATCCGCCGCTGTCTGTTTAACTGCCACCGCTGTTAATTCCCGATTCTCCGGTCTCAGCGGATCCGGTCTACCCTCCGGAATGTGCGTGAAACTTCCATCTGGCTCAGTAAACAACCGCTTACATACCTGAATCGGTGTATCTACTAAGAGTTGTTCAGCAATCTGCCCCGCAAGTCCACTATTCGCGTTGATCACAATTCGCTTTTCAGCAAACCGCTGCGAGTTTGCAAACGAGCGGAGGTGTGCTAAATAGGCATCCAGAAACAGAGGCGACCGAAGCGTTCCGCGGCAGTGTCTTTTGTCTCTCTTAAAAGGAGCCTTGCTCTCAACAACATCGCGCACCGCAAAGAGCCCAGTATCAGCAGACAGCGGCGCGGCATGCCGGCGGACGAGTTTCATGCCGTTATATTCAGCGGGATTGTGAGAGGCGGAGATGACAATGCCACCATCTGTTTGGTAGTGCACGACAGCGAAATAGAGCATATCGGTCGAAATCTGACCGAGGTTGAGGATATTAACGCCTGAGTCTATAAGTCCTTCGGCAACCTGCCGCCACAGTTGCGGTGAACTTTCGCGGACATCGTGCCCCAAAGCAACGATTTTGGGTTGGAAGCGATCGACGAACGCACGGGTGATTTGATAAAAATCTGACGGCTGAAAGTCAACGCCGAAAATACCACGGATATCATACGCCCTAAATATGTCACGATTCATTGAAACTCTCCATTTTGGAAGTGTTCTCGTGCATATGCCAGCCGCTCTGGAACGCCAATGTCAATCCAATCTGCATCGGTTTGTAGTGTGTAAAGATTACGGACATTTGGAAAAACGTCCCGCTCGATTGAGAAACTGCCCTGTTCTGTAGGAAAGGCGTCGGCAATCGTTTGATTGAAGAGATACACACCACCGTTGATATAACCGGCACGACAGGTAGGTTGTTTCTCACAAAAGGTTTGGATCCTCCCGTCGGCATCCGATACGATTTGGCCGTAGGGACGTATATCCTCAACACGCGCACTCAACAGCAATCCGGTCATGTTTCCGCGAAAACGATTTAACATCTCTCGCAACGAAAAGTCGGAAAGAAGCACATCACCGTTCAGCACGAAAAAGGGCGATGTCCGAATCTGTTTCATCGCGTTCTGGATCGCGCCCCCGGTGCCGAGTCGCTTCTCCTCTTTTGCATAGCGAATACGCATTCCTGAGCGGCAGACACCCACGCGTTCACAAAGCACATCGTGCAGGTGTCCCGAAGCGAGGATAACCTCTCTGACGTTCGCATCCTTCAGCAGTTGAATCTGCCATTCCAATACGGTTCTGCCAGCGATGTCAAGCAGAACCTTGGGAACCGTTTTGGTGGTATCGCCCAACCGCGTTGCGAGTCCTCCACATAGAATGATTGCTTGCATAAGACTTTTTTTCAGGTCCTCTGAAATCTTATAGACATGGCACCCCACTGGAGTGCTTGATAGGAATTCCTTTGAAGTTCTCCAGAGGAAAGCCATGTCTAAGATAGTGAAACCGCCAGAAATAGATTGTCAATACATTAACAACTCCTTAGATAACCTGATTCAGAATCAAAGTTATTCGCACTGGCTGTGCCATTCACCTATACAACTCCCTGCACTCCACTCGTCACACCAAACTGCGCAATACTCACCTTCCGCACAGTCATCCGTCCCAGGAATACACTCCCAATGTGCCTGAACGGGAGGCGTAACGATTGCCTGAGCGAGTAACACACTGGCACTTGCTACACCCAAAGTCAATGGGGATTTAACACCAACACGCCCTTCCTCGGATTTGAGGAAATGACGAATTCTACTGCGAACTGAGTTATTTTTCATCTATGGATTTCTCCTTTCTGCTGGTGCTTCCATTCCAGCGGGATTCGTTTCCTTAGTATTGTCAGGAAACCCATTTTCAGCACGAGGAGAAAAAGATGAAAATCGGAGAGTTTCATTGCTTTTCCTCGTATCGCGTATGGGATGGAACTATCCCGCTGAAAATGTTTAAAAAACTGATTCAATCACCTATTGCACAAGGATAAGTAAAATTATTTTTATGAATACTACTTCCGTTTCAGTTTCCCCCACACTGTTGGGAGCAACTGCGGTTGTGGTGAAACCAGCAATGCAAACGCCGGATCGAACCAATCGCGCGGGATATTCCAAATTCCAATAACTGTTAGTTGTTCAACTGCGCCTCTGACCGGTGCAATTTTGAAGACGTGTGTCTGTTTTATCTGTTTCAAGCGTCCTCTATAGGCGAGCGCGTCTCCATCTGGCGACCAAACCGGTGCAGCGGCCCCCACACCGGGCACACGCACAAGCTCCTGAAGACCCGTGCCATCACGATTCAGGGCATAGATTTCTCCTTCATCTTGCGGGCGTTTTTGATGCCACATAAACGCCAGTTTATCTCCATCCGGAGACCACACAGGTTCTCTCGCCGTGCTGAGGTCATCGGGTGGAAAAAAGTGCTTCTGTTTTCGTGTGCGGACGTTGAGAAGATATATGTTCAGGCGGTCACCAGCTACTCTGACCACAAAGGCGATTTCTGTTCCATCTGGCGACCAAGCAGGACTCCCGCCAATCGCCACGCGTTCCTCATTTTTCCCACTACTGGTCGCTATGTAGATATACCCTACACCAGCATCAAAGCGTGTGTAAGCGATCTGTGTGCCATCAGGCGACCACTCAGGATGCCGTCTCTCCTCCGATTTCTCAAATACAGGTCGCACATTTTTGCCATCGGCATCCATCAGATATACGTCCCAACTTCCAAAAGACCTATCGCGGTCGGAAGCAAAAAGGATCTGCTCACCTGTCGGCGACCATGTGCCACTGACATCGTCTGCGCGGTTATTGGTTATATTGACTTGCTCGGTTCCATCTGGATTCATCAGATACAGCTCTCGATTTCCTTCTTCACGATAAGTCCCAAATATAATTTTCGGCGTGTTGGGTGCTTTGGCAAAAACAATATACACGTTCATTCCTAACAATACAGAACCGAAAAGGCAAAGCAGAACTAACGTTGACTGTCTCATTAAAAGTTCCTTCTTCATTAAATGAGGCGTTAACACTTTGAAAGAAGTTTGAACGCAGAACGCATATCTGTTAGGAGAAATAACCCAAACATCAACTCCAGGGACTAGCGCGCGTGCTGGCAGCATGCCATCGCGCCCTAGTCCTGGTTCCTGAGATTCTCTCAGTTACTGAGTTTCGCAACTACCATGGTCTTCCAGACAGTTAAAAGGAGGATAGGCATTACAGTCATCATCATCGTTGCATGGTCCTCCCGCCTCAGCAGGTGTTGTCCCAACGATGGCATTTGCTAATAAAACACTCCCTGTGGCTACACCGAGCGTGAGCGGTGCTTTGACTCCCACCTTGCCTTCCTCAGACTGGATGAATTCGCGGATTTTACCGCGAAGATTTTTTTTCATCTTGGTTTTCTCCTTTCTACCGGTGCCTCCATTCCGGCGAGATTGATTTCCCAACTGAAATTGAGAAACCCATTTCCAGAGCGAATACTATCGCTACGGGTGTGAAGCCCTCCCCCTGGACATGCTTTCTAATGGCTTTTCAAAAAGTTCACCCATCCTTGTTGGTTATTTGAATGATGTTTACCCAATTTGTGACCTGTAATTACTGGCACGGCGTTCCACTCGCTCGTAAGAGTTGGTTGGCCCGAAATTGGTGGTTATCCACTAAAATTGTTGGTGAGGCTTTAATTCCCAATTCTGCTGCGCGCTTAATGTTTTCTCGGAAAAGTTGCTCCGCTTCAGGTGCATCAAACAATGCCTGAATCCTCTCGACATCAATGCCGAGTTTCTCCGCGCAGTTCTCCCAGCTCTTATCCAACTTCTTACCGCGGCACAAAATATAGTCGAGATACTTCTCAGGATATTCTCGTGCTATCAACAGCTGCCGGATGTTTTCCGCTACTTCGGGGTAACCGTGTAGACTGGTAAACGGCGTTATATCTTGTGCGGAAGGTGCTTCCTTCTCCTGCGCAATAAATTGAAGTTTGAAGTCAATCTTGTTACCAAACTCTTTCACAATCGGAATAATCTTCTCTTCCGCCTGAACACCGAAAGGACAATAGCTCATCACAAACAGTTCCAGTGTTGGCGTTCCCACACGTGCTATGCGGGACGTTAAGAGTTCCTCCAAGTTCATCGGTGATCGGCTGTGGTCGACATCCTTGGTATGCAGTGCCACCACATCTCTGAACCCTGGGGAATGTTTCGTGTCGTGGCATTCCAAACACAGCGATGTATCCGCAGCACTGCGGATGTTGCTCTTTTTCGGATTGCCGACGTGTTGTTTACCCGGACCGTGGCAGGTTTCACACTGCACGCCTTTAAGTGCTGAATCTGGGTCGCCTATCTGAAAACCCGTCGGATAACCGAGTCCAGTGGTATGACAAGAGACACACCCCGCATCAAAGTAGCGTTCCTTTTTCAGAAGGGTTTCAAAGGCAAAAGCGTGCCGCGTCGCTGACCACTGGAGATATTCTTCCTGATGACACCGTTGACACGCCGTCGCTGAGACATAGCCGTTCTGCTGATCTTGCTCCAAGTGTTGGTTCGCAAAGAGAGGTGTAAAGTCAGAGGATTGAGCACCTTCTTGGTAAAAGTCAGTCAGCAGTTGACGCACCGGCTGGGATTCCTCTACATCACCTGTCAACGCCAATTGTGTGGCATAATAACGCGTGAGTTTTCTGTCTGCGTCTATCCAAAGTGCTAACACTCCTAACGTTTTGCCTTCAGGTTTGGAACCGACATGAAGGGTTCCGGATTCGGATGCTATTGTTTCGGTTTCATCAGGACGGATCAGAACATCAACATCGTGCAGTTCTGTATCGGCAGGTGTGCCGAGGACGATGCGAACGTCTGCGGTTGGGGCGTGTTCGTTGCTGTTCTCGCCCGTGCCAACAAACGCCACAGAGAGATCGCCTATCTGTTTTACGATAAATGGCTTGGTCGCCGTGCAGGCTTCTGCCAGAAATGGAAAATTGGCGTGTTGGCGATGCTCTGTTAAATACGCCTCGTCGTAGTTCAAATCGCTTTGACTCAGTGCCACCACATCGTATCCCATCATTGACATCGCCTTGAGGTTAATCTGACATCGCTTGGCATCAATCGCTTCGGTGCCATCAAAGATATCGCCTGCGTCAACAAGAAACATTGAAAATCCATGCTGACGCAGCTGCTCCACCAAGTGCGCACGCCTGGGCAGGCCGCCAGACTGTTCTTGATAACACCCGCACGGCTCCAAATGGCTTTTTGTGCCACCGGTATATAAGATGACTACGGAAGGCGACTCGCTGCTTTTGAGTTCCGACAGAACTGTTTCTAATCGTTCTCCAAACACAGGGCGCGCTTGTTGCTTGACTTCTTGTATCTGGTTAAGTCTTTGAGATTCTGCCCAGTGTAAGTAAAAAGGCGGTAAAGCTACAGCTACAGTCAAAAGAATTAAAATAAGGATCGCACGTTTCATTATAGGTAAAGTAAATCAAATCAAAGGGTGTTGATTTGCGCTCCTTTCAAGTATAAAGTTAAAATAACTGCACCAGTTTCAGATAAAAGGGACCCTGACAAAGAATCGTCAGCAGGGCACCGATGGAAATAACAGGTGCAAAGCGAATCGAGGGTTGGACGTTTATCTGATTGCCGAATTCGGCAAACGCACCCGCCGCCGCAAGGTGTTGTAATTGATTAATCTCCTCTGTCGTTAGACCTGACGGGTCCGGTGAGATAACAATGCTATCCTCCTGACCGCTTGAGAGCACAACCTGTTTCTTCTCGTATCGGACAGTGCCGTCGGGGTGTTCTACCCGAACAATTTGTTCCGCAGGGATCATACCCACCTGGAGACCGCTCACATCAACGGCAGTATCCAGTGTGATACTCGCTAAACTCAGAACCAACTGCTTCGCAATCACAAAAACCACGATATATAACCCTAAGAAAAAGGCGAGACCCGAGAGCAACATTGACACGGACGGCGTTGCTTGCACGGTTAACCAAACAGCTATGAAACTAATGACAGCATAAGAGACCGGCGTTTTCGGCAGCACGGACAGGAGTTTCTGTATCAACGTGAATGCTACCAAAACGAAAACGAGACTCAGGAAACGATCCAGTTCCCATCCAAAGTGTTGTAACAGATAGGTGAATACAGACCCGATACCAATAAGCACAAGCAAGCTGAAAAACTTCTCGAGCAGTTCTTTTTTTTGGAAGTTTGATTTAAGGAAATGCCGAAGAAGGTCCAACTTATTTCGCATGAATACGAACTTGAAAAGCAGATAGCCCAGTACCCCTATCGAGTACGGAACAATAATATTGAGGGCGAGTATCAAAGGCGGAAAACTCAGCGCACCGCTCAGGTCCCTGAACAGGGATAGCGGGAAGATTAAGCAGAGTCCCCAAAAGAGTTTGGAGTCCCCTGGCGAGAAAATGCCGAACCAATAGAGACCAAACGCAATAAGCCCACCTCCGAGGAAAAGCCCCAAGATATACAGCGGCGTTGTCGTGCCAAGATACCACGCCATCAACTGGCTGAGGGTTCCTACATAGAGGAGTCCGAGAGAGCAGGAGTTGCGAATCTTTTGTGTCTTCAGGTCAGTGTAACTCGCATATCCACAGAAAACGAGTGCTAAAAAAATCAGAAAATATTCATAGTATGACATCAAATAAAAAGAGCCTTTCTTTAAAGTTTTACGCTTAACGCGAATGTATCGACGAAGGCACCCGCTTGACGTTGGAATTCCTTCGTCTCAAAGTCAATAACCTTGAGTCCAACTTTTTCATAGAGTGCTGAGACTTCATCGGGAGAATCAAAATCGTAGAGGTGCATTAACAGCGGCAGCTGCACCGGTAGTGCCGTGATTGCGTATCCACCCGGTTTCAGCACACGCAATGCTTCCAATAAGCCAGTTTCTGGGTCTGGGATATGTTCAAGCACTTCAACAGCAATAACCGCATCGAAGGTATCGTCGGGATACGGTAAGGAGCGGACATCTCCGACCGATAACTTACTTCTTTCGAGCACTCCGTTTTTTATTAAGAGTCTCTGGGCATGCTGAAGGCAGTGCTCGCTAATATCAACACCGTCAGCTCGCCACGAGGCATTCTGCTGTAGAATGAACGCAGTCAACACTCCAGGACCGAAGCCGAGATCACAGAAATGTGATTTCTCTTTGAAAGAGTCGAGGTGTTTACCGATGAACGCTTTCCGTTCCAAAGCAGGTGGAAAAGCGAGATAGTTCAGATGTTCACTGATTGGGTAATATTTCGTTTCATAGAGTTTCGTTTTTACCGCTTCAAAGTCCCTATCTGCTGTGAGTTCAGTAGGAATCTCAAGTGCGAAAAGTTGTTCAACACTTATCTCGGCACAGTAGAGAATGTCGCTGACAATTTCTTCAGTGTGTGCCCAACTCGTTTCCGGTTGTTGCATCAGGGAGTCTACCTGCTCCAATATGGAGGACAACAGATACTGGATTGTCTGAGTAAAACGAGCGCGATGGTATTCCACTGCGTGCGGATACAATTTTATGTGTGTTTGAAGTCGCGCCTCAAACGCGGTTTCAAATTCATAGTAGTGCATTCATCAGTTACCTTTTTTTCTATCAGAGTTGTTCTTTTAATGACTGGAAGTGGATTGAAAGCATTTTTAGGACAGTTGATTAGGATAAAAAAGAAAATGCTTTGTCTATGGATCGTCCTTCTTTTTCACTTCCGCCCATGTTGTGGTTAGCAACTGAAGTTGTGGTGAAACTGGCAAGGCATACGCCGGGTCGAACCAATCTCCACCAAAATTCCCAGATCTGATCATCCCTCCAATATGCGTCAACTGTATCCGAGTCCGACTGCTGATGTCAACCTTGAAAATCTGGCTTCGCCCATTGATTTCCTGTGTATAGAGGACTTCCTCTCCGTTTGGTGATAACGCAGGCGCCCAAGCATCGGCACCCGCTTCATCAACAAGTTGTTTGAGCCCAGTGCCATCGCTGTTGACGGTGAAGATTGTCTGCTTATCCTTCCATGCATTGTGCAGATCCCTATCCAAGATGGCGGGTAACGGTTGCTTGTTTCCAGCAAAGGCGATTTTATCCCCTGTAGCCGACCAAGACGGCTCGGTTTGCCAAGGGAGTGCTTTCTTGGGTAGGAGGCGTTCGTGCTTTCGGGTCCGGACGTTGAATAATATGATCCAGGTTCCCGCTGGGTTCGATGCCTGGCAGGCAATTTCTGTTCCATCTGGGGACCATACCGGAGAGGAGTACTTCCCTATGAATTCCTCATCTTGTTTCCCTAAGGTTGCAAGATACATACCGGATCTGCCTTCCCCGTTCCAATACCGTTGCCAATAAGCAATCTGTTTGCCATCGGGAGACCAGGTTGGATCTGTTCTCCAACCATTTATTTTTTTCTTAAAGACGCGTCGAACATTGGTTCCTTCTGAATCCATCAGATACAGATCTCGATTGCCCCGAGGACGAAAATCCCTGCGATTGGAGATGAAAAGAATCTGATCACCGGTCGGGGACCAGACAGCTTGCAGATCGGCGGCAGGATGTTGTGTGAGGTTCATCTGTTCGCTACCATCTGGATTCATGATGTATACCTCACTATTTCCATCTCGTCCGGAGTTGAACAGGATTTTAGGGGTCGTCGGTACTTTTGCGAAAAGTGGAGAAACGTTCTTGCACAGCAACATTCCACTGATTATGTAAAAGACGAGTAAGCGTTTCATCTGTATGACTCCAATAATGACTCAAAACACACAATATACACAGCGCGTAGGAGCGTATGGCAGTAGAAACCACCACACGCTGGAAAAGTCAACAAGATTATGATAGGTCTATGCCACAATCTACATTGACATTAGTTATGACAGGTGCCGACATGGTCTAGCCATTCGTCGTCCCAGTTGAAAGGACCGTCGCAAAACTCGCCTTTATCTTCATCGCAATGCGCGTCCTCTGTGCATTTCCACGCATGGGCGGGCGTTGTTCCAATGATAGCTTGAGCGAGTAGCACGCTACCCACCGCCACACCGAGTGTCAATGGGGATTTGATACCCACTTTGCCTTCTTCGGATTGGACAAATTCGCGGATTTTACCGCGGAGATTCTTTTTCATTTCGGTTTTTCACCTTTCTGCCAGTGCTTCTCTTCCGACAAGATTGGATTCCCAAACAGCGTTGGGAACACCATCTCCAAGACGAATACTATCGCTACGGGAGTGAAGCCTCCCCTTGGAAACGTTTGAAAGCAAATATGACTTCAGCAGCTCTAACATTTTGAATACTATCACTGCTAAAGTACTTTTAAGGTGATAAATCTACAGGACTATTTCCTTTTCACTTTTCCCCATACTGTTGTTAGTAATTGAGGTTGCGGTAAAACTGGCAACGCATACGCCGGATCAAACCAATCTCCTAAATAACTCCAAGACTCTCCATCGGTCAGTTGGATCGACACCCTTGAGCCCAAACTAATTTTGTAGATTTGTATGTTATCGTTGGCATCATTGGCATTGTAAAGGAGTTCGTTCCCATTCGGAGACCATACCGGATTGACGGCTCTTCTCCCTTCTTCAATAACCTGCTGAAGACCAGTGCCATCACGATTCACAATATAGATCGTTTCCACTCTGAAGTCTTCTAGCCGAGCCTCAACGCGATTATGCCAAGAAAAGGCGAGTTTATCGCCAAGCGGGGACCATGCGGGACCCCGAACCCACTTTGGTTCCTTGGGAAAAGGAAAGAATGTTTGTCTGTTCGTTCGCACTTTGAGCAAACTGAAACGTCTCGGTTTGTCCAACGCGCCGCTGCGAAAGATGATTTCTGTGCCATCGGGAGACCATGCCGGCGAGTAGCCGATTGCCACACGCTCTTCATCTTTTCCATTAATTGCACCAATATAGAGCAAATCGTTTCCAATTTCTCCATAACTGTAGGCAATTCGTTTGCCATCGGGAGACCACACCGGGCCACTTCTTCGCGCAGATTTGTCGAAAACTTTTCGGACATTAGAGCCATCTGGGTCCATAAGATACAAATCCCAAGTTCCCCAGGCCTTCTGCTCGCGGTCGGAAGCAAAAAGAATGTGTTCGCCTGTTGGCGACCAAACAGAATAGATATCATCTGCGCGATGATTGGTTAGATTCACCTGCTCACTGCCATCAGGATTCATAAGGTAAATATCCCGATTCTCTCCTACACCGGCTTTGGCAAACACAATTTTCGCTGTATCCGGTGCCTTTGCGAAAACAGCACAGACCTTTAAACACAACACGGATACACCGAGAAAATAAAAGAGAAACCGGACTTTATATTTCATGAGAAATACTTCCTTAACGGGAATGAGCCGCGGAGAAATATAAACTCGATTTGGATAGTTTATAACTATACCGTCCCTCACAGTTCTGAGGCAGGCACGCTTTCAAAGCGCGCCTCCTCATTGGTTAGTTAATATTCCTCAAAAATAATCAGTGACGAAGAAGGCAAAATTCTCTCGTCCCAACCATTTCTAAGAGTAGTATTAACGTGGATGACAACTGCCGTGACGATGGCAGAAAAAATCACGATGACAATCTCTGTTATCGCGGCAAGAATTTGCATCAGCTTCTGGTGGTCCTACGATGGCCTGTGCCAGTAGCATGCTACCAACCGCTGCACCGAGGGTCAATGGGGATTTTATCCCCACCTTGCCTTCCTCGGAGTGGACGAACTCGCGGATTTTACCGCGGAGATTCTTTTTCATTTCGGTTTTTCTCCTTTCTACCGGTGCTTCTCTTCCGGTGAGATTGACTTCCCAACTCCAGTTGGGAAACCCATCTCCAAGACGAATTCATTCGCTACGGAAGTGAAGCCCTCCCCTTGGAAACGCTTGAAAGCAAATATGACTTCAGCAACTCTAACATTTTGAATACTATCACTGCTAAAGTATTTTTAAGGTGATAAATCTACAGGACTATTTCCTTTTCACTTCCCCCCATGTTGTAGTTAGCAACTGTGGTTGGGGTGAAACCGGGAACGCATACGCAGGATCAAACCAATCCCCACCAGTATTCCACCCGGCGATATGCGTCAACTGCGTCCGAATCCCACTGTTCACACCGACTTTGAAGACTTGGAACTGACCGTTAATTTCTTGTGTATAAAGGACTTCCT
>Ga0209544_1002399_pt1 | contig 17001 bp, 13 predicted proteins | sample MesohylPK_FD_187297 | JGI IMG/M metagenome (GOLD analysis project Ga0209544, IMG submission 187297) | Host-associated microbial community of the marine sponge Aplysina aerophoba from Gulf of Piran - sponge mesohyl, lysed by proteinase K... | ecosystem: Host-associated > Porifera > Sponge >...
CCGTATGCCGTCAGCGACCTCGAACTTGCCTCGCGGCTGTCGTTCTTCCTCTGGAGCAGCATCCCGGACGACGAGCTGCTCGCCGCGGCCGAGCAGGGCCGCCTGCGCGATCCGGAGGTGCTGGGCGCCCAGGTCCGGCGCATGCTCGCCGACCCACGGACGCGCGCCCTGGTCGACAACTTCGGCGGCCAGTGGCTGTACCTGCGCAACATGCCGCTCGTGACGCCGGACCCGCAGGCGTTCCCCGACTTCGACACCAACCTGCGCGAGGCGATGGCGCGGGAGATGACGCTCTTCCTCGACAGCCAGATCCGCGAGGACCGCAGCGTGCTCGACCTGCTGACCGCGGACTACACGTTCGTCAACGAGCGCCTCGCCGAGCACTACGGGATGCCGAACGTCTACGGCAACCACTTCCGCCGCGTCCGCCTCGACGGGTCGGACGCCGTCCGCCGGGGCCTGCTCGGCAAGGGGAGCCTGCTGACGGTCACCTCCTACGCCCACCGCACGTCGCCCGTGCTGCGCGGCAAGTGGCTGCTGGAGAACATCCTCGGCACGCCGCCCCCCCCTCCCCCGCCGGACGTCCCGGCGCTCGAGGAGAACGACGAGCCGGGAGTCGCGCCGCGCTCCGTGCGCGAACGGCTGGAGCAGCACCGCGCCAATCCGGTCTGCGCGAGTTGCCATCGCATCATGGACCCGCTCGGGTTCGCGCTCGAGAACTTCGACGGCATCGGCCGCTGGCGCAACGTGGCGGTGGACGGGACGCCCGTCGACGCCAGCGGCACGTTGACGGACGGCTCGGCGGTCGACGGCCCGGCCACGCTGCGACGCGCTCTGGTGCACCGCGAGAAGAACTTCGCCACCACGGTGGCGGAGAAGCTGCTCACCTACTCCGTCGGGCGCGGCGTCGAGTCGTTCGACGCACCGGCCGTCCGCGGCATCGTGGCGGCTGCGGCCGCCGGCGACTACCGCTGGTCGGCCCTCGTCGAAGGGATCGTCCGGAGCACGCCGTTTCAGATGAGGAGATCCGCAGAGCCATGATCATCACCAAGCACTCGCTTCCCCGCCGCACGTTCCTGCGCGGCGTCGGCGCCTCGCTGGCTCTGCCCCTGCTCGACAGCATGGTGCCCGCGTTCGCCGCGGTCCGCAACTCCGCCGCGAAGCCGGCGGCGCGGCTGTTCACCGGCTACGTGCCGAACGGCGTGATCATGGATCGGTGGACGCCGGGCGCGGAGGGCGCGCTGACGGACCTCCCGCCGACGCTCGCTCCGCTCTCCCCGTTCAAGGATCGCCTCCTGGTCGTGAGCGGCCTCGCCGACGCCCCGGCGTTCCCGCTGCCCGGCGAAGGGACCGGCGACCACGTGCGGGCCGCGGCCACGTTCCTGACCGGCGTCCACCCGAAGAAGACCGACGGGCCCGACATCCGCTGCGGCACGTCGATGGACCAGATTGCGGCCGGCGTGCTCGGCGCGGACAGCGTGCTGCCATCGCTCGAGCTCGCCATCGACCCGAACGAGCTGATCGGCGCTTGCGAGGCCGGTTGGAGCTGCGCCTACGCCAACACGCTCTCCTGGCGCAATCCGACCACCCCGCTGCCGATGGAGAACCAGCCTCGCGCGGTGTTCGAGCGGCTGTTCGGCGACACCGACGACACGACCCCCGAGGCGCGGCTGGCGCGCTTCCGCGAGGACCGCAGCATCCTCGACTCGCTGGTCCACGAGGTGGCCGACTTCGAGCGGACGCTCGGCCCCGGCGACCGGACGAAGGTGACGCAGTACCTCGACGCCATCCGCGACATCGAGCGGCGCATCCAGTTCGCGGAGGCGCAGAGCGACCGGGAGCTGCCGGAGCTGGCGCGGCCGACGGGCGGCATCCCGGACACGTTCGCCGAGCACGCCCGCCTGATGCTCGACCTGCAGGTGCTGGCGTTCCAGGCCGACATGACTCGCGTGGGCACGTTCATGCTGTCGCGGGAGGTGAGCCCGCGCACCTATCCCGATCTCGGGATCCCAGACCCCCACCACGGCCTGTCGCACCATCAGAACCGGCCGGAACAGATGGCCAAGCTGGCGAAGGTGAACCGCCACCACATCGACCAGCTCGCCTACTTCATGGCGCAGCTCGACGCCACTCCGGACGGTGACGGCAGCCTCCTCGACCACGTGGTCATCCAGTACGGCTGCGGGATCAGCGACGGCAACCAGCACCTCCACGTCAACCTGCCGGTCCTGGTGGCGGGCGGCGGCGCAGGCCGGCTCCGGGGCGGCCGCCACATGCGCGTCGCCGAGGAGACACCGCTCACGAACCTGCAGGTCGCCCTGCTGGAGAAGCTGGACGTGCCGATCGAGACGCTGGGCGACAGCACCGGCGTCGTCGAGCACCTGTCGGGGGTCTGACCCATCGAAGGCACCCCCGCAGAGCCTCCGCCGCGCGGTCGCACTTCCCGCGGAGCCGAGCCTGCTCGGCGCGGAGGGTGGCCGGGACCGCGCCGAGCCTCGGTTGCGCGCGCGCCGACCGGAGCGCCGCCGTGACCGCGGCCGATCGTCCGGTGATGATCGAGGCCGACGGCCTCACCCGGCGCTACGGCGATGCCGTCGTCGTCGACCGCCTCAGCCTGCGGGTCCGCGCCGGCGAGCTGGTCGTACTGCTCGGTGGGTCGGGATCGGGCAAGACCACCACCCTCAAGATGATCAACCGGCTCATCGAGCCCACCGCGGGCTCGGTGCGCCTCGACGGCGTCGACACGGCGGATCTGCCGCCGCACGAGCTTCGGAGGCGGATCGGCTACGTGTTCCAGCGGATCGGGCTCTTCCCCCACATGACGGTGGGCGAGAACGTGGCGGTGACGACGGTGCTGCTCGGCTGGGCCCCGGAGCGGATCGCCGCGCGCGTGGACGAGCTGCTCGCGCTGGTGGAGCTCGACCCGGAAATGCGGGAGCGCCATCCGCAGGAGCTGTCCGGCGGACAGCAGCAGCGAGTGGGAGTGGCGCGCGCGCTCGCGGCGGAGCCCCGCGTGATGCTGCTCGACGAGCCGTTCGGCGCACTCGACCCGGTCACTCGCGAGCGTTTGCAGCAGTCATTCCTGCGCATCCGCGCAGCGCTCGACCTGACGACCGTCTTCGTGACCCACGACATGACCGAGGCACTGACCCTCGCCGACCGCATCGGGGTGATGCACGACGGGCGGCTGCTCCAGGTGGGCACGCCGAGCGACCTGCTGACCCGTCCGGCCGATCGGTACGTCCGCCGGTTGATGGACACCCCGCGGCGCCAGGCGGCCGTCATCGACGCCCTGGCCGGCGCAGCGACCGCGGAGGCCGGGGCATGAGCGAGCTGCTGGCGCTGCTCCCCGGCTACCTGACAGCGCACCTGCAGTTGACGCTGCTCGCGCTGCTGCTCAGCATCGGCGTCAGCGTGCCCCTCGGCATCGCGGCCACCCGGCTCGTCTGGCTCGAGCAGCCGTCCCTGGCTCTCGCCGGCGTCATCCAGACGGTGCCGAGTCTGGCGCTGCTGGCGGTGATGGTCCCCGTGCTCGCCGCCCTGGACCTCCAGAGCATCGGGTTCCTGCCCGCCATCGTGGGTCTGACGCTGTACGGCGTCCTTCCCGTGCTGCGCAACACCGTGATCGGCATCCGAGGCGTCGACCCCGCCCTGACCGAGGCGGCGCGCGGGGTCGGCATGACGCCGCGGCAGCAGCTCCTGATGGTGGAGCTGCCACTGGCGATGCCGGTCGTCGTCGGCGGCGTGCGCACCGCCACGGTCTGGGTGGTGGGGATCGCCACGCTGTCGACGCCGGTGGGGGCGACCAGCCTGGGCAACTACATCTTCAGCGGGCTGCAGACCCGCAACTACGAATCGGTGATCGTCGGGTGCATCGCCGCGGCCGGCCTGGCCATGCTGCTCGACGGCCTGGTCCGGGCGATCGAGGTCGGGCTGGCCCGCCGCCGCCGCGGCCGGCTCGTCGCGGCGCTGGCCGCCGTCGTCCTCCTCTACGGCTACGCCGGCGCCACGCTCGCCGCCCCGCTGCTGGGCGACCGGGAGCGGCCGATCGTGATCGGCACCAAGAGCTTCACCGAGCAGTACGTCCTCGGTGCCGTGATCACCGGCTGGATCGAGCACGAGACCAGCCGGCCGACGTCGCTCCTGCAGTCGCTCGGCTCGCTCGTGGCGTTCGATGCGCTCGACGCCGGAGAGATCGACGTCTACGTCGACTACACCGGCACGCTGTGGGCCAACGAGATGGGACGCGGGGACGTCCGCGCCGGCCGCGCGGAGACGCTGCGCGGGGTCCGCGAGTTCCTCGAGGCCGACCACGGCATGACGCTGGCAGCCACGCTCGGGTTCGAGAACACGTACGCCCTCGCGGTGCGCGCCGCCGACGCCGAGCGCCTCGACCTGCGCACCATCGGCGACCTGGTGCCCCACGCGCCCCGCCTCGCCATCGGCGCCGACGTGGAGTTCTTCGCCCGTCCGGAGTGGCCGGCCGTCCGCGACACCTACGGCCTCGACTTCCGCGAGCAGCGCGCGATGGATGCGTCGCTCATGTACCAGGCGGCCGCGACGAACGAGGTGGACGTCATCTCCGCCTATACGACCGATGGGCGGATCGCGGCGTACGACTTGCACGTCCTCGAGGACGACCGCGGCGCGATTCCGCCCTATGACGCCATCCTGCTGGCCGGCGCCCGGCTCGCCCGCGAGGCGCCGGACGTGCTCGACGCCCTGGCGCGACTCGGCGGGGCGATCGACGCGGATCGGATGCGGGCCCTCAATCTGCGCGTCGACGAGCGTGGCGAGGACCCGGGGACGGTGGGCGCGTCGCTCGTTCGCGAGCTCGCGGGCCGTGCCCCCGCCGCGCACCGCAACGCGCCACCCACGCGACCCGGCGCGCCCTGATCCCTGCGCCCGCAGGGGTAGAGTTACGGGTATGGCAATTCTGGATTTCCTGGGCCTTACGGGCGTCGGCAGCGGGGTCTCCGGCGGCGCATCGCCCGAGGCCGACGCCATCCGCCACATCGTCGCCGAGCTCGAGGCGCTGCCGGAAGACCGCGCGCGCTACCTCGCCGCGTTCTCGTACGTGCTCGGACGCGCCGCCCACGCAGACTCGGACGTCAGCCCGGAGGAAACGCGCAAGATGGAGGAGATCGTCCGCGTCCTCGGGCATCTCCCCGAGCCGCAGGCCGTGCTCGTCGTGGAGATGGCCAAGCACCAGGTTCGGCTGTTCGGGGGCGACCAGAACTACCTGGTGACGCGCCGCTTCCGCGACCTGTCGACTTCGGAGCAGCGGATCGAGCTCCTGGAATGCGTGTTCGCGGTATCGGCGGCCGACGCGTCGATTACCGTGGCCGAGGAGAGCGAGGCCCGCCGCATATCGCAGGAGCTCGGGCTCGACCACACGGAGTTCGTCCGCGCCCGTGCCGCCTACGTCGAGCACCTCGAGGCGCTGCGCGCATTCCGCCGGCAGCGCACGGGCGCCCCACCCGATGTGTCCGGCGCGGCGGAAAGCTGAGCGCGCCGCGTTGGCTCACGCTCACGCCTTGCGGCCGTACCCCGTCGGGTTGGCATCGAGCATCACGGCCACCCACCGGAACTCGGTCGTGTTCTCGAGCGCGATCTTGACGACCATCGTCAACGGCACCGAGAAGAGCATCCCGACCGGCCCCCAGACCCAGCCCCAGAACACCAGGGACATGAACACGACCAGCGTGGACAGGCCCAGGCGTCGCCCCATCAGCGTCGGCTCGACGAAGTTGCCGAAGACCACGTTGACTGCCACGTAGCCGCCGGCGATGACGGCGGCGCCGACCGGGCTGACCTCGGGCTGGATGAGCGCGAGGAGGACCGCCGGGACCGCCGCGAAGATCGACCCCAGCGTGGGGATGAAGTTGAAGGCGAAGGCGAGCACGCCCCAGAGCTGCGGCGCGTCGAGCCCGACCATCCACACCCACACCCCGATGAACAGGCCGGTCGCCGTGCTCACGGCGGTCTTGATCACGAGATACTGCTGAACCTGCGCCGCCATGCGCGCCAGGTGCCGGAGATGCTCGCCCTCGTCGCCGAAGGCGGCAGCCAGCTTGGCGTTGAAGCCGGCCGCCTCGAACAGGATGAAGATCACCAGCAGCAGCACGAGGAACGCATTGGAGAGCAGCGCCCCGACCGCGCGGAGAGCGTTCCCCACGAGCGTGCCGGCGAGGTTGAAGGAGGGGATCACCATCGATTGCAGATCCACCGCCGGCAATCCGACCTGCTCGGTGAAGTTCTGGATGTCGCCGGCGAGGGCGAGAAACGGCGCGCGATACGACGGCACGACGCGCGCGAGCTGATTGACCGACTGGCCGGCGACCGTTACCAGGATGGCGACGAGCGCAGCGGCGAACAGGATGGTGGCCAGCACCGCGAGGGGACGCGGCACGCGCAGCCGCTGCAGCCAGTTCATGAACGGGACGTTGACCACCCCGAGAAAGACGGCGATCAGGAACGGCTGGATCAGCGAGGCGGCGGCCTGGAGGCCGGCCACGACGACGACGAAGGCGGCCGCCGCGACCAGCAGTTGCGTGCCGGCTCCCCGTCGCATGCGGCCCTCCCCGCTCATGACACGTCGAACAGCGTCAGCGCGAACTGCGACTCGGGCTCGACCCACTGCTCGCGGCAGGCAAAGCCGGCGCGCTCGCCGAGGGCCGCGATCTGCGCCCGTTCGTACTTGTGCGAGCTCTCCGTCCAGATCGCCTCGCCGGCCGCCAGCCGCACGCAGCACCCCGCGCGCGGGAGGCAGACCGTCTGCTCCGTTCGGCTGACGAGATACGTCTCGACCCGGGAGGCTCTCGCGTTCCAGACGGCGTGGTAGTCGAACTGCGACAGATCGAAGTCGGCATCGAGCTCGCGGTTGAGCCGCACGAGCAGGTTGGCATTGAACGCCGCGGTCACGCCGAGCGGGTCGTCGTAGGCCAGGATCAGATCCGCCTCGCTCTTGACCAGATCGGCGCCGAGCAGCAGCAGATCCCCCGGCCGGAGACGCGCCCGAATGTCGCGCAGAAAGCGATCCGACTCGGCCGGACCGAGGTTGCCGATGTTCGAGCCCAGGAAGAGCGCGAGGCACGGCCGGTCGCCGTCGACCTCCCGGACGGCCTCCCGGAGCCCCTCGAGGTACGCTGCCGCGTGGCAGCGGACGGACACCCGCGGATAGGCGCCGAGCGTGCGGGACGACAGATCGAGCGCGGTCGGTGAGATGTCGACGAGGTGCGTCTCGACGCGCGCGCCGCGTTCGACCAGCGCATCGATCAGGATGGCGAGCTTCTCGCCGCTGCCGCCCCCGAGCTCGATGATGGACGCTTCGTCGCCGAGAAGCCCGGCGATCGTCGCCCGCTCGCGCTCCAGCAGCGCCCGCTCGCCGCGGGTGATGCGGTACCACGGCAGCTCGCAGATCGCCTCGAAGAGCTGCGAGCCCAGCGCGTCGTAGAGGTACTTCGACGGAAGCCGCTTCGCGGGCCGCGTCAGTCCGGCGACGACCTCGGCGGCCAGCTCGTCGACCCCGGCCGCCAGGACGGGGGCGTCAGGCGACGACGGCATGGCGTTCAGTCGACGTCACGCACGCACCGGAACGCGGCGTACACATAGGGATAGCCCGGGCGGAACCAGTTGCGAAAGCTGCGGCGCACGAGGTCCCGGCCGGTCGCCGGAGACGCACCCTTGAGCACGTAGTGCTCCCCGTCGAAGAAGTCGGCGGAGTACTCCGGATAGGACGCCATGCTCTCGAAACCGGGGAATCCCTCGAACGGCGTCGACGTCCACTCCCAGCCGTTGCCCACAAGATCCTGCACGCCCCACGCGCTCGCTCCCGCGGGGTACGACCCGATCGGCACCGGGTCCCAGTGGCGGAAGTCGAAGTTGCCGCGCGTCGCGTCGGGCGGCGCCGCGCCCCAGGGATGCGGTCGCTCGGAACCGTCCGGGGCGCCGTACGCGGCGCGATGGAACTCCGCTTCCGTGGGCAGCCGAAGGCCCTTCCAGCGAGCGTAGGCCGCGGCCTCGTCGTGGGTGACGAAGACCGGCCAGTCCGGCGGTAGGGGGAGAGTCTCGAAGAAGCCGCGCCAGAGCCAGTCGGCGCCCGACCGCTCCCAGAAGAGCGGGTGGTCGCGTCCTGTCCCCCGCTGCCGCGCCCAGGCGCCCGGCGACCAGAGCTCGGGCACGGCGTAGCCGCCCGCCTCGACGAAAGCCCGGTAGTCCTGGTTGGTCACGTTGTGCGCGTCGATCTCGAAGGCCGCGACATCGACGACGTGGAGCGGGAACTCGTTGTCCCAACCGAAGCGGATGGCTTCCCGTTCGGCGCCGAGCGTCGCCCGGCCCGCCGGGATGCGCATCATCGCGGCCTCGCCGCGGGAGGCGGCGGGCGCGCCGGGAGCGGGCGCGCCGGGAGCGGGCGACCGCTCGGGACGGGTCTTGCGCGCGCCATCGAAACGATGCCACATGTAGAGCAGCGTCTCCTGGTGGAGCACCTCGTGCTCCATCATGGTGTACAGCCCCTGCCCGCGCCGCAGGACCGGGTTGGCGTCGCCCACGACGGGGGCCGACTCGAGGGCGTCGACCACCGCGGCGTCGACCCGGCGGCCGTAGTCCTGCACCTCGTCGCGGCTCGGCCAGCGGTCGATGGCCCTGGCGTCGGCGGCGGCCTGGTCTCCCGGATCGATGCCGCGGGCGAAGAGCACCTCGAACTCGGGATTGATGCCGGGGTGGTCGAGACCCTTCTTGAGGAAGCTGTTGACCGTGAAGGCCGGAATGTGGCCCTCGTAGAACACGACCGGGTGGCGCAGCGCGATCGGCCGCTCGTAGTAGGTGTCGGCGGCGAGCAGGTCGAAGATGGAATGCGTGCGACGCCGGTGGGCGTGGTACGAATCAATCGCCTGCCGCCGATCGACGTTCCCGGCGTCCGGCTCCCGGTTGAGCTGTCCCATCTCGCCTGTCCCGCTCCTGCCCGGCCGGACGAGCAACGAGCCCGTCCTCGTGTCTGGATGCCACGTCGGGCCGGTCCGCAGCCCGACCGCGGATCATCGTACCAGAACTCCTCGCGGGCCGTCCGGGGGCCGCGGCCCACGACGGCCGGTATGCTACGCTGATTGGGTTCCGGTGCCGGACAGAGCGCGGTCGCGCTCCGCCCGCCCGCGCGAAAGTGGCGGAATGGCAGACGCGCCGGATTTAGGATCCGGTAGCCGCAAGGCTGTGGGGGTTCGAGTCCCCCCTTTCGCACCAGCGCCACAGGGTTGCCCAACGCTCGCGTCAGCGATCGGCGCGGGACCCGGACCGCTCCATCGGCCCGGACCCGCCGACGATCCGCCCCTGAAGCCATGAAGACGGAGGTCACGCACGTCGGAGGCAGCCGCAAGGAACTGCGGGTGGAGCTCCCGGCGGAGACGGTCGGCGGGGCGGTGGATCGGGCGGCGCAACGGTACGGACGCTCCGTCAAGGTCGCCGGCTTCCGGCCCGGCAAGGTGCCGCGGGCGGTGGTGCGCAAGCGGTTCCGGGAGGAGATCCTGCGAGCGGTAGCGGAGGACCTGGTCCCCCGCGCGGTGGACGACGCCCTGAAGGCGCACGAGCTCGAGCCGGTCGCGACTCCGGAGATTCGGGACGTGGAGGTCGACGAGGGGAAGCCGCTCACCTTCACCGCCCTGGTCGAGGTGGTGCCGCCGGTCGACCCGGGCACCTACGACGCGTTCGTGCTCCGGCAGCAGCCGCCGGCGGCGATCGACGACGAGGCGGTCGACCGTGAGATCGAGCAGCTCCGCGTGCGCGTTGCGCGATCGGAACCGGTCGAGGAAAGGGGCGCCGAGACCGGCGACACGGTGACGCTCGACCTCGAACGCCGGCTGCGGCGCAGCGACGGCACCGAGTCCGCCCCGGAGCGGCACGTCAGCGTCACGGTGGAGATCGGGAGCCCCGACAACCCGCCCGGGTTCGACGACCACCTGCGCGGCACGGCGGCGGGGGCGACGCGGGACTTCGCTCTCCCCGCGCCGCAGCCGGACGACAGCCCGGAAGCTCCGGCGGCCGAGGCGCACTACTCGGTCGAGGTCCGGGGCGTGCATCGCCGGATACTGCCGGAGCTCGACGACGACTTTGCCAAGGACCTCGGCGAGTTCGACGATCTCACGGCCCTGCGCGCGCGGATCCGATCCGATCTCGAGCGGGAGGCCCGCGACGCCGCGACGCGCGCCGTGCGGGCCGACCTCCTGCGCCAGCTCGCTTCGCGGGTGACGGGCGACGTGCCGGGCGCGCTCGTCGCGGCGGAGGTCGAGCGGCGGGTGGCGCAGCTCGTCCGCCAGATGCTCCGCCAGCGCATAGATCCCCGGCGCGCGAAGGTCGACTGGGACGCCTTCCGCGACCAGCAGCGCGACTCCGCCACCGAGGTCGTCCGCAGCGCGCTGGTGCTCGACGAGATCGCGCGGCGCGAGTCGATCGAGACGGAAGAGAGCGATCTGGAACAGGAGTTCGCACGGCAGTCCGCGGCCACCGGGCAGAGCGTACCCGCCGTCCGGGCTGCGGTCGACAAGGACGACGGGAGGAGCCAGCTCGCGGCCGGGCTGCGGCGCGAGAAGGCGATTGACTTCCTGTTGGCGCGTGCTACTATCGTGACCGTTTGAGGTCGCCCCTGGCCCCGCTCGGCGTCGCGCGGCCCGTCATGTTCCCCCAATCGGATTCGCCCGGCTCATCCGCGCCGCCGGCTCCCGAGAGCGCAACCTGACATGCCCGACCCTCATATGCAGCTCATCCCGATGGTGGTCGAGCAGTCCAATCGGGGCGAGCGCGCGTACGACATCTACTCGCGCCTGCTCAAGGACAGCATCGTCTTCATCGGCGCCCCCATCGACGACGGACTCGCGAACGTAATCATCGCCCAGATGCTCTTCCTCGAGGCCGAGGACCCGGACCGCGACATCATGCTGTACATCAACAGCCCCGGCGGATCGATCTCGGCCGGGCTGGCGATCTACGACACGATGCAGTTCATCAAGCCGGACGTCCAGACGACCTGCATCGGACAGGCCGCGTCGATGGCCGCGGTGCTGCTCGCGGCCGGCACCAAGGGGAAGCGGTTCTCGTTGCCCAACTCGCGCATCGTCATCCACCAGCCACTGATGACCGGGCTGGCGGGCCAGGCGACCGACATCGACATCCACGCCCGCGAGATCGTCCGGATGCGGACACGGCTCAACGAGATTCTGTCGGCCCACACCGACCAGCCGGTCGAGCGGATCGGCGAGGACACCGAGCGCGACCACATCATGAGCGCGGAGCAGGGCCGCGAATACGGTATCATTGACGACGTGATTCGCCAGCGCGCGTAGCCGCGAACCCATGGCCAAGAAGCGTGGCGACGGTGAGATTCTGCGGTGCTCGTTCTGCAACAAGGACCAGCACGATGTCCGCAAGCTCATCGCCGGACCGACCGTCTTCATCTGCGACGAGTGCGTCGACGTCTGCAACGACATCATCGCCGACGACAATCGCTTCGAGGGCAAGGTCCCCGGCGGGCGCTCCGCGCTACCCGTCCCGTCGGAGATCAAGAAGCTCCTCGATCAGTACGTCGTCGGGCAGGAGACGACCAAGAAGAAGCTGGCCGTCGCCGTCTACAACCACTACAAGCGCGTCGAGATCCAGCGCCGGTCCAAGAACCGCCACGATCCCGAGCTGACCAAGTCGAACATCCTGCTGATCGGTCCGACCGGCACCGGCAAGACGCTGCTGGCCCAGACTCTGGCCCGTCTGCTCTCCGTCCCCTTCACCATCGTCGACGCAACGACGCTGACCGAGGCCGGCTACGTCGGCGAGGACGTCGAGAACATCATCCTGAAGTTGCTGCAGGCGGCCGGCGGCGACATCGAGAAGTGCCAGCAGGGGATCATCTATATCGACGAGATCGACAAGATCTGCCGCAAGGACGAGAACCCGTCGATAACGCGCGACGTGTCGGGCGAGGGGGTCCAGCAGGCGCTGCTGAAGATCCTCGAGGGGACGATCGCCAACGTCCCGCCGCAGGGCGGGCGCAAGCATCCCCACCAGGAGTTCTTCCAGATCGACACGACCAACGTGCTGTTCATCTGCGGCGGCGCATTCGTCGGGCTCGACAAGCTGATCCAGCGGCGCCGGGGCAAGCGGACCCTCGGCTTCCGGGCCGACATCCGCTCGTCGCAGCACGGCAACGGGTCGGGGCTGCAGCACGTCGAGCCGGAAGACCTCATCGCGTACGGGCTGATCCCCGAGTTCGTCGGGCGGCTTCCGGTGCAGGGGACCCTGCACGAACTCGACAAGCCGGCGCTCATCCGAATTCTCACCGCGCCGCGGAACGCCATCACCCGCCAGTACCAGAAGCTGTTCGAGTATGAGAACGTGAAGCTCCGCTTCACCGACGAAGCGCTCGACGCCATCGCCGAGTCGACCCTGAAGCGGAAGATCGGTGCGCGCGGGCTGCGCATGATCATCGAGGATCTGATGCTCGACATCATGTACACGCTGCCCGGCAGGAAGAAGGTCACCGAATGCGTGATCACGCGCGAAGCCGTGCTGGCAAAGGAAAAACCGACCATCTTCGAGAAGGCCGGGTGACGAGCCCCCGCCGGTGACTACCATGGAAGCCTACGAAACGCTCCCGATCGTGCCGTTGCGCGACGTCGTCGTCTTTCCGCACATGATGATGCCGTTCGTCATCGGACGCCGGTCGTCGACGCGCGCCCTCGAGCACGCGTTGCTCAACGACAAGCGGATCTTCCTGGCCGCCCAGAAGGATGCCGCGAACGACGACCCGAACCCGAACGACATCTACACGATGGGCTGCGTCGCCAACATCGTGCAGAGCCTGAAGCTGCCCGACGGCAACGTGAAAGTGCTGGTGGAGGGCATCGATCGCGCGCGAACCATCGAGTGGAAGGAGGACAAGGGCTTCTTCCGCGTCGTCGCCAAGGTGCTTCCGCGGCAGCCGGACACCAACGAGGACGTCGAGAGCACCATGAGCAAGGTGGTCTCGCTCTTCGAGCAATACGTCAAGCTCTCCAACACCCTGCAGTACGACGCGATGATTGCCGCCGTGCGCGTGGACGACCCGAGCAAGCTCGGGGACACGATCGCCGCGCACCTGGTGGTCGGCGTCGACGAGAAGCAGAACCTGCTCGAGATCATCTCGCCTCTCGAGCGGCTCGTGCGCATCGCCAGCATCCTCGAGACCGAGGTGGACAAGCTCCAGGTCGACCGCCGCATCCAGTCGCGCGTGAAGAAGCAGATGGAGAAGGCGCAGAAGGAGTACTACCTCAACGAGAAGATGAAGGCGATCCAGAAAGAGCTGGGGCGCAAGGAAGATCGGGGTAACGAGGTGGACGACCTGCGGCGCAAGATCGAAGAGAGCAAGATGCCGCCCGACGTCGGCGAGAAGGCGATGCAGGAGCTCAAGCGCCTTGAGGCGATGCCGCCGATGTCGGCCGAGGCGACGGTTTCGCGCAACTACCTCGACTGGCTCATCGCCGTGCCCTGGCACAAGCGGACCCGCGAGAGCCGCAACCTGAAACGCGCGGAGACCATCCTCAACGAAGATCACTACGGGCTGGAGAAGATCAAGGATCGCATCCTCGAGTTTCTCGCCGTGCGCTCCCTCGTGCGCAAGCCGCGCGGGACGATCCTCACGTTCACCGGCCCTCCGGGAGTCGGCAAGACCTCGCTCGCCAAGTCCATCGCGCGCGCCACGAGCCGGAAGTTCGTGCGGCTGTCGCTCGGCGGCGTGCGTGACGAGGCGGAGATCCGCGGCCATCGGCGGACGTATATCGGCGCCTTCCCGGGGCAGATCATCCAGATGATGAAGAAGGCGGGGACGGTCAATCCCGTCTTCCTGCTCGACGAAGTCGACAAGATGTCCATGGACTTCCGGGGCGACCCGTCGGCCGCCCTGCTCGAGGTGCTCGATCCGGAACAGAACAACGCGTTTCTGGACCACTACCTCGACGTCGAGTTCGATCTCTCGCACGTGATGTTCATCTGCACGGCGAATGTCTTGCACACCGTCCCCCAGGCGCTTCGGGACCGGATGGAGGTGCTGCAGCTCGCCGGTTACACCGAGCTCGAGAAGATCGAGATCGCCAGGCGCTTCCTGCTGCCCAAGGCGTTGCCGGCGACCGGGCTGAGCGACAAGAACGTCCGGTTCGCGGACGACGCCTACGAGATAGTCATCCGCCGCTACACCCGAGAGGCCGGGGTCCGGAGCCTGGAGCGCGAGATCGCATCCATCTGCCGCAAGATCGCCCGCAAGGTCGTCGTCGACGGCAAGAGCTTCTCGACCGAGGTGACCGGCGAGCGCATCAGCGAGTACCTCGGCGTGCCGAAGTACCGACCGACGCTGGCCGAGGACAAGAACGAGATCGGGATCGCTACCGGGCTCGCGTGGACCGAGGCGGGCGGGGAGCTGCTGCTCACCGAGTCGACGCTCATGCCGGGCAAGGGCCAGTTGACGCTGACCGGCAAGCTGGGCGACGTCATGCAGGAGTCGGCGCAGGCCGCGATGAGCTACGTGCGGGCCAAGGCCGAGGACTTCGGCATCCCGAAGGAGTTCAACAAGAAGACCGACGTGCACGTGCACGTCCCCGAAGGCGCGATTCCGAAGGACGGCCCGTCGGCGGGCATCACGATCACGACCGCGCTCGTTTCCACGCTGGCGCGCGTTCCGACGCGCCGCGACGTGGCCATGACCGGCGAGATCACCCTGCGCGGCAAGGTCCTTCCGGTCGGCGGCGTCAAGGAGAAGGTCCTCGCCGCGCATCGCGCGAACCTGAAGACCATCATCCTGCCGAAGGACAACGAGAAGGACCTCGCGGACATCCCGAAGGAAGTGCTCGACTCGCTCAACCTCTACATGGTCGACACGATGGACGAGGTCCTGAAGATCGCGCTCGCCGAGCAGCCGGTGCCGATGACGCCGACGGCGGAGTCCCCCGAGGTAGCCGCGGACGGCCGTATCACCCACTGATCTCGGCAGGAACCTGCGCCGCCAGGCACGGCGTCGGGTCCTGCGGAGCCAGCGGGCGGCTCTCCCGCGAGAACGACGAGCGGCGGGCGACGGGCTAGCCCACCATTCGTCGCCTGAACGGCTCCGCCTGGTGCCCAACCAGGGCCGTGAAGATTCAGGAAGCCCGCTTCGTCACCAGCCTGCCGGCCGGCGGTCGGTTACCGATCGATACGGCGCCTATCGTCGCAATGGTCGGCCGGTCGAACGTCGGCAAGTCCAGCCTGCTCAACGCGCTGACCGGGCAGCGCATCGCGCGCGCCGGCGCCAAGCCGGGGACCACGCGGATGGTCAACCTCTACGCGGCGCGCACCGTGGCGGCCGGCATGCGGGCGCTGCGCTTCACGCTGGCCGACCTCCCGGGGTACGGGTTTGCGCGCGGCGGCGAGACGGCGCGACGCGAGTTCGATGCACTGACGCGCAGCTTCTTCAAACGCCTTGTGCGGGATCCGGAGCGCGATTGCGGGCCGGAAGAGACGCGGCTGGCCGGAGCGATTCTCGTCGTGGACGGCCGGCACCCCGGCCTGGAAAGCGACCTCGCGGCGCTGGCGTGGCTGCTCGGGCTCGGTCCTCCTGTCACGGTCGTCACCACCAAGAACGACCGCCAGTCAGGGAACGTGCAGCGTGCGCTGCGCAGCCGTCACGAGCGCAGCCTCGAACGCTCCGTCCTCCCTGTATCCAGCAAGACCGGAGCCGGCGTGAACGCCGTCCGAACCGCGTTGGGTGCGATGCTCAACCCCGCCAAGCCGCCCAGCGGCGCCAGCTCATCGCAAGACCGGTCCAGATCATGACGGCGACGCCCAGCGACACGACGCCGGCGATCGACTGCCCGATCACGCCATACACCTCCCCGGTGTGCGCGAACCGCAACCAGCGGCGGATCTGGAAGCCGCGGCTGAAGGTGGGATAGCCGGCGCGCTCGATCAGCTCGCCGGTAGCCCGGTCGAACAGCAGGTCCTCGCTCTTCGAGGGCTGGCGGCCCGTTCCACGGTCGACCCCGACCACGACAGGGTCCTGCATCGACGTGGGCAGGCTGACCGTCATCGTCCGCCAACCGGGCGTATCGGCGGCGGCCTTCGCGACCAGCACCTGCAACTCGACCGGCGGGGTCGCCGGGTCGGTCGGGACGAAGGAGTCGCCCTGCACAACCGGCGCCGATGATGACCGCGGCGACACCTGAAACGGCGGCGTGTCGCCGGCCAGCCGATGGACGAGGTCGGCGGCCCACTGATAGGAGATCGTGGCGCCGCTGGCCACGATGACGGCGAGCGGAACCACCGACCAGAACCCGATCACGTTGTGCCAGTTGAAGTCGCGCGCCCGACCCCCGAGGCCCCGGCGAAACCACAGCGCGCGACTCCAGGCGGCGCGGCTGCCGGCGCGCGGCCACCAGAGCCAGACCCCGCTGACGAGCAGAAACAGGAACCCGAGGTTGGCGGTCGCCATGATCGTCCGACCGACGATCCGGTACTCCCCCTCGAGGGCGTACCACCGGTGCCAGTACAGGACGCCGCGGAGGAAGCGCCGCGTTCGCGTGTCGCCGTCGCCCAACCGCTCGCCGGTGAAGCGGTCGACGTGGACGACGGCTCCTCCGTCGAACTCGACGACCGCGGCCTCTCGCGGATCCCGGTTCAACGCCACGGAAGCGACGAGGCGGGCGGTCGGCGCGGCGGTCACGCGCGCGATCAGCTCGCCGAGCCCGAGCGGTGCGGCGTCCGGAGTCGGCGGAGCGGCGCGATAGTCGCGAAGCGCCCACCGGTTGAGCTGCGCCTCGTAGGTGAGCATCACGCCGGTCACCGCCATCACGAGGATCGCGATGGCGGCGGTGACGCCCACCGCCAGATGGACCCAGAAGATCGCCCTGCGCAGGGACATTACTGGCGGGATCTCGCGACAGAGGTACCGCGGCCGCCAGCGACGTCACGCCCTCGTCGCGCCACTGGCTGTCGGCGTTCATGTAGCCGGACGGCGGG
>Ga0209544_1002403_pt1 | contig 16973 bp, 13 predicted proteins | sample MesohylPK_FD_187297 | JGI IMG/M metagenome (GOLD analysis project Ga0209544, IMG submission 187297) | Host-associated microbial community of the marine sponge Aplysina aerophoba from Gulf of Piran - sponge mesohyl, lysed by proteinase K... | ecosystem: Host-associated > Porifera > Sponge >...
CGCCAGCACTGGTCGTTTATCTCTATGGTTCGCCAGCGTCTCCGGTTCTTGAAACGGGGGAATCCGGCTTTCTCTTTTGCTTTCACCCGGCGGAAAAACGACTTGTACGCCTTGTCAAGCCTCGATAGCACGCCTCGGAACACGATACTGGATACAGCCTCAAACTCCGGCAACTCCGCTCTTACCTGCACAAGTTCCTTGTACTGGTCATAGAGACTGCGGCTTTCGCCTGTCTTTCTGTAGCAGTCAATGCGGGATTCCAGTCCTGCATTGTACAACTCGGCGCTCATCCCAAATATCTGAGACAGCGTCTCATGCCCCGACTTGGATAACTTCACCCTGCACTTGTAAGTCCTTACCATTACTATATTATACCCGGTTTCTGACCATCTGAAACCTGACCCGTCAAGTTAAATACATAATTCCCTTAGCATACCATAACAGGAAAAAGGCGGCAGGAGCGTAACAGGCAAGGAAAAAGGCGGATACTCAACGTCAGTTCGCGAACCACCAGCGGCTTGCGCCTCTCGCGCCGTCAATCTGCCAACTGCCGGCAAGATGCGGCCCGTGTTGCACTTTCTTGTTGCGCGCATAGACGAAGTTGGCAAACATGGGAATGATAGTGCCACCGTCGTCGCGCGCCAGCTGCTGCATCTCGCGGTACATGGCCGTGCGCTTTGCCTGGTCCAGTTCCGCCTTGGCCAGCAGCAACAGTTCGTTAAAGCGCTTGTTCTTCCATCGGCTTTCATTCCACGCGGCATCGTCCTTGTAGGTCAGCGTGAACATGACGTCGGGAGTTGGCCGCGCACCCCACTGCGCTACGCAGAACGGTTTTTTGAGCCACACGTTTGAATAATAGCCGTCGCTCGGCTCGCGCACCACGTTAATCTCGATTCCGGCGGCCTTGGCCTGCTGAGCGAACAGCACGCACATGTCAACCGCCCCCGAATAAACGGTATCAGCAACGGAGAGGTTCACCTTGAGCTTTTCCCTGCCGGCCTTTTTGAGCAGCGCCTTGGCCTGCTCGGGATCATACTTGCGCTGCGGCAGGTCCGCCCAGTAGGGCATGTTCGGCGAAACGTGGGCGTCATTGCCGGGAATCGCCATGCCGAACGCGATCTTTTCGATGATTTCCTCGCGGTCGATGGCGAGCTTCATGGCGTTTCTCACGTTGACGTCGTCAAACGGTGCGGTATCGCAGAACATCGGCATCGTGAGCGCCGAACCGCTGGGAACGTTATCTATCTCGATATTCTTGTTGCGCCGCAGCAGATTCAGAGTCTTGAGTTCAACCTGCGTAACGGCATCCACCTCGCCCGTGACCAGCGCTATCTCGCGTGCGTTGGGGTCGTTTAGAACCACGAGCTCAACCTTGTCGAAGTAGGCACCTTCCAGATGCCATCCGTCATGGCGCACAAGCTTCGTTCCGATGCCGGGGCGGTGATTGACTATCTTGTAGGGACCGGCGCCGTCACCTGACTGCCAGTCGACGGTGCCGTCGGCGTTGGCCGGCAGCATGGCCAAGTGGTAGTCGGTCATCAGCCAGGGCAGGTCCGCATTGCCGCTTACCAGTTTTATCGTAATGGAGTGAGGGTTGTTCTTGACGATTTCCTTTACGTCCTTGAGCAGGGACGCGGCCGCCGAAGAGGTCTTGTCGCCACGATGATGGTTAAGAGAGGCGATAGCATCATCCGCGGTAAAGGGCCTACCGCTGTGAAAAGAGGCGTTTTTGTCCAGCTTGAATGTCCACTCGGAGGCATCGTCCGACGCCGACCACGAAACCGCCATGTCGGGACCCAGGCCATTTTGCGGAGTGATCAGGGTCAGGAAGCTGCGATGAATGTGCGCGAGCTGGATGGTGGCAAAGCTTACATAGGTGCCGGGGTCATGGGTGTCCGAGGTGTTGCCGTCATGCAGTCCCAGCCTGAAGGTGCCGCCTTTTCTGGGCGAAGCCGCCATCACTTCCGCATTCCAGAGCACCGAAGCGGCTGACACGGTTATTCCCGCGGCGACTAGAAAACGGATAAAATCCCGGCGGCTCAAGCGCCCGTCGCGCCCGTCGCTTTTCATCTGTTCAAGAAGTTCCTCGTGGATAAGGTGTTTCACAAGCTGCCTCCATGCAAAAAAGTTAAGCACCACCGCTTAGCCTTTATTCTGCTTCGTATGCGTATCAAATGTCAAGATGTTTCTCGGTGCACCTTTTACGCGTCAATCAAAACAGGAAACTTGCGACAATCAATGATGAGAAAAAGGGATTAGCGGGTCTGAAACGCAAGAAGGAAGTAGCCCGACTGAGTTAAGGTTGGTCAAACTTAAGGCCGAGACGAACTGGATACCCGCAATGGACATGCGTCGCCTATAAAAGACATTCGGCAAATCAGGTGTCGGGAAAACCGGCGGACGAAGGAGAGAAAATTCTTTCGTTTCACCCTTTGAGCAGGGAACTCCGTCGCGCTACGCTTTTCCCGAATCGCGCGAAAAGCGATTTTAAGTTAAAATTTACCGCGATAGCCGACCAGCCGGACGCGGCAAGGTTAACTCAAGGAGGAATACTCTATTGGCAACGAAAACCCCAAAAAAGAAAGAAACCCCCAGGAAATACTCCTCGATTTACGTAGAAGGGGCGCACAGGGCGCCGAGCCGCTCCATGCTGAGGGCCGTGGGCTTTACCGACAGGGATTTCAAGAAACCCGTCGTAGGAATAGCGTCGACCTGGAGCATGGTAACACCGTGCAACATGCACATAGACCAGCTTGCAAGACACGGGGCCGCGGGGGCAAACAAAGCCGGGGGGAAATCCATAATCTTCAACACCATTACCGTATCCGACGGAATATCAATGGGAACTCCGGGTATGAGGTACTCCCTCGTATCAAGGGAAGTCATCGCTGATTCGATCGAAACGGTGGCCGCAGGAGAGGGTTTTGACGGCATCGTGGCCATAGGAGGATGCGACAAGAATATGCCCGGGTGCCTAATGGCAATGGCAAGGCTCAACAGGCCATCCGTGTTCGTCTACGGCGGGACGATACTTCCGGGTAACTACAGGGGAAAAGATGTGGACATCGTCTCGGTATTTGAAGCCGTGGGGGCCCACTCAAACAATGATATTAGCGATTCTGAGTTAAAAGAAATCGAGTCCTGCGCCATTCCAGGAGCCGGTTCCTGCGGGGGGATGTACACCGCGAACACCATGGCTTCGGCAATAGAGGCCCTAGGGATGAGCCTTCCGAACAGTTCCGCTCAGGCAGCCGTTTCAAAAGACAAGGTGGCAGACTGTAAAAACGCAGGAGCGGCGGTTGTGAACCTGATAAGGGAGAACATAACACCCCGGGACATCATGACGAAAAAGGCTTTCCTAAACGCCATAACGGTAGTTGTCGCGCTCGGGGGCTCAACTAACTCGGTTCTTCATCTGCTTGCCATGGCGAACGCCACCGGGGTGAAGCTAACCATAGACGATTTCACGAGAGTCGGGAAGAAAGTTCCTGTCCTCGCTGACCTAAAGCCCAGCGGACAGTACATGATGTCTGATTTCTGCAAAATAGGAGGACTCACTCCGCTGCTTAAAATCCTGCTTGACGAGGGATTTCTCCACGGCGACTGCATGACGGTAACAGGCAAGACCCTCAAGCAGAACCTCCGGGGAGTAAAAAGATACCCCAGGGGACAGAAGATAGTTCTCCCGGTAAAGAAACCCATAAAGGAATCGGCCCACATAGTGATTCTCAAGGGGAATATCGCACCGGAAGGAGCAGTGGCGAAGATAACGGGCAAGGAGGGGAACTCCTTTACCGGAAAGGCGATAGTATTTAACTCCGAGGAGCAGAGTCTTAAGGCGATTCTCGACGGAAGGGTGCGGAAAGGACACGTTATAGTGGTAAGGTACGAGGGTCCCAAGGGCGGACCTGGAATGAGGGAGATGCTTGCGCCCACCGCAGCGGTAATGGGCAAGGGACTGGGAGGAGACGTAGCGCTTATAACGGACGGGCGTTTCTCCGGGGGAACCCACGGCTTTGTCGTGGGGCATATAACGCCCGAGGCTATTGACGGCGGCACGCTGGCTCTTATAAAGAACGGGGACGAGATCACGATTGACGCCGAAAGCAGGGAAATAACCCTTAACGTGCCGAATAAGGAACTTGAGAGAAGGAGAAAAGCCTGGAAGAAGCCGGCTGTAAAGGAAAAAACCGGCGTGCTCGCCAAGTACTCAAGGCTTGTTTCCTCAGCTTCCCAGGGCGCGGTAACCGACAGAGTCTAGGGCCTAGGTCAGCCGCTTCGCTCCGCGTATTGCCTATTTTCGCGGCGGGAATATACTTTATTGCATGGATTTGCTTCGCGGAAAAAACGTCGTAGTGGGAATAACGGGCGGCATCTCAGCCTACAAGTCCTGCGAACTTGTGAGATCCCTCGTTAGAGACGGGGCGGAAGTGCGGTGTACAATGACAAGAAACGCCGAGCGCTTCATAACCCCCCTAACCCTCCAGACCCTTTCGGGAAACAAGGTCGCCTCGAACCTCTTTGACCTGACTTCAGAATCCGAGATAGGTCACATAAAAATCGCCGACGAGGCCAACGTCGTGGTGGTCGCGCCAGCAAGCGCATCCTTCATAGGCAAAATCGCTTCGGGCATAGCCGACAGCCTGCTCGCAACCGTCATACTGGCGACAAAAGCTCCCGTAATCATCTGCCCGGCCATGAACTCAAACATGTACTCAAACTCCATAGTGCAGGAAAATATGGAAAAGCTGAGACGGCACGGATTCACCATAGTGGAGCCCGGCGAGGGAGATCTCGCCTGCGGGTGGACAGGCAGGGGAAGGCTTGCGGAAACGGAAGTTATCGCTCTTGAGGTACAGAAGGCGGTCACGCCGCAGGATTACGCGGGAGAGAACATACTGGTAAGCGCCGGGGCGACTAGGGAGCACATAGATCCCGTAAGGTTCATATCCAATCCCTCAACCGGCAAGATGGGCTATTCGATAGCCCGTGCAGGGTGGCTTCGCGGAGCCCGGGCGACTCTGGTTTCGGGACACTCTTCCCTTCCAGATCCCCATGGAGTGGAAGTGGTGCGGGCAACAAATTGCGATGATATGTACGAGAAGATCCACGAGCGTCTCGAGCGGGCTCATATAGTGATAAAATCGGCGGCCGTAAGCGACTACTCTCCCTGCGAGAAGTCGGAGCAGAAGATAAAGAAATCGGAAAAAGAGCTTTCTATCCCCCTTAAGAAAACCCGGGACATACTGAAATCGCTCGGGAAGTATAAGAAAGACAGGATTTTGGTGGGGTTCGCCGCCGAGACGGAAAACCTTGTCAATAACTCGAGAAAGAAGCTTGAGGAAAAAAATCTCGATCTCATAGTGGCAAACGACGTTACGGCCCCGCAGGCCGGCTTCGGGGAAGATACCAACATAGCGTGGCTAGTTGACAGGAAAAAAGTCGAGGAACTTCCTCTCATGAGCAAGTTCGAACTTGCAAACAGAATCCTTGACAGAATAAAGGAAATAGAAAACGCATAGAATTATCGGTTTTTAAGTGCTTTCGATCCAGTTATCCACGCTTAAACCCCTAACCCGCTCAAATTCACTCAGATTATTCGTAACAAGCGTTAATCCTTGACTTCTGGCATGCCCCGCGATGTGCAGATCGTTTACTCCGATAGAAATACCTTGATGCTCTAGGTCGGTACGTATTTCTCCGTAATGAGCTGCCGCTTCTGGTCCATATTCGAGAACCTCTAACAGAGAAACAAACTCCTCAACCTGCCTTCGGTTATGCTCCGGCTTTGAACTTTTCTCAACACCATGCAGTAATTCAGCCAATGTGATCGAACTTATGCACATCCGTGAAGCGTAACGGTTAAAAGTATCCAATACCTCGACCGGACGGCGATTAATAACATAGATTACAATGTTGGTATCCAACATGTATTTCAGCATTATTCAAAAGGTTCCCTTTCTGGTTGTCCCTGGCCGGCGCGTTCAGTCATGAAGTCGTCAGTTACGCGCTCCTCGGATAAAAAGAACATATCCCAAGCATGGTCAACAGGCGAAAGTATGCGGTCATGACCAACCACTCTCACAATGACCTCTTTGACGTCGTCTGGAAAGCGCGTTCCAGCAGGAAGCCTGACGGCTTGAGTTCGATTGTTCTTAAAAACTGACCCTTTGGCAGGCATGGTAAGACCTCCTCGAAGTTTGCTATATACACATTATATATAGTCTAAAATATATTGCAAGGGTATATAGCATAAATCTTCAACATAATCAGGGAGTTATCATGATTTTAAGACTTTTTTCAGGATTCCCGGCAAGAGTGAAGCCTTTCTGTATATCTTCCAAGGAAAACCTGTGGGTAATCATCTTCCCCACGTCAACAGCCCTTTTTTCTATTAGAGAAAGGGCGTCTTCCATATCCCCGGGAGCCGCCGCATAGGAACTTACGACCCGCACTCCCGACCACCAGTATTCGTTAAAAGGAAAATCAAGGGTAAATTCCGGATCGGAAGGAGCGAAAAAAAGGATTTTCCCCGACGGGGAGACAAGTTCGAAGGCGCTTTTGATCGCGGCTTGCGCCCCGGTGCAGACTATCACCACGTCCGAGAGATATCCCGAGTTGTTCTCTCTAACGAGCGAAGCGATATCGCCGCTTGAGCTAAAAGCGAAAGTTGCCCCGAACTCCATGGCTTTACGAAGCTTGAATTCGTTTGAATCGGTCGCGAAAACCGGCCCGGCGCCGAGATGTAGAACATACTGAAGACACAAAAGCCCTGCCGTGCCGCTTCCAAGAATCGTCACGCTATCCCCCCGGTTTAGCCCTGCCGCCCGAACCGCTCTCGTAACGCAGCCAAGGGGTTCTGTGAACGATCCTTCCTCAAAAGAAACGTTATCCGGAAGATGAAGAACTCCCCGCTCGACATTCGGCGGTGCCACGCATACGTACTCCGAGAAACCGCCCGGGTTAAACCCCGATTTCCTTATCATGGGACAGTTAGTGTGCCTTCCGGTAAGGCAGTAACGGCATTTCTCGCAAGGAACGTGATGGGTAGCCACGACCCTGTCACCCGTCCGGAACCGGCTCACCCCCGGACCCGTTTCGGCCACCTCTCCCGTAACCTCGTGACCCAGCACCAAGGGCGCCTTCGGAACCCTGTACCACTCCATGAGATCACTTCCGCAGATTCCGCTCGCCCTGATCCTGATCAGTATTTCTCCTTCTCCCGGCTCGGGGCGGGGAAACTCCTCAATCCTTATGTCGCTGTTGGTGTGGTAGACTGCGGCAAGCATGTCAGGAACTTTCTTCTTTTAGTTCCGTGAAAAGTTCGTGGGCCTGCTTCGGGGTCATATTCTCATGAACGATCCCGCGAATCGCCCTCATAATCGCTACGGGGTTGTCGCGCTGCCATATGTTCCTTCCCATATCCACCCCCGCAGCGCCCCGGGATATAGCCTCGTGAGTCATATTGAAAACGTCCATCTCTGTGTCAAGCTTGGGACCGCCCGCGATCACGATTGGAACGGGGCAGCTTCGGGTCACTTTCTCGAAATCCTCGCAGTAGTAGGTCTTAACGAGGCGCGCTCCAAGTTCGGCGCATATCCTGCAGCAAAGCGCGAGGTACCTTGAATCCCTTTTTTCAAGTTCTTTTCCGACGGCGGTTATCCCGAGAACCGGAATACCGTACTTCTCCCCCTGGTTCACAAGCTCTGAGAGCCCCAAAAGGGTCTGTCTCTCAAACTCTGTTCCGACAAAAACGGAAAGCCCTACCCCCGCCACGTTAAGCCTTATCGCCTCCTCGAAATCTACGGTAATTCCCTCATCCTCAAGGTGCGGACCTGCTATGCTCGTTCCCCCGGAGACCCTCAGTACCACGTTGGCTCCCGAGTCGGGGTCGACCGAGGTCCTGAGCACTCCTCTTGTGAGCATTATGGTATCGGCGTAGGGAAGAAGGGGAGTTATGGTTTCTTTAGGAACCTCGAGTCGGTGTGTGGGACCTAGGAAGTAGCCGTGGTCAAGGGCGAGCATTACCGCCCTTCCGGTATCGGGCCTTATAATGCGGGCCATCCTGTTTTTCATGCCCCAATCCATTAGAACACGTATCCTCCCGTCTCCGTTTCGCTAAACTCTAGAGCACAACCCACCGCATGTCAAACACGCCTTGGAGCAAAACTGAGAGCTTTAAATGCCGTATGGGTATTTTTCCCGAGGGACTTACGCAGTTAAGAATGAGTATATGGGGCGGGGGTTTTGGCAGGAGGCAAAAAACTTTTCACCCCGCAGATTCCTTAAAAGCGCTGGAAAACCAGGCTTGATATCCCCGGAAACCGCAAATTCCGCCCCAGGGTCCATCCTTCACCGAAAATCCGCTCAAAACACAACCTGTTTTACTTTTTTCCTGGGAACAAGTCGATAAACTCTCAGACCTCAGACGTCTCGGACATGTTGTTGACTCCCTGCCCGACGGCAAGCTCTAAAAGCTCTATCGGCCATGCGCGGCAAGGGACGCAGCGAATATCCCGCGGCGGCGATGTGGAGGGGGGCTTGTGGCGGGCATAGTCATCGGGTGCGAATCCGTGCAAAACCTCGGGCTTAACTGAGATTTGACAGCGCGCATTCATCTTTGTTAGACTAATCGTACATACCTAGACCGACCGTATGTTCCTAATATGGGAAATCTGCAATCAAGGGGGGAAGCGCTTCCATGAAGAATTTAGTCCATAGAAATAACCCTTTACAGCGGGAGTTTAGTTCTACCCCCCCCCTCAAAAACTTGATTCTGTAATACATAAGCGGGGGACATTAGTTTCCCTTGTGCTGGCCGCTTTGCTCGGCGCACTCTCGCTGTTCCACGCGGTACCCGCGCAGGCGCAGGCCCCCGCCGCGCCGACGAACCTGTCCGTCACAGAGGATGACGCAAGGTTGGCGGTGTCGTGGACCGCGTCCACGGGCACGGTAACAGGCTACCAGGTGCATGCCACATCGGCGCCTGCTACGGGCAACGGCGCGGTTGCCAACGGCGCGCCGGCCTCGGGCACCGACCCTACCACCGCCTGGGTGCAGTATGTTACTACGACCAATACTTTTTTTGACATAGGAGGCCTGACCAACGGCATCGTCTACCGGGTGCGGGTGCGGGCGAATAATGCCAGCGGCAACAGCGCCTGGGTGTTCGGGTCGGGCACACCGGTGTTACTTTTCCAATGGACAAGTGCCACCACCAGTATCAACGAGAATGAATCGTTCGCTCCGCAGCCTCGAATCGGCCCCGGCAGCGGTAACGGCAGCCCCATCTCTGCCGCCGTAAGCGGCACCCTGACCTATGCGCCCGGCAGCAGCCATCCGGCCAGCCTGGCGGACGACCTGCAGACGGGCTACGCCACGACCTTCTCTTTTGCGGCAGACGCGATGCCGAGGATTGACCTTGCCTTACCCGTCAACGACACCGTGAACGAGGAGCACGAGACATACACCGTCACGATCAACGCGGGCACGGGCTACGTGGTGGGCACGCAAGCCACCCTCACGGTGACGATCACCGACAACGACCCGCCGGCGGCGCCGGCGCTGACGGTGAGGGCGGGGGAGCAGCATCTGACGGCGTCGTGGGTGAAACCGGCCGGTCCGGTGGCGTGGTATAATTTGCGCTACAAGGAAGCGTCGGCGCCTGACCAGACCGCCACGGGGGGTGACCTGTCGACGGGCTGGGTGACGAACACGGTGCGCAATACTACCTCGCAGATCATCACGGGGCTGACGAGAGGAACGGCCTACCACGTGCAGGTGCGGGCAAACGACGGCCAGACCCAGACGGGCAACGGCGACAGCGCCTGGTCGGTCTTGCAGACGGGCACGCCCTCCATCAAGGTCACGCTCAAAAGCTTCAACAGGGAAGACCCGACCAGAGTCACGGTGAACGAGGGCAAGAAGGCGGTTTTGAACCTGGGTTTCTCGGACTGCAAAAATAATAATTATGTGGGGATTCCGGTCATCACCACGCGGCTCACCTCGGAGTCGGGGGGATGGCGGTTGAGTAGAGGGGCCAGCGGGAAGGGGGGAATCAGCCCGGATGTGCTGTCGTACGGGCCCGACCACGATTTCGGCCTCGGGAATCCCGCGCAACGTCACACCCTCACCCCCCCGACGCACAGCTGCGACTCCGGCGACGTGTACATCGATACGTACAGGGACTGCGACACAGACCATGAGACATTCACGGTGGAGCTTGACGGCGACACCACGTGGCCGCCTGGATACGGAAGGGGCAGCCAGTACAAGGTGACGGTCACGATCATAGACGATGGCGGACAGGAGTTTTGTACCCGTACCCCTCCCCCGGCCAGACAGCCCGCCGACCAGCCTCCCCCGAACACGGAAGAAACTGACACGGGCGACGGCACGCCCGCGACGCCCGCGAACACCGGCGGTTCCGGTGGCGGCGGAGGCGGTTTTAGTGGGGGAACACCCGCTGGCGGACCTCCCACGGGCGGAGGCGGAGGTTTACCTCCATCAGGCAGCAGTGATGAGCCTCCGCCTGAAGATGACGAGCTCTCAACGCTCTGTTCGCAGGAAGATAGAGAAACCCTTGGAAATTTCTACGAAACGACCGGGGGAGAGAACTGGGATGAGAATGAGAACTGGAACTCAGAAGAGCCCCTGAATCAGTGGTATGGAGTGGAAACGGATGAAGACGGAAACGTAGTATCCCTGCGTCTTTCAGAAAACAATCTCTCGGGAGATATGCCGGCAAGGGAACTTCTGTGTTTTTCGGAACTGAAAGAGCTTGCCCTGTGGGGAAACGATCTTCCGGGAGAAGTGCCCGAGGAACTTGTGCTTCGTGTTGAGAGAGCGGTGCTGAGAGACATAGCGGAAATGCTTAACCTTAACCCCGAGTGGTTTGAGAACTACGGGGACCCCTATAACTTCGAGGACTGGCACGCAGGCGTCACTACGGATGATGATGGAAGAGTCGTAGAGCTTGATCTCACAGGAGAGGTCCCAGGAACCCTTATTTCTCAACTTCGCAAGCTCAGAATAATAACGACAAGTTCTGAAAACGGAGGTTGCGCCTTAAGCCCCGAAGATGATTCTTCCGCATTCAGCTTGTTTCTCCTTGCTCTTCTTGTCTTTGCAACACTTGGAAGAAAAAGAGCGCGGGACTGAGAATTTCCCGCCTGCCTGGAAACAAACGGCGGAACAGGGACAGGCTGGCGCAGGCTGGTTTTTTCGCTCATGCGGAAACCTGGCCGGAACTCCTCGCCGCAAGGCCCCCGGAAGTCAGAGTTCCTCCCGTTTTCGCTGCGGAAGCCAAATCCTGAAAATCGCTGCATCGCAAAGACCTCTCCCCGTTCTCAGGTGTAATCCTCTTTGTTCTCATATATAATTGTCCTCGTTCCGTGCCTTCGCCGAGAGAGCAGCTTTCGCGACGGTAGCGTCAGAGCAATCTTTTTTCGAGAACCTGGTTGGAGGAAAAATGACTGAAAAAACCTTAAAAAGAAGCTCAAGCGCAACCCCGCTCCTCCTGATTTTTCCATTGGTTTTGCTTCTGTCTTTCGCAGTTCTGTCCTGTGGAGACGAAGACAACTCCAAGGGTGAAAATGGTCCCAGAGTTGGCATCGTCTATGACACCGTGGGCAAAGGCGACGGGTCATTTAATGATTCCGCCTATGAGGGCACTAAAAGAGCCAAAGAGGAACTCGGAGCGGTGGTGAGCGAAGAAACGACTGACGGGACGGAAACCAACCGCGAGGAGTTGCTCCAGTCGCTGGCCGAGGATAATGATCTGGTAATAGCAGTCGGGTTTTCATTTGAGGATTCGATAAAAAAAGTCGCAGCCACCAATCCGGACACTAATTTCGCAGGTATAGACATCTTGCAGAGAGAGAACGCGCCGGCGAATTTCGCAAGTCTAGTCTTTAACGAGGCCGAGGGTTCCTTTCTCGTGGGCGTCGCGGCCGCTCTTATAAGCGGAACAGGCAAAGTGGGCTTCATCGGAGGAGTATGCGAGACCCCCGACAGGCTCATTGAAAAGTTCGAGGCCGGATTCGTTGCAGGCGTTTTAGCCATGGTAAAAGGAATTAACAGGAACCTGGAGGTCGAAACAGCCTATCTGTCTCAGTTCTCCGATCCGCAGAATCCTGACGGGCCACCTGACATAAGCGGCTTCTTTAACCCCGACAAGGCCAAGGAAGCAGCAGAAGGGATGTTCAACAACGGTTCGGATATCGTTTTTCACGCCGCCGGGAGTTCGGGAGCGGGGCTTTTCGAGGCCGCCAAGGAATTCAGTTCGCAGGAGGGAAATTCCAAGGTCTGGGCCATAGGCGTCGACTCGGATCAGTACGGAACCAGCGATGAATCCGTGCGGGAATATATACTGACCTCGATGCTTAAAAGGGTGGACACGGCCGTTTACAACATCATCAAGGCCCAGAGAGACGGCGAATTCTCAGGCGGGACCGTAAACCACGACCTTGCAAACGACGGGGTTGGCTACGCCACGTCGGGAGGATTCGTAGATGACATCAGGGAACTGATCGAAGCTCCAAAGGCCTTCATAGTCCGTAACCTGTTTGATGTCCCGACCGTTCCCGTTAAAGGCTGCCGGGAACCGCAGACCTACAATCTCAGATACTAGAGCTGCTCACAAGCGAACTCGCTGCCCTGAATCCCTCAAGCGCCCGCGATATGTGATCTTCCGTGTGGGTCGCCATAAGCGACGCCCTTATCCTGCATTTTCCGGCGGGGACCGAGGGAGGCCTTACGGCCGGAGTGTAGATTCCTAGCTCGCGAAGCGCCGAGGCCAGATCAAGGGTAGCTTCCGGCTCTCCGGTCAACACGGGCACGATCGCGCTTTGGGACGGAAGCACGTTAAATCCCATGTCGCAAAGACCCGCCTTGAAGGTATCGACAAGCTCCATTAAGTGTTTTCTTCTCTGCGGTTCACCCTCTATGATGCCGATCGCCTCGATTGACGCGGCAAGAGAGGCCGCGGGAAGGGAAGTGTCGAAAATGTAGCTCCTCACCCTGTTTCGGATAAAGTCGACAAGACTGCGGCTGCCGGCAACGTATCCGCCCACGGATCCGACAGCTTTTGAAAGAGTGCCCATGACCACGGGAACCCTGTCCTCAACCTCGAAATGCTCGGTGGCTCCGCTGCCCTTTTTCCCAAGAACTCCCATGGCGTGGGCTTCATCCACCATGAGCATGCAGCCGTGGCGCTCGGAGATCAAGCAGATCTCCCCAAGGTCCGTGAGGTCCCCGTCCATGCTGAACACCGTGTCTGTAACTATGAGCTTTTTCCCGCCGCCTCGGCTTCGGGAAACCAAGTGTTCAAGGCTGTCCGTATCGAGGTGGGGATACACTTCTACTTTCGCCCGGGAGAGCCTGCACCCGTCTATTATGGACGCGTGGTTAAGCTCGTCGCTGAACACCGTGTCCCCTTCCCCAACCAGTGCCGCAATTGTCCCCACATTTGCAAGATAGCCGCTTGAGAAAAGAATCGCGGCCTCGGTCGATTTGAACTCCGCTATTTTCCTTTCAAGCTCGGCATGAAGATCAGAACTTCCGCTGACAAGCCTTGATCCCCCGGAGCCCGTACCGTACTTCGAGAGGGCCTGGGCGGCAGCCTCCACCACCCTCGGGTCGGTCGAAAGACCCAGATAGTTGTTAGAAGCAAGAAGTATATGCTTTTTCCCACCAATCAGTATCTCGGGAGCCTGCCCCGAGGTAATCTCCGTCAGCGTTCTGAAAAGATTTTTTCCCCGTATATCCCTTAATTCATCTTCAATCCACTCAAGGGAATCAGGGGCTTCCATCCTCACTAGCCCTCTTCGGTGACCTTTTTTATGGATAGATATGTCGCCCGCAGAAGCTTCGCGAGGTCGTCCATCTCGATCCCCACGGGAGGCATAAGCACGACCACGTCCCCGAGCGGTCTTATGAGAACCTCGTGCGAGAGCGCCTCCTCGGCGACCTGCCATCCCACCCTCTCTGGCGCCTCGTAGGGCTCTTTCGTCTTTTTGTCGCTAACAAGCTCAATTCCGACCATAAGCCCCTTGTTCCTCACGTCTCCGACGTGGGAGAGACCCTCGAACTCCCGAAGTTCATCCTCCAGGAACTCAACTTTTTCTGAAAGGGAAGCCAGGGTGTCGTTATTTCGAAAAGCCTCGAGATTCCCCATCCCGGCTGCACACGAAAGAGGGTTTCCGGAGTAGCTGTGCCCGTGAAAGAAAGTCTTGAATTCCTCGTAGTCCCCCAGGAATTCCTCGTATATCTCATCAGTCGTTATTGTCGCAGAAAGCGGAAGGTATCCCCCGGTCATCCCCTTTCCAAGAACCATCATGTCGGGCGTCACGCCGTCATGCTCGCATGCGAACATCTTCCCGGTTCTTCCGAAGCCGGTAGCCACCTCGTCAACTATCATGAGCACGTCGTAGCTCGTGCAGTACTTCCTCACCTTTGCGAGATAACCGTCAGGAGCCACCACCATGCCTCCCGCGGCCTGGACGCACGGCTCAAGTATGACCGCGGCTATCTCCTCATGGTGCTTTCTCAATATCTCCCCCATCTCGTCCGCGCATGCGATTCCGCATCCGGGCCAGGTTTTTCCGAGCGGGCATCTGTAGCAGTAATAGGAGGGAGCCCTGTAGGCCTTGAACAGAAGAGGCGAGAAAGCCTTGTGAAAAATGTCGATTCCGCCGACTGAAACCGCCCCCAGGGTGTCGCCATGATAACCGTTATCAAGGCACAAAAACGCCTTTTTCTCAGGCCTGCCCTTGTGGGACCAGTACTGAAACGCCATCTTGAGCGCAACCTCGACGGCGCTTGCCCCGTCGCCCGAGTAAAAGACTTTCTTCAGTCCCGGGGGACAAATTTCCACAAGTTCCTTTGCAAGTTCCGCCGCAGGGGGATTGGTAATACCTAAAAGCGTGCTGTGGCTCACCATTTCAAGCTGTTTTTTTATCGCCCCGTCGATCTCGGGCACCGCGTGGCCGTGGATGTTGACCCAGAGGGATGAAACGCCGTCTATGTACTTTTTCCCCTCGGAATCTATCAGATACGATCCCTCCGCGCGCTCAATCACTATGGGATCCTTGCGCACGTAATCCTTCATCTGGGTAAAGGGGTGCCAGACGAATTCCCTGTCGTAGGAGCCTATCTGTTTTGATCTGTCGCTCATCTCGGTCCGTAAGGAGCAAAGGATGCCCCAAGCGAAAAGAATATCATGAAAACGCCGCGGGGGGACTAGTTGAGAATTTCTTTCCTGACCGGCATCTGCAGGTCATCAAGCATCCGGAGATCTTCCTTGGGCGTGCGCCCGGGAGTGGTGAGGTAGTTACCGAGGATCATGGCGTTTGCCCCGGCCACGAGTCCCATGGCCTGGAGGTCCCTCAGCGTCACTTCCCTTCCCCCGGCCGTCATTATTATCTTGTCCGGGAGCACAAGCCTGAAAATCGAGATGGTCTTTACGGCTTCAAGCGGCTGTATGCTCTCGAGGTTCTCAAACGGGGTTCCGGGTCTCGGGTCAAGGAAGTTTATCGGGACCCAGGTGGGGTCAAGATCCCTTATCTCGAAAGCAAACTCTACTCTCTGGGCGATCGTCTCTCCCATGCCCAGTATGCCGCCTGAGCAGAGGTTCATGCCGGTTTCCTTAACCAGAAGAGCTGTCTTCAGCCTGTCGTCATAACTGTGGGTCGTGCATATGCTGGGAAAATGGCTCCTGCAAGTCTCGATGTTGTGATTGTACCTCCACACCCCGTGATCCCTCAGTTCGTAGGCCTGTTCCCTGGTAAGATCCCCCAGCGAACAGCCGACCTTGAGATTAGTTTCCGCGCAGAGAAGGTCAACCGCCTCGAGAACCTTGTTGAATATCCTCGGCGTCGGGCCCTTGGCACTTATAACTATGCAGAAATCCATGGCACCCATCTTCTCGGCCTGCCTCGCGGCCCCCAGTATTCTTTCCGCGGCCATGAGCGGATGGGCCTCCACCTCAGTATCGAAATGGGCCGACTGGGAGCAGAAAGAGCAATCTTCGGGACAGTTCCCCGTCTGGGCGCTTATTATGGAGCGCAGGAACACCCCGTCGCCCTTGTACTTGAGGGTTACCTTTCTCGCAAGTGATATGAGGTCAGAAAGCCGCTCTCCAGAAAGTTCGGTAAGCGCAAGAGCGTCTTCAAAGGTTATCTCTTCTTCTTTTTCGAGAAGTTTTTCGGAAACGACGTCAAGAATATCTATTTTTGTTACCTCGGAATCCTAAAGTCTAGGAAAATCTAGGTTACAGAAACAGGCGGGGTTGTCAAACAAGCCGCTCAGCCGGAGAAGATATCCGCCAGGACATCGGCGAGTTCCTTGACGGAGCGCACTATCCTGCCGCCGCCTTTTCGTATGAAGTATTCGACTTGGAGGTTCACGGTGCTCTCCGGGTTATCCCCCGTGAGACGGAAGTTTCCCCTGTAGTCGAGAATCTTCTCTCCGAAGGCAAAAGCGTAACCTGATATTGAAGCCCTGCCGCTGTCAACATCCGTACCATCCAAAACGGCGAGCCTTCCGTCTGAGGACTCTATTGCCTTTGCGTTCTTCTCACCGCCGAGCACGTTTAACTCTTTCCAGACCTCTTTTTCCGCTTCCGGGGCGGATATCTCAAAGTCCGTGTCCCACGGATCAAGAACCTCGAAACCCGATTCTCTCACCAGAGGCAGAAGCCTATCGAAGTAAAAACCCCGGCAAGCTTCCGGGAATCCCGGGGGATTTGCTATATAGATTTTTTATTTTTTAGGACTTGCCGGTTCTATAGTCCTGAAATTGTTATATAACTCCCTTGCAATTCGAGCTTCACTTGTGGTTTAATGATAGGAATGACTGATTTTACATCATTAACATTAGCACAGTAAAAAATACGGGAGGTTATATCAGGATGAAGTTCAGAATGCACGGAATAATTTTGAGTTTGTTTTTTGCGCTGGCACTTTGTTTTTCGC
>Ga0209544_1002405_pt1 | contig 16969 bp, 13 predicted proteins | sample MesohylPK_FD_187297 | JGI IMG/M metagenome (GOLD analysis project Ga0209544, IMG submission 187297) | Host-associated microbial community of the marine sponge Aplysina aerophoba from Gulf of Piran - sponge mesohyl, lysed by proteinase K... | ecosystem: Host-associated > Porifera > Sponge >...
CTGGCCCTCCTCGGCACGGCGCTCGACGCCTCGCGCCTGCCCCTGGTGGGCGTCGCCACGGAGCGCGGCGAAGCGCTGATCGCCACCTGGGAGGGCCCCGACGGCGTCGTCGCCGTCACCGAGCGCGCCGGGAACCGGCGCCTGAAGATGAACAACTTCTACACGCTGGGCGGGACGGGCTCGATGGAGCAGGAGCAGAACCAGGCCCTGCTGCCCATGATGACGCACCCGGACCCGCGCGCGGTCTTCCTGCTCGGCCTCGGCACGGGCATCACGGCGGGCACCGCACTGCGGCACCCGGTGGAACGGCTCGTGGTCTGCGAGATCGCGCCCGACGTGATCGCGGCCGCCGCGGCGTACTTCGACGAGCCGAGCGGCGGGCTCTTCTCCGATCCGCGGGCGACGGTCCGCGCCTGCGACGCCCGCAACCACCTGCTGGGCACGGCGGAGCGCTACGACGTCATCCTCGCCGACCTGTTCATTCCCTGGCGGGCGGGCGTCGGCAACCTCTACAGCCGCGAGCACTTCGAAGCCGCGCGCGAGCGGCTGACCGCCGGCGGGCTCTTCGTCCAGTGGTTCCCGCTCTTCCAGGTGTCGCGCCGCGAGTTCGACCTGGTGGCGCGCACCATGCTGGACGTCTTCGAGCAGGTGACGCTGTGGCGCGGCAGCTTCAGCGCGGAGCTCCCGTTCGCGGCCTTCGTCGGCGCGACCGAGCCGACGACGCTCGACCCTGCGGTGATTGCGCGCAACGGGTTGCACCTGAGCGGCGGGGCGCCGCTGCCCGACGCCACCGCGCTCGCGGTGACGCTCCCGTTCTACGCCGGGAACCTGTCGGCGGCCGACGGACTGATTCCGCCCGGCCCCATCAACACCGACGACCGGCCGCTCGTCGAGTACCTGGCACCGGTGACCCAGCGCGAGGAGCGCGCCGGGACGACGGGCTGGTTCCACTCCACCGAGCTGGCCGCGTTCTTCCGACGCCTCGCCGAGCTGTCGCCGCCGGCGCGCGACCCGCACCTGGCGCGGCTGAGCGCCTCGCAACGGGACTTCGTGACAGCCGGACTCAGCTACTACCAGGGCGCGGTGGCCCGCCGTCTCGGGCGCGACGCCGAAGCCGAGCGGCACTTCCGCGATTTCGCGGAGCGCATCCCCATCGAGTTCCGCCCGCCGCTCGACGAGCCGAGCGCGGAGGGGGAGGTCGTCCCGTAGTCCTGCCCCGGCCCTACTCGTAGTCCGCGGCGGCCAGCGACAGGCGCACGACCTCGGCGTCGTTGCGCGCGATCACGTGGCGGTTCGCATAGGCCGGGTGCGCCCACAGGACCGGGCGGTCGACGTGCCTCCAGCGACCGGAGCCGCCGCCGCGGGTGCGGGTGGTGGGCGTCAGCAGGTGCGTCCGGTCGATCTCCTCGTAGCCGGCCGGCGTGAAGCGGGCGATGACCAGATCGCCGGTCTCGACGGAGATGAACGCGCGGTCCCCGTGCTGCACGAGGTGGGAGCTCGCCCAGCGGTCCTGCGGCACGAGCCGGTCGCTCGACCACAGCCGCTCGCCGGTCGTCGCGTCGACGCCGCGCAGCTCGCCGTAGCTGTTGAGCCCGTAGATCGCGTCGCCCACCACGATGGGCGTCGACGTCATGGATCGCTGCACCGGGAGGTCGGAGCGGTTGGGGTTGGCGCCGGTCCAGACCGTCCGCGCCGCCGGCCGGTCGGGGTTGAGGGCCAGCATCAGGCCGCCGTTCTCCACCTGCGTGATGAGCAGGTAGCGCCCGCTGCGAACCGGCGTGCCGATCGTCAGCCCGCTCGCGAGCGGGAAGTCGTGCTCCCACCAGGTGCGGCCCGTGGTCGGGTCGAGCGACGTGACCCCGGCCGGGTGCCAGACGATCAACTGCCGCACGCCCCCGGCGGTGGTCACGATCGGCGAGGAGTAGCCCGCTTCCGCGTTGGTATCGAGCGCGCGCCACACCTCGGCCCCCGTCGCCTTGTCGAACGCCACCACCATGGCGTCGGGCTCGCCCCCGAGCAGCGTGATCAGGAGATCGCCCTCCACGAGCGGCGAGTGCGCGACACCGTAGACCGGCACGGTGACGTCGTAGTCGGCCACGGTGTCGATCTGCCAAATGAGATCGCCGCTGGCGGTGTCGAAGCACGACAGCATGCCGGCCGCCCCGAGGATGTAGACGCGGTCGCCGTCGACGGTCGGCGTGGCGCGGGGGCCGGTGGCGAACACCGGGACGATGTTGCGGTAGGTGGCCGGCCATTCCCGCGTCCAGAGGACCGCCCCGGTCTCCTCGTCGAGCGCCAGCAGCCGCTCGCGGCCGTCCATCGTGCGGCTGCCCGGCGCCTCCCGGTAGTCGGGGACGAAGACGCGCCCGCCGGCGACGGCCGGCCCGGCGAAGCCCGCGCGGACCGGCGTGCGCCACTTGACGATCAACCCGCCCTCGGCGAAGCGCTCGACGATGCCGGTCTCGCGCCACACGGCGGCCCGGTCGATGCCGCGCCACTGCGGCCAGTCCTCGGCGTCGAGCACGGCGGCCAGGCAGCAGGCGACGGCGCCAACGAGCGCCACGGTCATCCGGCGGGGCGAACGACGGTCAGACATCAGCAACTCCCGGTTATCCCGGCCCGACGGGCGGGGCGATTCCGCTTGGCCAGTGTAGGGCACGGGATCGGCCGTGTCGATCCGTCGCGGGCGAGACTTGCGCCGCCGCGCCGGCCTGCGGCCTCGCCTCGCCAGATGGCGTGTTAGGATCGGGAGTTGCTCTTGGGTCGATCCTCGAACCCAGGAACGACGTGGGCCGCTAGCTCAACTGGCAGAGCAGCAGACTCTTAATCTGCGGGTTCGGGGTTCGAGTCCCTGGCGGCTCACCACTATTTCCTACCTCAGGCACCTCCACGAGGCCGGCCGCGCACTCGCCCGCGGGTGGCAGACGCCATCCCGGAGATTCACCCGATCCGAGAGGATCCTCGCAGTTGAAGGCCGACCGAGGCGGAGAATCGTTCGAGCGCGCGGCCTAGGGCGTGGCGGTCCCGGGGGCCGGGCTCGGTTTGCTCGAAGTGGGTGGCGAGCACGTCCAGCGTGCCCTCCGCCCGCCGCGCCTTCAGATCCACGCGTCCGATCAGGCGCTCGCCAGCGAGCACGGGAAGGCAGTAGTACCCGTAGCGGCGCCGGCTCGCCGGCTTGTAGATTTCTATCCGCTGCTCGAAGCCGAACAGGGCCTGCACCCGCGCCCGGTCCCACAGCAGCGGATCGAAGGGGGACAGCAGGACGCCGCGGTCGCGGCGCGGCCGCAGGCGTTCCAACTCGGGCAAGCGTTCCAGGTCCTCGATCCGGATCCAGCCGGGGAGCGCCCGTCCCGCGCTGCGCAGCGCGCACGGGAGGATTCTGCCGGTCTCCTGCAAGCGCTCTAGCGAGGCATGGATCCGGTCGCGGCACTTCACCAGACGCCAGGTTGCGGCCAGGGTGCCGGTGGAGGCCCAGCCGTGGCCGGCGAGGGCGCGCAGCAGCAGGGTGTCGAAGGCCGACGTGGTGCTCACGCGCCGGGACCGGACCTCGGCGGGGATGACCCGCTCGACGAGGTCGAAGCAGCGTTGAAAGCTGCGCCGCTCGCGGATCGCCAGTCGCCCGACGAGCCACAGCGACTCGGCCACCCGGCGGCTGAGCTTGAGGTCCCACCAACCGGCGCCGCTCCTGCCCTCGAGGTCGAGGGAGCGCAGCGCCCCTTCGCACTCGATGCGCTTCACGATGGACCGCGCCAGCCTGCGGTGCTCGCGCAGCACGTCGCCGCACCAGGGGTGCACCCGGTACTGCTTCCGCCGCCACGCGAAGCAGGGGTAGAGGGAGAGCGGCAGCCAGCACGCTTCATGGCCCCAGTACTCGAACAGCGGCGCCCCGGTTGCGAGCAGCGTCTCCGCGAGAGCGGCGTCGAGGCCGGGAAGCCGCGAGGCGAGCACGATGCAGTGGCTGCGTGCTCCGCTCACCGCGACCGTGTCGATCTGCAGGTAGCCGAAGTGCTCGACGATCCGGTGGCAGCGTTCCCGCGCCTGTGCGCTCCGAACACCCGCCCGTTCGGGGAGACCGAGGCGGCGCGGCGCGAGCAGCCCGGCGCCGGCAAGAGCCAACCGCCGCGCCTGCGCGATACTGATGGACTCGGGACGTGGGATCATGCGCGGTGGCGTCGAGCGCCGTGAGAAGGACAGTACCGGTGAACTGTGCCAGAATCGCCGTGCGCGGGCGACCTCGGGGCGAAGAGCGGCATAGCGGCTGGAAGCGCCGTCAGGCGGCCTTACAAGATGCCTGCCGCAATTGAGGCGCCCGCGCGCTCGGCACCCAAGTAGCCGCGCGCGCCATTTCGAACGCGTGGGCGGCCCCCCGGAGGAGCGTCAAAGGCCGTCGCCGCCCATCTGCGCTCCTTCTACCAGGTGAGCCCGCCCCCGGGAGGCGGCCACGCGCCCAGGAGCTGCCTGACGAGCACCACCTGGCCGAGGCGGTAGCTGTTGTGCGAGGCGAGGGTCTGGAGCATCGCCGCCCGACTCTTCGGCGCACCGACAGACTGGCGCGTCGACCGCAAGTCGTCGTTGCTGGCATGCCGCTCCAGCGCCTCCGCGACACCCTGGGTTGCAGGATCCGCGCGCCTACCTGTGCCCGCGCGTCCATTCGCGCGCCGCGTGCAGCGCGGCCCGTACGCGGCCGACGATACTCTCCGCCCGATTCGGGATCCGCAGCGAAACCTGCGGTGCGCTCGGTCGGGTCAGAGTCGCCTCTGCTCGTCCCGGGGCGAGCTCCTCGCCCGCCCTCACTGTCCTGCCGTCGACCACCTCCTGGCCGCTCTCGACGCTCACCCCACGACCGAGGCGGCAGTTCCCGCCGACCGTTCCGTGGACGACGCACTCGGCCTCGAGCCTCGTGCGATCGCCAACCGCTGCTCGTGGCCCGATGAGTACCTTCGCCGCCACGCGTGCCTGCCAGCCGACCTGTGCCCCGCCCTCGATGCTGCAATCGGCGTCGATGACGGTGCCGTTGCCTATTGCTCCCCCGGGGCCCACCCGCGCACCCTCTCCGAGGCGAACCCGGTCTCCGAGCGTCGTCGTCGGCCGCGCCTCGCTCTCTTCCGTCGCCCGACGCGGTCCATCGCCCTCGCCGACGATGCTCTTCGGGCCGACACGCACTTCGATCCCGAGTCGGACGTTCTCTCCGACGTAGCCGTCGGCTCCCAGGGCGCAACCTGCCCCCAGGATGGTGCCCGTGTCGACGACGGTCCGGCTCCCAACCGTCGCGCCGGGACCGATCCGGACCCCGGGCATCAGCACGGCGCCGTGCTCCACGGTGGCGCCGTCCGACACCGTCGCTCCGGCGCCAATCACGCAGAACGGGCCGACCTCGACGCCGGTCCCGACCACCGCGTCGTCTCCGATTTCCGTTCCGGCACTCAGGTGGGTGCCGACTCCCACGAGCGCGCCCTGGCCGATTGCGACGTCGGGCGCTATCCGCGTGTCGTGTGCGATCAGGGCGCTGGGGTGGATCCTCGGGGCGTCGGGCTCCCTTCGTGCGCCGGCGGCCCGTGCGCGCGCGGCGACGGCGTCTCTTGCCATCTGTCCATAATATCACTACTATTTCGGACACGAGGTCATGTCCACCGCAGGAGCCGTTCGAGCCGGTGTACGCAAGCTGCCGAAGGGGACGCCCTTCACAGGTGAGAGCTTTCTGAAGCACGGCTCGCGCAGCGCCGTCGACCGGACGCTCTCGCGCCTCGCCCGCCGGGGCGAAATCCAGCGCCTTGCCCGCGGCGTCTTCGTCCGCCCCCGGACAAGCCGCTTCGTGGGCACCGTGCTCCCTGACATCCTGGAGGTGGTCGAGGCCATCGCGCGGAGCAACGGCGAGACAGTCCAGATCCACGGCGCGGAAGCCGCGCGTCGGTTCAAGCTCAGCACCCACGTGCCGACCGCGCCCGTATTCCACACCAGCGCGTCGAGCCGCACCATCCGCATCACGAGCATCACCGTCAGGATGGTTCACACCTCGAACCGCCAGCGGCTGCAGTTCGCCGGCGAAGCGGCGGGCGACGCGCTCTCCGCCCTCTGGTATCTCGGCAAGAACAACGTGACCCCGGAGACGGTCGCCACGATCGAGTCCGCCCTCGGCCCGGTGGAGTTTCGGAGGCTGTGCTCGGCAGACATGCCGGCGTGGATGGCCAAGGCGCTCGCCGGCGCCCGGGACAGGCTCCGGCATCGAGCTCACTGAAGAGGGGAGCGAGCTCCGTGGCTGAGGCGTTCCTGTCTCTCGATGCCCGCGAGCGCGCCGACATACTCCGGACCGTCGCCGCCCGGTCAGGGCGCGCGGCCGTGATCCTGGAGAAGGATATCTGGGTCTGCTGGGTCCTTCAGGCCCTCTTCTCCATGCCCGACCCCCATCCCATGGCCTTCAAGGGCGGCACCTCGCTTTCGAAGGTCTACCACATCATCGACCGGTTCTCCGAAGACGTGGACGTCACCCTTGACTACAGGGCCTTCAACGACGGTTTCGATCCCTTTGCAGAAGGCGCCAGCCGGAACCAGATCAGACTCTTCAGCAAACGCCTGAAGGACCGCGTCGCCATGTACATCCGCGACGTCGTGGCGCCCGCTCTCGGCGCCGCCGCCGACGGCCTCGCGACCGACGGCCAGCACGACATCCGCATCGGCGACGACCGCGAGACGATCCGTTTCGCCTATCCGTCCGTGGTCGAAGGTCCGCGCGGCTATGTCCGGAGTGAGGTCCGGCTGGAATTCGGCGGACGCAATGTCATCGATCCGAACGAGCAGCACACGATCGTTCCCGACATGGCCGCCCTGACCCACGGCCTCGACTATCCCGCCGCGAGCGTCACGGTCCTCTCTCCGGTACGCACGTTCTGGGAGAAGGCCACGCTGGTCCATGTCGAGTGTCACCGGCGACGGCTCACGGACCATCCCGAACGGCTCTCTCGGCACTGGTTCGACCTGACGCGCCTCGCCGCACACGACATGGGCCGCGCCGCCCTCGCCGACCGCGAACTCCTGGCGGACGTCGTCCGACACAAGAAGGTGTTCTTCGACGCGGCGTACGCCAACTACGATCGCTGCCTCGACGGCCGGCTGCGGCTCGTTCCCGACGACGACCAGCTTCCCGCCCTGCAAGCCGACTACGACGCCATGCGCGCCGCCGCTATCATCGCGGACGACGCACCCGAGTTCGCCGCGCTGCTCGAAAGAATCCGGATCCTCGAAGCCGACGCGAACGGCCCCCGCTGAATAGGGACAACCGCCAGCTCTCGCTCCGCCGCCGGCCCGTTCCCGCCGCGCCGCCAACGCGCGCTACTGCGGGTCCTCTTCCGTCGCCACGATGGCCGCGCGCCACTGGGCGGTGGCAGACTCCTTGAGCGTCACGGCGTCGGAGGGCAGCAGGTACCGCTCGGCGACCAGCGCGTCCGCCGCTTCGCCGTACCGCCGCACGTAGTCCGCCTCGCCGCCGGGATAGCGCTCCTCCAGGGAAAGTCGCGAGTCGCCCCGCGCCATCCGCTCCTCCATCGTTCGCGGAAACGGAAGGGTGGAGCCGCTCACACCGCACAGGTCGCCTTCGGCGAAGCCTGCCGCGCGCACGGCCTTGCCCATCGTGGAGAGCGGGGCCGCGACTTCCGGAACGATCACCCCCGCGACGAGATTGCCGTCCGCGTCGAGACTCGGCACGAACAACGGGTACCGGTCGTCGCTCTCCTTCGGTGGCCAGACGGAGAAGTCCCGCACGCCGAGCTCGCTGATCGCCGGGTTGTACGGACGGTCGGGAATGGTCGGATACTGCTCCCCCTGCCTTTCGACCGTCACCGCCGTGCCGTCGGCCACGGACGGCGCGCGCGTCGGCGGCGGCTCGACGCCGTTCCGCACCCACCGCACCGTCGCGTCGAACGCCGCCCGGTAGTACGGCCACGGCTGCACGGGGTTCGCCGGGTCGCGGCACCCGGCGTTGCCCTGCAGATGCGCGGTCGCGAGCATCCAATAGCGCACGTTCGGCGGCAGATCCAGCGCCCGGCCGCTCGTGTCGGTGAGGAGGAGCGAGGCATGGGCGCCGTAGTACTCGGACTCGGCGTCCACCTGGATGATGTTGGGGCAGGTGCCCGAGGCCGTGCAGGCGGCCAGCAGTCCGTCGGTCTTGCCCGTCAGCCGATCCGTCGTCGTCGCGAACGTGAACGGGAACTCGTCCATCGGGTAGTTGTGGTCTTCGTGCTGGCGCGTATAGCGGCCCGGCTGCGCGAAGCGCGCGTTGACGAACGTGCGGCGGGCGCCGCCGACGTACGGCGTCATGCCGTCGAAGACGCGGCGGCCTTCCGCATCCGCGTTGAACCCCTGGTAGACGAAGTCCCTGGCCATCCGGCCGCTCTGCGACGAGCCGACGGCCACCACGTGGTCGAGCACCGGCGCTCCGTCCACGAAGAGCGGGTTGGGGACGCCCCGATCGTCGGCGGAGCGGTAGCGCGCGAACGATACGAATTCGCGCATGGCTCCGAAGCCGAGTCCGTGAACGATCGGATCGCGGGCCTCGTACACGAACTCGTAGATGGTCCCCGCATCGGTTCCCGCGGGAGGCCGGACCGCGACCGTCCTGTCGTCGACGTAGTCCCATCGGTCGGGCGGAACGGTGCGGCGCGGATCGTCCTGGAGCTGGCGATGCGTGAACGTCGCGGCGCCCTTGTCGAGCGTCACCGCCGGATACGTCAACCGTCCGAATCCGGCGCTGTCCGGATCCAGCCATTCTTCCATCGAGGTGCCGGTAATCGTGCGGCCGTCGTCCGTGGCGAGCGGCAGGGTCGCCAGCACGGGCCGCGGGTTGCCGGTGCCCGGCGCGCCGTGCAGCCAGCCGCTCGACACGTACGTGTAGCCCTGGTTCATGAGGAATGCGTTCCCGGCATTCTCCGCCGCGTAACCGCGCCCCGCCTCGTGAAAGTAGCCGAAGACGATGTTGCGGCCGCGGTTGTTGATCTCGTACACCAGGACACCGTTGCCCCTGGTGATGTCGACCGGCTTGAGAATGTCGACCTCGAAGGTGTATTCGACCAGCCCGTCCGCATTGCGCGGGGCGTTCTCGAGATCCACGATCCCGGCGTTCAGGGCGGCGCCGGGATCGGCTACGGCCGTGGCCGTGCCGAGCAGAATCTCGTACGCACCCACCGCACCGAACGACCGGCCGCCGAACGCTGCCTCGCGGCTGGTGATGTCGAGCCGCGTGACGCGCGAGTGCGCGAGCGTCGGCGACGCAGGTCCCCCCTGCTCGCCCGCGGCCGGAAATCCGCTCAATCCGATCGCGAGGACGACGGTCAACACGTGGCGAAGGAACTGCATCGCTCACCTCCAGCCGCTCGCACGGGCATCTCCGCATTCCATCGCCGAGATGCGCCGGCACGGCAGCGACAACGCGCGCCCGATCCTATCAACCCGCGCGTCGTGGCGCGCCCTCGCCGGCGTTGCGGTGGGTTCCCTCGGTGGACGGGAGCAGCCGCCGCGGCCGCGCCGAGGGAATCTCTCGATCCCTCGCGCCCGGGCGCGGGGGATCGAATCCGATTAGGATGGGCACGCAGTCGCGTGCGCCACGCACGCGGTCACAGGAGCCGACGATGACCCGCACTGCCGTTGCTTGTTCCGTCGCCATAGGGATGCTCGCCGGAGGTCAGGTCGCCGCCCAGGAGGTGCACCGGTCGGCGTATCACGATTTCCGTGTCGTGACCGTGGCGGAGGGTCTCGATGTCCCCTGGTCCGTCGCCTGGCTCCCCGACGGCGACATGCTGGTCACCGAACGCCCGGGACGGCTGCGCGTCGTGCGTGACGGAACGTTGCTGCCCGACCCGGTTCCGGGCGTGCCGGAAGTGCTCGCCCGGGGCCAGGGCGGCTTGTTCGAAGTGCTCCCGCACCCCGACTTCGCGACCAACCGCCTGCTGTACCTGAGCTACGCGCGGCCGAAGGGAGAGGGCTCGACGACGGCGGTCGTCCGAGGCCGGTTCGAGGACGATCGTCTTGCGAGCATCGCGGACGTCTTCGAGGCGCAGTCGGAGGGCGGCGGTCACTACGGCGGGCGGCTGGCCTGGAGCCGCGACGGACATCTGTTCATCTCGGTGGGCGATCGGATGGCGCGAACGTCGGGTGACCTCTCGACGCACCCCGCGCAGGACCTGTCGAACCACCACGGGGTCACGGTGCGCCTCCATGACGACGGCCGCGTCCCCGAGGGCAATCCATTCTTGGGGCGAACCGGAGCGCTCCCCGAAATCTGGAGCTACGGACACCGGAACCCCCAGGGGCTGTTCGTGCATCCCGAGACCGGCGAGGTCTGGGCCCACGAACACGGACCGCAAGGCGGGGACGAGCTGAACCGGATACGGCCCGGCCTGAACTACGGCTGGCCGGTGGTGGGCTACGGCGTCAACTACGGAAGCGGGACGGCGATCCATGCCGGGACGCGCGCCGAGGACGTCGAAGCGCCCGTGCACTTCTGGGTCCCCTCGATTGCCACCTCCGGGCTGCTGCTCTACACGGGCGACCGGTTCCCGGAATGGAAGGGCAGCTTCTTTGTCGGCGGGATGGCCGGACGGAGGCTCGCGCGACTTACGCCGAGCATCGACCGTCCGGGGCGGATCGAGCAGGAAGAGACCCTGGCCTACGGCATCGGCAGGGTGCGGGATGTCCGGCAGGGACCGGACGGCTACATCTACCTGGCGGTCGAGCAGCGCGGCAGGTCGGGTCGCGTCGTGCGGCTCGAGCCGGTGGAGCGCCGCGGCCAGGTGGGCGCTCCCGGAAGCGCTGCCCTCCAGGGCCGCTGAGCGATTCGCTCGCCCGGCGTCCTACTCGACGGTCTCGCGTTGCCGACGTTGCCGTGGGGAGGCGCCGAGAACTGCCTGCTCGTAGAGGAACTCCGGTGCCAGGTCGGCGCCGGTAGCCCACACGATGGTGTCGAGCTCGGTGTCGACGCGAAAGCACCGGAACACGTCCGGGTCCTTCAGAGGTTCGAAGACCTCGCCCCACAGTTCGTCCTGCAGGTCGATGATCCCTTCGCGACCATCCTCGAACGTCACCAGAATCTTGTAATCGCAAAGGTACTCCGCGCGGGCGAGCCTCGGCGTCATCTTCTTACTCCAAGGGGGCGATCTTCATCAGCGGCTTCCGTTGCTGGGCCAATCGCCAGTCCTCCAGCGAGCCGAGCGTGCCCTCGGCCTTCGAGCTCGGCGGCCACGAGGCGGTTCGCTTCGCAGTCTACTCCCGCAGGATCTGCAGGACGTCTTCGAGCGGCTTGCGGCGCAGGTCCGGTACCCGCGCGTCGGCGGCAGGATAGCCCACCGGTATCAGCAGGCACGCCGTCTCATTGTCCGGACGGTTCAGGATCTCCCGCAGGAAGCCCATCGGGCTGGGGGTGTGCGTCAGCGCCACCAGTCCCGCCTGGTGCACGGCGGTCAGGAACAGGCCGGCTGCGATGCCGACCGACTCGGACACATAGTAGTGGCGGACGTGCTCGCCATCCGGCCCCAGGCCGTAGTTCTGCCGGAAGAGGACCACCAGCCAGGGGGCGATCTCGAGGAACGGCTTGTGCTCGTCCGTGCCCAGCGGCTCGAGCGCGCGGAGCCATTCGTCCGGCATCCGCCCTCCGTAGTTCTCGCGCTCCTCGCGCTCGGCGGCAATGCGGATGCGCCGCTTGATATCCGGATCCGAGACCGCAACGAACGTCCACGGCTGCCGGTGGGCGCCCGACGGAGCCGTGGATGCCGCGCGCACGAGATCCTCGATCACCCCGGCCGGCACCGGTGCCGGACTGAAGTCCCGCACCGTTCGGCGCCGGTTCATCACCTCGAAGAAGCTGCGCGCCCGCGCGGCGACCTCCGGGAGCGAGGGCTTCTCATACCGCAGCGGAATGAGTCTCGGCTTCATGGCAGGTCGCGCGCGCCGCCAGGGTCGCAGGGCGTCCTCGAAGGCGGTCCGCCGTTGTTCACAACCGGAACAACCGGTTGATCTTGACGATGAACGCGCGGTCCCGCAGCTCGGGACGCCCCGGCCGCAGCGTGTCGCGCGCTTCGTTGTAGACGACGAAGAGCTCGCTGCCCGGCTGATACTCCCAGCGCAGGCGCACGTTCGCGCCGAGCGACGCGTTGCTGGAGTTGTACTGCAGGAGCGCGCTGACGAACATCAGCGGCGACAGGGCGTACGTCGTCCGGGTCGTCAGCAGCTCGGTCGAGAACCGGCCCTGCGGAAGGTCGATCCAGTTGAACGAGACGCTGGGCTCGACCGACAGCCGCGGCGTGATCTCCAGCCGTCCCCGGGCCAGGTTGACGGTGGTCTTGTCCCCGCCGTAGAACGATCCCCGCACGACGCCGAGCGAACCCGCGAACGGCCGCTGCCCGCCGAGCGCGAAGCTCACCTCCACCTGCTGGAAGTCGTAGCCGTCGACCGGCAGCACGACCTCCGGCGCCAACTGGAACGGCTGCTTCAGGAACTCGTAGCTGCGGGTATAGAAGACGTCCAACACGTCGCTGTTCTCGAACTCGATGCCGAAACGCGCGATCTGCTCGCGCGTCTCGAGCAGGCCGGCGCGATCCGCAATATGGTCGATGCGGCCCTCCCAGGTCAGTTGCCGGATGGCCTCGATCGCCGCGGGCCGCGGGCTGAAGCGCAGCGCGCCGAAGCTGCCCTCGAAGTCGTCCCGCCGCAGGAACCCGATCTCCGGATTGAAGCCGCGCCCGACCACGAGCCGCTCGAGCTGCACGCCGTAGCGGTCGCCGGCGTAGTCGAGCTGCGCGCGGTAGCTGAGCTCGTCCTGCATCCCCGCGGTGGCAGTGCGCGCCCAGTAGGTGTTGATGTTCAGGTCGTCGTAGAACGAGAACGTCCCGTCCACGCCGTACGTGTCGTTCGCCCCCGAGCCCCGGCGCGCGACCGAGCGCCGGGCCGCCAGTGCCCCGACGCTGCTGCGGCGCAGCACATCGCGCTTGACGCGCACCACCGAGAACTCCGTGGCGACCGTGTCGGTCCGGGGCTGATTCCCGGTCCGGATGTGCAGCGCGCCGACACCGAACGGGCCGACCCGGCCGGTCAGGCGCCCGCCCGCCTCCATCGGCACCTCGGCCGCGACGCCGCCGTGCTCCTCCAGGCCGATGCGGCGGCTGTAGAACAGAATCGGCACGTTGACGCCCGCGGCCCCGTACAGATTGTTGGCCGCTCCGCCGAACGCGAACACCCCCTGGTTCTCCAGAAAGAACTCGCGCTTCTCGGGATAGAACAGGCCGAAACGCGTGAGGTTGACCTGCTGCTCGTCCACTTCCACCTGGGCGAAGTCCGTGTTGACGGTGGCGTCCGCGACCAGGTTCTGCGTCAGCGCGTACTTCACATCGAGCCCGGCCTCGGCGTGCACCGCGTTCGAGAGCGCCGGCGCCACGCCGCGATCGGTCGTCAGGTCCCCGATGGCGTACGGCTTGATCTCGAGCACGCGCCCGCCGTCGTCGGGCGCCTCGATGCCGACCACGGTCGCGGCCTGCGATATCAGCATGATGCCGCGCGAGATGGGCAGCGGCACGAGCGACGACAGCTCGTTCTTCCAGCGGACCTGGCGGGTGAGGCTGAACCCCCATACCTGCGCCCGGCCCGGGCGGTAGCGCAGCGACTTGAACGGAATCGCCGACTCGAACGTCCAGCCGCCGGCGAACCGGCCCGCCCGCACGGACCAGATGGGATTCCAGTCGGCGCTGTAGTCGCGTTCGTCGGTGATCTGCCCGTCCATCCGGCCGCCGAGAGGATTGACCGTCAGGTTGATGCCGTTGCGGCGGTCGTAGAAGGTGTCCAGCACGATGTCGATGTACTCGTTCTGGGCGATGTTGAAGCTGTCGCGGCGCAGCTCGTTGGCAATCCAGCGCGACTCCGGCGCCGAGTCCCAACAACGGGCGCTGATGTAGACGTTGTCATCGTCGAACGCCAGCCACACCTCGGTCTGTTCGGTGGCGGGCTCGCCCTCCATCGGCTCCACCTGCACGAAGTCGGTCAGCCCGGGCACGTCCTGGTAGAAGGGTTCGTCCAGCGTTCCGTCGATGTCCAGGGGCTCGGTGAGGCGGATGGCCCGGATGGTCATGCGGCCGGCGGCATCACGCGTGAAGACGGCCGGCGGCTCCGGCGGCGGCGGGCCCTGGATGGCCACCGGCTGCTCGGCCCCGTCGGCTGCGGCTGCGGCGGTCGGCTGCGCGGCCAGCGCCGGCGCCGCCGCCCACGGCAATGCCAGCGCCAGCATCAGCTCGAGCGTTCGTGCCAGGCATGGATCGACGCGCGTCCCGGCGTAGCGCAACCCACGGAAGAGAAGACCCATTCCCGACCGCATCATACCCATCATCCAGGTCGCCCCGGCCCGGAGCCGGACTGGAGCTTCACCAACGACATCGTGACCATCGAGCTGCACTTGGAGGATCCGCCCCGGTCCCGCACCATCTGGGTCGGCGAGCACGCGCGGGCCGCATGCGGCCGCGGGTCCTCGCTCGCGCACATCGCGCGCTCGCCGCGGCCTGCTACACTGGTGGGTTGGTCAGTGCTCCGATCGGCACTGCCTATGGTCAACAAAGAAAGGAAAGCAACCATGCCGACACGACGACAGACGCACGGGAGGCCCGTCACCCGGAATGCCCACCCGCGGCTGCGGCTCTCCCCCGCGCCGCTTCGCCAGGAAGAACCCCGTCGCTCTGCCCGCCGGGCGACCGCCGGGCGTTCGCAACAGAGCCGCCGGTCCGTCTATCTGCAGTTCGTGCGACAGCTCTGGCTCATGCGCTCGTAGCCGGAACCCACCTTGCCCGCCGACGCGCGGGCGCTGCTCCCTTCGCTGTCCGGGCGGTCATTGGCAGGCCGATTCTCTTCTCCTGGTGCCGGTTCGGGTTCGGCGCCGGAAGACGCTTGGCCCGCGCAGTCTCACGGGTCGCGACGCTCGCGACGGTCGCGAGCGTCGTAGATCCAGGGTCGGCGTCGCCGATCCCGTTTTCTCATCGCGTCGGCGCTCGCGCCGTAGCGCAGCCGCTCGAGCAGCGTCGTGTCCCGGCCCTGCAGCAGACTCGATCGCCGCCTGGGGTCGATCGAGAAGGGAACGGGCGGCATGCCGGGACGCTCGATCCGCTCACTCGTCAGATCGACCGTCATCGGGATCGCCGGATTCGCACGGACCCGAGCCGCGAGCCGTTCCACCACGCTCTCGTCGAGCGTCACCGGGAGGAGGCCGAAGTCGAAGCAGTCGTCATGGAACACCGGCCCGAAGCTCGGAGCGATGACCACGCGCATCCCGCACTGGCGGAGCCGGATGACCGCGAACGCCTGCTGGCTGCCCTGGCCGAAGTTCCGGCCGGCAAGCAGGATCGAGGCTTCCCGATAAGGTTCCCGATTGAGGACGAACCCCGGGTCCTCCGTACCGTCGGGTCGGTATCGAAAACCGTGGAACGCGTGCGGGCCCGTCCGGGAGCCGTCGTGTCGATGGGCGTCTAGAGGCACGCGGCCCCCGAGGTGCACGGCGTGGAGATCCCGCAACTCCACGCCGACCGGGGCGATGAGCTCGCTCTCGAGGCCCGGCTGGCGAAAGGGCGCCGCGATGCCGGTATGCCGCACGAACCGCGGAAGGTGCCGGGACACGACACAGGCCTCCTCAGCCCCTGGCAAGGCGTCTGCTCCGCGGAACGTGCCGTGCGGCAGGCTCGCGGTCGCGAGACTCCTAGCGACGGTCGTCACCGGGTCGGTAGATCCACGGGCGCTCCTCGACGTCCCGTTCCCGCATCGCCCGGGCCGCCGGGAGGTGAGGCTCGATCTCTTCGAGGTCGTGCAGCCCGCTCAGCAGCTTGTTCCGCACTCTGGGGTCGGTCTCGAACGGGATCGGATCGCGTCCGGGCATCTCGATGAGCTGCCGCTGCAGATCCACCCTCATGCGGACGCCGTGGTGCGACTCGACCCACTCCACGATCTCGTTCAGCGTCTCCCGGGGCAGCTCCACGGTCAATACGCCGTACTGCACCGCATTGGTCAGGAAGATCGGCCCGAAGCTCTCGCCGATGTAGACCCGGACGCCCCAGGCCGCGAGCGGCCGCGTGACCCCGGTGACCCGTGAGCTGCCGGTGGCGTAGTTCTTGCCGACGACCATGATCGAGGCGGTCCGGTACGCCTCCTGGTTGAAGACGAAGTCCCGCCGCGGCGAACCGTCCCCGTGGTAACGGATGTTGGCGAACGCCGTCTCGCCCCGGTTGGAGCCGAGGCCGCCGCGCGGCGCGTCCAGCCCCGCGGTCAGGTTGGTCAGGGCCGGAGCGATGACGTCCGTGCTGACGTTGTCGAACATGAACGGCGCCGCCAGGCCCTCGTGCACGTCGAACGCGTGCCCGCCGCGCCGGATCTCCTGTCCCATGCCTGGAGTCCTCTCCGCAGGAAGGCGCGCGTCTACAGGAGGCTGCGCACGTCGGCGACGCGGCCGGCGATGGCCGAGGCCGCTACGGTAGTCGTGCTGGCCAGCAGGGTATTCGTGTCCCGTCCCTGCCGGCCGATGTAGTTGCGGTTCGAGTTCGAGATGCACCGGTGCCCTGGCTCCACGTAGTCGCCGTTCGAGCCGTAGCACTTCGAGCAGCCGGACTCGCGCCATTCGAAGCCCGCATCCTGGAAGATGCGGTCCAGGCCTTCCGCCTCGGCCTGCGCCTTCACCGCGTTCGAGCCCGGAACCACCCAGGCCGAGGTGATGTTGGACGCGACCCGGCGGCCCTCGACGACGGCCGCCGCCGCGCGCAGGTCGCCGATGCGGCTCTCCACGCAGGAGCCGATGAACGCTTCGTCGATCGGCGTCCCCAGAATCGGCTCGCCCGGCGTGAGGCGGCTGTACTCGATGGCCTGCCGGTACGTCGCGCGCTTGTTCGCGGGCGCCCGGTCGGGATCCGGAATCCGTTCGCCGATCCCGATCGCGTGCTCGGGGTTGATGCCCCAGGTGACCTGCGGC
>Ga0209544_1002407_pt1 | contig 16941 bp, 16 predicted proteins | sample MesohylPK_FD_187297 | JGI IMG/M metagenome (GOLD analysis project Ga0209544, IMG submission 187297) | Host-associated microbial community of the marine sponge Aplysina aerophoba from Gulf of Piran - sponge mesohyl, lysed by proteinase K... | ecosystem: Host-associated > Porifera > Sponge >...
CGCCTCCGTCGGCGCTGTCGGTGGTGCGGCAGGCCGTCGAGCACCTGGAGGAGCGGCGCACGGTGTTCTCCGCCAACGACCTGCGCGCCTGGGCGCTGGCGCATGGAGGCGGCAGGCACTCGCTCGACGCGCTGGACGCCGGCATCGCCCAACTCAGGCGCGACGGGCACCTGATCGAAGCGACGGCGCGGAGGGCCGACCTGGCCTTCGTCACCGACCGGGCGCGCAACGCCGAGCGCGAGATCGTCGCCGGCATGCGCGCCGGCCTGAACGCAGGACGCAGCCTGGCGCCGGCAGAAGCGGTCGAGGCCAAGCTGGACGCGGCCGGGCTGAACCCCGGCCAGCGCGATGCCGTGCGCGGAATCCTGCTGTCGCCTCATGTCACGGTGGGGGTGCAGGGCTTGGCGGGCTCCGGCAAGACCACCATGCTGCGCGCTGTGGCGGAAGCGGCGGGCGAGCGGAATATCGTCGGACTGGCCCCGTCGGCAAGCGCCGCGCGTGTGCTGGAAGGCGAAGCCGACATCCCGGCGCGTACGCTGCAGTGGTTCCTCACGCGCTACCGCGACGTGGGCGACGGCATCGCTCCGCCGGAGAGGATGGAGGAAGCCCGCAAGGCCCTGGGCGGCGCGGTGCTGATCCTGGACGAAGCGTCCATGGTCGGCACGACCCAGATGCGGGCACTGACGCGGATTGCGGCCGAGACCGGCGTCGAGCGGCTCGCATTGATCGGCGACCGCCGGCAGCTGCGGGCCGTGGAGGCCGGCCAGCCCTTCGCCCTGCTGCAGGATGCGGGCATGCCCACGGCCAGGATGGACGAGGTGGTGCGCCAGCGCGACGCCGACTTGCGCCAGGCGGTGCTGCACATGGTGGCGGACGAGCCGCGCCTCGCGGTCGAAGAGCTCGGCAACGGCGTCCTGGAGACCGACGGTGACGAGCTCGGCAGGAAGGCCGCGCAACTCTGGCTCGACCTCGATCCCGATCTGCGGGTCCGAACGGCCATCCTCGCGCCCACGCACGAGATGCGGGCCGAGATCAACGCCGCCGTCCGCCACGGCCTGGAAGACGAGGGGGTGCTACGCGGCCCGGAGCTGGAGATCGAGCGCTACGTCAACCTCCACCTGACCCGCTCGCAGAAGGGCGATATCGGCAACTACCGGGAGGGCGATATCGCCATCTTCCACCATGACGTCTACGGCGTCCGTGCGAAGGCCGGCGATGCCTGCCTTGTCGCGAAGGTGGGAGAGGAGCGCGTCGTGCTCACCTTCCCCAACGGCAAGGAGCGCAGGATCGACCCCTCGGGCTACATCCGCTACCGCCTCGACCTCTTCGAGACCCGGCCGCTGGCGCTCAGGGCAGGCGATGAGGTGCGCTGGACCCGCAACGATCCCGAGCGCGGCCTGATCAACGGCAAGCATGCGGAGATACTCTCCATCGCCCGGGCGAACGTCAGGATGCGCACCCGGGACGGGCGCGAGATCGTCATGGCCCGCGACGATCCCCAGCTTCACCACCTGGACCACGCCTACTCCTCGACCGTGCATGCCGCCCAGGGCATCACCTGCGACCGGGCCATCGCCGTCCTCGATACCGAGCGCGGGGGAGTCGCCGACCAGGCGACCTTCTACGTGGAGCTCACGCGTGCCCGCGACAACGTGGTGCTGCTGACGGACGACCGCGAGGCGCTGATCGAGGCCCTGGAGACCGCGCCTGCCGGGGAGATGTCGGCGCTCAACGCCATCGGCGAGCAGTTCGGGGGCTCGCCCCCCACCTCGGTGCCGGTCTTGACCCCCGACTCGGCGGAGGCAGTACCCCGGTACCCGCCCCCGGAGAGGGAAGCGATCCTGGACGAGACGACGAGGGAGCACCGCAGATCGGTGGACCGCTTCCTGGACCGGGTCCTGTCGGCGGCCTCGGCCTCGATCCGGCAGCGGGAAGAGCACGCCACTATTGCTGCCAGTGCCGGTGCCCATGTCACCCGGGACTCCGGCTACGGCAAGTGGCGCGAGGACGCCCTCCACGCCCTCAACGGCTGCCGCCGTATCCTCGACGCCCCCGAGACCTACGGACCGCACCTCGCGCGTCGCCAGGGTGCTGAGGACGACCTCAAGCGCCTGTCCGGGCGGATCGAGACCACCCTGGCGTCGGACAATGCGGAGATCGAACGCCGTCAGCAGGAGCTCGAAGCCAGCAAGGCGAGGGAGCGCGATATCGACATGGGCCTGGAACTCTGAGCAGCCTGACAGCCTCACCTCAAATCGCCGCTGCCCCGAACTCCCGGCGCGGCGGCGGCCTTTCGCAATCGACGGCGGGGCGCCCTTCGATCACTGCGAATCCGAACTCTCGGCGCTCGTGCGCGCGCGGAGCCGGTCGACCGTTGCCGCCGCCGCCTGCTCGCCGACGAGATCCGTCAGCATCTTCCACAACTCCTCCTCGCGGCCCTCGCGCATCATGGTGCGCATCGTCTCCTCGGCCAGGAAGGCGAGGGAGTTGCGAACTCTGGTCATCACCGCGCCGTCCGCCTCTGCCGGTAGCGTACGCTCTGCAATGGCGGCCACCTGGTCGAGAAGGGCGCGCTGCTCCGCCTCGTCCAGCACGAGGCGGGGCGGCGGTTCAGGTTCCGCCGCCGGGTCCACGGTGAGCCCGCATTCGACCATGTAGCGCGAGATGGAGAGCCCCTTCCGCTCGGCCAGCACCCGCACGCGTCCCCAGTCGCTGTCGGTGCAGGAAAGCGAGTACGCCCTCGGCCGGCTCCGGCCCCGCCTTCTCATGAACCGTCCCCGCTCTCGTCGACTGAGCGGGATTGCGCCTCCCCGACCAGGAAGGCGAGTGCGCCCAGCGCCGATATCTCCGTCCCCGGCAGACGCGACAGCAGCGCCTCGTTGCAACGGTCCAGAAGCGCCACGCGCTCCAGGAGCTGCCGCTGCTCGTCCTCGGCCAGGACCAGGCGAGGACCCTCCTCACCGTCGTCGGCGTCTGCGCCATGAAGCGCACAGACGACCATGAAGCGCGAGAAACTCATCCCCGCTTCCTTGGCCCGCCGTCCGATCAATGCGCGGTTCTCCGGCGAGCAGTAGATGCTGCGGATGCGCGCAATCTCCCGCTTCCCGTCCCCTTCGACGGCTGTCATCCGAGAGCCTCCTCGGCATCGATCCGTGCACCGGCACGGCGCACCAGAGCCTGCCAGGTCTCCGTCCCGGCGGACTCCTCGACGCGCTCTTTCTCGACCTCGTAGAGCACCCTCACCGTTCGCTCGATGCGCGCCACCGCGCCCGCGAGATCGCGCGTCAAGACCGGTTCCGCAGGCACCGCAACAGGCGCCGTGAGGCGTTCGAGAATGAAGCGCGAGACATCCATTCCCGCCGCCTCTGCGCGCTCCTTGAGCGCCTGCCAGTCGCTGTCCGTGGCCATCACGGCGCGCTGCCGTTTGCGCCCCTCGGCTACCCCGCTCATGCCGTCCGCCTCCTCTGGAATGACCACTTGTGTCGCGACTGTGTCGCTATAAGGTGGGCGAATCTCCCGCGCAACACGCTGCGACATTCGCGCGAAATCCGCCATCGCCGCGCCTTGAGGCCCGATAGCCTTCAGGCGATATGTTACACATATATTAAGGCTCATAAAACCAAGCTCACAAGCCGCTTCCGCCAGAGAGGCACCAAGTCGCACCCGCGACATTCGCGTGAAATACGTTAAATCCCCGAATGCAACTGCAGAGCTATAGAGGACTCTGCCTTATGGACCCCACGTTCCAACGCAAATTCCGTTGACGAGTCGTTCAACTGCTTGTAATATGGCGACTATTGGAGGAATGAGCAACGATGATCAGATGTGCCCCTACAGCTAAATCCTGCCTGTAGGTTGTCACACCATCATGTGCGACGACGGCTACCTGACCGCTTAGAGCGCGTCCGACTTTGACGGACGCGCGACAGGCCGCAATCGCGGCCCGCCGCTTCGCGGCGCCCTCGCGGAGGCGCCGGCCGTGGGCCGGCTGCCGTGAGCGACAAAGTGTTAGGGCGTTTCCGTGTGAAACGGAAACGCCCTAACCCCCCAGCACCAGGTCCGAGCCCTTCTCGCCGACCATGATGGAGGGCGCGTTGGTGTTGGAGCTCGGTACGATCGGCATGATCGAGGCGTCGATTACGCGCAGCCCCTCGACGCCCCGCACCCGGAGCTCCGGGTCGACCACCGACCTGTCGTCGATGCCCATGGTGCAGGTGCCAACGGGATGGTAGGCCGGCAGCGTGTATTCCCGGACGTAAGCCTCGATATCCGCGTCGCTCCGCTTGTCGGGCGCGGGCATGAAGAGGCCCTGGTAGTGCGGCTTGAAGGCCGCGCTCTCGAAAATGCCGCGCGAAATCTTGCAGCCGTCGACCATGCGCCTCACGTCGTCCTCGTCGCCCAGGAGGTTCGAGAAGATGCGGGGCGCCTCGTTGGGATCGGACGAGCGCAGCGTCAGCCTGCTGCGGCTCTTCGGCCGGCACACGTTGACCGGCAGGGTGATGGCCGGGCGGTCCAGGAGCTTGATTCCGTTGGGCCCGAAGTCGTAGCCGGTCGGCACGAAGTGGATCTGGATGTCGGGCCGCTGCTCCTCCTGCGGCCGGGTGCGGACGAAGGCCACCGCCTGGGCGATCGGGCTTGCCGCCGGCCCCTTGCCGCGCAGCAGCCAGTTGAGGCCGTGCCGCACCCAGCCCGAGGGCGTGACCTCGGTGTTGTAGGTGCTGAGATCGACGTAGCCGGCGACCCAGGCGGCCGGATGCTCCTGCAGGTTGTTGCCGACCCCCGGTGAATCCGCGACCACGGGGATGCCGAAATCGGAGAGATCGGCCTTCGGCCCGATGCCCGAGCGCAGCAGGATCGTCGGCGAGGCGATGGCGCCGGCGGAAAGGATGATCTCGCCGTCCGCCCTCGCCTCGTGCGTCTCGCCGCCCCGGCTGTAGACGACGGCGCGCGCGCAGCCGTCTTCGAAGAGCACCTTGTCCACCTTGGCCTCGGTCTCGACGCTGAGATTGGGCCGGCCCATCACCGGGCGGAGAAAGGCGCGGGCCGCGCTGTTGCGGCGGCCGAAGCGGATCGAACCCTGATTGGGTCCGGCGCCCTCCTGACTCTCGCCGTTCACGTCCGGATTGAAGGGGATGCCGAGCTCCTTCGCGCCCTCGATGAAGGTCTGGACCAGCGGATGGGGCGTCGGCACGTCGGAGACGACGAGGGGGCCGCTGTCGCCGTGATACTCGCTCGGGCCGAGCGGGTTGGTCTCCATGCGCTTGAAGTAGGGCAGCACGTCGCGGTAGCTCCACGCGCCGGTGTTGCCGACGAGGCGGGCCCAGTCGTCGTAGTCCTCGTGCTGGCCGCGCAGGTAGATCATGCCGTTGATCGAGCTCGACCCGCCCAGCACCTTGCCGCCCGGCCACATGGCGTCGCGCCCGTTGAGCGAGGGGTCGGGCTCGCTCATGTACATCCAGTTGAAGCGGGGATTGAGAATGGCCTTGATCTCGCCGGCGGGGATCCGGACGATCGGCGAGTTGTCGGGCCCGCCGCCCTCCAGCACCAGGACCTTGTTCCCCGGCTTGGCCGAGAGCCGATGCGCCAGCACGCACCCGGCCGAGCCCGCGCCGACGATAATGTAATCCCACGCCATCCTTCTCTCCCCCTCGCCTTGCGACATTCGATCCCGCTTAGTTTCGCCCGTCAGTGACGCGCGGGCAAAGCGGCCCAACGCCGGGCGGAAGGGACGCCGGCGGCGGAAGCCTTGACGGACTGCTTGACCTACCATATTGGTAGGTCGTGTCGGACTCACCACCTTTTGTCCCCTTTTCCAGGTCAGGGGCGGAGGCCCCATCGGCAGATCAGCTGGTGAGCCGGGTTCACTCGCTCGCATTGGCGGACAGCCTGAACGTTCGCATGAGCGAGCCGCACTTCAAGCAGCGCATGAGAGAGCGAGGCATCAACCTGCGGCTGGTGATGGAGGTATTGAAGTCGGGGAGGGCGGTCGGTCGTCCGGAACTTGATGAGTTTGGCGATTGGCGGATTCACATGCGCCGCAAGGTTGCAGGGCAGCGCGTCAACGTGGTCGTGGCCGTGTGCGTGGATCACGTCGAATGCATCACCACATGGTGACGGCGAAGACCGGGGGGAGGCCCATGCCTGACCAGCGATACCACTACAGGGAGTGTGGTTTGGACCACGTCTTCCTCGTGAACGGGTTCGAGTGGAACGCGTCCCCGCGCGGGAGAACCATCGCGATCAAGGACATTGACGCACTTCATCGGGCGATCGGCATGCACGTGAGCCGCCACAAGAAGGCCCTGAGCGGCGACGAGCTGAGGTTCCTGCGTCAGGAGATGCTCATGTCTCAGGCGACGCTGGCGCACTTGCTGGACGTGAGCGAGCAGACCGTCCACAGGTGGGAGGCCGAAAAGACGAGCTGCCCGAGAGCGGCCGAAGCTCTCATCAGGAGACTCTATCTCGAGCACGGCGATGCTGCCGACGAGAAGCTCCGAGATGTCCTGTACCGCATCGCCGAGCGCGAAGACGCGTTGGACCGGGAGCACGAGCTGACCTTCGCGCTCTCCAGCGGTCCCCAAGGGGAGTGGGCGCTAGCCGCCTAGCGCCACCGGTACGCTTGTTTCCTGCTCCATCGTCTGGAGCCTCACGCCTTCTGGCGGCTCCACGCCGCTGACTCGATTTTCGTCGTGGCGGATGGCGGTTACGGGGAGGTTCTCTCGGACGAGGGCCCCGCCGCGTGCGCCGGCGCGAGCTGCCTGATCTCGCTCAGCGCGGAGTCGAGGTCGCGCACTTCGGCCCAGCCGACGCGCATCATCTCGATCGCGGGCTCGTGCAGGTGCGGCAAGGTGGTTCCCGTGCACTCCTCGATCACGATGGGCTTGAAGTCGCGGAACATCGCGTCCTTGGACGTCGCCGCGACGCATTGATTGGTGAGCACGCCCGTCATCAGCACCGTCTCCGCGCGCAGGCCCCGCAGCACCACCTCCAGGTCGGTGCCGTAGAAGGCGCTGAGCCGCGTCTTCGCCACGTACCAGTCCTCCGGCTGCGGCTCCAGATCGGCCAGGACCTCCCAGCCCCAGGTCTCGCGCCTGAGGCCGCCCTCCTTGAGGAAGGGGCGGAGATGCATGAAGGGCCCGCCGTCTTCTGCGCCCCTGATGCCGTGGCGGGTCCAGACGACGGGGATGCCCTTCGTGCGTGCAGCCGCGAGCAGCGCCTTCAGCGGCTCGATGCAGCGCTGCATGTGGCCGATGTCGATGCCCTGCGTCGCATACCAGCCGTCCGCGTGAAGAAAATCGTTCTGCGCGTCGATCACGACGAGCGCCGTCCGCCCCGGCACCAGGTCCCAGTGCGCCGCCTCGAAGGGCGATGCGTGCGTCTCTTCGTCCGTCATGGCCTGCCCTTGCGCCGCCTCCGCGCCGTCTGCGGGGGAGCCTATCACCCGGCCCGGCAGAGTCTGAGGGCGCTCCCGGCTCGCGAGGGCTGCTTCACGTGTCTGTGCCAGCGAAATGGCGTATTCCCGGTCCCCATGAGCGAGGGCAGAAGCAATGGCGGCGGCAGCGGTGCGGCGCGCGAGCCCGTGGCGCGCGTCTTCGCGGCCTTCCTCATGCTGGGCCTGACCTCCTTCGGCGGGCCGGTGGCCCACATCGGCTACTTCCGCGAGGCCTTCGTCACGCGCCGGCGCTGGATCGAGGACCGCGCCTATGCCGACCTCGTCGCGCTCTGCCAGATGCTGCCGGGGCCGACCTCGAGCCAGGTCGGGATCGGCATCGGGCTCGCGAAGGCGGGGCTGCCCGGCGCTGCGGCGGCATGGGTGGGATTCACGCTGCCCTCTGCGGTCCTGATGGTGGCCTTCGGCTACGGCGTCGCGGCCTACGAGGACGTGATCCCCGCCGGCGCCCTGCAAGGCCTGAAGGTGGTCGCCGCCGCGGTGGTGGCGCAGGCCGTCTGGGGCATGGCGCGGACGCTCTGCCCCGACGCGCCGCGCGCGACGGTGGCGGTGCTCGCCGCCACCGCGGCGGTGCTGGCGCCCTCGGTCGTCACGCATGTCGCGATCATCGCCGCCGGCGCGCTCGCCGGTCTGCTGATCCTGCGGCCGGCCGAGGGCGACCACGGCGCCTCGCTCGGCATCGCCGTGGATCGGCGCCTCGCTATCCTGCTGCTCGCGCTCTTCCTTGTGCTGCTGGTCGCGCTCCCGATCCTTGCCGCTGCCTGGCCGGCCGACGCGCTCCAGCTGGCGGACGGCTTCTACCGCTCCGCCTCTCTGGTCTTCGGCGGCGGCCACGTGCTGCTGCCGCTGCTGCAGGCGGAGGTGGTGCCGCCCGGCTGGGTCGCGAACGAGACCTTCATCGCGGGCTACGGCGCGGCTCAGGCGGTGCCGGGGCCGCTCTTCACCTTCGCCGCCTATCTCGGCGCCGTCGCGGGCATCGGGCCGGGCGGCGTGCTAGGCGGCCTGCTCTGCCTCGCCGCGGTCTTCCTGCCCTCGTTCCTGCTGGTGGTGGGCGCCCTCCCCTTCTGGGAGCGGCTGCGGCGCTTTGCGCTGGCGGAGCGCGCGATGCTCGGCGTCAACGCGGCGGTGGTGGGCCTGCTCGGCGCCGCCTTCTACGACCCGATCTGGACCGGCGGCGTGCGCACACCGGCCGACCTTGCGCTCGGGCTCGCGGCCTTCGTGCTGCTCGCATTCTGGAAGGTGTCGCCCTGGGCCGTGGTGATCCTGGGCGCGCTAGCCGGCTGGGGGATCGGTGCGCTCACCGGCTGATACCCCGCAGGGAGGCGAGGTAGCACGCCCCGGCCTGCTGCACCCGCTCGTCGCGATCGTCGTCTGCTTCGGCGCGGTGTTCGTGCTGAGCCAGTTCTTCCGTGCGTCGAACGCCGTGATCGCCAAGACGCTGAGCGCCGAGTTCGGCCTTTCACCCGAGGCGCTCGGGCTGCTCACCGGCATGTTCTTCCTCTCCTTCGGCCTGGCGCAGATCCCGGTGGGCATGCTCTTCGACCGCTTCGGCGCGAGACGCACGGCGCCCGTGGTACTCACCGCCGCGATCGCGGGCTCGATCCTCTACGGCCTTGCGGACGGCGAGGCGATGCTGATCGCGGGCCGCCTGCTCCTCGGCATCGGCTGCTCGGTAGTCCTGATGGGCTCGCTCTTCCTCTTTGGCCAGTGGGCGCCCGCCGCCTCCTTCAGCACCTGGATGGGGCGGATGATCGCCATCGGCGGCGCAGGCGGGCTGCTCTCCACCACGCCGCTCGCCGCCATTGCGGAGACCCTCGGCTGGCGCACGGCCTTCTGGGGCGCGGCGGCGCTGACGGCAGTGGGGGCTATCGCCATCTACGCGATGGCCCGCGACCGCCCGTCGGCCGATGCGGGCGGCGCGGTGCCGGCGGAGGGGCTTCGCGAAAGCCTGAAAGGGGTCCGCGCTGCGCTCGCGACGCCTGGCTTCCCGACCCTCACCCTGATGGGGTTCTCGTCCTATCCGGTGGTCATCACCGTCCTCGGCCTTTGGGGCGGGCCCTTTCTCGCGGACCGGCACGGGCTCGAGCCGGTGGAGGCCGGCAACGCGCTCCTGGTGATGGCGGCCGCGCTGATCGTGGCGAACCTCGTGCTCGGCCCCCTGGAGCGCCGGCTGGACATGCGCAAGTGGCTCATCCTCGTCCTTGCCGCCGTCGTCGTCGCCGCCCTCGGCCTGCTCGCCGCGCTGCCCGCCCTGCCCACCTGGGCGGTGATCCTGCTCCTCGCCCTCGTCGGCGCCTGCGGCTCCTACAACATCATCCTCGCGGGCCATGCGCGCTCGCTGCTGCCCAACCGCCTCGCCGGGCGCGGCATGGCGCTGATGGCGATCGCCTTCATGGGCGGGCCGGCGGTGCTGCAGAGCGTGAGCGGGGTGATCGTCGGCGCCTTTCCCGCGACGGAGGGCGCGGCGCCTGCCATCGCCTACCAGGCGTTCTTCGCCTTTCTCGCCGCTTTGGTGGCCGTGGCGTGCCTCGCCTATCTGCGGCTGCCGGACGCGAAGCCGAGCGCGGGCTTTGCGCCGGACCCCGCGCCCCCGGCCGGCTCAGAGCGACGAGATTCGCATGCCCTCCATGAAGTGCCGCCGCAGCAGGAAGAAGAGCAGGACCGAGGGAACGGTTGCGATGATCGTGGCCGTTAGCACCACGTTCGGCCCGGTCGACGAATAGCTGCCCTGGAAGACCTGGAGCGCGTTCATGATCGAGCGGGTCTCGGTCCGGTTCGCGAGCACGGTCGAGAAGAGGAGATCGTTCCAGATCCAGGTGAACTGCAGGAGGAAGGTCGCGGTGATCGGCCCCTTGCAGTTCGGCAGCACGATGCGCCAGAAGACGGTGAACTCCCTGGCGCCGTCCATGCGCGCAGCCTCGTCCATCTCGCGCGAGAGCCCGTTCATGTAGTTCTTCAGCACGAGCGTCGGGAAGGGAATGCAGATCGCCGTGTAGACCAGCAGCATCCCGAACTGGGTGTTGATGATGCCGGCCTTCTGATAGCCGAAGAAGAGCGGGATCAGGTACATCTGGAAGGGGAACACCGTGCCCGCGAAGATCAGCATGAACCAGAAGTTCTTGCGCTTGAAATCGATGCGCGAGAGGCCGTAGGACGCCATCGCCGCGAAGAAGACGGCAAGCCCCGCGCCCACGAGGCCGTAGAGCGTCGAGTTCAGCAGGCCGGCGCCCATCTTCGCCGTCACCCACGCGTCGATGGCGTTGGTGAGGAAGGGGGCCACGCCGGTCGGCAGCGAGAGCGGGTGGTTGAGGGAGTACTGCTCGGTCGTCTTGAAGATCGAGACGATGAGGTAATAGAAGGGCACGATCCAGATCGCGCCGATGAAGACCGCGAAGACGAACTTCAGCGACGAGCCCGCGCCGAGCTTCCGCTCCTTCGCCGCGAGCTGGTCGAGGTCGAGGTCGTCGATCGAGACTGCCATCGCACCCGGTCCTACTTCGTCATCTTCTCGACGCGGTGCTGTAGCAGCGCCTGAATCCAGGTGACGCTGAGCACGACCACGCCGATGATCACGGCGATGGCCGAGCCATAGGCCCAGGACCCCTTCTGGAAGGCCTCGAAGTACATGAAGACGGCGAGCGAGAGGGTCCTGAGCTCGGGGTTGGCCGCGCCCATGATCCAGAGCAGGTCGAACACGGTGAAGCCCGACAGCACGCTGAGGATGGTGACCACCAGGATGGTCGGCAGCAGCAGCGGCATGACGATGCTGCGGAAGACCTGCCAGCGCGTGGCGCCGTCGATGCGGGCGGCCTCCAGCGGGTCCTTCGGAATGGCGGCGAGGCCGAGCAGGATCAGCACCATGACGAGCCCCACCGTCTGCCACACGAAGGTGGCGATGATGGCGGGCGTCACCGTGTTCTCCTCGTAGAGGAAGCCGATGTCCACCTTGTCGCCCGCGACGAGGGAGAGCAGGCGGTTGATGACGCCGTCAGGCGCGTAGACGTAGAACCAGATCACCCCGACCGCGGTGGGCGCCAGGATGCGGGGCAGGAAGATGACGCTCTTGAAGGTGTTCTCCAGCACCACGCCCCGCAGGAAGATGGCAAGCCCGAAGCCGATCGCGAGCGGGAAGATGATCGAGGCGACGACCCAGAGCGAGGTGTTGTAGAGGGCGTCGCCGAAGAGCCGATGAGTCGAGAGCCTCTCGTAGTTCGCGGCGCCGGCGAACTGATCCAGCCCCTTGAACCTCTTCCACTTCGTGAAGCTCAGGTAGATGTTGTAGACGACCGGCGCGAGCAACAGGCCCGAGACCAGCGCCACCGCCGGCGCCATGAAGCCGAAGGCGACCCAGAAGTTGCGGCGCAGGCGCCGCTTCTCGTTCGCCTCGATACGCGACCAGCCGATGCGCTCGAGCAACGCCTGATCGCGCTCGAACTGGCTCTGCGTGCCCGCGCGCCTCAACGCGCGACCGGCCGGCATATGGGGCCCCTAGAGAGCCGACGGGCGACCGACGAGACCGGCCGCCCGTCCCTGGCTTGCGTGTCGTCGGATTACTGGCTGTCCCAGTACTCCGCGTTTACCTCCTGGATGTTGGCCATCACCTCTTCGGCCGTCTCCATGGTGGGGTTGAGCATGAAGCGGTTGAACTCGGCGACCGCTTCGCCCTGAACGTCCGCCGGCACGGCCTCCCACCAGCGCTCGAGGGCGAGCGTGCCTTCTGCCGCCACGGTGTCGTTGATGTTCGCGACCAGCACGTTGGGAGGGCTGGCGTTGTTGTTGCCCATGTAGTTGCCCGAGGCCTCGGCCCAGGCGTTGGCGCCCGCGACCGACACGAAGTACTTGAGCGCGCCGACCACGTCGGGCTTATCCAGGGCCTCCTTGGACATCATGATCGGGCCGCCTTCGACGATGACGGAAGGCGGCAGCGCGCCGTCCATGTTGGGCATGATGAAGACGCCGAAGTCGTCGCCGGCCTTCATGCCCGCCGCCTCGATCAGCCCGACGGCCCAGTCGCCGATCAGGTAGATGGAGCCCTTGCCGCGGGCGAAGTCGGCGGCCTCCTCCGTCGAGCGCGGATCGGAGAAGTATCCCTTCGCATACCAGTCCGCCCAGACCTGGAAGGCGTTGCGCACGGCGTCGCTGTCATAGGGCACCGAGCCGTCGTGCAGGCCGTTGTACGCGGCGGGATCGGTGCGGATCATGATCTCCTGGAACCAGATGAAGCCGCGCCAGCCGTCCTGCACGGTGGCGTGGAAGGGCGCGTGGCCCGCCGCCAACAGCGCGTCCGCCGCCGCCATCAGCTCGTCCCAGGTCTTGGGCACTTCGATCCCGACCTCGGCAAAGTGGGCCTTGTTGTAGAACGCGACCCAGCGCGAGAGATGCAGGGGCACGCCGTAGATGTGGTCGCCGACCTTGTAGAAGTCGCGCGTGCTCTCGACGAAATCGCCGGTCGCGAGGATCTCCTCCCAGATGCCGTCGAGCTCGGCGATCGCACCCGATGCCACCAGGTCCTTGTAAACGCCGCCCGTCCACCAGGTGAACATGTCCGGCGTCTCGCCGCTGGCGATCGCCGACTGGATGAACGCCTTGTACTGCTCGGGGTTGGCATAGGCGACCTCGACGATCCGGTTACCCGTGTCTCGCTCGGACGCATCGCCCATCTTCTGGAACGCCTCCGACCAGAAGCCCTTGTCGTGGAAGAGCTGCACGTCGGCGGCGAGCGCGCCGGTGGCACCGCCCACGGTGAGCGACAGGGCGGCCACCACACCCAAAATTTTCGACCTCAGGCTCATGAATCTCCCTCCTTACCTTCAGGTTGGGTTGAGGCCGCCCGGATGGACCGGCCCGTATCAGCATCGAAGAGATGCATTCTCTCAAGATTGAGCGTGAACGTCATGGTCTCGTCCGCTGCCACCAGCCGCGGCTGGTGCATGCGGCTGATGAACTCGTCGCCTGCGATGGAGGAGAAGAGCAGGGTCTCGTTGCCCAGCATCTCGGTGAACTCGACCTGCGAGGAGAACGAGAGGCCGTGGCGCGGCTCCATGCCGTGCCCTTCGGGCACGATGTCCTCCGGCCGGAATCCGGCGACGACACGCTCTCCGGCGGCGGGAAGGGTGTCGAAGCGGCCCGCCATGACGGGCAACCGCAGGTGCTCGCCCCGCACGAAGGTCTCGTCGCCGGAGGCTTCGGCCACGCCTTCGAAGAAGTTCATCTGGGGGGAGCCGATGAAGCCGGCCACGAAGATGTTGGCCGGGTTCTCGAAGACGTCCAGCGGCGTGCCGGTCTGCTCGATGATGCCGTCGCGCATGACGACGATGACGTCGGCCAGCGTCATCGCCTCGACCTGGTCGTGCGTGACGTAGATGGTCGTGACCTGGAGCCGCCGCTGCAGCCGCTTGATCTCGGCACGCATCTGGTTGCGCAGCTTGGCGTCGAGGTTGGAGAGCGGCTCGTCGAAGAGGAAGACCTCGGGCTCCCGGCAGATCGCCCGCCCCATCGCCACGCGCTGGCGCTGCCCGCCCGAGAGCTGGGCCGGCTTGCGGTCGAGATAGGGCCCGAGCTCCAGCACCCCAACGGCGCGCGACACCCGATTCTCGATCTCCGGGCGCGGCAGCTTGGCGAGCTTGAGCGAGAACTCCAGGTTCTGGCGCACGTTCATGTGCGGGTAAAGCGCGTAGGACTGGAACACCATGGCGACGCCGCGGTCCCGCGCGGGCACCTCGTTCACCAGCCGTCCGTCCACCCGGAGCTCGCCGTAGGAGATGCTCTCCAGCCCGGCGATCATGCGCAGCGTGGTCGACTTGCCGCAGCCGGAGGGGCCGACCAGTACCACGAGCGCCTCGTCCGGGATGTCGAGGTCGATGCCGCGCACGGCGATATCCCGGCCGTACACCTTCACAATGTCCCTGAGGGAAACGGTCGCCATGATCAGCGCCGGAAAGGGGGGCGGGCGGACATGGCCGCATCGTGGTTCGCCATCCGCTGTCGCGCAAGCGCGGGCGGGGTCAGGCTTCGACGGTGTGGAGCATGACCCGGAGGGCTCGCGCGAGCTCCTCCTTCTCGTCGGTGGTGAGGTCGCGGGTGATCTCGCCTTCGAGCGCATTGAAGCGGGGGAAGATCTCGCGCACGGCGGCAAGCCCCGCCTCCGTCGCCTCGACCAGCACCCGCCGGCCGTCGGCAGCATGCGGGCGGCGGGCGGCGAAGCCCAGCCCCTCCAGGGTCTTCACCACGCCGGTGAGGGTGCTCTTGGAGATCCCCGATTCCTCGGCGAGGACGTTGGATTCCTTCGGCCCCCACACCCACAGCACCCAGAGCACCGTGAAGCCCGAGAAGGAGAGGCGGTACTCGGCGAGCAGGTTGCGCTCCATGTAGTTGCGCACCGCGTTGGCCACGCGAAAGACGTTCGAGACGGCCGCGAAGGCATCGATGTCGATGCCGAGCCCCTCGACCCGTGCGCGCGCTTCGCGCTCCTCACGCGTGAGCGCGACCTCCCTGCTCATGCGCCGGCGCCCCCGACTTCGGGAAGGTTGCGCCGCTCCAGTGTCGTGCCGCTGCGCCACGACATGGCGACCTCACGCCAGTAGCCCGCGATCAGCTCACGGGGCTCCAGCCGGGTGAGCTCTTCGACCGGGGAGTCGCCGATCCAGAGCTCGAAGCTGCCGCGGAAGCACCGCCCGATCTCACTCTCGAAGGCGGACATGGTCACCAGCTCGTCCAGGCTGTCGCTGCCGTCGCCTTCGATCGCGGGCATCCAGCGGTTGTGCACCATCGGCAGCGCGTTGACGAAGCCGGCGTGGTCGTTCTCGGCCTCGATCTCGAAGGTCGCGTGCAGCAGGCGGCGGTCGTTGGCCGCAAGGCTCGCGCCGAAGCGCCCGCCGGGCTCCAGGCGCGGCCCGGCCCGGCCCACCGTGACCGGGCGCGTGAGATAGATCGAGCCGAGCTTCTTGGGGTAGCCCTGGTGATGGCCGCGCACCATGGCGTAGTCGGTATCGACCCAGATGTAGGCGCAGCGCGAATAGTGCCGGCCCCGGTACTTGCAGCGGATGACGACGAACATCTCCCGATACTGAGCCCGGATCGGGTCGAGCAGCTCCTCGAAGGTGTCGGAGCAGCTCTGCCACTCGGCCCAGATCAGCGCCACGGCGCCGGGGTCCTCGTCCGCCGGCGCGAGGCCGGACGGGATCAGCTCCGCCACCGCCTCCGGATCGGTCCGGTATTCGAGCGTGAGCATCTGGCCGGAGTAGTGCCACGGCACGGGCGGCAGCACGGAAGCGCGGCCGCTGCGCGAGCGCGGGAACATGAAGCCTTTGAGGGACAAGACGAATCACTCCCGGAATCGCGACGATTCCTTGTCTTTCGCAGGCCGCGATCCTATCGTCAGGGACCGAACGATTTCAAGCCGAGGGCCAGCCATGAGGGAGCACCGGCGCATTCTGCTCGACGGTTATCCCGTCGTCGTGACCAGAGAGGGCGAGCGCCTGCACGCGAAGGACGGGCGCTCGGTCGCGCTGGCGGAGGCAGTCCACCTGCCGCCGACGGAGCCGCGCAAGATCATCTGCGTGCACCTCAACTACAAGAGCCGGGTGGACGAGTTCATGGTCACGCTGCCGGCGACCCCCACCTACTTCCACAAGCCGGTGAGCGCGCTCTGCGGGCACCGTGCGCAGGTGGTGCGGCCCGAGCGCTGCCGCTGGCTCAACTACGAGGGCGAGATCGCCATCGTCATCGGCAGGCATTGCCGGAACATCGCCCGCGACGAGGCCGGCGACTACATCGCCGGCTACACCATCGCGAACGACTACGGCCTGCACGACTTCCGCGATACCGACGCGGGCTCCATGCTGCGCGTGAAGGGCTCGGACACGCTCTGCCCGGTGGGCCCCGCGCTGATCAGCGGCTGGGATTTTCGGGGCAAGTCCGTCCGCACCTACGTCAACGGCGCGCTCGCCCAGGACGGCAACACGGACGAGATGGCGTGGGACATGCACTATCTCGTCGCCGACATCGCCCGCAACATCACCCTCGAGCCGGGAGACCTGCTGCTCTCGGGCACGCCCGCCAACAGCCGGCCCGTCGAGCCGGGCGACGTCGTGCGGGTGGAGGTGGAGGGGCTGGGTGCGCTGGAGAACGAGATCGTCCAGGGGCCAGCGCCAATCCGCGACGATGTCGGCGCCCAGCCCACGACTTCGGAGGAAGTGATGTCCACCGCGCTCGGCGGCGACTGGGAGTTCCGCGGCATTCGCGCACCGCGCAAGTCGTGAGACCAGAGTGTTTCCGCTAGATACGGAAATGCTCTGATTCGTTGTCGCTTACGGCAGCCGGCCTTTGGCCGGCGCCTGCGCGCCGCATTAGCGGCGGGCCGCGGTCGCGGCCTGTAGCGCCGCCGTCAAACACGGACGCGCTCTATGTTCCGCGCGCGAGACCTTTCAGGCTCGCGCGACCCGGACCATGGTGCGGTGCCCGGTACGCGGCACGCCCGCCATACTCGCGCC
>Ga0209544_1002408_pt1 | contig 16937 bp, 7 predicted proteins | sample MesohylPK_FD_187297 | JGI IMG/M metagenome (GOLD analysis project Ga0209544, IMG submission 187297) | Host-associated microbial community of the marine sponge Aplysina aerophoba from Gulf of Piran - sponge mesohyl, lysed by proteinase K... | ecosystem: Host-associated > Porifera > Sponge >...
GGGTTCATGCCGGCGGCGACCGCCTTGGAACCCTCGCGAACGATGGACTGGGCCAGCACCGTCGCCGTGGTGGTGCCGTCGCCGGCCTCGTCGTTGGTCTTGCTGGCGACCTCGCGCACCATCTGCGCGCCCATGTTCTCGAACTTGTCGGCGAGCTCGATCTCCTTGGCGACCGTCACACCGTCCTTGGTGATACGCGGCGCGCCGAACGACTTGTCGAGCACCACGTTGCGGCCCTTGGGCCCCAGCGTCACGCCGACCGCGCTCGCCAGCGTGTCCACGCCCTTGAGCAGGCGGGTCCGCGCATCGGCGGAAAATTTTACTTCCTTCGCTGCCATGATTTCTTTCCTTCCTGACTGCGTGCGGCCCGCCTACGCGGCCTTCTTCGACTTCTTGCCGGTCTCGACGATGGCCATGATGTCGGACTCCTTCATGAAGAGGAGCTCGTCACCGTCGAGGGTCACTTCGTTGCCGGACCACTTGCCGAAGAGCACGCGGTCGCCCGGCTTCACGTCCAACGGATGCAGCGTCCCGTCATCGCCCCGGGTTCCGGGGCCGACAGCCACGATCTCGCCTTCCTGCGGCTTCTCCTGGGCCGTGTCGGGGATGATGATGCCGCCGGCGGTCTTGGCCTCCTCGCCAATCCGGCGCACCACGACCCTGTCATGCAGCGGTCGAAAGCTCATTGGTTCCTCCACTTTCGTCTGTCCAATCTTTCGATAGCAGGTGTTAGCACTCGCTAGATGTGAGTGCTAACACCTCTGACGCGGCGAATCAAGCGTCCGTTGCACCCGGAGCGCGGGATCGCGGTGGATTTCCGAGGTGTCCTCCGGCCTTGCACGAGCAGGCCGGCGGGCGTCAGGATGGCGCCGCAGCAGGGGATATGGAGCCATGGATCTAGGTATCAAGGGGCGGCGTGCGATTGTTTGCGCCGCGAGCCGCGGCCTCGGCCGCGCCTCCGCGTTTTCACTGGCGCGAAACGGCGCCGATCTTGTCGTCAACGGGCGCGATGAGCAGGTGCTGGAGGAGACGGCGCAGGCGATCCGGGAGGAGACCGGCGTCGCCGTCGAGGCCGTGGCCGGCGACATCAGCGACCCGGTAGTCCAGGCCGCGATGATCGAAGCCAGCCCCGAGCCCGACATCCTGGTCAACAACAACGGCGGCCCACCCCGCCGCGATTTCCGCGAGATCGACCGCGACGCCTTCCTTCAGGGCGTGGTGATGAATATGGCGACGCCCGTGGAGATGATCGGGCGCGTGGTGGACGGCATGGCAGAGCGCGGCTTCGGGCGCATCGTCAACATCACCTCGATCTCGGTGAAGATGCCGGTCCCGGGTCTCGACCTCTCCAGCGGCGCGCGAGCAGGGCTTACCGCCTTCGTCGCCGGCATCGCGTCCGGCGTCGCCCCCAGCAACGTGACGATCAACAATCTCCTGCCCGGATATTTCGATACCGACCGGCTGCGCAGCAACATCGCTGCGGGTGCCAGTGCGACCGGCGCTGATCTCACGAAGTTCACGGCGCAACAGATGGCGTCGGTTCCGGCCAAGCGCTTCGGCGATCCTGACGAGTTCGGCGAGGCCTGCGCCTTCCTCTGCAGCGCGCAGGCCGGCTACATCACCGGCCAGAACCTGGTGATCGACGGCGGCCGCTACAGCAGCGTCTGGTAGCGGGGGAAGCGGCCTACGCCTTCACCTGAAGTTCGCGAGGCCAATTTGCGAGGGTTTCGGCGCCGCTCTCGGTGATGCGAATGCTCTCGGTGATTTCGAGGCCCCAGTCCTCGAACCAGAGCGCGGGCATGAAGTGGATGGTCATGTTGGGCTCAAGCAGGGTGCGGTCTCCGGGGCGCAGGCTGATGGTGCGCTCGCCCCAGTCCGGCGGATAGCTGAGCCCGATGGAGTAGCCGCAGCGGCTCTCCTTGGTCAGGCCGTGGCGCGCGAGCGAGGCCGTGAACGCGCGGTGGATGTCTTCGCAGAGGTTCCCCGGCTTCGCGGCATCCAGCCCCGCCTCGATGGCCTCCACCAGCGCACCTTCCGCATTGCGCTCGCGCGCACCGGGCCTGCCCAGGAACACCGTGCGGCAGAGCGGGCAGTGGTAGCGCCTGTAGACGCCCGCGATCTCGAAGAACGTCGCCTCGCCCGCGCGCATCGGCTTGTCGTCCCAGGTGAGATGCGCGGCCGATGCGTCGATGCCGGTAGGCACCATTGGCACGATGGCCGGGTAGTCGCCGCCCGCACCTTCGACGCCGGTGATTGCCGCGTGGAAGATCTCCGCCACCAGGTCGTTCTTGCGCATGCCGGGCTCGACCACCTCCAGGATGCGTGCGTGCATCTTCTCCACGATGCGCGCCGCGTTCCTCATGAAGGCGATCTCGGCCTCCGACTTCACGATCCGTTGCCAGTTTACGAGGCCCGTCGCGTCGAGCAGCGTCGCCTCGCGCAGGTGAGTTTCCAGAGAGCGGTAGGCGGCGGCGCTGAAGTAGTAGTTGTCCATCTCGACGCCGATCCGCGCCCCGCCCCAGCCGCGCCCGGCGATGACCTCGCTCAGGTAGTCCATCGGGTGGCGCTCGGTGGACATCACGTAGTGGTCCCCGTAGGCCACGATATCGTCGTGTGCCATGAACACGGTGCGCTTCGCCCCGTTGGCGTCCATGCCGCGCCCGAACCACACCGGATCGCCGTCCAGCGCGAGTAGCACGCACTGGTGCACGTAGAAGGACCAGCCGTCGTAGCCGGTCAGCCACGCCATGTTCGAGGGATCGGAGACGACGAGCAGGTCGAGCCCTCTCTCGTCCATCGCGCGGCGGGTCTTCGCGATCCGGGCCGCGTACTCGTCGCGCGAGAAGGGGAGATCGACCGGCGGTAGCGCGCCGGTTTCACCGGCCGTGGGCGATGTGCTGTTCAAGGCTGAACCCTCCCAGGGTGTCGTGCGGTCATCCGATGAACCCGAGACTCTCGAGCTTGACGAAGACCCGGTGGGCGGCGAGATCGGGTCGAATGTCTACGGTGTCAATTTCGACGTCCGGCTCTTCGGGCGGCTCGTAAGGGTCGTCGATGCCGGTGAATCCTTCGATGAGGCCGGCCCTCGCCCTCGCATAGAGGCCCTTGCGGTCGCGCGCCTCGCAGGTCTCGAGCGGCGTCGAGACGTAGACCTCGACGAATCCCCCGACCGCTTCGATGGTCTCGCGCAGCTCGCGCCGGGTGGCCGCGTAGGGTGCGATGGGCGCGCAAATCGCGATGCCGCCGTTTCGCGCGATCTCGGCCGCGACGAACCCGATGCGGCGCAGGTTGATCTCCCGGTGCTCGCGGGAGAAGCCGAGCTCGCTCGAGAGGTTCTTGCGCACGATGTCTCCGTCGAGCAGCGTCACCTGCCGCTTCCCGTTCTCGCGCAACATGGCGACCAGCGCATGCGCGAGCGTGGACTTGCCGGCGCCGGAAAGCCCCGTGAACAGGACCACGAAGCCCTGCCGGCCGCGCGGAGAGTACGCGCGGCGCAGCTCGGCCGCGACCTCCGGGTAAGTGAACCAGTCCGGGATATCGAGTCCGAGCGCGAGGCGGCGGCGGACCTCGGTCCCGCTCAGCCTGAGCACCCGGTCCTCGTTCGAGACCCGGTCGGCCTCAAGATACTGGGCGCGGTTCTTGATGTAGACGACCTCCTGGAACGGCACCATGGCGATACCGAGCTCGGATTCGTGCTCGGCCATCAGCGCCTGCGCGTCGTAGGGGCCATAGAAGGGTCGGCCGTTGCGCCCCACGTCCAGGGCCGCGTGGTCGGGTCCAACGATGAAGTGCGTGCAGCCGTGGTTCTTGTTGACGATCGCGTGCCAGATCGCCTCGCGCGGGCCCGCCATGCGCAGCGCGAGATTGAGCAGGCTCAACGTCGTGGTCCGGTCGGGAAAGTGCGGAAGAACCCGCTCGTAGCAGCGGACCCGGGTGTAGCGGTCGACATCCCCCGGCGCGGTCTCGCCCACCACGGGATGGAGCAGAAGGTTCGCTTCGCAGGCGCGCGCGGCCTGCATCGTGAGCGCGACCTGGGCGCGGTGCAGCGGCTGGCGGGTCTGGAAGGCGATCACACGCCGCCACCCGAGCTTGCGGAAGCGCGCCCGCAGCTCGGCGGGAGAGTTTCGCAGCGCCCGGTGATCGTAGTGCAGGATCGGCTCGAGCCCGTAGACACGGCCGCCCACGTAGACCGGATGCGTCCGATGAAGCAGACGGGACACCCCGGGGTGAGCGTCATCGGCGGTGCCGTAGACGGCGCGCGCCTCCTCGTCCTTCTCGGGCCGCCATGTCTCGCCAACCTCCATGAGCGCGGCAAGCAGGCCTTCGCCGTCGCGGAGCGCGATCGTCTCCCCAATTTCGAGACTCGCCGCGAAGTCCTCGCTCACGTCGAGCGCGACCGGGACCGGCCAGAGCACGCCCGAAGGGAGCCGCATGCCGCGAAGCACTCCATCGTATTCGGCGGGGCTCATAAAGCCCTCGAGCGGAGAGAAGGCGCCGTTCAGCAAGAGCTCGACATCGCTGAGCTGACGCGCGCTGAGGTCCCAGCTCTTCGCGTCCCTGGATCGGCGCAGCGCCTCGTCCCGCGCGGCCCCATCGAGGTACCCGTTCCTGAGCCTGCCGCCGTGCGGGTCCTTGAACGCGCCCACCCTCGTATCCTGCCTCGGATCTTGCGGCGCGCGCCTTCTGCGCCCCCGGAGACGCGGATTCTAGTGCACGCTGGTGTCTCGTAAAGCCGCGCCTTTCCTTCTTAGAAGGAGCATCTGCCTCGGACGCCAGCCCGGCGGCGTTCGCCTTGACAGCCGGCTCTTCGGGGTGCGAGCGTTGCGACGGTAGGAGAGACAAGCCGTCCCGATTGACTGACAGGGAGTCACGACGGAGGCAGGGGACACCGGGAGCTGTCGGACTCAGCGCAGCACCGATCGGCAGCCAGACCGTTGCCGCACGCGAAAGCGGCGGTTTCGACCTCTCCCACGATGCTCGTGACTCACCGTCGAATACGAGGGAAGCGGGGCGGACAGCAACGTCCGACGCCGCTCGGCCGCGTGCCTGGCGCAATCGGATTGGCGGAGACCAATCAGACGCACCTGGAATAGGCGATGGCACAGGAAACGACAGAGCCCCAAGGTAGATCCAGCCGCCCCAAATGGATGGGTTACGCGCAGCTGATCCTGATATTGGCCGCCATCGGAGTCGCCCTCTACTTCGCACAGGCGCCCGGCCAGATGGAGCGCGACCCCATTTCCGACCTGGCGCTCGATCAGGCCAAGCCAACCGTCGCTGTAATTCAGCCGGCGCCAACCGAGCAGGCACTACGGGTCGACCTGACAGGGGGGGTCACGTTGCACGGGAACGTGAGAATCTCTTCCGAAGTCGGGGGGCGCGTGGTCTGGGTCTCGCCGCAGTTCCGAAACGGCGGGTCGATCGCCGCGAACGAAACCATCATCAGGGTCGATCCGGCCGAGTACGAGCTTGAGCTCGAAGTCGCCGCCGCGAAGGTCGCAAAGGCGGACGCCCGGGTCCGGATCGAAAAGGCCAAGGCGGAGGAAAGCCTGGCCTCCTTCGCACGCGAGAACCCCGGAGCCGACATTCCCGAGCGGGTTCGCCGCGCGCCGCACATAGCGAAGGCGGAAGCCGGGCTCATGAAGGCGCAAGCCAAAATGAAGCTGGCGCAGCTCCGGCTCGACCGAACGGAGATCTCCCTTCCTTACGACGTCCGGGTAACGGCGTCGGATATCGATGTCGGCCAGTTCGTCGGTCCCGCCGAACTCGTCGGCCGGGCCTCGTCACTGGGCACCGTCTATCGGACCGACGCGCTCCAGGTCAGAGTGCCCATCGAAGAGGACAGCCTCGCCTATCTCGCGCCGGCCATCGGTCGTTCCGCCACCATTCAGACCGCGTCAGGAAGCTATGACGCTGTGGTGGAGCGCACGTCTGCGGTCATCGGTCCCAAGTCCCGTCTCGCGGCGGTCTTCCTGAAATTCGCGGAGGATCACCCGGCGGAGACGCTGCCGCTCCCCGGCTCGTTCGTGGAGGTTTCGATCGCGGGGCCCGTGCACGACAACGTGTTCGTCCTGCCGGAATCGGCGATGCAGGACCGGGGCAGCGTCTGGGTCGTCGAAGGCGGCGCGCTGAAGGCCATCATGCCGCGCACACTGGGACATGCCGACGGCGGTGTGGTGGTGGAGGCGTTCGAAGCGGGCGAGGGCATCGTCGTCGGCTCCTTGCCGGGGGCGCGAGAGGGATTGGCCGTCGAGGTCAGCGCCGCGCAGGCGTCGGAATAGCGGAGCCGGGCCATGAGCATGACCGACGCCGGCAGCACCAACGCCGGGCCCGCGGCGCAGCCGAGCCCGACCGGCCTGAAGTCGGGGCTGATCGCCTACTTCGCCGGCAATCCCGTTGCCGCCAACCTGCTGATGGTTCTTCTGATCGTCGGTGGTGTGCTTTCGGGGCTCCAACTCATCGTCCAGTACTATCCGGACATCGAAGCGCGGCGGGCCGCCGTTTCGGTGCTCTATCCGGGAGCCTCGCCCCAGGAGGTCGAGGAGGACATCAACCGCCGCATCGAGGAGGCCGTCGTCGGGCTGCCGGGCGTCGAGCGCGTGGTATCGACCGCGAGCCAGGGCATCGGCAAGGTCACGGCCGAGATGGCGACCTTCGCGGATACCGACGCCGTCTTCAACGACATTCAGAGCGCGATCGACAGCATCGAGAACTTCCCGCCGGTCAGGGCGGAACAGCCGGACGTCGAGCTTATCAAGGTCTCCCACGAAGTCATGACGCTGGCGGTGGTATCGTCCAGTCTCTCCGAGGACGGGCTGCGCCTCGCGGCGGAAGGCCTCCGCGACAGGATATTGGCGCTGCCGTCAGTCTCTCAGGTAGGGCTGAAAGGCACCCGGGACCGCGAGATCGCGATAGAGCTCAGCGAAGAGGAGCTCCGCCGCAACAGCCTTTCCATCAACGAAGTGTCCAGGAAGGTGAGAGCGGCGTCCCTCAACCTCACCATGGGCGAGATACGGACGGACACCGGCAGCGTGATCCTGCAAACCGTCGCCAAGAGGAGCGTCGGCCAGGATTTCGAGGACATTCCGCTCATCACACAGACCGACGGCACGATCGTGACGCTCGGCGACGTCGCCACCATTCGCGACGGCTTCGTCGACGAAGACGTGGTCACCGAGGTGAACGGCCATCCGGCGGTGCTCGTTCGCGTCGATGCGACAGATCAGCAGTCCGTCGTCGAGATGGCCGAGGACATCAGGAATCTGCTCGCGGTCTACAGCCCGCCCGAAGGCGTGGGCGTCACCATCTGGAACGACAATGCCAGTCCCATATTCGACCGGCTGCTGGAGATCGTGAAGAACGGGGCGATCGGTACGATCCTGGTGTTCATCAGCCTCGTTCTGGTCTTCGAGCTCCGCATCGCGTTGTGGATGACCGTCGGCATCCCCCTGTCCTTCGTGGGCTCGCTGCTCTTCTTCGAAGCTGCGGACCTCACCCTCAATCTCGGCACGATTTTCGGCTTCTTCCTCCTGGTGGGCATCGTCGTCGACGATTCCGTCGTGGTGGGGGAAAGCATCGCGTCGGAACGCGAGAAGGGGAAAGGTGCGCTCGACGCGGCGATTTCGGGCGCGCGGGCCATGGTAGGCCCCCTCACCATCGGCGCCATCACGACGATTCTGGCCTTCCTGCCCTTCCTCTTCATCACGTCGCCCGCGTTCCAGATCGTGAACGTGTTCCCCTTTGTCGCGATCTTCGTCCTGCTCGTCTCTCTCGTCGCGGCGTTCTTCATTCTCCCGGCGCATCTCTCGCACGGGAGACGCTGGAGCCTCTCGCCGCTGAGCGACGTGCAGAGCCAGGTCGGCGGATGGCTGGACGAGGTGCGCGACAGGGCCGTGGCGCCGGCCGCCTCATGGGCCGTGCGCAACGTCTGGCTGTCGATCGTCGGCGGAATCCTCGTTCTGGTCGCCGCCGTCCTGCTCATTGGCTCCGATTCAGTACGGATCGTCCTCTTCGACCAGAACCTGAGCAGCAGCGACAGCGTGCAGGCGGACATCTATCTGCCGGTCGGCGCGCCCTTCGAGGAGACGCTGGCCGCAGCCGATCGCTTCGTCGAGGCGGCGCATACCATCAACGACCGCTTCGAGGAGACCACCGTCGACGCGGTGAGCATGATCGTCGGCAACATCGAGTCGAGACGGAAGGTCAGACAGAAGCTGAACAGCAGCCATCTCGCCTCCGTGCGTCTGCATCTCAGCGATGAGGCCGAGCGCAGTGCGAGCCCGGCCCAAATCGAGCGTGCGTGGCGCGAGGCCGTCGGTCCATTGGTGAACCTGGACAAGGCCGAGTTCCGCTCCAGGCGCGTCGATGTGAGGCCGAGCGTTTCCTATTCGCTCAAGCACGACGACATGGAGACGTTGAGAAGCGCCGCCGCCGAGTTGAGGGCGGGGATGGCGACCGTGCCCGGGATCTACGGCATCCATGACGACCTGGCGCTCGGCAAACGCCACTTCGAGATCGAGCTGACCCCGGCAGGGAAGGCCGCAGGGCTGACGCCGGCCCTCATCGGCAAGCAGCTGCGCTCCAGTTTCCACGGCGCGGATGTCCAGCGCATCCAGCGGGGTCGCGAGGAAATCAACGTGGTGGTCAGGTATCCGGCCGAGCGGCGGAGCAGCCTGAGCGAGCTGGCCAGCGAACGGATCCATCGGCCGGGCGGCGGCGAAATTCCGCTCTCGCTGGTGGCGAATATCACCGAGAAGCGCGAGCCGGCAACGCTGACGCGGATCGACGGCAAGCGGGCAGCGCGCGTCAACGGGCGGGCGGACACTGCGGTGGTCACGCCCATTCAGGCGCGGCGCGAGGTTCATGACCAGGTCATACCCGACCTTCTGGCGAAGTATCCCGGCCTCTCCATCGAGGTCGAAGCCGGTGCTCGGGACGAGGGCGACATGCTCGAGACGCTGGCGCTTCTCGTCCCCATCGTCCTGATCGCGATCTACGCCCTCATCGCGGCCTTCCTGCGCAGCTACTGGAAGCCGGTGATCGCGGTTGTGGGCATCCCGATCGCGTTCGCCGGGGCGATCGTGAGCCACTGGATCCTCGGCTGGGATCTGACCACCATGTCGATCTTCGGCATGATTGCCGTCGGCGGCGTGGTCGTGAACGACGCCCTCGTGCTGCTGGACCGCTACAACGCGATACGGCGGGACAATGCGATGATTCCCGCCATCGCGGCCGCAGCCGCGGCGACACGACAGCGATTCCGGCCGGTGTTCCTGACCACCCTCACCACGCTGCTGGGGCTCTCGCCCCTGCTCTACGAGCGCAGTGACGAGCTGATTGGGTTCGTGCCCTTCGTCGTCAGCATGCTGGGTGGCCTCACCTTCTCCACCCTCTCGATCCTGTTCGTGCTGCCGGCGCTGGTGATGGTCGCCGAAGGGCGTCGGGAGTAGTCGGCTACGACAAGTCGATCCCGCGCGCGGCGACAAAGCCCCTGTAGGGTGCGAATGCCTCGTTCACGGCCTCTGGTGTGAGGCCGTAGTCCTCCAGCCGGTACTCGTGCCGCGGCTCCTGCCGGCGTTCCTCCTCCTGAAGCGCGAGCCACTCCTGCATGGCGTGGGCGGCGGGCAGCTCCAGAGACCAGCCCAGCCCTGCGTAGATGTCGTTCACGACCGCCATCGGGTCGTCGACCAGATCTGCATAGCGCACGTCGACCCAGCGCTCTTTGAGCGCGGGATGTGCTGCGCGGAACTGCATCGCTTCGTTGAGCATGCGGCTCATGAAATCCAACTGCTCGGCTCCGGTCTCGTGCGGCAGGCGCGGCTCTGTGGAAAACCCTCTTATCCGCTCCACTATGCTGTTCCACGAGCCCATGAACTCGACGGGCTCGCGATGGGTCTGGATGAAGACGGCATCCGGATAGGTCTCCAGCAGCACCTCCAGCTCCATGAGATGAAAAGGCATCTTGAGCAGCCAATGGCGCTGTCCGTCCGGCTCCCGCTGCCGCCGCTGCCAGGTGAAGTGCTGCATGACACGCCGGTGATGGGCGTAGGCGTCGTGTGATTCGGCTTCCGCGAGCCAACGACCATAGGCCGGTACGTGGTACGCCGTCGCGAATATCCAGGTCGAGAATGTAAGCCAGAGGATCCACAGGTCCTCCTCCGGCTCGTCGATATCGGTGCGGTGGAGCCCGGCGAGCGTATCGACGACATTGGTCGCGCCCAACAGCTCTTCCGCGTAGGCCCGGCGGGGATCGTCGGCCGTGCCTGCGACGGCAGCATATTCGCCTGAGGCGAGCACCGGCTCGGTCAACTCGTAGCGCCGCAACGCCCAGAAGCGCGAATCGCGCGAAAGCAGGCGATGAAGGAAGGTCGTGCCGGTGCGGTTGATGCCGACGATGAAGACCGGTTGCGTGATCTGCTCCCGCTCGATCTCGGGGTGCTGCCGCCCTTCGCGGGCGAGCGCCGCATTGTTGCGGAGTGCGCGGGTCAGTCCGTAGACAATGTGGCTGAGCTTCGTATCCCGCAGTCCGGCCTCCGACGACTTCAGCGCCTCCACGAGTTGCTCGAGGCCGGCGCGCATCCACGAAGGGTAAGTCCGCTCGAAGGGCACGCCCATGCGTTCGGCGAAGCGCTCGGCCTGAGAGATGAGGCCGTCGAAATCCAGGCGGCCCTGCGGGACCGGATAGGGCCACTCCTCACGATGGCGCCTGATCCATTCGTAGGAGCGCGCATGGCGGATCAGCAGTGCCGGCCACTTGATTGGGCGCGGGCAGTCTTCCTGAATTGCGCGGTCGCAGACCAGCGCGGTGCGGCGGATCTTGTCCTCGCTGAACCAATAGGGTGCAAAATGGTCAATCAGCACCCACTGGCCGCGCAACGGAGACTCCTCTCCGAGGGCCTGGCACGAACGCCTAAAGGACGAGTAGGGAACGCTTTTCAGATAAAAGCCTAAATCGGCGACTTCGAGATCGTCGTAGGGCGGCGCGGGATCGCACAGGTGATAGATCGTGAAGCGCCGGTCGGGATTCATGGAGATCGCGGCGCAAATCTCGCTGACCGTGTCGACCGCCTCGGCGTTCCTTTGTATGGAAAAGCCATGCGGCGCCTTTTGCAGCTGAGTCGCTGCGGCGAACAGACGCGTTGGAAAATCGTTTGCCTGCGAAAATCCCGTGCTGGAAAGCCCCATCTGCGGCAGCCGAAAGATAGCGACCGGCAAACCGGCCGTCTTCGCGAACAGCACCCCTTGCTCGGCCACCAGCTTGCTCCACGGGTACCCGATGGCGCCGAGCGGAAAGGTCTCTTTCATGTCGGTGAGGTCGGGCGGCATCTGATCGTCGATGCGACTCTCGCTGTATTCCCGCTCGAAATTGCAGAAATACTCCGGAAAAATTCCCATTGTGGAGGCGTAAAACAGATGCTTGCGGCGGGTCCGCAGGCAGAGCTCGAGCACGGAACGAAGGCCGAGCGCGTTCGGCTCGCGTATGTCGGCGTAGGACAATACGAGGCCCACGTTGGACGCCACGTGATAGACCGCGTCGATCCGTTGACTCAGACCGGCAAATGCGGCCTCGCACAGGCCGAAGCGCTCCTCCGAAATGTCGCCGGGCACCACGCGCAACCGCGTCGCCCACTCCTCCTCCCAGACTTCCGCCTGCTCCAGGGCGTCGCGCAATCGCTCGAACCCGTGCTCGGCACTTTCGGCACGCACCAGGCAGTGCACGATCAACTTCTCGTTCTGGCGCAGGAGCTCGCGCAGGAAGAAACGGCCCACGAAACCGGTCGCCCCGGTCAGCAGGACCTCTTGGAAGTCCGTCGGCGATACGGGCGCAGCCGGCGTCTCCTGGGCGAGCGCTGCGTGAACGATGCGGCGCAGCTCGTCCACGTCCTTCTGGCACTGCGGCGGCAACTGACCGACAAGCGGCGGCACCGCCCGGTCACCCGAGTTTGGCTCGGTCATGTTGGCTAATCTTGGCATTCGCGACACCGATACGGACCCCGCTCCCCTGACACCGGATCGCGCTACTCGGCTGCCAGGGGTTTCGCTGCGCTCTCCCCAGAACAGGGCGCCGGCGGAAAGTGGTCCTCGGGCGGACTGGCAAACACGGAGGGTCTACGGCGAACGCGGCGCTGCGCGACAACGGGCGAATTCCCGATCCCACCACCCTCGTCGTCAGCGTCCGTCTCGTCGTCCGTTTCCGTTCCATAAACGATGGCGTGCGCCAGCGACTGGCACGATGCCGTGGTCATCAGCTCCAGCGCGCTCGCCTGGAATTTGAACTCGCTCTGGATGAACGCCCCCAGCTCGGCGACGGAGATGGAGTTGAGCCCGAAGCTGGACAGGGGCTCCTCCATGCCGCCCTCGTCGTGGCCGCAGAGCTCGGCAACCTTGGCGGCGATCTTGGCCATGACGCCATCGACCGTCAGCTGCTCGTCAGAGCCGACCTCGAAGGCGTCCTGATTGCTCATCAGACGGCCGGTGCGCATGTAGTCAGCGGAATCGACGCTCCAGAGCACGCGCTTGAAGAGCGCGGTGATCAGGTGGTCGCTCTCGCCCATCGCGCGCAACGCGTAGTCGAGGTTGGCGATGGCGAAATAGCTGCTCACCGGCGGCATGCCGGCGGCCCGCATCAGGCGCAGCACGCCGAGGTTGCGTGCGGCCATACCGGTATCGGCGACCGCCGCCAAATTGTAGGAGAGGGCCGGAAGCCCCTGCCGGCGGCGGCTGGCGGCGAGGCCGTCGAGGAACGCGTTGGCGGCGCTGTAGTTGATCTGCCCCGGATTTCCGAACGCCGCAGACAGCGACGACACCAGGACGAAGTAATCGAGCGGGAGGCCGGCGGTTGCATTGTGAAGATGCAGGGCACCATGGGCCTTGGGCGCGAACACGCGGGCGACGGAGTCCGCCGACAGGTCGGCCAGCAGGCAGTCGTCCAGCGTACCGGCGAGGTGGAACACGCCCTTGAGCGGCCTCTTCACGTTGGCGACGCACCGGCGCACGTCCACCTCGACCGCGACGTCGCCGGAGACGATGTCGATCTCTACCCCGTTTCCGATCTTGGCAAGGGTGGTGGACTGACGCAGCCAATGCTCGCTGCGGCGGCGTTCGGGGTCTCGGTCCATCAGGGTGAGGTGGCGCGCGCCGGCGGTGACCAGGTAGGGCAGCAGCCGCTGGCCGAAGCCGCCCAGGCCGCCGGTCACGAGATAGGTCGCCTCAGGGTCCAGCAACGGCCGCCGGTCGTCGATCGGGAAGTCCGGATCGTCAGACTCCGGCGGCGCTTTCAGCACCAGCTTCCCCTGGTGCTGGCCGCTGGTCATCAGGCGGAGCGCCTTCGCGTAGTCGCGGTAAGGGAAGATCGTGACCGGCAAGGGCGGCACCACGCCGCGATCCAGCAGGTCGAGGCAGGTCTCGGAGAGCTCGCGCGACAGCAGCGGATCGTCCACCATCAGGCGGTCGAGGTCGATGGCCGCGAAGCGCAGGTTCTTGCGGAAGACGCGGAGACCCAGCGCGCTGTCGGCGAAGATGTCGACCTTGCCGATCTCGCAGTGCCAGCCGCCCGCCCGGAGCGCTTCCAGGCAGAGAGGGACGTGACGGCCGGCGAGCGAGTTCAGCACGACATCGACGCCCTGGCCGCCGGTCGCCTTCATCAGCCCCTCGTACCACTCGTCGCTGTGGGAATCGAAGGCCGCCCGGACTCCGAGAGCAAGCAGCTGCTCGCGTTTGCTCTCGCTCCCCGCCGTGGCGTAGATCTCCGCGCCCACGTTGTTCGCGAGCGCGATGGCGGCCTGCCCGATGCCGCCCATGGCCGAGTGAATCAGGACGCGCTGGCCCTTGCGCAGCCGCGCCAGGTAAGTGAGGGCGTAGTACGCGGTGACGTAGACCGAAAGCGACGACGCGGCCTCCTCCATGGTGAGGCCCGCAGGCTTGGGGAAGACGCGGTGCTGGCCGACCACCGCACGATTGGCGATGCAGCCGCCGTCGACGAAGACCACCTCGTCGCCGGGCTCGAGCCCTTCCACCGCCATGCTGACGCGCCGCACCACGCCGCTCGCCTCCATGCCGACCTCGCGGCCGAGCGCCGAGCGCTCGTAGGCCAATGCCGGCAGCAGCCCGAGAGTCACCATGACATCGCGGAAGTTGAGCGCCGCCGCGGCCACATCGATCTCCACGTGGTGCGGCCCCAGGCGAGGCGGGTCGTACGTCTTCATCCTGAGACCCGCGATTTGCCCCGCATTGTCCAGGAAGAGCCGGTAGGGAGGGTGCTCGCCGGCAGGCAGGCGCGGGAAGGGCTCCCGATCGCTCACGACCCGCGGCACCCACAACTGGCCGTCGCGCACCGCGAGCTCGCGCTCGCGCAGGTCGTGCCGGGCCAGCCACGCCAGCGTCGGCAAGTCGTCGGTCGCACCCAGGTCCACGAGACGGAAATCGAGCTTGGCCTCCTCGGCAATCTCGGCGCCCATGCTGCGCACCGCCCCCCAGAGCGCGCTCCCGCGCGCATCATCCACGTCGAAGGCGGCCTTGCGGGTCACCACGGTAAGGCGGCACTGGCAGGTCGCTTCGTCGATCCTGTAGGGAACCAGCAATTGGATGACGGCGACGAGCTGAATGAGCGCCCTCTCGCCGGTCGGGTCCTCCGGATCCCAGTCGCAGAAGAGGTCTATCGCCTGGACATCCGCCGCCTGCGGCCAGGCCTCGGGCTCGAAGGGATCGCCTGACGCGAGGGTGTCGTAAGGGACCGGATGGACTGCGGAGTCGTCGAGCAGCGATGCCCAGGCCCCCGCCAAGTTGTCGGAATCTCCCAGCACCCAGCGGGGAGCCGGCAGCGTTGGCCCGTCCACGTCGTCCGTGCGATGGGCCGGCGCCTGTAGAAGCGTCGCGCTGCGACCGGCACGCAGCGTGGCCCACCCGGCGCCGGGCTCTATGGCCTCGCCCTCGTCGTGGGATACGAGCGCCAAACCACCCGTGACCGCCACCTCCTGCCAGAACCGCCAGTCCTCGGGCGCAAACTCATCCTCACCCCGATGGAGGAACAGGACCTCCGCTGCCCCACGCCGCAGCAGGCCCTTATCGAGCGTGGAGTCGTCCACCTGGGCCGGATCGAGGCAGTCGAAGCGCAGCGCGGCGGCGTGCCCGTGGAAGGCGTCGAAGTATGTGCGGGCATCCTCCTCGTCGTCGGCGACGAGCCAGTATTCGCTTTGTGTCTCCTCCCGCGAGAGATGGTCGACGCAGCGGTGGAGCGCGGTCTGCTCCGGCCCTCTGGAGCCGGCAAATTCCAGCGCGTGGCAGGCGCGCAGGCCACCGCCGTCAGCACGCTCGAGGGCGGCGAGCAGGGCCGACGGCTCGATCTCGCCCTCGGGCAACCGGTCCGCGATCGCGCGGCCGTCTGAGACGAACTTGGGCTGCCAGGCGATGCGGTGCCTGCTGTGCGGCAGTTCGCCCCGTCCAGGATAAGAGACGAAGGAGATGTACTTCTCGATGTGAAGGCCGAGCGCACCGGTCGCATCGTCGTAGAAGTTCAACCGGCCGGAAACCCACTCGCCATCGGGAACATTGTATTGACCCTTGTCATCGACGTCGTAACGCTTGCCGCCAGGATAGGTCAGCTGGCAAACGAGGCGCGGCACTGTCGGCGCACCCAGGAACGTCACGTTTTCGGTGCGCAGAGGAATGGTAAAGCGATCGGCGCCGAGCATCAGATTGTAGAGAAACGATTGCAGCCCGCCGTCAATGAGGGGTGGAAAGCAGATATATCCCTCCTCTCTTGCGGCCGCCCACAGCTCCTCGTCGACCCCGACATTGAGCAGGAGGCGGCCGGACTGCGGCTCGCGCCTGAGCTTCCGAATATTCCTGAAGTGGGGGCCGTACTGAAAAGTATCCCCGAGCACCACTTCGAATCGCTCGTAGATCTCTTCGTCGGCCGCAAATTGAAGAAGTTCGTAGCCCGACGCGTCCAGGTCCGAGAGCGTTTCCGGTATGTCCAGCTCGGGTCGCGCGCTGATCAAGCGCACGCTTCCGCGGCAGTGCAGCTCGCTCTTCGCATCAACCTCGTAGGGCAACGTCGAAATCTGGAAGGTGTATTCGCCGGAGGCATCAGAGACCGGATAGAGCGCCGTTTGCAGCCTGACAGGCGTCTTCGGGATGGGGCAGGGCTGCAGGTATTCGAGCACGTCGAAATGAACCGGAACACCGCCGAGAGCCTGCAATATCAGCTCGATGTAGCCGGCGGCCGGCATGATCGCCGCGTGGTGAACGCGGTGCTCTGCCAGCCACGGAAAGGCCGCCTCGGAGAGGCGCGCTTCGAATAGAAGATGATCGCAAGGCACCTGGTGGCCCACCAGGGGCCCGTGCGAGTACTCGCTCCGCTTCTGCAGGTGCTCGTCGTCCAGCGTGTGGTCGAAGCTCTTCTGCTCGTCGCGCGGATGTCCCGGCAGCAAATGGACGATGGGGTCCGGTCGCGGATACTGGGCCGCGAAGTCCAGAGACACGCCGGCCTTGAAAAGGTTGCCCAGGGCCTCATGAAAGCCGAGGCAGGTATCGGTGTCCCGCACCAGAGTCGGAATGGAGACGGGCGGCGACGACGTGTCTTCCACACATTGCGCAACGATGGGCTGCAGGGCCGAGTGCGGCGCCAGCTCCAGCACCACATCGGGCCGGTAAGCGCGCGTGACGGTCTCCATCGCTGCGGCGAAGCGGACCGGCTGGCGGATGTTGGACCACCAGTAGGCGCTGTCCAGCCGCTGCGTCTCGGCACCCGTTACAGACGAGATGAAGGGCACGTCGCTTTCGAAGCTGCGATCGTCGAGGAAGGAGAGCGCGTCGAACGCATCGTCCTTGATCGCGTCCATCGCCCGGGAGTGAAACGCGATGTTGCCCGGGATCAGCCGATTCTGCAGGTTGCGCCCGTCAAGCTCCTCCATCACGGGCTGCAGGTCGTCTTCGCG
>Ga0209544_1002417_pt1 | contig 16890 bp, 21 predicted proteins | sample MesohylPK_FD_187297 | JGI IMG/M metagenome (GOLD analysis project Ga0209544, IMG submission 187297) | Host-associated microbial community of the marine sponge Aplysina aerophoba from Gulf of Piran - sponge mesohyl, lysed by proteinase K... | ecosystem: Host-associated > Porifera > Sponge >...
CGTGCTCGTCAACCGGCGCGATCCGGTCGAAGTAGATGTGGCAGCCTTCGTCGTTCAGCCAGGGGTTCATGGTCGGGTTCCGTTCTAGCCCGACCCGCGAGGGCGGCGGGTCGGGCGGGTTGGTGATGGTCTAGGCCGTGAGCGCGAGCGTCAGCTGCCGCTCGGGGGCGACGGCGTCGAGGCGCTGGGCCAGGAGCCGGACGTCCTGGCGGTCGGCGATGTCGTCAGGGTCGATCCACTCAAGTTCGAGCAGTTCGGCGATGACCTGGCCGATCGTGACGTACGCGTTGAGGTCCGGTAACGACGGCCTGCGCTCAGGCACCTGAGGCCAGCCAGACCAGATCGGTGGGTTGCCAGTCGACCAGATCGACCCGATCCTCAGGCTGCCAGCACGTCAGTGCGTCGTTGCGCACGTCGAAGATCGGGTACTCGCGCTCGCGGCTGCCGCGGGCCTCGCGCCGGGCGCAGGTCGCGCACTGGTTGAGCGCCGCCGCTCTGGCGTCCGGCGTGTAGGTCTGGTCGCTGACCTCGTAGGTCTCGCGGCAGAAGCCGCACTGGGTAGTCTGGGTCATGTCACTCTCCATGTGTGACTAGAGCGGGCGAGGGATGCAGCCCCTCGCCCGTTCGCTTGATTCGTGGGAAGCTCGGCCGGTCAGCGGTCGTCGTCCGTGATCCGTTCCGTGCTCTGGGGCGAGTGCTGCGTCATGTATCCGCAGCCGCCGCAGGGCGCTCGCACGACCTCGGTCTCGTGGTAGCGGTAGTCGAAGTACTCGGCCGACGACTGGCGCCCGCAGCGGTCGCAGGCGTAGTGGACTCTGAGTCGGGGCATGGTGGGTCTCCATTCCAGGTATGAGCGGTGTTGGTGTTGCGCGTCCGCCCGGCCGCGCTGGGGTCGTGAGGTGGGATTCGTTCGAGGTCGTTAGGCCTCGATCCGTTCGATTCGGCCGGTGTCGAGGTCGAGCGTGACCACGCTGGTCTGCAGCTGCTCGCGGTAGACGTCGTGCGTCTCGCCTTCCTCGACCAGGACCATCTCCTTGGTCGTGCGTCCCTTGACCAGCACGCGGGACCCTGCCCCGGACCCCGATCCGGGGTCGGGCGTTTCCAGTTCGAGGTTGTCGAGGAACCCGGCCGCGACCAGCATCGCCAGGTGTCCCTTGCGCAGTGGCATCAATGGGCGAGTGGAGCGGTCCGTGGGCGGCCAGAAGGCGTCCGTGATCTCGTCCTGCGCCCAGAGACCGCGCTGGCGAGCTTCGGCGACCGCCTTCGAGAAGTCGATCACCCGGGTCGTGAACATCACTGGACCGGGGGCCGACATGCCGACGTCGTACTCGGGCCGCAGGTCGTGCCGCAGCGGCTCCAGCTCGTCGATGCTCGCGATGAGGTCGTTCATCGCTCGCGCGTCGGGCCGCGGTTGCGGCTTGCGCACGCCGATCACGACGACCTGGTCGAACTGCTCGCGCTCGGGCTCGGGGAAGGCCCAGGCCCGGACGCGCCGGTAGTTGGTCGTCAGGAACCGGGCCGAGGTCGCGATCTGCGCACGCGGGATGATGTAGACCAGCAGCCCGTCCGGCTCCAGGTAGCGGGAGCAGTGGGTGAGGAACGCGTGCTCAACCCGCTTGTCCTCGCGGTCGTGGTCGTAGGGTGGGTTGAGCCAGAGCAGGTTGAACGCGCGGTTGGCGATCGAGCAGCGGAAGAGGTCGCTGGAGAGCGCGTGGTCGAGCCGCTCGGCCGCCTCCTGCGCGCGTTCCGTGTGCAGCTCCACCCCGTATGTCTCGATCGGGACGTGGCGGTTGATCGAGCCCGCCAGCTGCGACAGGGCGTCGCCCGGACCGCAGCAAGGGTCGAGCAAGCGGACGATGTCGTCGCGCTGGCGGCCGTAACGGATCGGCGCCATCAAGAGCGTGCGGATGTAGTCGACCACGCGCGGCGGGGTCGGGTAGTAGCCGCCTTTCAGTTGTCCGGCGAGTCTCATTCGGTGTCTTCCTTTCGTTGGTTGTCGGCCTCAACGAGGCCGATCAGGTGTTCTTCGAGGTCTTCTGCGATCTGCGCGATCTGCCAGCCGGACTCCGGGGGTTGGAGCCACCAGCGGCACGTCTCGTCGGCGCCCAGGCGGACGCTGATGATGATCTGTTCGTCCGACGCTTCGGTCATGGGTGCTCCTCTCGGTACTGCTCAAGCAGGTTGAGCAGGTGGTCGTGGATGTCTTCGTGGCCGCCCGCTTCGATCTGCGAGCCGTCTTCTTCGAGGTCGAAGTTGTAGATCGCCGTGATCTCTTCGCCCGTGATGTCGTCCTCACCGGCCCTCGTCTCGACGGTGACGGTCACGTAGCGGTCGGTCATGCCGATCCTCCGTTCAGGTCGCGCGGCAGTTTGAGCGCGCCGTACTTGACGGCCGCCGAGAGCTCGGTCTCGAGTTGCTGCGGGTCGTGGTAGCAGGACCAGGCGTTGAGACCGACCGACTTGAGTGGCCGGATCGCTTCGCTCTCCAGGCCCTGCTGCCAGAGCCAGTCGGCCCAGCTGTGGTGGATCGGCAACTCGGTGCGCTGGTTGAGGAAGCGCAGGTGCAGGGCGGGCGCCGCCGAAGCGTCCGGGGTCAGCAGCAGGAAGGCGTCGCGCTCAAACGAGAGCTCCGCCATCTGCGTGTAGACCATCGCGTGATGAGCGCCTGATTGCGGCAGCCTGGCGTTCTTGGTCTTCCAGGTGCCGATGCTCTGCTCGGGGATCTGGCAGCGCTCGTAGCCGCCCTCGTGCAGCTCGTCCGCGGCGCCCTGGATCAGGAACGCCGGTTGGGGCGGCGAGTTGAGCAGCGCCGCCCAGATCGCCTTGAGCGAGGTCTGGGCGCCGACCATCGAGACGAACCAGAGCTGGTTCTGTTCGGGGTCGGCGGCGAACGCGTCGCAGGTGGCTGAGAAGCCGCCCGCGGTGATCGTGTAGAGCTGGGTTGCCTGTCCCGCACTTGATCCGGGATCGTCTCCGGAAGGAGGCGTGGTTGGGGTGTCGAGCATCGCTCGTCCTTTCGGTTGAACAGGTGTGGAAGGTGGGGACGCTCAGTCGATCAGGCCCTGGCCTTTGAGCGAGACCCAGCCGTCGGAGCCAATCACGACGTGGTCGAGCAGTTCAATCCCGAGCAGGTTCCCAACCTCGACCAGGTCCTTGGTCAGCTGGATGTCCTCGCGGCTCGGTTCCGGCGCCCCCGAGGGATGGTTATGGACCACGACAATGTGCGGCACGGCCTCGATCACGGCCGGCCGGAAGACCTCGGCCGGGCGGACCAGCGCCGCGTAGCCGTTGCCCTGGTAGATCGTGCGCTGGCCGACGACGCGGTTCTTGCGGTCCAAGAGCAGCACCCGGACCTGTTCCTGGGCCAGCTGCGACATCTCATCGGAGAGCAGGTCGACGACGGTCTCGGGCCGGTAGATGGTGGGCATGTCCTCGGGGCGTTCGGGCTTGATCTCGACCTCGTAGCGGATCGCGAGTTCGCCCAGCAGGTTGAGGTTCTGGCGCAGGGCGTCCAGCAGGACTCGTCGTTCATCGGTTTCGGGCGTGGATGCGGTCATGGCGGTCATCTCGGGTTCCTTTCAGCTGGTGGTGGCTGTCCCGGACTGAGTGCCGGGAACGAAGCGGGGCCGCTCTCCGCGTTGGTGAGTGAGCGGCCCCGAGATGCGCCTCCAGAGAGGCGTCGGTTGGCGGGTTGAGTGACTAGAAGGGCTGGTCGCCATCGGACTGGCGTCCGTTGGCATGCCCGTTCCGGCTGTCGAGAAAGACGACCTCGTTGGCGTGGACTTCGGTCGTCTGGCGGCGCTGGCCGTCCTGGTCCTCCCAGTCGTCGTAGCCGAGCCGGCCTGCGGCGTAGATCCGGTCGCCCTTGCGGACGTACTCGGCGACGGCCTCGGCGGTCTTGCCCCAGACCACGAGGTTGTGCCAGTCGGTCTGGCTCTCGCCCGAGCCGTTGCGGCGGTCGGTCGCCAGCCTGAGTCGGCAGACGGCGGTTCCGTTCTTGGTCTGGCGCAGCTCGGGCTCGGTCCCGACCCGGCCCAACAGTTCGATTCGGTTGATCGTGCGTGACATTCGTCGTGCTCCTTTCAGAGAGCGTGTGATGGTGCGGTCCGTTCCCCGATCAGGTCTGGGGAAGCCGCACTAGTGGCTTAAACAAGCAGGGCCGCCCTCCGTTCGCAGGAAGGCGGCCCTGGGGTGCGCCCGTCTCGTGGGCGTCGCGGCTCGGTGATCCGGGTTCCGTTAGAAGGGTGCGTCCTCCGTTCTGTTGTCCGAGCGTCGGCCGCCGGAGGCATCGAGGAAGACGACCTCGTTCGCGTGAACCTCGGTCGTCTGCCGGCGCTGGCCGTCCTGGTCTTCCCAGTCGTCGTAGCCGAGCCGGCCGGAGGCGTAGATCCGGTCGCCCTTGCGGACGTACTCGGCGACGGCCTCGGCGGTCTTGCCCCAGCAGATGAGGTTGTGCCAGTCGGTCTGGCTCTCGCCCGACCCGTTGCGGCGGTCGGTCGCCAGCCGTAGGCGGCAGACGGCGGTTCCCTGCTTGGTCCGGCGCAGCTCGGGGTCGGTCCCGACCCGGCCCAGCAGTTCGATTCGGTTGATCGTGCGTGACATTGGTGGTGCTCCTTTCATAGAGCGTGTGGTGGCGCGGCCTGCCCCGACTGGATCGGGGGATTGCCCTCGCCTGTAGAAATGAGGCAGGGCCGTTGCCAAATCGAGGCAACGGCCCTGTGATGCGCTCGGCCGGCGGCCGAGCGTCCATGCGATGAAATGGCAGGTCAGCTGACCCGGAGGTATTCCGAGGTCTGCTCGGTCACGATCTCGGCTCGCTGTTCGGGTTCGAGCAGCGCGTTCAGCCGCTGGTGATCGACCGAGTAGCGGCGGCTCGTGACCATGCCGACGGTGCGGGTCTTGGCCGAACCTTCCAGCCTGGCTTTGACTTCTCCTTTCCGTTGCAGCCAGTGCTGGAGGGTCTTGAGCGCTCCGCGCTTGTCGGCGTCGAGCGACTTCAGTTGCTTTTGGACGCGCTCGTACTCGTGCAACGCCGCCTGCGCATCGTCATCGGAGACAGGTTCCAGAGTCTCCTCGTCCAGATCGTCCGCCTCGTTCGCCTCGGCCATGCCCGGTTGGCAGGCGTTCAGGTATGGGCAGCGCCGGCACTGCCAGTCGGAGGCCGAGAAGTCGCGTTCCGGCAAGGCCTCGGGATCAGCGCCGTGCACCTCGTGGTGTTCGGCCAGCGGCGCCAGCCGCTCGCAGGCGCGGTTCCAGGCTCGCTCGACGCGGGCTGCGGGGATCACTTCGTAGTCCCAGCGCCGCGAGCCGGTGTCGAGCGTCGCGATCACCGTCTCACGGAAGTCGCCGTAGACCCCGAGCGTGTAGCAGGCCGCCTGGGCGACCGACTCTGGGTGGCTGCGCTCGGCGCCCAGCGTCTGCCAGCGCTTGAACGCTTCGGGACCGCGCGTTTTGACCTCGATCACCGACTCGTCGCCGAACAACTCAATCGCGCCGGTCGCGTCGGGGTGCCCGCTCACGGACAGACCCGGTAAGGCCTCGACTTCGACCCGCCAAGGTGCATCGGGGTCGGCCGGTGAGACCGTCCAGAAGCGGCGCTGCATCGCGCGGACGACGACCGGTTCGAGCGCCTGTCCGGCCTCGAGCACGAGCTTGGTCTCGTCCGTCATCGGGTTGGTCACTTCCTGGTCAGTGGCCGCGTACCAGAGTGCGCGGCGGCATTGGCCCAGGGCCGAGGCGCGGACTTCGAGGCGCTCGTCATCGGTGAACCTCGCCGCCGGGCGGTCGAACACGCGAGAGCGACTTGGGGTCAGGGGTGGGGTGCTGAGGGTCATGTCGGATTCCTTTCGGGATACCTGTAGGGAGAAGGAGCGGGGCCCCCGGGTCCGCGCCCGGAGCCTGCCCCGCACTTGCCTGCCCCTGGCTTGACCAGGGGATGTGGGGGCAGGCGCCACCTGAGTAGCGGCCCCGCTCCAGTTGGTTGGCTGGCTGATCTCGCTCAGCCCTGTTCGGACCGCTGCCGCTGTTCGAGCTTCTCGGCGGCGGAGGCGATTAGCGGGTTGATCTCGTCCGGACCCAGGTCGTCCAGGACCCGACCGGTCTTCGCCTCGACCGCTGAGCGGACCTGCGCCTCGGAGAAGCCCTGCTGTGCGCTCAGCTCGATCAGCTGGGTGCGCAGGTTCGCGGCGTCGCGCTCGTCGACCCCGGCTGATTCGGCCGTCGGCTGAACGACCCGGCGTCGCGGTTGCGGCTCTGTGCGACGCTGAGGTTGCGGTTGCTGGCGTGGCTCTGGGGCCGATCCGGGCTGCCGGCTGCTGCGGGTGCTCGTCGGCGGGTCGCCATAGAGGCCGTTGCCGAAGCGGTCGCCGAAGCTGCGTAGCGCGCGCTTGAGCGCATCGGTGACCGCTCCCTTGAACGCGGTCTCGTGGCCCTCGGCCGACTCGTCGGTGACCGCCTGGAAGCCGACGTCGGTGCGCGAGTGCGCTCCCGGCACGGTGACCTTGACGATCGCCGAGTAGGCGGCGCTGCTCGTGACCTCGCCGCTGCGGGAGTCGGTCTGTTCGATCTCGCGCAAGGTCACGTCGCCGACCAGCTCGTATCCCCAGCCGCCGAACCCGAAGATCCGGTTGGCCTGGTCGATCGCCGTGTGGCCCTCGATGTAGTCGAACTTGCGGCCGCCGCGGCCCTTGCGCTGGGAGACCAGCCGCGGGTCGAGCGGCTGCGCCAGCGCCTCGGTCACGCGCGGTGCGAGCGCGTCCCAGTGCAAGGCCTCCGTCGCCGTCTGCGTGGGGACCGTCTGCGGGGCAGCGTGCGGTCGCGCTCCGTTGTCCCCTGTTCGGGTCGGGTGCAGGCTGTTGCCGTTGCCGTTTCCATTCCTGCGAACCGCCGTGGCGGTCCCGTTGCCGTTCCTGTGTCCGTTCCCGTTGTTCATGTCGTGCTCCTGATTCAGTGGTGTTCGTGGTTGTTGAGTGCGGTTGCCGGCTCGGCAACCGTGCGCCGCGCCAAAGGCACGGTCAGCTAGAGGCCATACGCGGGCCCTCCGTTTGTTGTCTGATGGGTCTGTTGGGCGAACGCAGGACGAGTCCCGCGAGGATTGACGCCGTTAGCGAGCCGCTGTTGCCGCCCGTCTGAGTTGGTCGAGGAAGACGGCGCGGCCGTCCGGGCGAGCGCCCAGCTCGCCAACGTCGGAGACGCCCTGAGGCAGGTTCACGATCGCGGCCCGGTGCGCGCCGAGCAGTCCGGCGAGCTCGTCTGCCGCGGCGCGCCCGGTCTCATCGGCGTCAAAGGCGAGGAAGACGCGCGGTCGCCCCTGTAGGGATGAGGCCAGCCTGTCCATCCCCTGGGTGCCGAGCGCGGCGCAGGCGGGCAGGCCCCAGGCGCTCAAGAGGAGCCAGTCGAACAGCCCTTCGGCGACGACGATCCAGGGCGAGTGGCAGTCCAGCCGGCACAGGCCGAGCACCGGCTTGGGGCCGGGCAGAGCCTGGAACCTGGGGCTGACCTCGGGCCAGATCGACCGTCCGGCGAGCCAATGGACGCGTCCCCCTATCAACTCGGGGACGACGATCATGCCGCCGAAGCGCTCACGCCGCTCCCGGACGAGGCCGCTGCGCAGGATCCGTTCGTCATCGAATCCGCCCTGCTTGAGCCAATCGCGTAGGCCGTGCCCGCTGGCGTAGCCCAGCCCCAGGTGTCGTGCGGCCGCGAGGCTGATCCCGCGTCCGGAGAGGTACGCCGGTGCGGCTTGGCTGAGTTGCAGCTGGCGCTGGTAACAGCGCATCGCCGCCGTCAGCAGGGCTGGGTCGCCGACCGGCGCACGTTGCTGCGCGCTCGCGGCTCGGAGCGGAGCATCCGGCATCGTTGCAACCAGGGGCGAGGCATCGAGACTGCGAATCGCCTCGGGCAGGCTGAGCCGCTCCGTGCGCTGGATGAAGTCCAGGACGTCTCCGCCCAGGCCGCAGCCGAAGCAGTAGAAGCGCTGCGTGTCGGCGTAGACCGTGAAGCTGCCTTCGGTTTCCTCATGGAAGGGGCAGACGCCCTGGCGGACCCGGCCCCGGCCGCGCAACCGAATGCCGGCTGCCTCGATCACGCCGCTCAGCGGGTGACGCGCCTTCAGCGCGGCAATGTCGACAGTGCCGGTCGGTGTCATGACGCACCGCCCTTGTCCAGCGGTTTGAGCCCCCTGAGGCTGCGCTGCGAGACGACTTTGCCGGGACGCCAACGCATGCCGAGCACGGCTCGGACTTCGAGCGTCCCTTCGTCGCATGGGGTCAGGACCGCGGCGCGCCCGATGCCAGGGTTGTAGAGCTGTGCCCGCACATCGCCGATCTGACGACGTGCCAGGCCGAGGAATTCGGCGTAGGCCCAGCGCCGTTCGCCCTCGGTCGCACTGCTCAAGTCGATGTCGGCGAAGACGGCGAGCGCGGCGTCGAGGTCGCCCGAGCGGCGCAGCCGACGCGCTTCGTGGATGCCTCGCGCGGGCGAGGTGCTGGGTGGCGTCGGCGTGTCGTCGCCGAAGACGGCGTCGATCATACGGTCGACCAGCTCCTCCAGCGTGGGCCGGGGAGCGGTCGCGGTGGTGGCTGCAGTCATGGAAGTCTCCTTTCCTTGAGGACGTGCGACTGCGGGTTGCCCGAAGGCAACGAGAGAAGGCCGTCTCCGAGGAGACGGCCTTTGAGTGGGTTGAACTGCAAGTTCGGTCAGCGGCGCCGGACTCCTTTCGCGACTGCGAGTCGTCGGCCGGTCCAGACCCGTCGCGCCAGCCATCCGGTCCAGCCGAGGCCGAGGGCGTTCAGCGCCACGACCTGCAGGTCGTAGCCCAGCACCAGCGGCGCGGCCAGCAGGAGGATGACGAACGGCAGCAGGACGACCCGCCAGGAGCGCCCGCCCCCTGCTTGCGCCGCTGGCGTTGCCTGCGTCGTGGAGCTCGGGGATTGTGGTGTCGGCGTGTCCTCTGCCCGGTAGGCCGACCAGATCGACTCGCCGCTGAGCGTCTCCAGCCGGCGGATGATCTGCTCTCTGGAGCAACCGGCCGATTTACAGCGGACGTCGATCCCGTCGCCGTCGGGCCGCTGGCGGAACGCCAGCAGGTCCTGTTCAGAGCCGTGACAGGCGGCCGCCGTCCAGAACCAGCCGCGCTCGAAGCGCACCCGCTGGTGGGGCGCGATCAACTCGGCGATTCGCGCGGCCGTCGGGCCGACGTAGCGCCCTCTCGTTCTCGTGTTGTTCGATCCGTTCGTCTCATTCGTGTCCCTCATCGTGAGCTCCTTTCGCTTGAGCCGGGTGTTTGGGCGGGACGTGGTGGATGGTGAACCGATCTGGCCCGGCGTATCGAGTACGGGGTAGGCCGGGCGCGGTTCGTCGCGGTTGATGGTGTGACTGGGTGGATGATCGAGAACGCTCTCCTGGCGCAGTCGGCCGGTCCGTACTCGACACGGGGATGCCGGACACGCGGAATAGGAGTGCGATCTAGAACGCTGGAGCCCGATCGGTGGTCATCAGCAGGCCCGATGACCGCTGTGAACGACGGGCGCGCGCATGAGAAGACCGGCCTGCGGCACGCGCAGTCCGATCAAGCAGTTGGGTAACGAGCAGCGAGCGCGATGTCGGCGCCGGTGCTGGTGTCCTCCCGAGCCAAAGCGCAGTCTGCGCATCGCTCAGGCGTGACCTGCGTTCCGAGCAGTCAGGATCGAGCAAACCTCAGATTCCGTGACCGCTGCACGCAGCAGGTGCGCGCTTGTCCCTCTGTGAGTCCGGTGCTTGGGAGAGCAGACCTCATCCACTTGCCGGTCTCGAGTCAAGGACGAAACTCTCCAGCGTTTCAAGGCGGGGAAATGCTGGCAAAGCCTGAAACCATCTCCAGTTGTACGCCGGTCGCCTCGAGCCAAACAGTGCGCGCTCGCCCGATTTCCAAAAGGATGTTTGGGGCGCGCGGTCTGGTGGAGCAGGTGGACGTTCGCTCAACCGGTTCCCAGGGCCGTCTATGCGTTGCCGTCGGAGACGCGATGACGATCACTGCGGAGCAGATCGAGGCGGCCCCGGCTGAGGCCGAACCACAAGCCGAGTATCAGCCGACCGTCCTGGCGCCGCTGGCCGAGCGAGCCAACGGCGAACTCCGCGCCTGGGGGCATGAGGGTCACGAAGTCACGCCGGAGCGAGTGATCCCGTTACACGGTGATCCCGGCGTGCTGCGCTGGACCTTCTGGTGCGAGACCTGCCACGTGACCCAGCTGGCCCTGTTCTCGCGACCAGCGGCGCGCTGACCTACCCGGCCAAGAAGGTCGTCCAAGGCGGTGCCGCGTGACGCCGGCACCAGATGGCGCCTGCCCGACGTCAGGGAATGCGACGCAGGCATCGGGCCGGTCGCCTGACCCCCTCGCCTGCTGCGGGAACCGCAGGAGGCGAGCGAGCGTTCTAACTGCGATGCTCATTCAACCGTTCTTGGTCGTGGCCCTGGCGGCGGTCCTGATTTCCTGTAGCACAGAGCGCGAATAGCGTGATCCGAACAGGATCCTGACCCGCTCGACGGCGGACGAGCCAGCAAACCCCGCTGAGCCGAACTCGAAGCCGGCCAAAAGCTGATCGACCTGGCACGTTATCCGAGGCGACGGGCGACGATTCTGAGGAGGCGAACGCCAGCGGACCGTTCGGTCAACCGCTCGCGCCAAACTCAGGTCCAGGAGCTGCAACGCCTGCCGCAGGCCGTTCCGCTTGGATCGATCCGCATGTGCTGTTCGAAGAGACCCGACCGCTGAGCCTGGATGTGCGGCTGCTACTCAGGGCGCTCAGCATCAGCGCCGAAGGGTCCGCACAGCCCATGTGGCCCCGATTCAGTGCTGCCAATCGCTCGTACGTCGCGGCTGTTCTTCATGATCTATCGCGAGTCACGATCGACGCCAAGCGGGCACGCTTATCGGAGTCCGCCGTCCGCTACCGCGGCGCTGATGGTGAACCCTTGGCCGACGCCGACCTCGAGGCGGCCGGCCTGCAGCTCGACCTGCCCGCCAGCGGAACGGAGCAGGTCGAGATTTCGGTGACGCATGGCGCGCGCACCCGCAGTTACCGGGTCATATTGGTCAAGACCGGCCCGCCCGATGGCGTACCGCCCTGCGCCAATCAAGGAGCGAACCAGCCCCAGCCCGCGAGCCAGCCGTTCGAATTCGAAGACGACCGGCTGGTCGTCCAGTCCACGCCGGAGCACTACTACGTGCTCTACGCGGCGCCCGGCGCAGCAGGGCCGGAACTGCCGATCTCGATCGGCATCGGCCGCGGGCGATCCACGACCTTTAGCCGACCAACCAGCGAATCGATGGCCGAGCGTTACCGGGTCGAGCGCTACCGGCGGGATGACCCCGCCGACATCGACGGCGACTGCATCGACGACCTGACCGAGCTGCTCGATCCCGCTGAGCTCAATCCCCTCAATCCGTCCCCGCCGATTGCCCGGGGCGACGGCGTCGCCGCCGTACCCGACCAAGCCGTCTTCGATGAGCTGTCCTATCGCAAGGACGGCTCCCCGGACGATTTCGCCTATCTCAAGTTCGTCCTGCTCGACCTGGAGACGGAGCGGCCGCGGCTCTACCTCCTCAACAGCCGCCGGCACCGCTATCACGTCTCGTTCCACGAGGCCGTGGGGCTGGAGCCGAGCGGGGCGGGCATGCTCGCCGGCAAGATCGTGCAGCACGCGGGCCGGGTCGCGCGCGACGGACAGCCGGCCGACTACCACTTCGAGTTCTGGCCCTACACACAATACCGCTTCGAGATCGTCGCACGCGCGTGGACCGCGCTGGCGGCCAGCCTGCCCTTGCTCGAGGGCCGGCTCGCATACTACGTGCCGGTGGTCGCCCGGCAGGCGCAGGCCGGGGAGGCGGAGCGCCACCGGGCGGCGAGCGTGCCCGTGGTCTTTGATGAGAACATCAGGCCCGAGCGCGGGTTCATCGCGCTCAACCCGGCGGTTGGCAACGGACGCCTGCGGCTGATGATGCCGGGCGAGCGGCCCGGCCCGCGCGACGTAGTGATCTACGAGGCGATTCCGAACGAGTTGCCGCGCGTGGCGGGGATCATCACCACGGCGGCGCAGACGCCGCTCTCGCACGTCAACCTGCGCGCCGTGCAGGACGGCGTGCCCAACGCCTACATAATGGGTGCGCTCGAATCGACTGAGATCGCAGGCTACGTGGGCAAGCAGGTCCGCTACGAGGTCGGCGCCGACGGTTGGCGGATGCGCGAGGTCTCAGCGGCGGAGGTCGAAGCGTTCTACGCCTCCAGTCGGCCTCGATCAACGCAGACGCCGGAACGAGACCTCTCCGTTCGAAGAATCAGATCGCTGGGCGAGATCGGGTTTGAGGACTGGCGCGCGTTCGGGCTCAAGGCGGCCAATCTGGCCGTGCTGGGCCGCCTCAGGCTGCCCAGCACGGCGCCGGACGGCTATGCGGTGCCCTTCTTCTTCTACAACGAGTTCATGCGCCAGAACGACCTCTACCGGCTGATCGAAGAGATGCTGACCGCGCAGGACTTCCAGAGCGACCCGGACGTCCAACTGGACGAGCTTAGGCAGCTGCGCAAGCTGATCCGTGACGCCACGATGCCGCGCTGGATGCTCGATGAGCTCGAACTCCCTGCAAGCGTCGTTCCCTGAAGGCGCCTCGATCCGCTGCCGCTCCAGCACCAACAACGAGGACCTGCCCGGCTTCAGTGGGGCCGGTCTATACGACTCCAGGACCCAGCATCCGCATGAGGGACACATCGCCAAGTGCATCAAGCAGGTCTACGCCAGCCTCTGGAACTTCCACGCCTTCGCCGAGCGCGAGTTCCATCGGGTCGACCACTTGAACACGGCAATGGCCGTGCTGACCCACCTCAACTACTCGGCCGAGCGCGCCAACGGCGTCGCGGTCAGTTTCGACCCGTTGAGCGGCAACCCCGGGGCCTTCTATGTGAACGCGCAGCTGGGCGAGGACCTGGTCACCAACCCGCTGGCGCTCTCGACGCCCGAGGAGTTGCTGCTGCGGCCAGACGGCGAGCACACGCTGCTCGCGGGCTCGAACCAGTTGCCGGACGGTGGGCGCCTGCTCAATGCCGAGCAACTTGATCAGCTGCGAGCGCAGCTGAAAGTCATCCACGAGGCGTTCGCCGATCTGTATCAAACCGGTCCGGGCGAGTCGTTTGCGATCGAGATCGAGTTCAAGATCACCTGGGACAACCGGCTCGCGATCAAGCAAGCCCGGTCCTGGGTGTTCCCCGGAGAGCCCGTTGCGAGCGCCTCCGACTGATAGCCGAGAGGGGAGTCAGGGAACGGCGTCCAGGGTTACGCCCAGCTGACGCAGGAACCGCGCCGCCTGGACGCAGCCACGCTCGCCGTATGGCCGTCCCGTCTCCCTCAGCGAGAGGTCGTGGGCCAACCAGCCGATGACCGCGTTGAAGCCCTCCCAGACCTGGTCGAAGCGGGCGAACCCCTCGTACAGCAAGACCATGGCGTAGCGTGCGCGGCCGCTCTCGTCGTAGAGCAAGGCAACAAGATTGATTCGCTGGCTGTCGTCGTCCAGCCAGAACCAGCCCGACTTGGCCGCCGCCGTCCAATCCGGCAGGGCGTACACGCTGTAGGCGCGCCAGTGCAGGGCGGCCGGCGTCTGCTTGAGCAGATCGACGGCCGCGGTCCTCGCTTGTTCGGAGATCACGGGGGAGCGGTCGAGCCGGCCGAGCATACGCGCTAGTGCTGCGGCCCGAGCCGTGCCCAAGCCCCATGACCGGTCGTGCACGCCCGACGATAGGTTTGAGGCGCCGATGCGGCGGTAGAAGTCGGCCAGCGCCGACGCCCCGCCCAGCCACGCGAACAGTTTGTCTGCCGCCTCGTTCTCGCCGAGCACGACCATCCGCCGCAGGCGTTGGGTAAGCCGCCCAGGCGGAGGCTGAGGAACTTGCTCCAGCTTCTCCAGCGCGGCGAAGGCGAGCACCGCCTTGGCCGTGCTATGCAGAGTGAATCTGTACCTCTGGTCGCCCCCGGCCCAGGTGTCCCCGCTGCGCAGATCCGACACGGCCGCTGCCGTGCGGCCCCAGAGCCGGTCGACCTGCTGCTGGGCTTCAACTGAAATAGCGCACAATGGCAGGACCGGTGGGGCGGCTCGGACAGTCGACGAGCCGATGGCGACTGACAAGACGGTCACGGCAGCGCAACAAGTGACGCTCAACCGAGGCCACCGTCGAGCGCTGGACGAGGTGAAGTGGAGGGCACGCCGGACCCGCAACATGAGCGGCCGCATGCGTAGCCGAGGCAGGCGCCTCATCGAGTTGCGTCGTGGCGCCACGCGCCGGATTCCGTCCTGCCCCGTGCCCTCCACCAGAGAGAACGTCCGCCCGCCCGCTGAGGTTCCCACCCTGCTGAGGCTTCTGTTCGTCGCACAGCACTCGAGCAGCCATTGCTTGTCTCGGCCGAAGCGGCTTGCACATCAGCGTCCGAGCAGTCCCAGGCTGGTCAGACGCAGCAACCAGCGTCGCCGCCGCGCCCGCTTAAGCGCCGAGCGCGCCGCTCCAAGCCGCTGCGCCCGGCGCGCCGCCTCCTGCCGGCACTGGTCCCACTCCCAGGGCAGCTGGCCGGGCGGCAGGGTGAGGCGGCGCTCCTCGATCAGTTCGATCTCCAGTTCCAGCATCTGCACCTCCGCCTCCAGCCCTTCAAGCGAGGGCCAGTGTTGGTCGAACCGGGCCTGCTGCTGGCGCCACTCGGTAATCAGCGGCATCGCCGCGCCGAACACCTCGGCGTCGTCGCGCAACACATCGACCGTGACGACCTCCGGGTGGTTGCGGTGGGGAGATCGATGCGCCGTCGAAGCGGTTTCCGACCCTGTCCCGTCTGGCAGCGACCGAGCCGAAGCGCGGACCTCCTGACGCAGGTTCGACAGGTCCTCGCGCAGGCCAGCGAGACCAGCGAGACCAGCGAGACCACCGGCGAGTTGCTCCTCGACCTCCTGTAGGCGGCGCTCCAGCCCCTCCACCCGCAGTTGCAGATGGTCGCCGCCCGCAGCCTCCCACTCTGTTGCAACCTGTTCCCGTTCCAACGCGTCCCTGAGTCTGGGCGTGAGCCGACCCGCATCGAGCGCCCGCCAGACGGTCTTACGGTCGACGCCCAGCCGATTGGCCGTCTTGGTCGAGCCCTGCTGCTCGGTCAGCAGCCGCAGGAGTTGGAGCAGCGGGTCCTGGTCCACTCTGAGGTCCACGTCCACGTCCACGCCCGAGGGGTCGGGTGGTTCCGCCCCTGAGCGAGACCGCTCCTCCTGAGGGTCTGGTGCATCTCGCCTCGGTTCATCCACAGCTGCCTCCCTGGGGTGGGCGAGGGGGGCACTTGTTCGTCCGAGGCCCGTCGGTCACCGGCGCCACCGTCCCCGATCGTGTGACCCCGTTGACAGAAGGCCCGTGGCAGTCGGTGACAGGTGTCCGGTAGGCGGCCGCACCACCCCGCCCTGCATGTTCCAACTGCCCCAGATCAGCCCCAGATTGCCCCATTACTCCGGAACCAGCCCTTCCACCCCGCCCATCCCAGTTGGCCCTGCCTGGGACAGCGTTCGTTCAGTCCTGGACTGGCGATCGTGCCCAGTTGTCCCCCTGCCCCAGGACGGGGATTCCTGTACACGCCCATGACACCACGGACCCGCCTGGCTCGAACAGGGCGCGGACGCCGTGACACGGGTGTCATGGCGCGCGCGCCCTGTTGCCCCGTGCCGGGGCCCTGCACAATCCGGCTTGCAAGAACAAGTGTGCAGTGAGGAGATGTCATGAGAACCGGATGGTCTTTGCGACGGGCCGGACGCAGCCGGCTGCTGGCCGGCCTCTGCCTGGCGCTGGCGGCGGCGCTGGTCGGGCTGGCCGCCTGGCAGTCCGCCGGAGCCCAGCAGCCGCCCTCGGGGGCCGAACTGAAGTGGGTGAACGAGGACGAGGACTGGATTGAACGCAAGAAGCACGGCGAGTTCCGCGCCCGGCCGATGTTCAGCCAGCGGCTGGCGACGCTCTACTACGGCCTGCGCGATTCCGACACGGGCGAATGGCTGACCGCGATGTACCGCGTCTCGGGCGGGGAGAAAGAGCGCGACGAGGGCTGGGAGTACGAGTTCGACTATCCCGCCCTGGACGAGCACGAGCCGATCGATCCCGACAAGACCTATCTGATGGTGATGCTGGCCGGGGGCCGGCGCCAGGCGACCCCGACCACGTTCTACGCCGTCGTCCCCCTGCATCAGCCGGGCGGGCTCTTGGGCAGCCTCTTGCGCGCCCTCGACCCGGACGGCTGGGCCAAGGCGGCCGCCGGCTGGGTGATCGAGGGCGTGCACGGCACGCTCTGCGGCGTGCTGACGGCGCTGACCGCAGAAGAGCCGCGCAGCTGCCGGGACGAGGAGTAACGCCCCATGTCAGACATCATCACCGGCACGCCTGCCGACCTGACCTACGGACACTGGCTGGTGCAGGAGGCCTGGCTCGCGGTCTGGGTCGTGACTTCGGCCGCGCTCGCCTTCATCATCGGCTGGATCGGCCTCACGCTGATCACCCAGGAACCGCTGGGCGCGAGACAGGCCGGCTGGCGCGAACTGATCCCACGCCTGATGTTGGGCGTCGTCGCGGCAGCCGCCTCGCTCTGGTGGTGCGCCCTCGTGATCGACGTCGCCCACGCGGTCTCCGGGTTCATTGCCGCGACGCTCGAAGTGACGCCCTCCGACCTGCTCCGCGCTCCCGTCGAGACCCTGCTTACGGCGGTCGAGTCGGGATCGGTCGGGTTGGCTTTGTTGCTGGCCCTGATTTATCTCATCTACGGGTTCTTCTGTCTCTACCTGCTGATGCAGATGGTGCTCCGGCTCGCCCTGATTGACCTGCTGCTAGTCCTGGCGCCGGCGGCGATGGGCCTCTGGATCCT
>Ga0209544_1002426_pt1 | contig 16845 bp, 19 predicted proteins | sample MesohylPK_FD_187297 | JGI IMG/M metagenome (GOLD analysis project Ga0209544, IMG submission 187297) | Host-associated microbial community of the marine sponge Aplysina aerophoba from Gulf of Piran - sponge mesohyl, lysed by proteinase K... | ecosystem: Host-associated > Porifera > Sponge >...
GCCCGTCCGGCCCGGCGACCTTGACCTCAAAGTACGACCGGGGTTGAGCCGGATCCTCCACCGGGGTCCGCGGAGCCGCCTCCGTGAGCCGCCCGCCCAGCTTGGTGACGCGCGCCACGGTTCCTTCCAGGTCGTTCACCTGGAAGCCCAGGTGGTCCACGCCCGCGCGGGACGCGGGCGTCTTGAGGTTCAGGATCGCTAGGTTGACATGGCCGTCGGAGAGGTACACGCCGGACCGGCCCTTGCCCACTTCCTCAAGATCGAACGCCGCCTTGTAGAAGGCCGCGGTCTTCTGAACGTCTTCGGTCCTTATCGCAATGTGCTTGAGCCGCGCCATTGGAACCCTCCTGTCCGCACCCGTGACTACCCTTCCAGTGTAGCGCGGACCCCTCCTCGCAGAAACAGCCCCCGTTCCGTTGAACCGTGTGGTATGTTACGTGTCGTTGTTGTTTTGCGTCGTGTTTCGGAGAGAAGGCGTCGGTCGGCGGCGCATCCGGCCGGAGAACGCGAGGAAGAAGCCAATGTCCGTGTCCCGCTTGGATTCGTTGCGCTCTCGGCCGAGCGGCCCAGCGGCATGACGTGCGCCCGGCGCCGGACGGGCGCGCACGGACCGGCCCCCGCTGCTCCGCCTCCCACGGGCTCCCGCGCAAGCGGGGCCTCAGGGCGGAGGCGGGCTACGGGGTGCGGGGGTGGCGCTCTTTGGCGGGCGGTTCACGGGCACGCCGAACCTGGGTTACGGGACGTCGGACGGCGGAGCGCGGGAATACCGGATCGGCTGGCGGCTGAGCGCGGCGGCGGACCGGAGCCCCGGCTTCGAGTTGAACCTCGACGCCACCCCAGAGCGAGTCCCCGGGCCGGAACGAGGCCGAGAACGGCGTGACGGTGCGCGCCCTCATCCGTTGGTAGGCGTCGTCGCGCCCACACCGCCGCCCACGATGCGGGCCAGTGAATGACGCTGCCGGCCCGAAGTGAGCGTCCCCGTTGGACCGTCGGGGAGGTGTCCCATGCCGGAAGCAACGGAGCCGCGTTGTTCGGCAGGTTCTTGTTGAATGTGGTCGTATCAAACGGGCGACCAATGCAGGAGGAGACTGACATGAAAACGCTTATTACCAGTATTCTGTTCGTGCTGGTTTCGATGCTGGGCAGCGCCGCCCTCGCGGCCGACATCAAGCTGGGAGTGGTGTTCGGTTACACCGGCCCCATCGAGTCGCTGACCCCCCACATGGCGCAGGGCGCCGAGCTGGCGATGAAGGAAGTCAATGACGGCGGCGGGTTGTTGGGCGGCAAGAAGGTCGTCTCCGTGCGCGCGGATTCCACCTGCGGCGACGCCGCCGCCGGGTCCGCCGCCACCGAGCGGATCGTGACATCGGACAAGGTGAACGCCATCGTGGGCGGCGACTGCTCGGGCGTCACCATCGCCATGCTCGAGAACGTGGCGAAGCCCAACGGCATCGTGATGATCTCGCCGTCGGCCACCTCTCCGGCACTGTCCACCATCGAGGACAACGGCCTCTTCTTCCGCACCGCGCCGTCCGACGCCCGCCAAGGCGCGATCGTCGCCGACATCCTGAAGGACATGGGGATCAAGGAGGCGGCGCTGACCTACACCAACAACGACTACGGCAAGGGTCTGGCGGACAGCATCGCCGCCAACGTGAAGAAGGGCGGCGGCAAGATCACCATCTCCGCTCCCCATGAGGACGGCAAGGGCGACTACAGCGCCGAGGTGGCGGCGCTGGCCGCGGCGGGGGGCGACATCCTGATCGTGGCCGGCTACGCCGACCAGGGCGGCAAGGGCATTATCCAGGGCGCGCTCGACACCGGCGCCTTCGACAAGTTCTATCTGCCCGACGGCATGATCAGCGACTCCCTGATCAAGGCCATCGGCAAGGGCCTCGAAGGCGCCATTGGCGCCCACCCGGGCACCGACAGTCCGGGAGCGGCCAAGCTCGGCGAGATCGCCAAGGCCGCGAAGATCAAGTCGGACAGCCCCTTCGTGCCGGAAGCATACGACGCGGCCGCGCTGATCATGCTGGCCATGCAGGCGGCGAAGTCGGCCGAGAGCGGCAAGCTCAAGGACAAGGTCATGACGGTGGCCAACGCGCCGGGGGAGAAAATCTATCCGGGCGAACTGGCCAAGGGGCTCAAGATCCTCGCCGGCGGCGGCGACGTGGACTATGTCGGGGCCTCGGCAGTGGAGCTGATCGGGCCGGGCGAGAGTGCCGGCAACTACCGGCAGATCACCGTCAAGGGCGGCAAGTTCGAGACGGTCAACTATCGATAGTCCGATAGCGCCTCCTCGCCGCCGCCTTCCCTCGGAGGGAGAGGGAGCAAGTCAGGGAGGACCTTGGAAGAGGGGTGGACGGACGATTCTGGCCAGGGGCGCCGCCATGGAGGACGCGCTCTGCACGCAAGCCAAGCTGACCCGCGCCCTGACGCCCCACATGGGGCCGGTGATCGGCTAAAGGTGGGTTGACGAGCCGGCCGGCTCAGAAGTGGCTCGGGGTGAGCGAGCCCGTGCGGGAGTACTCTTTCGGGACATGATGCTGGAGTCGGGCGCAGTGGTGCCGGTGAACTGGGGCACCCGGCCCGTGTTCGAGGCTGTGCTCGGGCATCCGGCCAATTCACTCCTGTGGCTCATGTCCAAGGGAGTGGAGTTGGGACCGGGAGACATGGTCTCGGTCGGTTCGTTCGGCCGGCTCTTTCCGCCTGCGAAGGGGAACGGCGGTGCCTCGGTGACCTATTCGGGGCCGCCCGGAGAGCCGACGGTGCGCGTGACGTTCAAGTGAGGCTTCAGCCCACCGACGCGTTGAAGGGAAGGACCTGGATGCCCGGTCCTGCTCTTGATGCTTGTACCGGGCTTGCTTCGTACACGCCTCGGTGCGGCGCCCAGCGGCATGAAGTGCGCCCGGCTCATCGCCGGCGCGCCCCGAAAGGAGCCCTGCGAGTCTTTGATGGCCGAAGCCGAACCCGGCAGCCTGCTGGAGTATCCTGGGGATACGCTCCCACCGGACGTGCGGCTTCCAGTGTGCTTCAAAGGCAGCGGCCTGCCTGTGAGGGACAGGACGTGAGCCGCGGCGTAGACGTGCAGGAGGCGGCCCGTGTCGTGCTTCTCGAAGCCGCCTTCAAGGCGTTGGACATAGCCATACTCTCGCTTGACATCCGCGCTGCGCACGTGCTCGCGTACGCTGCCACTTTCGCGCAGGCCATGAGGGCGTCCGATAGTCAGGCATGGTGCGACCACCTCAAGGAACACCAGAACGGCGGGAGCGAATAGCCACGACGGTGGGGATGCGATGCCGTAGATGATACCTTTCTGCATCCCGAATCCAGCATGATCGCAAAGCCCTACAAGCAACAAACCGTACCGACGGATCCTCGTCTGCGAGCGGGCGTCAAGGCCGAGGGGCAGATGGCGCACTATCTGCACCGTGCGTTCTCCAACAATCCGGAGACGCACGTGTTGCACGGCCTGCGCCTTGAGGACCGCCAGCAACCGGAGCAGGACGGCTCGCCCGGAGTGTGCCAGACAGATCACTTGATCGTGCATCGCTGGGGAATGTTCATCATCGAGAGCAAGTCGGTGACGGAGGAAGTAGGGGTCCGGCCCGACAATACGGGCGGGGATCAGTGGAGCCGCGTGTACCAGGGCAGGGATTCAGCTCCTGATTGCGATATCGGGCAAAGGGCGAATTAAACTCCTCGATGGTTGGACGGAACCTCAGGAACCGTTTCGAGACTTCGTCACCAAGGCCGATCTGGTGCCGGACAAGATCGCTGAGGAACTGGAACGCCATCGCAAGGGCGCAACGTCGCTGGGCAAGTCGCAAGGCGAGTACGGCCTGTGGGACATCGAGGACAGCGCGGCGAAGGCGGTGGCGGAGTTTCTTGCCGGTCGCCATGCGGGACCCCTCAGGCGCTACCGCGCCGCGGACGAAGACCAAACGGACCGTCCCCATCCAGAGTCGCCAGCCCTTGCGAAAAAGGCCCACTCCCGACGCGAGCACGGCTAAAGCGGTCTGCAAGCATTGCCGCGGAAAGGATCTCACCGCGCTAGGCAGGGAGGTCTGGTTGCGGCAACAAACAGGTGGGCAAGGCCGGGACGGCCTGGGCCTACCGCATCGGACAGCCCGACGTGGGCGACGTGCACGCCACACACGGCCTGTCACGGGCGGACGCGGGCGGCATGGTGGAACTGGGTTTGGCCATCGCTTGGGAGAGCCATTGTCGCCGGCAAGATCAAGGTCACGGACTACATGGCTGACCAGCCAACCTGTCTTCCTTATTCCAGCAGCGTCCATTGCGAGAAGGTGGCCGCCTGTCCCCGCCTGCCTCTGTCCTCGTCCACCACATTCCACACCGTCGCGTGCTCTACGAGGAACAGTCGCCCGGTCCGCGAGATTCGCACACCACGGTAATCGCTGATGAATCCGTGGGTCGTTACCAGACGCAGCATCCGTGCGCGCTCGTCCCGGTTCATGGGCTCGGCCGTCAACCGCGAGGGCGTCGTGGTGAACTCGTCCCAGGTCATCTCCCACAGTTCCAGGGCCTTCCGGTTGCCGTAATTGAGGATGGGGTCGTCGGAATCAACGTGGGACACCACCACGAACGGCGCCAGGAAGAGCCTTTCGCTCTGCTGCTCCATGTCGCCGCTACGATCGATCAGCTCCCGCTCAAGCCACAAGGCATAGCTGTCCAGCAGCCACCGAAGCCATTCAAGGTCCATGGGAGGGAATCGATCCGTGGACCCTGTCATCTCTCCTCTCCGTCATTCCCGTGAACGTGGGATCTCGGGGCTGGGGAGCAGGAGCAACCCCCCAGATACCGCACGTCCCGCAACTCCCCGCGTGCGCATGTAGTCCATGGCTCCATGATGGTCATGTCCTTGAAGTGTGTTCTCGCCATCTCTATAGCCCCTTTTTCAAAGGGAACGTTTTGGGAAGAGAATCTCCCCCTCGGAATGGGTATGAATGATCCGGGAACAAGCTGCGGTCAACCTCGTTCTCCAAGTCCTCCCGGGACCTGCGACTCCCATTCGTACACTTACGAGCGCCAAGAGCTCCCCGCTGAGGGTTCACCAGTTCTCATGCTGACTGCATTCTGCCGCCATCGGCGCCATCGTTGAACTCGCCGTAGCCGATACTCCGGTCGCTGGAGCTCATTTCCTCAAACCGAACCGCTCACACCGGACCTTCGCCCATGGTCTGCGCCATGGTCCTGCGGGCCGCAGCGACCAGGTCGGCGAGTTCTCTGTCGCGTTCGGCGTCGAGCCGTTCGTCCCGTTTGAGCGTGGCGATCATGTATACAGAGCGGTAGATTGCTCGATGAGCGCGGCGTGACCGTTGGACAGGGTCGTGGGCGGAGGCTCTCCGAGACGTTCCTTGGCGGCGGCGACCGCGACCGAGCGGATGAGTTCGCCGGCCGGGATGCCGTGCCGCGCGGCGGCCCGCTCGATCAGACTCCACTCGGAATCGGAGAAGCGGACCGTGCGCGGCTGGCGCGCCTCGCTCCGGCATTGGACTGACTTGCTCTTCTCCGGACGTTCCGCGGCATGTTTTCTGCCCTCTTCAGGCCGACCCACAGGCCGGTTCCGGTCAATTCCTTGCTCTGAATCATCGGCGTCCCGGTTGCGGTCGAAAACCGGATATCCACGAGGTCTTCGAGACGCTCACAATCTGTTGCGGGCAACTGTAAACGGTAAATCTCGGGGCTGTTGAAAAAGCGCGGTAGCTATGACTCACTGGGCCCTATATATCATTGCCTTGTTGCCGCGTGCCCCCCTGTACGGCGAGCAATACGGTCGATGGATGCCGGATAGTGGTGGTCAGCAAGCCAGGATCGACCAACCAACTCCCCCCTGAAAGCCTCTCCAGGCTCATCGTGCAGCGCCGAACGAGCCATTGACACTCCTGTCGAACACGCCTCCAACCTCTTCGTGATCGGGGCCGAAAAATCGCCCCGAAAGCGTCGAAGCGTCGGGGTCTCGAACGTCCCATCGCGCATGGCGATCCCCTCCCACGTCATGTCATCGTAGGTTTCTCCGGACTCCACGTCCGCTATCCCGGTCAGCGCAACACCGAGGTGCATGTCCGCGAAGTCCACGGTCACGCGTGCATCGCCTTGAACGAAGCGCTGTTCGGCCATGTTGCCGTAGTCAAGCCCGACCATGGCGCCGGACCATTCGGGGCCACCCCCGACCGGATTGCTTCCGTTGCCGATGCCACCCGCCGAAGCGACCGCCTGAATCGGGCAATTCGCGCGTAGGCGCGGCCGGGGGCCCGTGTTGTTTCCGGCGGTATGCGGAGGAGGAGAAACGGGTGAGTTCGAGCGAAACGGCAGGTAGCTCCGACACCCCGCACCGGCGGAAAGGAGCGGGCGGCGGCGCCGAGTCTCCGCCGCACCGCGGTGGGGAGAGGACGTGAACCTGCAAAAGGGTGTGTGGGCGGTTGTTGCGCTGTTCGTCGCATACGCGGCGGCGTACTGGCACTACGTGATCGCGGCGGCAATGCCGTTTGGCGCGCAGTTCTCCTATTTCGCCGGTTCCGGTTCGGTGATCTGCATGGCGCTGGCGCTAATGCTATCGGCGCGCCCGCGCGCGGTGGAGACATGGTTCGGCGGCCTCGACCGGATGTACAAGCTCCACAAGTACCTGGGCGTTGCCGCCCTGTTGCTGTTCATCGCGCACTTTGCGACGGTTCCGGGCGGCGGGCCGGACGACGATGCTGCGGCCGCCACCGCCGTGTCCGTCCAGGGCGGCGCGGCAACGCCCGCGCCACCGCCTGCACCGGCGGAGCCTGCGGCCCCGGACGAAGAAGGCGGATTGCCCGTCGGGACCGTCGGCCTGGTGGCGATGATCGGCTTCACCTTGCTCATCATCATCACGCTCAACCGCAAGATCCCGTATCACCGTTGGATCACGACCCATCGGTTCATGGGGTTGTTCTTCACCGTCGTCAGCGTCCATGTCTTTCTGGTGCTCTACGAGGGCGAAGAGATCGCTTTCTTCTCCGCTCCCGGCGTGTTTCTCGCCCTCCTGCTGCTGGCCGGATTGGCGGCCTACGCCTACAAGCAGATCCTTTATCCGGCGAGCGGGAAACGCCCTTTCACCGTGACCGCGGTCAACAGGCTCGAGCGCGCGACCGAGGTGGTGCTGCGCTCGAAGGACGGGATGTTTGCCTTCGAGCCGGGACAATTCGCGTTCGTCACCATCGACGCCGCCGGTTTCCGGGAAGCGCATCCCTTCACCATCTCCTCTGGAGCGACAGAAGACGGGCTCCGCTTCACGATGAAGGTGCTTGGCGACTACACCCGCCGCGTGCGTGACGATCTGAGTGCGGGGGCCGATGTCGCCATCGAGGGTCCCTATGGACGCTTCAGCCCTCTGAGGGGTTCGGAGAAACAGGTCTGGGTGGCAGGGGGGATCGGGATCACTCCCTTCCTGTCCGTGTTGCGCACGATGGCGCCGGGGCATGGCAAGACCGTGCGCCTCTACTACTGCGTGAGGACCGCGAGCGAAGCGCTTTTCCTCGGCGAACTAAAGGCGCGGGCGGCTGACCTGGGAGGCGTGACGATCACCCTGTTCACTTCCGACGCCGGGGCGCGGATCGACGCGGACGCCATCCGGGCCGACCTTGGCGAGGCGCTGACGGACTGGAGCTACTATCTTTGCGGTCCGAAACCGATGGTCGCGGCCGTCTCGGACGGTTTCGCGAAACGGGGTGTGTCCGCGCGGCGCATTCACAATGAGGAGTTCGAGTTCCGTTGATGCGGCCGGCGCCGCTGTGCGGCTGGTCCGACCGGGGAGCCCGAGCCCGCCGCACGGAGGCCTCGGAGCCGCGGCGGCCTGCGTCCGGCTGTCCGGTCAAATGGAGGAGCGCCGCGGGACAACCCCCGCGACGGGGCGTTTGGCGCGGGTTTCGACGGGGACCGCAAGCGAAGTCCTGTCGGCGTTCCGGCAACTGACGGAGACAGGAAGAAGCGGTTGACGACCGAGCCGTTCGGCCAGGGTCTCGCTGTCGCGATAGCCCAGCACTGCGGGCACGCCGCGGTCCACGTACTGCTGCAGAGAGGTCTTGTTGCGGCCGATGGCCAGCGATGCGGCGGCGAGGGTGAGGTCTTTCCTTCCGCAATCCTGCGTAGCCCGCCGCATGAGTGGGCAGACGTGTAGGTAAGTGTAGGTTTTACCTATTGCGTGGCCGCATTGGCTATGTTCATACGCATGACAGCGCTCGACCCCTGTTCGGAACTCCCTCTTGACGATCGCCTGCGCCGGGTACCATACAAGAGAATGAAACGAGCCGCGACATGAAACGGTGACCGGTGTGGAGGTCCGGTTTCCACACTTCCGCGGCCTGGGGGTGTCAACGTCACAACGGATTGGACCTTCAACCCTGTCCTGTTCGGCCCACGAACCCGTTGGCCGGCTTTCGGGATCCTTCGGACGGCAGCGCCAAGGTTTGCCTCGGCCGAAACGTTCGCGGGCCACACCACAGAATCACGTCGAACGGCCGATCCGGTGCGAAACTCTATCCCCACCGACGTGGGGAATCATGACGACCCTGCGAGGGTAACACAAGGGTCTATCCCCGCACACGCGGGGAACCGGAGATTAACACCGAACTTTATCGAGTTTGTAAAGCAATCGCCCGCCCGGCGCTACCTGTTGGCGGACGAAGAAGAAGCATCCCATAGCCGTAGGCGCGATGCCGCCCGACTCCCCGCGCCAACAGCGCGGAGAATCGTTCCGGGTCCTTTACGCTCAGCACGCCATGAAAGGTTGCGTCCGGCCCCTCGGTCGGACCTTTCCCGCGCGACACACGGGCGCGCTGGAAACGGACGAGGCGTGTACCCTGACGGTCGAGCTCGGCGAAAGGGGCCAACCGCTCCGCGAGCCAGTCGAGGTAGACGGGTTCTCTCGTGCGGCCGCTGCCGGCCGTGCCCGCGGGATCGTCCGGAAATCGCCGCAGCGCCATGACGAGGAAGGCATCCACCTCGGCTCCCTTCCGGAACGGTCCGCGTCCGAGATTGTCGCTCAGCCTGCGGACGGGCCGCGCGCGGAGGTCAAAGCCGATTCGCTGGCCCGCCTTCCACGACCCAGGCATGGCCTTCCCCACCAGCTGTTCCATGTCCAGGACCCCCAGATGCTCCGGAAGGGCGTACACGCCGCCGGTACGCCGCAAGGTCTCCGCGTCGCTCCGACTGTAGCCGTAGAGGCTCCCCACCGTGCTTCCGGGCGGGACCAGCAAACGGAACGGCCGAAGCCCGCCGGGGCCAAAGGATTCGCTCACCACGTGATGAAGCGCACGGCCCTCGTCGAACCCGACCTCGTGGCCACGGTAGCGCAACCAACCGCGCTCGCCGGCGCAACGCGCCAGCCCGGCCATGTCCACGGGCGCCCTGATCAGGTACAGGGGTTTCACGGACCGGCCCCCGTGACGAAACCCCGGACGACGCGGCGCAACCCGCCGTGCAGCCCCGTGCGCCAGTTGCGCGTGTCGGGAAGCTCGAACACGCCGTCGACCGACGCGTCGGCTTCCGGCCCCTCGCCAACCGGCCACAGCGCACGGTACGGCCCTGGACCCGGGAGCGAGCACAGCGCCGCATGGGCCGTGTCCCCATCCGTCCAGCCGTCCCTCAAGCGGCAGGCGGGCAGACACGGCTTGCGCCCGATGAACAGCGGGCGCGCGGGCCGGTCGAGCGCTTCGGCCAGGACCTCGAGCGTCGGTTCGGGGCCGGCGGGATCGAGCCGCAGCACCACCCGCACTACCGTATCGGTCAGGTAGTCCCGCGCGCGACGGTGCGGCGCATCGTGGCTCGAGCCCCTGCGTCCCTCGGGAACTCCGAAGGTCGTCCAGCCCTGGTCTGTCTTGGAGAGCTTGGCGTTCTGGCCGTCCGTGAGCGCGCCTGCGGCGCCCGACCCCCGTTCATGCCGCGCGCCGAAGACCAGCCGGTCCTGCAGGGCTTGATGCGCCGCCCGGTCCGCCCAGGACAGCCCGATCGCGTTGGCGAGAAGCCCGGTGAGCATCGAGGCGGCCGGAAAGTCCCGCGTCGGCCCGACCTGGTCGATCGCCACGCCGCCGAAGGCCATCAGCGGCGCATCCAGGCGAATCACGAGCCACCGATGGATCACTTGAACGCTCCCGGAAGCGCTTTCGCCCAGGCAGCGAGGTCGGCCAGGGTTCCCTGCTCCGCCCTTGGAAACTCGACCGGGACGAGCGCCATCACGCGCCGTTCCTCACCGGTCCCGTATGCCTCGTCGAGCAGATGCAGGTGACGGGCCATCGCATCCGCCGCGGCCCGGGCGTCCGGCGCACAGGGGTTCCGGTACGCCTCGGACAACGCGCGCGGTTGCCGCTCCCCGCTCTCCAGAAGCATCAGGGAGGCGCGGCCGTAGGGCGCCGTGGACCCGAGCTTCGCCCCCGGCGAGACCTCCGCGACAAGGTAGACCAGGTTGTGCAGGACCGCGCCGGCCATGTCCGCCGCGGCGGTGGTGTCCGCATCTCCGCCCAGGTTCTTGAGAAGCCCCGGCAGATCCACCACCACGTACCCGTAGAAGAGGCCCGAGGTAAGCTCCGTTTCCTGGATGGTGTCGGCCCCCGGCTCGGCGTCGGAAAGGTCGTCCACAGCGGTAAAGTAGTCGCTCTCCGCCTCTTCCCCGTGCACGGTGAACGCATGGGCGACGTGAATCGAAGCGGCGATGTTGGCATCGGCGTCGGATGTCACCATCCGCCCGAAGAGCGCGGCCGTCAGTCCGGCCGGAAGTGTCGCGGCGTCCCGCATCGCGCGGATATTGTGGTGAAAGGTCTTCCGCCATACCGCAACCGCCTCCTCGGCCGCGGCGGGCCTGCCGCCCGCTTCCTCCGCCATGCGTTCGGCTTCGCGGGCCAACCACCTGATCTCCGGCGCTCCAAGCAGAAGCGTTTGGCGGTTCTGCCTGGTAACCCCCTTCTCCCCGTAGACGGCCCGTTGGATCTCCGGCTCCAGCGCCTCCAGCACGTCGTCCGGAAAGCGGGTACGCAACGGCTCCATCACCTTCTTCGTCACCAGCTCGCGCGAGCGGAACGCAGCTTCCGCGCCGTCTATCCGGTCCAGGGCATGGGGGTCGTCGGCAACACGCCAGTGCCGCTTGAGACACTGCGACGAGATGCGCGTGCGTGAAACCCCGCCATAGGGCAGCCGCTTGGCCTGCCCGGTTTCGTCGCGATTCAACAGGACGCCCGTGTACTGGCTCAGGGTGTGGATCTGCAGGAAACGCGGTTCGGTCATTCCTCCTCTCCTTCATGCCCGGCTTCGCGCTTGCGCACGGCCACGTCCAGCCTGCGGTAGTATGGTCCGGCCAGGAATCGTCCAACGTCGCTGCCGGGATCCAGCAGCGTCCGTGCAACGTCGACCACGTTCACCCCGTGTCGGCGCGTACGGGCGATCACGCGGGCGATGCGCTCCAGGAGACCCCTCCTCTGCTCCCCCCGCGCCGCAATCAGGTGTGCCAGCCGTTGCTCGCTGATCACGGGACGGAAGCCCGCCGAATAGGGCCATGTCCGGTCGCCGCCGTCGCAAAGGACTTCTCCCCACCGGTGCTCGGCGCTGTGCAGAAACCCCCGGTGCGCCGGTCCGCCTCGTCCGGTCAGCATGGCGAGAATGCGAATGACGGCGGCCCATTCATCAGGTCTTTGGCCTATGGTGCGGGGGTAGCGCGCCGCCAGCAGCCAGAAGAGCGGAGCCGCGGCCGGCGTCTCCATGCGGCGCAGTTCGGCCAGCCTGCGAGGCGGGAGCCTCTGGAGCATCCGGGCCGCGCCCTCGGCGGTTTCCTCAACCGGACCTTCGAATCCTGGCACTGCCGTCGTCCATCTTCTCGTAGATCCGCGGAAAGCGCCTCCGGACCCGTCCGTGAAAGGCGGTCCACGCCCGCGCTTCGGCCCTCGGCCGTTGTATCGTCGAACACGGCACGTTCCGCAGAGAATCGGCGAGTTCGGTACGCGCCGCGTCGAAGAGCGCCTTCCGGAAATCGTGCCCCGCTCTCTCGATGGCCTCCGGTTCGCCGTCGTTCCCGGCCCCGAGCCGCCGCCAAAGGTGGGGAAAGAACAACGTGTCGGCCACGCGGTCGAATCGGCGTCTCGCCGGCGCCGCAACCGCATACCTCGCGGGTCTCACGCCTTCCCAGGTCCCTCGCGCCGCGAATAGAGCCACGGCGTCCCGCAAGGCCCGGTCGAACGCCGCGATCTCCTCCATTTGCACCTTCGAGACTTCCGCGGCGGCTGCGGACCGAAGAAGCCGAACCACGCCATACGGGACCGCCACCGCGCGGCTCTTGAAACCGTCCGTCCTGCAATTCCCGCGGGCCAACGCCTCGGCCACGAGCACCATGTCGTTTGCGGCGTCGTCCGGCGCGGGCGTCGCCAGAAGCGGCACGTGCCACTCGCCTCCGAACATGATCTCCGCGAGCCTCTTGTATCCGAAGTCGCCGGCGCTCAGCGTCAGGCTCTTCCCGCTCGCCGCATGTACCGGCGCCCAGGGATCCCCGACGTTGCCATGGTACGCCTTTGCATCGACGCGCGCCGCGATGGAGCTCGCCCGGATCGCCGATAGGCCGCCTGCGTTGTCGACGAGCCTCACTCGCCGGCAGACTTCGATGAACCAGGGGTCGAGCTCGTGCGGACTCAGCTGCTCCCCGTCGGGCCAGTCCACACACCAGAGGAGCGCCGTCTCCTTGCCCCGGGGACTGCCGTCGCGGTCCGCCAGAAGACGCCGGACGTCACGGGACCACCACTCGCTCGGATTCGGCCCGTGACTCTTGGCGCTGCCGGCAGGCGCCAGCGCCAACATCGGCCGGCTGGAGGAGCCTCCGTTCATCCGGGCGATTCCGTAGGTTCGGTTCCCGTCGTAACCGGCGGTCGTCTGCAGCGAAACCAAGGCGAACAGCCAGTCGTCAATCTCCGCAGAGCGGGCTACGGTCCGCTTGAGGTCATGGTTTCGCGCGGTGATGAGCACATCGAGCTCGTCCGGAGTCTCCACCGGCCACCACCGCAGGTTGTCACGGGCAGGCGGCTGGAGAAAAGCGGGCTGCGTCCGGTCTTCCACAACCATGCGCCAAGGCTCATCGCCGGGGTGGTCCGGGGTCAAGCCGCGGAGCAGCCCGGCCCACACCGAAGAGTCCCCGGACAACTCCGTCCGTCCCGCCTTCCACAGCGCCAAGGCTCCGAGCTGAACCAGAAACATGTGCCACGCAGGACGTTGATGAGACCTCAGCGCAGGAAACCGCGATACTCTCGATCGCGACATGGCCGCGAACAGCGCGGGAAGGGACAAGCGTTCGGACTCCGATACCGAGACAACGAGATCCGTCAGGACGTTCAGGGAGACGGTCAAGAGTTCCGCCGTTCATCCGGTGATCGCATCGATACTTTCGAAACCAGCCGGTGTGCACCAGATGCCGCGCCAGTTTGTCAGGGGCGAGCGGCTGCATGAAGGCCAGCTTGCTCGGGGCCCCTGCGCGCTGGGTGTTGGCAAGAAGCAGCCCGGCTACTCGTAGCAACGCGCAGGGTCAATGTCAATCGAGGACCAATGGGGATGAGGCACGGTGATGCCTCGTCAACGCTTCGTCCTTCACTTCGTGCCCATCTTGGTCCCTCCCTTCCAACCGTCGGGATGCCCGGAAGGCGGGACAGCGATTCCCGGCTATGCCGCCAACTCCGTCCATTCGTCGGGGCAGGCCCTCACCAAGGCCATAGTCCCGCTCCCTTCGTCGCACTGGATCTTGAATTACCTGGCGTACGAGTGGCGACGTTCCTTGCGACACGTCAACGGAGCGTGGCGTTTGGTTGGACCTTAGCGGAGTCTGGAGATGTCGGCAGTGCGCGGCCTCTAAAGAGTCAGAAAGCCCCTGGAAAATCCTACCGCAAAGCGATCAGCCTCGTCGAACTGATGGACATGCTTTCCACCGAAGACACGGACCGCGAGTGGTTCGAGCAAGTCAGATGGCCCAAGGGGCCGATCTGCCCCTACTGCGGAACTGACAACGTACAGAGTAGAATCAAGCACAAGACCATGACGCATCGCTGCCGAGTCTGCGTGAAGGGTAGCAGCAAGCGTATGTTCTCGCTCAAGGCCGGCACCGGGATGGAAGGCTCAAAGCTCGGTTATCGCACATAGGCCATCGCGATCTACTTGCTCACCACGAACCTCAAGGGCGTGTCGGTCAAGTCCGAGAAGTGCTGGATAATTGGATGGGGGCAGCATCGGCCGAGGCGGTTGGGTTGAGGCCGTTGTGGGCTTGGTATTCATGATCGAGTTCTTCTCTGACGGCGCGCATCTGGCGGCGTTCGAGATCAGAGCCGGCGTTCCTCGACAAACAGGCGCTCCAGCAGGTTGGTGGTACGGATGGCACGGCGATGGGTGATGGGCATTCTGGGTGTGCGATGCAGGCCTCGAAGTCATCCATGAAACAGGCGGTGGCGGTGGGCAGTTCGGTCTGGTAGTCAGCGACCACACCCGCGGCGAGTTCGCGTGCGATGGCACGGGAGGGGGCTTGGTAGGCGGCTGAGACCCGGGCCTTGAACTCCGGCCACAGATCCTCGGGCGTCTTGGCCACGAGATTCCTCAAGCGGTGAGCGGCCGCCAGCATCGGCTCGCGCTTCTGCCCGGGGCGGATGCGCTCGGCTATGCCGTCGACGAACAGATAGACGATGCCGTACTCCGAGAGATCGCGGCTGGCGAACTCCTGGTAGTCTGCCCATAGCCGCTCACCGATCTCCGAGACCGCTGTCTGCGACAGCAACGACCGCCCGCTCTCGTCTCTGAAGGCGTCTTCGATGTCGCGCACCGAAAGACCCCGCGCCAGAAGTTCCACGGCCAGGTCCTCCAACGCCTGGGTGCGCCCCTTCAGGGTCTCCCGGATCTCCGAGTGGAAAGGCTCCTCCCGCCCCGTGATCTGCGGCGCCGCGTAGTCCACCACCCCTTCCGCCGCCCCGGCCGAACCCCGTTGCGCCATCCCTGGCCCTCGGCCGCCCCGTGCTCGTAGTAGTCCCGTCCCAAGGCATTGCGGCTCTCCGCCTCCAACGTCTCCTCTATGATCAGACGCCTCGCCAGCTTCACCAACTCGCCTCTCCCGTCCGCACATGACAGCCGTCCTTCGATCAGCTCCGAAAGGGATTTGCGCGTGCGCATCGATCCCGGTACTCTCTTCGCCATGGCGTGCCTCCTTCTAGGCGCCGGCCTCTACCCGCGCCGGTTGGTTCTTCCTCAACCAGGATGCACCCCCTTCCATTTTCCAGCTAGTTTTAGGACTTCACCAACCGGAGTCACGCGATGTCGTCGAAGAATGATCGGAAACTCACCAAACGTACTATCGACGCCCTGGCGGCAATCGGCAGGGAGGCCATCTTTTGGGATCGGGACCTGGCCGGGTTCGGCGTCAGGGTCTACGCCAGCGGCCGCAAGGTCTTCGTGGTCCAGACACGCGGCCCGCGGGGTCCAATACGCGTCACCCTCGGACGCCACGGTCAACTGTTGGCAGACCACGCCCGCAAGCAGGCCGCCCAAGTGATCGACCGCATCAAGCGGGGTCTGGAGCCGTTTCCAGCGCCGGTGGAGCCGGAACTTACGGTAGCGGGTCTGGCGGAGCGCTACATGCAGGGCCATGTGGCGGTCAACTGCCGGAAGAGGACGCAAGCAAGCTACCGCCACATCATCCAGCGCCACATTCTGCCCGAACTCGGTGAACTGCCCATAACCGAGGTGGACCGGTCGCAGGTCGCCCAGTTTCACTACCGGCTACGCGAGACGCCGCAGACGGCGAACACGGCGGTCAACGTCCTGTCGCGGATGTTTTCAATGGCCGAGACGTGGGAGTTGGCGCCTCCGGGCCGGAACCCATGTCGGGCGGTGCGCCGGTACAAGGAAGTCAGGCGGGAGCGGTTCCTCTCGCCGGAGGAGTACCGGAAACTTGGCCGGGTGCTGAAGGAGGCGGAGGGTACCGGCTCGGTGCGACCCTCGGCGGCCGCGGCGCTCCGCCTGCTGATTCTGACCGGATGCCGGAAGAACGAGATCCTGCAACTCCGGTGGGACGACGTGGACCGGGCGGCGCGCGAGTTGAGGCTGAGCGACACGAAGACGGGACCGCGGAGCGTTCCGCTGACGCCGGCGGTCGAGGCGGTGCTCAACGGGATTCCCCGGAAAGGGGACAATCCCTGGGTGATCGCGGGCAAGAAGGCCGGCACCCATATGGTCGACGTGGACACGGTGTGGGTGCGCCTTCGCGCGAAGGCCGAACTGGAGGACGTGCGCATCCACGACCTTCGGCACAGCTGGGCGAGCCGTGCGCTGGCGCTCGGGGAGAGTCTGAGCATGATCGGAAAGCTCATGGGTCACGTGAGAGCGGCCACGACCGCGCGTTACGCACATCTGGCGCGCGACACCGAGAAGGCGGCGGCAGCGAAGGTCGGCGGCAGCCTCGGCGCCGACATCTTCGGGCCGGACGCGGACGCCGCTTGAGGCGGGACGGGGGAGCGCGATGGCGAAACTCGAGACGAGGTCGTGAAGGTGGACAGGGACACGGTGTTCTGGGACTCCGAGCAGCCGGACTTCGGCGTCAGGGTCTACCCCACCGGCGCGCAACACTACATCGTGCATACGCGCGCCCGCGGCTCGGCGAAACGGCTGACGGTGGGCCGGCACGTAGTGATCACGCCCGAGGAGGGGCGGCGGCGCGCGGCGCTGATCATCGCGGGCGAGGAGCCGGAGCCGCTGGCGGCGAAGCGCGCGGACGAACCGACGGTAGCCGAGCTGGCCGCGCGGTATCTCAGGGAGTACGCGGAGGAGCACTGCAAGCCGAACACCGTGATGGCGTAC
>Ga0209544_1002430_pt1 | contig 16801 bp, 23 predicted proteins | sample MesohylPK_FD_187297 | JGI IMG/M metagenome (GOLD analysis project Ga0209544, IMG submission 187297) | Host-associated microbial community of the marine sponge Aplysina aerophoba from Gulf of Piran - sponge mesohyl, lysed by proteinase K... | ecosystem: Host-associated > Porifera > Sponge >...
TGTGGTATCGTGGGGTCCGTCATGCAAGGGCCTCCGTGGTGCCGAAAACGCTTGTTGCCAGCAGTGTTTTAGCACACGGAGGCTCTTGCTTCCCTACCGAAACCCCAACCTTCCTGAATAATCCGGGCTAAAGGAGTCGTGGGCTGCCGCTACCCACTTCAGTGCTTTCGCATGGGCCGATACGGCCGCCAGCTTCCGCAGACCATCGCGTCGTGTGAGCCACAACCGCCCGGCAGTGCCAGCCCCGACTGCGGTTATCGCTCCGATGATCACGCTTCTGACGGTGAGGGCACGGAGCATGTCCCACACCGAACTGGCGTACTCCGCCACGAACATGACGACGAGACCGGCGGCGATGCTGACGAAGAAGAGTTCAGCGTTTCGACGAGCGACCCTGATGATGGGTTGCATCCGCACCTGCCTTCCCTGCTTCGAGGGATTGAGCGCGAGCGTAACGTCGGAACTCCGGCAGCGAGACTCCGATGATGTCCGCGAAGTCCAACTTCAGCGTTCTCTCGGCTCGGCCGTGTGTGTCCAGGGGCGGCACGTCTCGCTGGCGCATGGTGCGTCGCCGCCGTCGCCGGCTCTGTAGCGCTAGCGAGACCCGTCGCCTCCTAGCGTGCGGCCATCCGGACGCGAACGATGCCGACCACCTCGCCGAGGATCCCATCCACACGCTGCTACTGGGGCGGAACCCCGGTCACCGGCGAGCGCCTGGCGTCGCAACCGACGCCTGTCGCGATTCGAGAACGACGTCGGCCCGGGCGCCTTGTACGGGATGGCACGGAAGCTGGCCGAGAGCGTCATCGAACGGCACTGGCAACGCCGGCAGGGCGGGCGCGGCGGATCACGAATCCGATGCGGAGCGTCGTTCCGTCCTCGACACCGCGGCAACTCGTCACCGTGATCGCCATGTGAGTCCTCCGACGGCGCGCGGACGACGCCAGCCAGCCCCCAAGACCCTCGGGGTCAAGCCCTAAAACGGACCGTAGCGGGGAACCCTCGCGAGGTCAGCCGGCCGCGCTCTTCCTGAGATGATCTCCCCGGTGGCCGCGCGCCCTTGGGGAAGGAACTCACCAGCAGATCGCCCCATCCCGTCGTGACCTCCGCCGGCCGCCGTTGTCTTGACGGATGGGAACCCTACTCCCAGGACCTCGACTCGGAGTCATCGCCAGCAGTTTGGCGGATTCGCCTGGACTTGTCCAGGCGCGGCCAGGTCGGTATCGCGCTCGCCGGATCGACGTCCGCCATTTTCTTGACGGGTGCGACCTATCGCGATCCGCCCTGGAATCCGATCCGCCCGTCTCTGATTAGGCGGGACCCTATTCGATCACCGAACATTGGTCGGTATCGCACACGAGGACCGGGCGTGGTGGGCAACCCCGACCGACGTCAGGCGCTCTCGTCGAGCGAGTCCCAGCCAAGGGCGAACTCCGCCTCCCCGCGTCGCGTGCTGGTGAATGAAAGCACTTCGCAGTGCTTCAGGCCAACGCTTCGCCGGTCTTCACAACGCAATCGTCCGCAGACGCGAATGGGGTCGCCGCGCTCCGCCTGTACCGGGCGATCGAGGTCGGCAGCAATCAACTTTTGGTCCGTAGCTCGTGCCCCATCGCGAAGCACCAGTTCGATTCGGTCGTGGGCTAGGACGTCATTAACTACCGCGTCGACAACGACCCACCTCCCGTCCGCCTCGGCAGCGAGCGCATTCGCACGCATCGTGAACAAGCTCTCATCGTGAAGCAGCCTCAAGAAATGCGGCAGCGGCGGGAAGTCCACCAGCCACTCTCGCCTCTCCGGGGCCAACAGCTCTTCTGGGAATGGTCGGGGCGACAGTGGAGGAATGGGATGCGTATCACCTGACGACAGGGTGCGCCGCAAGTCAACGACCCATGCCCCAGCTACCGACACCAGCATGGCGCCGCCCAAGAGCAGCAGTGGCCACCTGACGTTCGGATCAAAGTAAAGCCCGACACCATTCAACGCTACCCCGGCCAGCCCGATTACGAGGCGCAACCGGCGGTCGCTCAGCTCGGGTCGTCCAGGTTGCATCGCCGTCCCCTCTCGCCCGCCGTGACGCCGCGTGTGCGGCCCATAGCGTACCGATCTTCCCCGAACTTCGCCAGCCCGGCGGCTGGCTCGGAACCACGGACGACCTTGGTCGATCCTCGCTGTGAACCGCGCGGCCCCCATCCTGACCGGGCGGAACCCGTATCGCGGTTCCTCTGGAGTTCGACTTGCCCATTTCTGAAGGGTTGGGACCCCTATTCGATCACCGGGGAATCGGTCGATTTCTCGCACGAGCACCCATCTGAGATCGCACGATCGCGCCACCGAAACGGGCAGTTTTCGGCTCGCGCGCGGCCCGGTCCGGTCGAGTGGTCGGCGGAGAACTGGCGGCCGATTGCCGGATGGTTGCGCCCGGCGGCGGGCTCAGTGTCCTCTCCGACGGACGGTCGAGCGGCCCCCTGGACGACTTCAGCTTTGTTCGAGGCGTCCGACGACCGACTCACGAGGGACCGAGTGTCCCGTCGAATGGACGGTGAGCGGTTCCCGCGACCCGAGCCCGGTTCGATGCGGCCGGCGACGGGCTCATGAGGGCGGTCGAGCGTCCCCTCGAACGGACAGTGAGCGGGTCCGGGCCGACCTCTAACCCGCCGAGGACCGGCGACCGCGCGCTCGCCCGCTCGAGCGGCCCGGCGACCTTCTTCAGCCCAAAAGTCGAGCCAGCCGACGACGCCCTCGAGCGGTCAGACCGAGGCAGCCCACGTCAAGCCCTTGACTGAACGAGGCCCGCGGTCGGTCCTATCGTCACTGGTTTGACGATTTGAGGTGTCAGAGCCCTGACGCCGGCTCCGAACGGGGCTCTCGGGCTCAACACCGGCCGCTCTACGACCTCATCTGCGGCGCTCTGCGGGCTCCAGCGACCGGCGGCCGCGGCGGACGGGCGCCCGATGCCGTGGGTATGGGTCGACCTCCCGCGCTCCCGGACCGGCCGTGCGCTCATAGCCAGTAGAGCAGCCGGACGATGTGCGCGGGGTCCTCCGTGCTTTGCCGAGGCGATATCGGAGCCGATGCTGGCGGAATCGGCCGGTCGAAGGGGACGCTACGGCCTGCTCACGGCGTTCCGGGCGCCGACGACGGTGTTCAGGACGTCCAGGTTGGGCGTGCGCTCACAGAGGCTCCTGCGTGCTTGGCGCCCCGCTCGCGACCTGGACGCGCACCGCGGGCGGCCCGATGCGCTCGCAACCTCGACGCGGGCGGCGGGCGGTCGGGCGCCGGCCGTTCCCCTTGCCACCTGGCGTACCGTTCGCGGGCGCTTGACCGGGCCGACGACAGCCGCACGGAGCTTTGGCGCGGAGTCGGTTAATCCCACGCAAACCTCTGCAAACGCGCCGCTTATACCCGATTTCGTCATCAATCAACCGTCCGGTTTCTTGATTTCTTGCCGATTTCGGAATGCATACGGCGTGACTGCCGGTAAGGCTTTCGGTAAGATATACATTACGCGGCCGGCGGTTGACAACTGAATCAGGCGGCGGGGGGCAGGGAGGACCGCCCCGCACGAGCCGAAATCCCGGTCCCGCGGGGGCTACCGCGGCGGGAAGTCGGCCAAGCCTAGAACGCGCTGCGGTGCCCGCTCACTCCTTCAAGGGCACGGTCGACGGAAGAGACAGTCGGCTGTAGCGGCGCAAGCGACCTTCCAGGGTCGCATCCAACCCTCCGGCGGACCGTGAGGCAGCGGTACGGACGCAGCGAGCCCGCGGACCTGGCTTCGCGCGGCGGCGCATCGGGGCGTCGCCCCAAGCACAGGGCCTAGAAGCAAGGTGAGCGGTCGACACGCCCGCGTAGGTCCCCCGCGTCGGAGGGTTGCATCGGACCCTGGAACAAAGGAGGCGACGGATGGTTGCGATCTGGGTGTTGTTCGGCGTGATGGCGTTCGTGGTCGTCGGCGGCATCGTCCTCGACGTCTGGTGCGACCGAGAGCGGAGGTCGTCATGGCGATGAACCACGACCGGGCGCACATGTTCCCGACGGCGGACGGCCAAGTGGTCGCCATCACGGTCGACGACCCGGCCAGCGACTACGCCGTCATCGACGACGGCACGGTCGAGGAGCAAGGAACCGACCTCGACGGCGCCTTCGCTGAAGCGCGGATGCGGGGCGGCCGGATGGCACTGCGCCGCGCGACGGCGGAAGCGCTGATGGCCGGGAACGACGCGCGGTGCAAGGCGCTCGCGTCGAGCGCGCAGCGCTGCTTCGACGCGATGGCGGACTGATGGCGAGCTGGAGCGGACGAGGGGCTACCGCCGTTCGCCCGTTCCCACGCGCAATCAGGCGCGGAACGGAGGAGTGACGACGTGACCATTCGAGAGCTGTATCGGCGGAATCGGCGGGACTGGTTCGGACCGGGCCGAATCAGCATCGACCGGAAGCGCAAGCTCTACGGCCTGCAGATGGTGGTCTTCCACACCATCGGCGACTACCTCATCGAGGTCGAGGGGCTGCACCCGGACGACGAGATCGGGTGGCGGACCAACTGCATCCTCCGGGGCGAGCGCAACCTCAACGCGCTGCGGGCGTTGCTGCGGATCAACGAGCGGCTGGTCGACGCGCAGTTCGACCGGCCGTGCCGGTCGTGCGGGGAGGCCGAAGCGCTGCCCGGCGACACGTGCTGCGCGGCGTGCATCCCGGCGAGCGAGCTGATCTACATGCCGGCCCACGCGTGCGGAGCGGACTGACGGCGGCTCAGATGGGCGGGACTTCGCGAAACGTCGCGAGTTCCCGCTCATCGAGGACGCAATCAGCGTCGGGAAGGACGGAGAGATGGGTATCTGGACGGACAACGCGGCGGTTCACGGCGACGCGGCGGTGCGCGCGGTCGACGCACTCGGGCCGGCGCGCCCGGCGTGCGGGAAGGACATCGAGGCCTCGTTCGTCGGGGTGGCCCCGGGGCCGCGAGACTCGGCGACGCTCAACCCGGACTTGGTGTCGTGCCCGATGTGCCTGCCCTACGCGATGGGCACGGTGCCGATGCTGCCGGTCGGCGAGGAGAGCTGATTGCGAGCCCGGCCGCACGAGGGGGGCTTCGGCTCCGTTCGTGCGGCCTCACGCGATCAAGGCGCGGGACGGAGGAGTGATGCGGCGACAAGACACGTTGCTCGGCGGGGGCGTCGTTGTGACCGAGCTGGCGGCAAATCCGCCCCAGCGACCGGCCGGCGAAGCGAAGTGCAACCGATGTGGGGCGCCCCGTGCCGGCGGGGACGTTCCACGCCGGCGAGGCCTTGCAACCGGGTGATCGCCCGGGCCGCCGGAGGAGCTGCGGACGGCGGTGATGACGTCGAGGTTGATGGAACGCGAACGCGGCCATCAACGGGATCGACCGGGAGACGGAACGGTACTGAGGGCTGATTGCGAGCCCGGCCGGTCGAGGGGCTACGGCCGTTCGACCGGCCTCACGCGCAATCAGGCGCGGGACGGAGGAGTGACATGCGGAATCGGATCGAAACCCCGTGGGGCGCGGCGGACGACGTTCGGCATCTGGGCGAGCACATCGTCCTGGTGGACACGCCCTCGCACGGCGGGCTGCGGCTCGACGAGGAGGCGCAGAAGGCGTTGCCGGCGGCGGTTGCCGCGACGCTGATGAACGGGCCGATGTGGGCTGAGGAGGACTGCGAGCTGCCGATCGTCCTGGTCGCGCTGCGCCGCGCGGGGTTCCTCAACGCGACCGACGTTGCCGGCGTGTTCACGTGGTCGGACCTGCAGCACTTCGCGGACGTGATGGTGTCCCGGTTCGACGACTACCGGCCGGCGGCGCCGTACGTGTTCGACATGGCGAAGGCGGCAACGGCCTGAAGGCGAGCCCGGGCCGTCGAGGGGGCGACTCCTCGACGGCCCGCACGCGCGATCAGGCGCGGAACGGAAGGAGTGACGGATGCCAGACATGACACCGCAGGATGCAGGGGCCGTAGCCACGGCGACGCCGTACAGGTTCAGCGACGGCGACCTCGTTGAGGTCCTCGGGCTGGAAGGGCGCACGTTCGAGGTCGAGGGGCGCTCGTTCGGCGCGACGAGCACCCACCCGGACATGTGGACCTACCTCCTGAAGGAGCGGGGCGGCGACTACGCCGGCAACACGCAGGTCGCGCCCGAGCCGCACGTGCGGCCGGCGATGGTGCGGATTCCGCTTCAGCACGTGCTCGCGCTGCAGGTGGCGGTCGACCGCGGCGCCGACGGCGGGAGCTGGGGCGACGTGGTGGACGCGGCGACGGACGTCCTGACGTCGTGGAGCGGACCGGGGACGGAGGAGCGGCAGCGGCGCGTCGACGAGACGAACGCGCGCATCGAGCGGCAGAACGACGCGCTTCGGCGCAACGGCTGATGGCGACTCAGGGCCGTCGAGGGGGGCTGCGGCCTCGTTCGACGGCCCGAGGGCGCTTTCAGGGCGTCAGGACGGAGGAGTGACATGGGACGGAGACGTGTCGCGCGGGGGGCGCGGACGGTCGATGCGGCCGGCCGCGCGGCGATCGCCAGGGCGCTCGAACGCGGGAAGCCCGGCGACGTGGACGAGTTCGGGGAGTTGCCGTCGGCTCTGCGAGCCGGCCGGCGCGCGGCGAAGGAGCTGGGGCACGAGCTGGGCCGCTGGAAGCGGCGCCCGTTCGCCCCCGAGACGGCGGCGACGACTCACTGCATGCGGTGCTCGAAGGTGATCTGCATCGACCTGAGCATCGGCACGGAGGCACACGGGCCGGCCGCGACCGGCGAATGCACAGGAGGGACGGCATGAGGACCTGCAGTTGCCCCAAGCCGATCCGCGTCGTGGTGGGACCCTACGGCGGTCCGACGCATGTTGCGTGCGTCACATGCGGACTTCCGATGGGACCGCGCGTCGAGCCGCGCGACCCGGAGGCTCCCTGGAGCGAGGAGTGAAGCCTGACGGCGAGCTGGAGCGGCCCGGCCACGAGTCCGACCGCTCCCACGCGCAATCAGGCGCGGGAACGGAGGAGTGACGTGGACAGGTTCACGGTGATCGTGATCGACAGGGACACGTTCCGCATCGAGAAGGACGGCGAGGTCGTCGGGGAGGTCGGCAAGGTCGCCGACGGCCAGTCGCGGGCGGGCTACTGGAAGGCGATCATTCCGCACAGCGGCGGGTGGAAAGCCATCGCCGAAGTGAAGTCGCGCGGCGGCTGCATCTTCAAGGTCATCCAGGAGTACAGCGGCATCTGACGGCGACTCAGGGCGCCTTGGGCTTTCGAGGTCCCTGGGCGCCCGAGGGCGCAATCAGGCGCTGGAACGGAGGGAGTTGATGAGCGGGAAGCGAAACGGCAACGGCGGGAACGGTGGCGGCGAGATGGTGACGACCGGCGGCGTCGCGCCGGACTGGGCGAGCGCGCGAGCCCAGGTCGACGAGGCGCTCCGGCGCGTCGAGGCGCTCGGGCGCGCGGTGTTCGACCAGCCCGGCAACCGCGATGACGTCGGGCGGCTGCTCGCCGGGTCGCGGTCGGCGCTCTGCTCCGTGGCGGGAACGCTCGCGGAGGCGGAGGGCGTCAACGCCCGCGTCGAGGCGCAGCGCGCCGCGACGTTGGGCTTCGGCGGCTAACGGCGGCTCAGATGCCCCGGGCCGGCTCGCGGTCCGGGGCATCGAGGACGCAATCAGCGTCAGGACGGAGGGTGACAACCGATGGCGAGAACCCAGGACGGCCGCGAGGCCGTCGGCTACTGCAGAGTCTCCACGGAGGGCCAAGCCGTGTCGGGGCTCGGCCTGGAGGCGCAACGGCAACGGATTGAGGCGCGGGCGGTCGCCGATGGCGTCCAGCTCGCGCGGGTCTTCACGGACGACGGGATCTCGGGCGCGACGCTCGACCGGCCGGCGCTCGCGAACCTCCTGACGCAGGCGGACGCGGGCCGCGTGGAGGCCGTCTACACGTTCGCCTTCTCCCGAATGAGCCGGTCCACGCGCGACATGCTCGCGCTGCTGGACCGGTTCACGCGGCGCGGCGTGCGGCTCGTCTCGCTGTCGGAGGGCTTCGACACTCGATCGGCGGCCGGCGCGTTCTGCCTGACGATCTTCGCGGCCCTCAGCGAGCTGGAGCGGAAGCAGATCGCCGAGCGGACGTCGGCCGCGTTGCAGGCGAAGCTGGCGCGCGGCGAGCGGGCCGGAACGACGCCGTACGGCTACGCGGCGGACTCCGCGGGGCGGCTCGTGCCTTCAGCCGACGAGCGGGCGACGATCAGGCGGGCGCGGGCGCTACGGCGCCGGGGTCGCACGCTGAAGGCGATCGCCGCCAGGTTGAACGGCGAGGGGCGGCGGACGCGCCGCGGGGCGCCATGGAGCCCGCAGGGCGTGGCGCAGACACTATTGAAGGCGCGGGAGCGTACACTGCGGTAGACTGGGAGACCAATCATGCAAAGAACGAAGACGTCGAAGGTGGCGCCGGGGCGCGTCATGGTTCGAATGCCCGCGGAGGCCCGCGACCGCGTTCAGAAGCTGGCGAGTGGACTGGGCGTCTCGGGCACGAACATCTGGCGCGCGCTGTCGTTCGCCACGCCCGACGAGTACTCGAAGCTCGAGCGGCGCCGGGTCGACGCGCTCAGCAAGGCGCAGAGCACGAGCGGTGACACCACGGATTGACGAACCCACCCCAGACGTCCGCGCCCCCTTCGTCGTTGCGCGGCGGGCCGCGGACGCCCCTCCTTCTCGCGACGCAGAATCCCTTGGACTGAGCAACGGTGCCGCATGATCCTCCTGGATTCGGCCGATCCGCCTGGAGCCGAGGCACGAGGATTCCTGGCGGCGATGCAACCCCGCGGAGCGCAGCGGCGATGACCTACGACGAGGCCGTAAGGGCGGCGGCGCAGGCCGTTTCCTTGAAGCGGAGTGGCACGATGAACGGCGTGCCTCGACTCCGTGGTCCGTGTCCGATCTGCGGGGGCGATGATCGCTTCCGCGTCGCCCAGGGCGACCCAAAGGTCTTGATCCAGTGTTCCCAGGGCTGCCGCTTCGAGGACCTCTGCGGGGCACTCGGGCTCGCGGACGGAAAGCCGCGGGCCGCCCGCGCGCCGGCCGCGCCCCCACCATCGAGTGCGACGCCGCGTACCTCGGGCGATCCGCGTCGCGTGCAGAGCGTATGGGACGCCACCGTCGACATCGCCGGCACGCCGGGAGAGCGATACCTCGTTGAGCGGCGCTGCGTGTGGTGGCCGGGTCACGAGCGCCTGCCGGCAGCCGTCCGATGGTTTCCGCGTTCCAAGGTCGATATCGTCCACGGTGCCCTGCGGCCTGAACTGCCCGAGGACGCGGCGGGCGCCCTCGTGTACCGATTCGCTGACCCGGCGGAGTCCGAAACCGCGTTCCTGCAGCTTGAAGCAGTAGCGGAGGACGGAGCCCGCGTACCCTTCATCGTGAAGGTCGGCGGGGTCAGACAGCGCGAGGCCAAGCGTCCGTCGCAGTACGGGTCGAGCGGCGGGAACCGCCGCGTGTTCCAGGCAGCGGCCGGCAATGGCGCGCGCGTCCATCTGACCGAAGGGCCGCTCGACGCGATGGCTCTGGTGACGTTGGCCCGGTTGCGCGAGATCGACCTGAAGGGTGGGGCCGTGCACGGGATGCCCGGCATCGGGACCTTTGGGCCCTCGGTCTGCTACGGGGCGCGCGACGTCACCCTGTGGCCCGACGGCGACAACGGGGCCGCGGTTGCCGCGCGGAAGGCCGACCAGATGGAGGCGAAGCTCGGGCGCCCCGTCCGCATCCGCCGGCGACGGGCTGGCTGCGACCTGGCGGACGAGGCGCAGGAACTGGTACTCGAACGCGAGGCGATACGTCTGGAGGGGAGCGGAGGGTGACAGACGAACGTGAAGAACCGCGGCTGCTCGAACGGGCACGGCGCTTGGTCGACAGGGCGAACGCCGGCGAAACCTTCCCGGACGACCGCGCGGTGCAGGCCCTGCTGGACGAACCCGACGCCGTGCGGCTTCCGATCACGCCGGAGGATGATCCCGGTATCGCGTGCGCGACTTGGGTTCGGGATTGGCCTGGGCGCGAATGGCTGATCAAGGGCTGGCTGCCCGTCGGCCGGCTCGGGATGCTGTCGGGGCGTGGCGGGTGCGGGAAGTCGCGGCTCGTGTTGCAGCTCGCGGCCCGGATGGCGCGCCGGAAGGCGCTGAGCGGCCACGTCCTGAAGGCCACGGACGCCGACGTGGGCAAGCACGCGTTCGAGCTACTCCGAGAGCACTGCGGACCTGTGGTCTTCGCGAGCTGGGAGGACGAATCCGACGAGGTTGGGCGCCGTCTCAAGGCGATGGCCGCGGACAAACTGGTCGACGTCCCCGGACTCCAAGGTCGCTTGGTCTACCTCGACCTGAGAGGGAAGGGGCCGGTGTGGGCGCCCGGCACCGAGAAGCACGTCTCGACCGTCGCCAGTCTGACCCAGGTGGGCGGACGGGTCCGGGCAACCGCCGAGGCGTTGGGGGCTCGGCTGCTCGTGCTCGACTCGCTGGCCGGAGCCTACGCGAGCGACGAGAACGTCCGGCCGCTGGTGCGAGCGTTTTGCTCGGACTGGGATGCTTGGGGCACTCAGCATCGGTGCGCAGTGCTGTTGATCGCCCATCCCCCGAAGCGTCCCGCGGGGTCTCGAGGTTCGAACGTCGACGCGGACACGGACGACGACTTCTCGGGTTCGACGGACTGGCACAACGCGGTGCGCTGGCGCTGGTCGCTCGGTAACGCCGACACCGGGAAGAGGAGCGTCGAGAAGGGACCGCGGGGCGACGTCAAGAGGCGTTCCCAACCAGTCTCCGCGTTAGCGCTTACCTGCCAGAAGGCCAGCTACGGACCACGACCCGAGCAATCCCTGTTCTTGGCCCCGTCCGACCAGGGAGTCGGCTGGAAGGCGATCTTAGCGCAAACGGCAGCGCAACGAGCCATCGCCAACCATCGGGGCAGAGAACTTGAGGAATCGAATGCGGACCCAGAGTTCCGGCCGGCACCCGCCGACTTCGCCTGAAGGTGGGGCGCGTCGCGAGGCCGCAAGCAATCGACGGCTCAGGGCTGTCGAGTGGGCGCAGCACCACACGGATGAGGCGCTTGCGGAAGCACTCAGCCAGCGTCTGCGAGCCCTGCTGGACCGGCGAGCGGATCTGGACTTGACCGAAGACGAGACCGCCATCGCCGCGCTCCGGCGGATGATTCACACCCTGGCGAGCCTCTTCCCGTCGACCGAGGCGTTGACAGTGATGCACGTCCCTGGCTGGCGCTGGCCGGAGGGTGAACCATTGACCTTCCGCGGCCGGTTCGTGATGAAGTCGAGAGACGGACAGGAACCGCCCGTGATGGAGTTGGCCTTCCAGGTCGGCGGCAGCGCGAAGGTCAGGTTCTCCGTGAGAGTTGCGGCCGACCAACACCCTCCGGCCGACTGGGAGCAGTTTGACGTCGAACCCGTCTGCATTGCGCGGCCGGGCTTCCCGGACACTGCGTTGGTGTGGTCCATCTGGTGTAAGGAGTGCCGTTGGGACGTCGCGCACGGCAAGGAAACGCGCACGCTGGCCGGTGCGATCTGCCACCGTCTGAACGTAACGCACGCTGGCGGCGGCGACTCCGCGTTGTCGGTCTTGCGGAGCGGGGTCGGCCGCGACCATCGCGCTGTCAGGCTCGAAGTGCTATCCAACGACGAGGCCTCGGCTCGCGTCACGCGTGTGCCGCGCTGGAATGACCTCGCGACGATCACTCCCCTGGAAGTCGTCGTGGTCGACGGCAGACCCATCGTGTCCGACGGCCATACCCCGTACGTCCCACGCGAAGATCGACACAGACAGCAGAGCTTCGACTTCGCCAGCCGGGTAAGGTGGATCGACGGTCGTGAAACGCAGGACCTCATCTTGGATGCGCTCGCCGCGCACCCGCTCGATGATTGCCGCAGCCCCCTCCTCGGTGACGTGATGGTGGTCTGCACACTCGCTGCGGCGCTGGCGGACTCCGTGAGGCTCCCCATCGGGCTCGGAGCCGCGTTGATAGGACAGGGGCGCGACTCCCCCACGAACCGGCGCCGCTTCAAGGTGGCGTGCGACGTCGCTGACTCCACGAAGTGGCGAAACCTGGAGTCAGGGGACAGCCTCAAGCTCGCGATCGCCGAACAGCTCTCCGACGACGAGATGTACTTGGCGCGACCGGCTTGGCTGCGACATCGAGGACCTGGCCAACAGTGGCGACCGACCGGACTCCTGTTCCGGCGACTCGGCGCGGCGGTGTCGGCCCGCTCGCACGGCGGCGCGAGTGCTCGCTTCACCGGAATGCAGCGCATGGTGAGCGGCTTCGAATCAGTGTTGCATGGGACGCCTCCGAAGGGTGGCCGCCACCGCGACGCGAGGACCCCGACCGGCCTTGTGCCCGAGCGCCCCGGCGGCCCTGGACCCGGGATAGCTGTCGACTGGCGTCTCGCCATCACCAGATGCGGTGAGCACGTCCCCGAAGGGGAGACGCCGGAAGGTACGGTCGGCAGGCGCTATCGCAAACGGGTCGAGGCGTTGAATGCCGCGGGCTACGGGGTTGGCGGCGACGCCCGCGACACGATCGAGATCGTCGAGGTTCGCAAGGGCAAGGGTGGCGACGGGCCGGGACTGGTCATTCGCGCCACGGCAGAGTTCTGCGCAGCCATGCGGAACCCAGTGAGAGCGCGGGTCGCGCTCAACGAGCTGCCCATGCTGAAGTTCCTCCTCGCGTCTGCATAACGGGCGGCGGGGGAACGGAGGCAGCATCCTCCCGAGGGGCAAGGGCGTCCCCTCGGCCCAACCCCTCGTCCTGTTTCTGGATCGCTGCCGCAGAGGATCCGATAGCGACCGAAATCGGGGGGACGCGAACGCCCCGACCTGTCGGGAGGGGCGCCGAGCGTACCCCCTAGAAGTACTTAGGGGGTTTAGGCTCAGTGGTTCGACCAATAGAATCAGGGACCGATGCCCGTTTTTCTGGATCGCTGCTCGGCGATTCTGGACCGCTGCTCGGCGATTCTGGATCGCTGCTCAGCCCACCGCAAGAACGCTAACGATGAGCTGCGCGGGGGTGTTGGCGTTGCGACTCCGCCGCCCGCTCATTGAGGTCAACGGTCGGGTGCCGTCTGGCGCCCCGTGCGACGGCCGCGGCCGACCCCCCGTGGAGACCTCGCCGGGATAACGCACAAGGGGTGAATCGCCCGCCAGCGGGTTGCCGAGCCCGATTTCTCCGCGCCCCGGTCGGGGAATGCCGCCCTCCTTCGTCTGCCCCTCGCGCGCGGGCGCGTGATGGGGTGCTCGGGCGCGGCCGACCTGTCCGTGATCCCTTTCTCTCGGTTCCGACTGATTCCGGCCGTTCACCCTGGACCAACAGGGCACGGGCGTCCCTTTCTGGACAGTCTGAGGAATCGCCCACCGGGGTCGCTCCCATGGATCCATCCCGGGGGGAAAGGGCGGTCCGATTCTGGTAGGCTGACCGTCAAGGGATTGACGTGGCGACGGACGAGGAACTGCTGGAGCGGTCGGACGGCGAGGCGCTGGAGCCTTCGGCGCCGGTCGTGTCGATTCAGGAGGTCTACCAGGCCGCGCGGCTTGTGGGGGGCCACCGGTCGAAGAAGTCGCGGCCGATGTGCACGGCGCGGCGGACGGACGGGCAGCCGTGCGGCCGGAGGGCGGTTCCGTTCCTGACGGTGTGCCCGACGCACGGGGGGGAGCAGACCGCAATCCATCAACGCGGCCTGGCGGCGGATTCGGGAGTATGCGGAAGCGATCACGGCGCCGGAGCTGATCCTGCTGCGTCTCGGGATGATCGCGTTCGCGGACCCGGCGGACGCCTACGACGAGCGCATGCAGCTCCGTCCGATTCACGAGTGGCCCCCGGACCTGCGGGCGGCGTGCGCGGGGCTGAAGACGACGCAGCACAACGAAGTCTCGGGATCGGTTTCCCCAGCGATGAGTGCCGAAAGGACCGCCCGGCCGCTGGCGCCCAAAATATCGATGACCACGCGCGTCAGCTTCACGTTCGCGTCTTCGAGCGTCTTCTGCGCGCGCAGGGTATGCCGCGCGATCTCACGCATCAGTTGCTTGCGGGTCCGCGTCAGGTCGCGCAGCGCCTGGATCGGGGCCGGCGGCACGAAGCTGCCCGCAATCAGCCCGTGCGCCAACAGGTCGGCGATCCAAGCCGCGTCCTTCCGGTCGCTTTCCGACCGGGGACGTTCCGGATGTGCTGCGCGTTGGCGAGTAGCAGCGTGAACGATTCTGCGTCTTCGAGGATATGCCACACCGGCTTCCAATACACGCCGGTCGCTTCCATCGCCACGTGCGTGCGGCCGGCCTCGCTCAGCCAGGCCGCCAGCTCGAACAGCCCTGCCGTTGTGGTCGCAAACTCCCGATGCTCGGCCGTGACCTTCCGACCGGTGCCGATGCGCACGCACGCGTTCACGCACCGCGAGTGGACATCCAACCCCGCGCAGCGGGGATACATGACCTTCATCCGTTACTCGCAATACGGGGTGCTCGCGGGACTCCGGGTCAAACTCATTTACGGGCTCTGTCGCACCAAAGCAGCACAGACCTCTGTGCCAGCGTCACGCGCTACACACTACCCCGTTTCATCTATGCGCGGGTCCGGCACCGCCGGGTGGAGAACTCACTTGAGAATGCTCATTTGAGAATGCTACCGGCTTGCCTCAGAAGATCGTACCCGCGTCGTCCGTTGCGGGGCTTGGGGCCTGGGCCTGTGATCCGGGGCGTTCGGGCTGTTCGCCCTCGAGGAACCCGCCCGGTGGAGTCGCTCCGGCATCCTGGTCGAGCGCGGCCTCGTCCGCCGCGATCTCGTTCCCAGCGTCGACTGTGCTCGGCGAGCCGAAGGCGTCCTGAGGTGATGTCGTCGGACCGGCGAAGAGGAGACGACGGGCGGCCAGACGCCGCCAGTCGCGGACGCGGCGCTGTAAGGTCCGAAGCTGGCCGGGGACGAACACCCCGGCTGTTCCCGGCGGAGACAATCGAAGAGCTCCTTCGCGGTCCGATGCGGCTCGGTCTCCAGCCACTGGACGATACGGGGCCAGCTCGTGTCGAACGGATCCTGCCGGGTGCGCCAGTGTCGGGGTGGTCTCTGGCGAGCCCGATGGGTCGGCCGCACCTCGCCGGCGCGCCATGCGAGCGCGAGGCTCCGCAGGAACCCGTCGAGGTCGGCGTCGCGTTCTGGCATCGGATGGACCGTCGCCCCCGCGGCGAGGGCGGCGAGATGATGTTGAACGGCCCGAATCTCGTCCAACAGCGCGAGCGGGTCCACCGTACCGAGCACCGCGCGCAGCCGGTCCTTCGTCGCAACGGAAATCGCGTCCAACGCCAACAGGCGCGCGCACGGCGTCTCCGGCGCATGGTAGCGCTTCCGAACACGGCCGCCGTGGCGCGTCTTCTCCGCCAGCTTGAACGACGGCTGGAAGACGTTCACGAACAGGCGCGCCGCCGAGTAGAGGCGGGCCAGCGCCTCGGCCGCCGGCACCCCCTCCAGGCGGCCGTACCCGACCATCCGGCGAACGACGGCGCCGTTCTTCTGCTCGACCCAGGCCTGGTCGTTCTTTCGATACGGCCTGGACCGTGTGAGCTCGATCCCCTGCTCCCGGCAGAAGGCCACCAACACCTCGTTGAGGAACTCGCTGCCGTTGTCCGTGTCGATCCCGCGGAGCGGGAACGGCAGCGCGCCGCGCAGATGATCCAGCGCGTCAACCACCAGGCGTGCTTCGCGCACGAGGAGCGGGACGCATTCCGTCCAGCCGCTGGCGATATCGGTCAGCACCAGCGACCAGACGAAGCTGCCGGACAGCGTCCCGCCGCAGTGCGCGACGAGATCTGCCTCGACGAAACCGGGAGCCGGGTCCTTCCAATCGCCGAACGTCCGCACCGGCACGCTGCTCCGCAAGCCGTTCAGCGCGGAGCGCCGGCGCCGGCGTTGACCGGCGGTCACGGCCCGCGCGGACGCCAGGCGGCGGTCGATCGTCGCCGCACTCACCGCCAGAAGCCGCTCGCGCACCGCGGCGTCTGGCTCACGTCGTCGGGAACAAGGTCGAGGCGGCCTACGCCCGCTACGACCTGTTCGAGCGGCCGGAAGGGCTGGCCCGCCTTGTCGACACGAAGAAGCTGCGCCGCTCCGCTGTCGCGGCGAACCGAGCCCGCGCCAAAGACAGGGCGGCGTGTGGCAATCCTTGAGTGCCGTGCGTGCATCGGCCGCGGTGTAGTCCTTGAAGTCCCTGACTACCAGCACTGTATCGAGCATCCACCTCGGCACGTCGTCGATTACCCTGCCGCTGCCAAATGCGATCACCGAGCCTTGGCCGAGATACCGCAGCCCGCGCTTGCTCGGCTGGCCGCAGTGCGAGTAGAAGGAACCGCGCCCCGAAGATGAACGGGTCAGTGCTATGCAGGCCGCGGTAGCTGTTCCTCGGAACATAGTATGGACGCCAAAGGTAGCGCGGAGACTGCAAGTCGCCTCTTGGCTAATCGAATCGTCGGATGAGATCCGATTCCGGCTCCCACTCGTCCCACGCGTGTAGATCGTCAATCTGCCGCCTGTCGTCCCCTGCGAACCACTCACTGCTCAACTACATGGGTGCCGCAATGACGAGGAGCGCGGCCACGGTCACAGCGATGTTGCTGATTTAGGAAATGGGCTTCCCTGGTGCCATTCTCCTTTCGTGATGTTGAGCGGCCGTCAGCGTACCTCCCGGGCCTTGAACGTGCCCCACCGGCTGGCGTGGCATGGGCGGTCGGCCCGAACAGCGCCGCCGCCCCCGCGCTCCGCCCACACGTAGTGCCCGCTCGG
>Ga0209544_1002431_pt1 | contig 16789 bp, 11 predicted proteins | sample MesohylPK_FD_187297 | JGI IMG/M metagenome (GOLD analysis project Ga0209544, IMG submission 187297) | Host-associated microbial community of the marine sponge Aplysina aerophoba from Gulf of Piran - sponge mesohyl, lysed by proteinase K... | ecosystem: Host-associated > Porifera > Sponge >...
TCGCCAGAACCTGACCGCGCTCCACCTCGTCCTTCTTCGTCCCACGAAGCAACACGCCGATGTTGTCCCCGGCCTCGCCCGAGTCCAGGAGCTTCCGGAACATCTCGACGCCCGTGACCACCGTCGACGCCGTGTCGCGAATGCCAACGATCTCCACCGTCTCGCCAACCTTCACCCGACCACGCTCCACGCGGCCAGTCACCACCGTGCCGCGACCCGAAATCGTGAAAATGTCCTCGATCGGCATCAGGAAGTCCTGGTCCACCGCACGCTCCGGTGTCGGCACGTATGAGTCCACAGCCTCCAGAAGCTCCACGATCTTCGATCCCCACTCGCTCTCCGGATCGCCGCTCTCGAGCGCCTCCAGTGCCGAACCGCGAATGATCGGAATCTCGTCCCCGGGAAACTCGAACGAACTCAGCAGGTCCTGAAGCTCGAGCTCCACCAGGTCCAGAAGCTCCTCGTCGTCCACCATGTCGCACTTGTTCATGAACACGACGATGTAAGGCACGCCAACCTGACGGGCCAGCAGCACATGCTCACGCGTCTGGGGCATCGGACCGTCGGCTGCCGACACGACCAGGATCGCGCCGTCCATCTGCGCCGCCCCCGTGATCATGTTCTTCACGTAGTCAGCGTGGCCCGGGCAGTCCACATGGGCGTAGTGCCGGTTCGGCGTCTCGTACTCCACGTGAGCCGTCGCGATCGTGATCCCGCGCTCACGCTCTTCCGGAGCCTTGTCGATCTCGTCGAACGGCACGAACTCCGCGCCACCCGCCTTCGCCAGAATGTTCGTGATCGCTGCCGTCAGCGTCGTCTTGCCGTGATCCACGTGACCGATCGTCCCCACGTTCACATGCGGCTTCGTACGCTCGAACTTCTCCTTCGCCATTGCGGTGCTCCTGCTATCTCGGTTTGATGCCTGGTTGTCTTGTCTGGCTGGTTGTCTTGTCCGGAGGGGTGTCTGAAAGAACTGCTGCTGAACGGTTGGCGGCCGGGCCCGTCGGGCTCAGCCTGTGGCCTTCGCCACGACCTCCTCGCTCACATTCCTCGGAGCGGGTTCGTAGGACTCGAACTGCATCGTGTACGTTGCCCGGCCCTGGGTCGCCGAGCGCAGATCGGTGGCGTAGCCGAACATCTCCGCCAGCGGCACGCGGGCGGCGATGACCTGGGTGTTGTTGCGCATCTCCATGCCCTGGACCTTGCCGCGACGTGAGCTGATGTCGCCCATCACGTCGCCCATGTACTCCTCGGGGGTCACCACCTCCACGGCCATGACCGGCTCGAGCAGGACTGGTTCCGCATCCTTGGCCGCATCCCGCCAGGCCATCGAGCCGGCGATCTTGAACGCCACCTCGGACGAGTCGACGTCGTGCGAACTGCCGTCGTACACCTCGACCCCGACCCCGGTGACCGGATAGCCCGCCAGCGGGCCCGATTCGAGGGCCTCCGAGATGCCCCGCTCGATCGACCTGATGAACTCCCTGGGGATCACGCCGCCCTTCGTCTTGTCCTCGAACTCCAGGCCCTCGTCCCCCGTGGGCCGAACCCGCACGAGGCAATGGCCGTACTGGCCTCGGCCACCGGACTGACGCACGAACCGTCCCTCGCCTGAGGCGTCGCAAGTGATCGTCTCCCGGTAGGCGACCTGCGGTCGTCCCACGTTGGCACCGACCTTGAACTCCCTCAGCAGGCGGTCCGTGATGATGTCCAGGTGCAGTTCGCCCATGCCCGAGATCAGGGTCTGGGCAGTATCCGGATCAGTGTGAACCCGGAAGGTCGGGTCCTCGCGCATCAGCTTCTCGAGCGCCAGACCGAGCTTCTCCTGGTCCGCCTTCGTCTTCGGCTCGATCGAAACCGAGAGGACCGGCTCCGGAAAGTCCATCGACTCGAGCACGATCGCGGCCTTCGGATCACAGATCGTGTCGCCGGTCGTCACGTTCTTGAGGCCCACGACCGCCGCGATGTCGCCGCACCACACGCGCTTGATCTCCTCGCGCTTGTTCGCGTGCATCTTGAGCAGCCGGCCGATTCGTGCCTTACCGCCGCGGTTCACATTCAGGACCGAATGGCCGGTCTCGACACAGCCCGAGTAGACGCGCATGTACGCGAGCTGACCGACGAACGGGTCGGTCATGATCTTGAACACGAGAGCGCTGAACGGAGCCTCATCCGAGGCCTCGCGCACAGCCACCTCGTCGCCGTTGACGAGACCTTCGATCGGCGGCACGTCCAGTGGCGACGGCAGGTAGTCGAGAACCGCGTCGAGCAGCGGCTGAACGCCCTTGTTGCGGAACGCCGAACCGCAGAACACCGGTTGCAGGTTGTTGGCGACCGTCGCCCGGCGCAGGGCCGCGCGCAGTTCGTCGTTCGTGACCTCGGCGCCCGAGAGGTACTTCTCGAGGAGTTCCTCGTCCGTCTCGGCAACCGCCTCGACCATCTCCTCGCGAGCCGCCAGCGCCAGACCCGCGTACTCCTCCGGAATCTCCGTGTCCAGGAACTGCGCACCCAGGTTCTCGTCCTCGTAGACGTACGCCGACATCTCGATCAGGTCGATCACTCCGGCGAACGCCTCCTCGCGCCCCAGGGGCAACTGGAGCACGACCGGCGACGCACCGAGTCGCTCACGCATCATCCGCACGCAGCGGTCGAAGTCGGCGCCTACGCGGTCCATCTTGTTGACGAACGCGATCCGCGGCACGCCGTACCGATCCGCCTGACGCCAGACGGTCTCGCTCTGCGGCTCGACTCCGGCGACGGCGTCGAAGACGGCCACCGTGCCATCGAGAATGCGCAGCGATCGCTCGACTTCGGCGGTGAAATCGACGTGCCCCGGCGTGTCGATGATGTTGATCCGGTGGTCCTTCCAGGTGCAGCTCGTGGCAGCCGAGGTGATCGTGATGCCGCGCTCCTGCTCCTGCTCCATCCAGTCCATCGTCGCGGTGCCCTCGTGCACCTCACCGATCTTGTAGTTCACGCCGGTGTAGTAGAGGACGCGCTCGGTCGTCGTCGTCTTGCCCGCATCGATGTGCGCCATGATCCCGATGTTTCGGGTTCTCTCAAGTGGGACGTTTCTGGACATGACGCAGCGGGTGAAATCGGGTTGGGGGTGTGGTCGGCGGGTTGGGATGGAGTCGGTTCGGGAGGCGTTCGTCGTTCGAAGATGGGAAAGCAGGTGAAGGAGTGGGAAGACGGATGAAGGGGTACAGGCGTGTTACACGCCGCTCCACATGGAAAGCGGGCGGCGCGGGGATGGGCCGTGAACAACCGAGGGGCAGGGAACGATGCGGGCGCCGGCCAAGGCGGCGCCGCGATCATCCGCTACCAGCGGTAGTGGGAAAAAGCCCTGTTCGCTTCTGCCATCCGGTGGGTGTCCTCTTTCCTCTTGATCGCCACTCCACGGTTCTCGGCCGCGTCGAGCAACTCGCCGGCCAACCGTAGTCTCATCGTCTTCTCACTGCGGCCCTTCGCCGCCTGAATCAGCCATCGCATGGCCAGGGCCAGCTTGCGCGCGGGCCGCACCTCGATCGGAACCTGGTAGGTCGAGCCGCCAACGCGCCTCGACTTGACTTCCACTGCCGGCTTCACGTTGTCGATCGCCTTCTGGAAGACGGCCACCGGATCCTCCTCGCCGGTGCGCTCCTTGATCGTGTTCAGAGCGTCGTAGAGGATGCGTTCGGCGATGGACTTCTTGCCGTCCTTCATCAGGACGTTGACGAACTTGCTGACCAACTGCGAGTTGTACAGCGGGTCGGGCAGGATCTGGCGCTTGGGGACTTCGCGGCGTCGAGGCATCGTTCAGGTTCCTCCGACTCAGTTCTTGGGCCGCTTGGCGCCGTACTTGGATCGCCCCCGGCGGCGTTCATCGACGCCGACGGCATCCAGTGTGCCGCGAATCACGTGGTAACGAACGCCGGGCAGGTCCTTCACCCGGCCGCCGCGAATGAGCACGATCGAGTGCTCCTGGAGATTGTGCCCAACGCCGGGAATGTAGGTCGTGACCTCGATGCCGTTCGTCAGCCGAACGCGCGCCACCTTGCGCAGGGCCGAATTCGGCTTCTTCGGCGTCTGCGTATACACGCGCACGCACACGCCGCGCCTCTGCGGCGAACCCTGGAGCGCCGGACTCTTGGTCTTTGTGACCTGGCGCTTGCGGCCCTTGCGGACCAGTTGGCGAATGGTGGGCATCAATACTCCTGCTTGACGGCACAAGAAACCGGCCGATCGGGCGAACCCGAAGCCGGAGCGATCGGACCTAGCTAACCGCGCGCAGCGTCTTGCGCTGCGCGCAGCACCGGGTGGGTACCCGGTTCAAGGCCTGGCTCGCAGACGTGGTGGTGGACTCTCTCTTTGGCCCGCTCCGCGCGAGCCGCACAAGGGCGCGAACGTTAGCAGAAACCTGAGAACCGGGGAAGCCCCGAGGTGGGAATCTCAGTTGCCGTCCAGCGGACAGGTCCCTGGTGGCCGGACGGCGTTCAGCGGCCCAGGCCGCTAGGTCTCGCTGTCGCTGAGCACCTGCGGCATCGTGCGAATGAACTCCTCCGGGTAGTCGTAGTTGTACAGATCGTCGGCAGCCAGGTCGGGCGTCGGGTAGGTCACGTCCTCGATGTGGAAGTCGTGGTAGTGGTCCATGCCCGTGCCGGCGGGGATCACGCGACCGACGATCACGTTCTCCTTCAGGCCGCGGAGGTGATCCACCTTGCCGCTGATCGCGGCCTCGGTGAGCACCCGGGTCGTTTCCTGGAAGCTCGCGGCCGAGATGAAGCTCTCGGTGGAGAGGGACGCCTTGGTGATCCCGAGCAGCAGGGGCCGGCCGATGGCGGGAGTGCCACCAGCCGCCGTAACCCGCTCGTTCTCCTCCTTGAAGCGCCAGCGATCGACCTGCTCGTCGATCAGGAAGTCCGTATCGCCCACCTCCTCGATCTTCACCGAGCGCATCATCTGGCGAACGATCACTTCGATGTGCTTGTCGTTGATCGCAACGCTCTGGGAACGGTAGACCTCCTGGATCTTGTCGACCAGGTAACGCTGGAGCTCCTTCTCCCCCTTGACCTGAAGGATGTCGTGGGGGTTGATGTTCATCGCCTCGCCGATCAGCGGGTCGCCCGCCGTCACGTACTCGCCGTCCTGCACGTTGACGTGGATGTGCCGCGGAATCTGGTAGCTGAGGCTCTCGCCCATCTCGTTCTCGACGGTGATCTCGCGGTTGCCCTTGATGATCTCCTTGCCGAGACGCACGGTGCCGTCGATCTCGGTGATCACGGCCGGCTCGCGCGGACTCCGGGCCTCGAACAGCTCCTGAACCCGCGGCAGACCGCCGGTGATGTCCTTGGTCTTCGTCGTCTCACGCGGGATCTTCGCCAGCGTGTCGCCAGGATGGACGTCGGAGCCGTCGTCGACCCACAAGTGGGAACCGCTCGGCAGCAGGTACCGCTTCTCTTCCGCGCCGACCACGACGACTGCCGGAGCCCGCTTCTCGTTCTGCGACGCCTCCACGATGATCCGGTGCGAAAGCCCGGTCACCTTGTCCGTTTCCTCGCGAACGTTCTCGCCCTCGACGATGTCGTGGAACTCGACCCGACCCGCGACCTCGGAGAGGATGGCGGAGGTGAAGGGGTCCCACTCGACCAGGTCGGTCCCCGGTTCCACCTTCTGATTCTCGTGCACCAGCAGGTGGGAACCGTAGGTCAGCGGATGGCGTTCCAGCTCGCGACCGGCCTCGTCGACCAGAACCAGCTTGCCGTTCCGGTTGACCACCACGAGGTCGCCCTCGCGGCTGTCGACCGTGGCGACATTGATGAACTTGACCCAACCGATGTTCCTCGACGCATGCCGGGACTGCTCGGAGACCCGGCTGGCGGTGCCGCCAAAGTGGAAGGTGCGCATGGTCAACTGGGTTCCAGGCTCACCGATCGACTGGGCGGCGATGACTCCCACCGCTTCGCCGAGGTCGACGGCGCGGCCCGTGGCCAGGTTGCGCCCATAGCAGGACGCACAAACGCCCCGCCGGGTTTCGCAGGTCAGCACGGAGCGGATGCGCACCCGCTCGATGCCCGCCGCCTGGACGCCATTCGCCATCTTCTCCGTCATCGAGTCGCCGACCGTCAGCAACTGCTCGCCCGTCATCGGGTCGAAGATGTCCTCCTGGCTGACACGCCCGACCAGACGGTCCCGTAGCGGCTCGAGAATGTCGCCGCCCTCCATGATGGCTCCAACGACGATGCCGTCGATCGTCCCGCAGTCGTGCTCGGTCACGATCACGTCCTGGGCCACGTCGACCAGCCGCCGCGTCAGGTAGCCGGAGTCGGCCGTCTTGAGCGCCGTGTCGGCCAGACCCTTGCGGGCGCCGTGGGTGGAGATGAAGTACTGGAGCACGGACAGCCCCTCGCGGAAGTTCGCGTGAATCGGCGTCTCGATCACCTCGCCCGAAGGCTTGGACATCAAACCCCGCATGCCGGCCAACTGCCGCACCTGTTCGCGGGAGCCCCGCGCGCCCGAATCGGCCATCAGGTTGATCGGGTTGAACTCGCCCCGCTCGGCCTCGACATCCTTCATCTCGCGGAACATCTCGGCCGAGACGTTCTCTGTCACGCGATGCCAGATGTCGATGATCTTGTTCTTGCGCTCACCGGCGGTGATCACGCCGGCGCTGCGCTGCTTCTCGATCTCGAGCACCTCGCCGCGGGCCTCCTCGATCAACTGCTCCTTCGTCGACGGCACGACCATGTCGTCCACGCCGAAGGAGATGCCGGCCAGAGTGGCGTACTGGAAGGTGATCTCCTTGATCTCGTCGAGCATTCTGACCGCCAGATCGCTCCCGTGACGGATGTAGCAGTAGCCGACGAGGTCCTGAAGACCCCGCTTCTGCAGCAGGCCATTGATGAAGGGCAACTCGTTGGGAAGGTGCTCGTTCAGGATCACGCGACCGACCGTGGTCTCGACCACCCCTCCGTCAAGCTCCTGGACCTCGGCATGCACGATGTCCTGGTTGTCGTGCTGGACGTCCAGGTCGACGTAGCTGCCGCTCAGCCGCAACCGAATGGGCGTCTGCGTCTCGACCGCACCGGCCTCGAGAGCGAAGAACACCTCGTCGGCGCTGGCGAAGGTTCGACCCTCGCCTCGGGCGCCGGGGCGCGGCATGGTCAGGTAGTAGCCGCCCAGCACGAGATCCTGGCTGGGCACCGCCAGCGGCCGACCATGCGCGGGGCTGAGGATGTTGTTCGAGGCCTGCATCAACACGTGGCTCTCGATCTGGGCCTTGGGGGAGAGCGGAACGTGAACCGCCATCTGGTCGCCATCGAAGTCCGCGTTGAAAGCGGCGCAAACCAGGGGATGAATCTGGATCGCCTTGCCCTCGATCAGCACCGGCTGAAACGCCTGGATGCCGAGCCGGTGAAGGGTGGGCGCCCGGTTCAACAGCACCGGATGGTCGCGGATGACCTCGTCCAGCGCATCCCAGACGACTTCCTCCTCGCGCTCGACCATCTCCTTGGCCGCCTTGATCGTGCCGACGTACTCACGCTCCTCGAGCCAACTGTAGATGAACGGCTTGAACAGTTCGAGGGCCATCTTCTTCGGCAAGCCGCATTCGTTCAGCTTGAGATCGGGACCGACCACGATCACCGAACGCCCCGAATAGTCGACCCGCTTGCCGAGCAGGTTCTGACGGAACCGGCCCTGCTTCCCCTTCAGGGTGTCGGAGAGCGACTTGAGCGGTCGGTTGTTCGAACCCTTCAGCACCCGGCCGCGCCGGCCGTTGTCGAACAGGGCGTCCACCGCCTCCTGGAGCATGCGCTTCTCGTTGCGGACGATGACCTCGGGCGCCCTCAACTCGAGCAACTTCTTGAGCCGGTTGTTCCGGTTGATGACCCGGCGGTAGAGATCGTTCAGGTCGCTGGTCGCAAACCGCCCGCCGTCGAGCGGAACCAGCGGCCGCAGTTCCGGCGGAATCACCGGGATGACATCCAGGATCATCCACTCCGGCCGGTGGCCGCTGCGCCGGAACGCATTGACGACCTTGAGCCGCTTCGCCGCCTTCAGGCGCCGGATCTGGCTGGTGTCGGTGCGCATGACGATCCGGAGTTCCTCCGCCAGCTCGTCGATGTCGATCCTGGCCAGCAGTTCCTTGATCGCCTCGGCGCCCATCCGCGCATCGAAGCCGTCCGGGCCGAACTCGTCCCGCAGTTCCCGGTAGCGCTCCTCGGAGACCAGCTCATTCTCTTCGAGTTCCGCGTCGCCGGGATCGATGACGACGTAGCTCTCGAAGTAGAGGATCCGCTCCAGGTTGCGCAGACTCAGGTCGAGCAGGTGACCGATCCGGCTGGGCAGACCCTTGAAGAACCAGACGTGGCTGGCCGGACTGGCCAGCTCGATGTGGCCCATACGCTCGCGCCGCACCCGGGATCGCGTGACCTCGACGCCGCACTTGTCGCACACGACGCCGCGGTGCTTCATCCGCTTGTACTTGCCGCACAGACATTCCCAGTCCGTCATCGGCCCGAAGATCTTGGCGCAGAACAGGCCGTCCCGCTCCGGCTTGAACGTCCGGTAGTTGATCGTCTCGGCCTTGGTTACTTCGCCGTAACTCCAGGAACGGATCTTCTCCGGCGAGGCCAGCGCGATCTTGATCGCGTTGAAGTCCTTGACCGACTGCGTCTTCTCGAAACTCGAAAGTGGTTGCACCAGGCGACCTCCCCTAGACCTTCATCAACTCGACATCCAGACACAGACTCTGCAACTCGCGCACCAGCACGTTGAACGACTCCGGCAATCCCGGATCCTCGGGCACGTCGCTCTTGACCAGTGCTTCGTAGGCGCGGCTTCGACCTTCGACATCGTCGCTCTTGACGGTCAACAGCTCCTGCAGCGTGTAGGCGGCGCCATACGCCTGCAGGGCCCACACCTCCATCTCGCCGAAGCGCTGGCCGCCGAACTGGGCCTTGCCGCCCAGGGGCTGCTGCGTGATCAGCGAGTAGGGGCCGATCGACCGCGCGTGGATCTTGTCGTCGACCAGGTGGGACAGCTTCAACATGTAGATGTAGCCCACCGTGACCTTCTGTTCGAAGGCGTCGCCGGTGACCCCGTCGAAGAGGCTGGTCTTGCCCGAGGTCGGCAGTCCCGCCTCGGTCAACAGCTCCTTGAGCCGCGACTCCCGAATGCCGTCGAAGACCGGGGTCGCGAACTTGATCCCGAGTGACCGCCCAGCCCACCCCAGGTGAGTCTCCAGAATCTGACCGACGTTCATCCGGCTCGGCACACCGAGCGGATTCAACACGATCTCGACCGGCGTGCCGTCCGGCAGATACGGCATGTCCTCTTCGGGCAGGATGCGCGAAATCACGCCCTTGTTGCCGTGGCGACCGGCCATCTTGTCGCCCACCTGCAGCTTGCGCTTCATGGCCACGAAGACCTTGACCATCTTGATCACGCCCGGAGGCAGTTCGTCGCCCTTCTGCAGGAGCTTGATCTTCTCCTCGTTGACCCGGTGCATGACCTCGATGTGGGAGTCGGTGCGGTCGTAGATCGCAGCCACTTCCTTCAACAGATCCGTCTGCTTCAGCGGCAGAGCCAGGATCTCCTGCCGGTTCAACTGCTCGAGATGCCGGTACCGAACGGCCTCCTTTGCCTTGAGGAGCCGCTTGCCCTCCCGGTCCTTCACCGCCGCGGTCGGTTTCAGGCCGACCAGGAGGTCGGCGATCTTCTTGTTCCGCTCTTCGTGCATGATCCGCGCCTGATCGCGAATGTTCTTCTCGAGCCGACCAACTTCCTGCTCCTCGATCTCGAGCGCCCGTTCGTCCTTGTCGACGCCCTTGCGGGAGAAGATCTTCACTTCGACGACGGTGCCGTCGATGCCCGGAGGCGCCTTCAGACTGGCGTCGCGAACGTCGCCGGCCTTCTCGCCGAAGATCGCCCGCAGCAGCTTCTCCTCCGGCGTGAGCTGGGTCTCGCCCTTCGGCGTGACCTTGCCCACCAGGATGTCGCCGGCCTTGACCGACGCGCCGATCCGGATGATGCCGCTCTCGTCGAGATCGGCGAGCGCCGCCTCGGCGACGTTCGGGATGTCCCGGGTGATCTCCTCGGGCCCCAGCTTGGTATCCCGGGCCTCGATCTCGAACTCCTCGATGTGGATCGACGTGTATGCGTCGTCCCGGACGAGGCGTTCAGAGACCAGAATCGCATCCTCGAAGTTGTAACCCCGCCAGGGCATGAAGGCAACGAGCACATTCCGGCCCAGCGCCAGTTCGCCCTCTTCCGTCGAGGCGCCGTCGGCCAGGACGTCTCCGCGCGCCACACGCTGGCCTTCGCGGACGATCGGCTTCTGGTGGACGCAGGTGTTCTGGTTCGAGCGTCGGAACTTCGTCAACTGGTAGATGTCGGCTCCGAACTCACGCGGCTCGCCGGTCTCCGGGTCCGCGCCCTCGACCCGGACGATCACCCGGTCGGCATCGACCGAATCCACGACCCCCGCGCGCTGGCACAGAACCACCGCACCCGAGTTGCGGGCCACGATTCCCTCGAGACCGGTACCGACGATCGGCGAGTCCGACCGCAGGAGCGGCACTGCCTGCCGCTGCATGTTCGATCCCATCAGCGCCCGGTTCGCGTCGTCGTTCTCGAGGAACGGAATGAGCGCCGCTGCCACACTGACGAGCTGTTTCGGGCTGATGTCCATGTAGTCGACCCGTTCCCGATCGACCGTGACGAAGTCCCCGCGAGCGCGAGCTACCGGACGTTCGTTCTCGAGGAACCCCCGCTCGTCGATCTTCGCGTTGGCCTGGGCGATGATGTACTTCTCTTCCTCCCAGGCGGTCAGGTAGAAGGCGTGCGGCTCGGCCTGCGCCTGGCGCTTCTTGTTCCGTTTGAGGCGACTGTTCTCGGCCGCCAGATCGTCGCCGGCGACGATCTGGCCGAGGCCGAAGGTGCCGTCACCCGGCTTGATCACCTTGAAGTGGTCGATGACCCGGCCGCCTTCCACCCTCTTGTACGGGCTCTGGATGAAGCCGTAGTCATTGATCCGCGCATAGGTCGCGAGTGACGAGATCAGTCCGATGTTCGGCCCTTCCGGGGTCTCGATCGGACAGATCCGGCCATAGTGCGAAGCGTGAACGTCGCGCACTTCGAAACCCGCGCGCTCACGGGACAGCCCGCCCGGACCGAGCGCGGACAACCGCCGCTTGTGCGTCACCTCCGACAGCGGGTTCGTCTGGTCCATGAACTGCGAGAGCTGCGACGACCCGAAGAACTCCTTGATCGCCGCGATCACGGGCTTCGAGTTGATCAGGTCGTGCGGCATCGCCGAATCGATGTCCTGGTGAACGGACATCTTCTCCTTGATCGCCCTCTCCATGCGGACCAGGCCGATCCGGAACTGGTTCTCCAGCAGTTCGCCCACCGCGCGCACGCGGCGGTTGCCGAGGTTGTCGATGTCGTCGATCCGGCCGACGTCCTTCTGCAACTGCAAGAGGTACTCGATGACCCGGTAGAAGTCCTCGGCCGAGAGGGTCTTCCGGTCGACCGGCACCTGGGTCTCGAGCTTGATGTTGAACTTGAACCGGCCGACCCGCGAGAAGTCGTACCGCTTCGAGTCGAAGAACATGCCGTAGAAGAGCGAGCGGGCACTCTCGTGCGTCGGCGGGTCGCCGGGGCGCATCCGACGATAGATCTCGATCTGCGCCTCCTTCGTGTCCCTGGTCGTGTCCTTCGCCAGCGTGTTCGAGATCGTTGCTCCACAGAGCTCCCAGTCCGGGAAGAAGACCTCCAGTTCGCTGTGGCTGCGTTCGCCAAGCCGCTCGTCGAGATCCTCGGGGATCGGCTCGTTGGCCTCCAGCAGCACTTCGCCGGTGTCCTCGTCGATCACGTCGGCGATCAGGAAGGCGCGCTCCAACTCCTGCGGACCAACCTCCGCCTCGATGTTGTCGCCGGCGTCGAGGCGCTCGATCGCCGTCTCGTCCAGAGTCAGGCCGGCGAAGACGCTGTACCGGTGGCGGATGCCGCGGCTCGAGCGGTCACGCAGTCGTTCGCGCTCGAGCACTTCCGGACCGATGCCCAGGCGGTAGACGCCGCCGCCCGAGAGCGTCAGCGGCATCGCGGTGTAGAACTGACGGAGAATCTGCTCGTTCGTTTCCAGGCCCAGGGCGCGCAGGAACACGGTGCCGTAGAACTTCCGCTTGCGATCGATCCGGACCGACAGGATGTCCTTCTGGTCGTACTCGAACTCGACCCAGGAACCCCGATACGGGATGATCTTCGCCAGGTAGACCCTCTTGTCACGCGTGAAGAAGACACCCGGACTGCGGTGGAGCTGGCTGACGATCACCCGCTCCGTTCCGTTGATGATGAACGTGCCGGTGTCCGTCATCAGCGGGATCTCGCCGAAGTAGACCTCCTCTTCCTTCGCATCCCGCATCATCCGCGTTCCCGTCTCCGGGTCCTTGTCGTAGACGAAGAGACGGAACGTGACCTTCAGCGGCACGGCGTAGGTCATGCCGCGCTCGCGGCACTCGGCCATCGAGTACTTGAGCTGCAGCTCGACCGGTCCGCCGCACGTATCGCACTTGGTCACCCGGTTCGCATTGACGGCGCCGCAGCTCGGGCAGCCCACGCTGTCCTCGAGCGGGTGATCCGTCATGATCTTCTCGCCGCAGTTGGTGCACGCCATGCGCAGGTACTCGAGCCCCTTCAACTCGCCGCAACGGCAATGCCAGTCGCCGATCGAGTAACTGACGAAATCGAGCGAGCAGGTCTCCCGGAAATCCCAGAACGGGAAGATGCCGGTGAAGACGGCCTGCAGGCCGTGGTTCACCCGCTCGTCCGGGAGCAGGTTCATCTGAAGGAACCGGTCGTACGAACGGCGCTGCACACCGATCAGGTTCGGGATCGCCAGGGTCGTCTCGATGGTCGAGAAGTCCATCCGACCGTTGCCGTTGCCGTGACCGTTCAGCGCTTTTTCTTGATCCGTCATGCTTCGATGTCTCCTACTTCAGGTCCTCTGGGCTCAGGCGCGAGCAAGGCAGGTGCTGCAACCGAGGGGCGACGAGCGCAATACCCCCGGAGTGGATCCGCCTCGCTTCGGCGAGCGGACAGGGAACGGTAGGGCTGGAGCGACGGGGCAACCACACGAATGCCACCCCGGCGCCGAGTGCCGGGTCGAGGTTGGCCGACGTGATTCTACGCCGACCCGGGAGAAGATCGCCAGCCGGAATGGCTACTTGACCTCGGCCTGCCCGCCGGCCTCCTCGATTTTCGACTTGACCTCGTCGGCCTCGTCCTTCGAGACACCTTCCTTGACGGCGACCGGCGCCGATTCGACCAGGTCCTTGGCTTCCTTCAAACCGAGGCTCGTGACTTCGCGCACGACCTTGATGACGGCGATCTTCTTGTCGCCGAACGAGCTCAACTGCACATCGAACTCGGTCTGCTCTTCGGCCTCTTCGGCCTCGCCGCCGCCACCGGCCGCGGCCACCGGGACCGCCGCCGCCGCCGCCGACACACCGTAATGATCTTCGAGCTCCTTGACCAGCGTGTTCAGCTCGAGCACGGTCATCTCGTCGATCTGCTTGATCAGCTCCGCTGCTGCTACTGCCATTTCCTTGGATCCCCTTCCTGTTCAGCGGCGCCGGTCGGGCGCCGCGGTTCCAAACATCGTTAACGAGGGCTACGGTCAGCCCTCTTCCTTCTGGCTTGCAATCTCGTTCAGGGTGCGCAGGAACTGCGGCGTCACGTCGCCCAGACCCCGCACCAACCGTGCAATCGGCGACTGGAGCAGGAACAGGAGCTTCGCCACCAGAGCCTCCCGACTCGGCATGTTGGCGATCTCCTGTATCGCGTCGGCGGAAACCGCCTGGCCGTCCACCAGGCCGGCCTTGAATTCGATCACCGGCACGTCCTTCGCGAACTCGGTCAGCGTCCTCGCCAACCCGACCGGATCGTTCTCGCTGTACGCGATCGCGGTCGGCCCGGCCAGGTGCTCCGAGAGAGAGCCAAGGCTGCTGTCTTCGAAAGCGAGCTTGGCGATCCGGTTCTTCACCACCGAGTAGCTGCCGCCGGCGGTTCGCACCCGGCGCCGCAGGTCGTCGACCTGCCCCACCGTGATGCCGGAGAATCCAACCAGGAACGCATGTGGCACTCCGGCCATGTCGCTCTGGTAGTTGGCCAGCAACTCGGCCTTCGTCTCCCGTGTCAATGCCATTCCGACTCTCCTCCAGACAGTCTCAGTCGCTTACGACGCTTCCACGGCAGCGGCTTCAGCCGCGTCGACCCGAACGCCCGGGCCCATCGTGGAACTCAGGTTCACCGAGCGGACATACGTACCCTTGGACGCGCTGGGCCGCGCACGGACCACTTCGGCCAACAGCACCGCGGCGTTTTCCTTCAAGCGCTCCGTGTCGAACGAAACCTTGCCCAGGGGCGCATGGATGATTCCGGCCTTGTCCACCCGGAAGTTGACCTTGCCCGCCTTGATGTCCCCGATGGCTTTCGCCACGTCGACGGTGACGGTCCCGGTCTTCGGGTTGGGCATCAGACCGCGGGGGCCCAGCACGCGACCCAGCCGCCCCACGACACGCATCATGTCCGGTGTCGCGACGACGGCATCGAAGTCCAGCCAGCCGCCCTGAATCTTCTTTGCCAGCTCCTCGCCGCCGACTTCGTCGGCGCCGGCAGCCTCGGCCTCCTGGAGTTTCTCACCGGAGGCGAACACCAGCACCCGAACGGTGCGTCCGGTGCCGTGCGGCAGCACGACCGTGCCGCGCACCATCTGATCCGCGTGCTTGGGGTCCACACCCAGGCGAATCGCGATCTCCACCGTCTCGTCAAAGCCGGCGAAGCTGCCGTTCTTGACGTGCTCCAGAGCCTCGTCGAGTCCGTGCTGGCGGTTGCCTATCGCCGCCTTCGCCTCTCTGTACTTCCTGCCTTCCTTGGCCACGCTCGTTCTCCTTGCCCAGTGTTCCCTTGACGCCTCGACGCCGATCAGGCGTCGACCTCCAGCCCCATCGACCGGGCAGTGCCGGCGATGATCCTGCATGCGCCATCCAGGTCGACCGCGTTCAGGTCGGGCATCTTCGTTCGGGCGATCTCCTCGACCTGGGCGCGGGTCACCCTGCCCACCTTGTCCCGGTTGGGCTCGGCCGATCCCTTGTCCAGGGCGGCCGCCTTGAGCAGCAGCACCGCGGCCGGCGGCGTCTTCGTGATGAACGAGTACGTGCGGTCCGCGTAGACCGTGATCACGACCGGGATGATCAACCCCCCGTCGCCCTGCGTCTTGGCATTGAACGCCTTGCAGAAGTCCATGATGTTCAGGCCGGCCTGACCCAGGGCAGGACCGACCGGAGGCGCCGGCGTCGCCCCGCCAGCGGGGATCTGGAGCTTGATCTGCCCCGTTACTCTCTTGCCCGTCGTTCTCTTCGCCATCGCTCCCTACCTGCTTTCAACCTCGACCGAACTCGCCGTTCATCCGCTCAGTTCATGCGCCCTCAGGTCTTCTGGACCTGAAGGAACTCCAGCTCGACCGGCGTCTGGCGGCCGAAGATCGTGACCATCACCTTCAACGTGCTCCGATCCAGGTTGATCTCTTCCACGGTGCCGGTGAAGTTGTTGAAGGGTCCATCCACGATCTTGACCAGCTCGCCCTTCTCGAACAGGTACTTCGGCTTCGGCTTCTCCTTCGCCGTGACGACCTTCTCGATGATCGCGTCGACCTCGGCCTGATCGAGCGGCGTCGGTTCCTTGCCGGTGCCGACGAAGCCGGTCACCTTAGGCGTGTTCTTGACCACGTGCCATGCCTGATCCGAGATCTTCAGCCGCCCGTCGCCGCGCTGCTCGCACTCGATTTCCACCAGGATGTAGCCGGGGAAGAACTTGCGCTGCGTCTCCCGTTTCTTGCCGCCCTTCAGTTCGACGATCGTCTCGGTCGGGATGCGGACCTCACCGAACGCGTGGCCGAGACCGTGGGCCTCGGCGCGCTGCCGCAGCGTCTCCCGGACGCGCTCCTCGTAACCCGAGTACGTATGGACGATGTACCACTGCCGCGGCGCCGCGGAGGATTCCTCACCGGATTCCTCACCGCCGTCCGCCGCAACCTCGACGTCATCCATGGCTGCCGTTTCGACCTCGCTCATCAGGTGCTCCCCGCTCTCGCTCCGATCTCCGGACTCACTCGAAGATGCCGTTGAGGCCGTTGTAGAGACGCAGGATCACGACGTCGGCAATCCACAGGAAGATGGCGAAGATGACGCTCGTGATCAGCACGACGATCGTCGTACCCACGACCTCCTCCCGCGAGGGGAACGTGACCTTCTTCATCTCGGTGCGCACCTCTCCCAGGAACGCTCCAAGCCTGCCGATTGCCGCCATATCTCACCCTGCCCCTTCCGGTCTCCGTCAAACTCGCCCTATCTCCGCGAAACCCGTTCTCCATCCCAGTCCGCAGCGTTCTTCGCGCTATCTCGATTTCTGCAACGCGTCCCCGGAATCGCCCCAAGAACGTCTGGCAGGCCAGGAGGGTCTCGAACCCCCAACCTTCGGTTTTGGAGACCGATGCTCTACCAATTGAGCTACTGGCCTGAGTCCTCAAGTCCAGTCACGAATCCAACTTCAACTTGTTCTACTCGGTTCTACTCGGTTCTACTCGACTTCTACTCGACGATGTCGGTGACGGTGCCGGCGCCGACCGTGCGGCCGCCCTCACGAATGGCGAAGCGCACGCCCTTCTCCATCGCGATCGGAGCGATCAGCTCCACGTCCAGCGTCACGTTGTCCCCGGGCATCACCATCTCCGTGCCCGAAGGCAGGT
>Ga0209544_1002437_pt1 | contig 16771 bp, 14 predicted proteins | sample MesohylPK_FD_187297 | JGI IMG/M metagenome (GOLD analysis project Ga0209544, IMG submission 187297) | Host-associated microbial community of the marine sponge Aplysina aerophoba from Gulf of Piran - sponge mesohyl, lysed by proteinase K... | ecosystem: Host-associated > Porifera > Sponge >...
GCGCGCCGCGGCGGGCATCGAGGCGGCCAGGAGCATCACCGAGGACGCCATCATCGTGGAGTCCCGGGACGCCATGGCCTACCGGTCCGGGCTGATGCGCCGGGAGCGCATCGAGGACGCGCTGCGTTCCGGGGACATCCGCGGCCTGGCCAGCACCAGCGCCATGGAGATGGGCATGGACATTCCTGACCTGCAGGTGGGCTTCAACCTGGGATTGCCCCACTCGGTGGGACGCCTCAAGCAGCGGGCCGGACGGGTCGGAAGGACCGGTCCGGGACGGTTCATCATCGTGGCCCCGCGCCACGCCCTCCAGTTCCACGAGAACAGCCTGGCGGCGTACTGGGAGCAGCCGGTGGAGCCGGCCCGGCTCTACCCGTCCAATCCCAACATCAAAAACACCCACGGACGCTGCCTGGCCAAGGAGACCGATCTGAACGGCATGGAGCGCGCCATCCCGTCGCCGACGGACGCCTGGCCGGAGCAGCTCCCCCAGACGCTGCGTGAGATCGCCCGGGGCGACCACTACGCGCCGGAGTTCCAGACCGGCGATCCCCAGCAGCCCCACCGCAATGATATTCGTGATGCCGCCGACGGCAGGGCGCACATTGTGCAGCTGATGCCGGGCGGCGAGGGCGAGCCCCTGACCACTGAACTGCTGACCAGCGAGGTTACCCGCCGGGAGGCGGCAAGGGACGCCTATCCGCTGGCCACCTACCTCCACGCCAAGCAGAGCTACTCCGTCCTGGCCTGGCGGGAGACCGGCGGCGAGACGGTGATCACGGCGCGCCACGCTCCGCCCCGGGAGACCCGACCCATCGTCCGCAGCGGCGCAACCGTCACGCTGCAGCAGCCTCGCGTTTCCGAGCTGGGCCACCTGGAGTACTGCACCCACGCCCAGGCGGTGGCCTGGGAGCGCATCGTGGGCTGCTCCATGCGCGAGCCGGGCGACGGCGAGTGGCGAGACGTCCACTACGGCGCCGAGGGCATCCCCGAGGTGGAGACCAACCTGCGGACCACGGCCACGGTGATCATCATCTGGGAGGACTGGTTCGACGACGCCAGCACCCGGCGTGACGTGGCCCGGGCGCTCCGCACGGTGCTGTGCAGCCGGGAGTCAATCCATCCCGCCGACGTCCGCACCACGCACCAGAACGTCCAGGTTGTGCGGGACGGACGCAGCAGCGAGGTGCAACGCGCCATCGTCCTCTGGGACAAGGTGGGCGGCGGGCTGGGACTGTCGAAGGTCGTGGCCGACAACCTGGGCCGCTACACCCAGGCGCTCCTCGAGATCGCCCAACAGCCCGGCCAACGCTCTGAACGGGAGCGTCTGCTGCGGGAGGATACCGCAGCCCTGCTGCACCGGTGGGCTGCCGCCGTGGCTCCCGACACGCTGGCCCCCGAGCAGACCCCCACCATCACCGAGTACGGCGGCACGACCTTCCGCAGCCAGCTGGAGGCGCGGTGGGCGGCCTGGTTCGACCGGCGGGGCATCGACTGGGAGTACGAGCCGGCGCGGTTCGGCGGCTGGACTCCCGACTTCCGGCTGGTGTTGAACGGGGACGATATCTACGCCGAGGTCAAGCCGGTGAGCGAGTTCCCCATGGACGTGGCCCAGCGGATCCTGAACGCCGGCTGTGCTGCTGACGTGCTCATCCTGGGTCAGGGACCCGGTCACGCCTGGCGGTACCGGGGAGACGGGTGGGCGGCCATAGACTTTCCCGACTGGCAGCGCCCTCCCTGATGGCGGACATCTCCCCGAGGGTTGGAACGTCAGCAGCTGAAGAGCGAACGCCCGCGGCGAAGATGAAACTCGCCGAGCACCGGGGGACCCTGGGCCCGTTGGCCTTGCCGCGCACCATCCGGGAATCCCGGTCGGCATTCTCGGGTCGATTACGGTAGGGGCAGGATAGTACGCTAAGGGGGAATGATGCCGATTGAGTGTGCGGTAGACAGTTGGTCTTGAGACGGAGCAGATCTCGGCGAGATCGCTGATGGAATACTCGCCAGTGACGTGCATGCGGCAGAGTTCCCGCTGCTGTCGGTCGGACAGTTTGGGCTGCTTGCCGCGCTATTTCCCCTTGTCGCGGGCGATGGCCATGCCCTCGCGGGTGCGCAGGCGGATGAGATCGGCCTCGAACTCGGCGAAGGTGGCGAGGATATTGAAGAACATCTTGCCCATGGGATCGTCCGGGCCGTAGAGCGTGCGGCCGAGGGCCAGTTCCACGCCTCGTTCCAGAAGTTGATCGGCGATGGCGCGGGCATCCGGAACGGACCTGGCGAGGCGGTCGAGTTTGGGGTGGCGCGGCATCATGGCCAAAGAACTGGTTTACGCCGGGACTGCCGAGCCCTTCGCGGAACCGAACGGACTGCCGGAAGTGGCGCTGATTGGAGCGGATCCCAGGTGCTAAAGTTTCGGTAACATTCTTCGGTGAGGCAACAGGGAGGCATTCCCTAATTGTCGTTAATCAGTTGTCCATAACATTCGCTCTTTCGTTTTCGTGGCTCTACCAGGCGCCGGCGGGCCAACTACCCCGGACGCGTGATCGCTTTGTTCGGGTAGGTCACGCCAGCTCCGGGCAGTCGCGGCATTTCCAGTTTCCGTTTGTTCAGGAGCGAAGCATGTGCTATTGACCGCAGGCCAACCCCTTGCTACCTTCGTCCTTGCCACAGAGCCTCTACAGGCTTGCCTTACGCCGTCCGCGGCGTACCACGCTGAGCTTTCCATGACGAGAAGGGCATTTCTCATGCCTTCCTTGCGGAAGTTTGGCGTGGCTTAGGGGCTCTGTGGCAAGTGACCCATCTGCGTCTTCGCAAGGGAGGTGCCACATGGCCCACTTCTTCAACGGCGTTCGCCGTTACCCGATCTGGAATCGCCAGCTCAGCACCCACTTGGTGGTAGCGGTCGGCCTGACTCCGCTGTTCGCCCTGATGGCTATCTGGGGCTGGTATGCCAGCGTCGATGAGGTGGAAAGCCGGAGCGCAGATGAGACGCAAAGTTCGGGCGATGCCCCAGCTCTCACTCCAGAGAATGAAATAGATTCAGTCGCGGCGCTGGGCGCTCGTCCCAAGGCATCGGGGCCGTCGCCGCCATTCGACGTGACGGGACAAGAACCCTCCTTGTCACCGATGCTGGCTTCAGGCAGGCCCTCCAACGTCGACAGCCTGGACATCTCGCGCGACACGTCACCAGCGGGGTTGCCTCCCACTGACGGACGTCCCAACGGCGTTGCGCCGGCTGACGTGCAAGACGGTGATGAGCCGTTCAGGGTCGGAACGCAGCAGGTCGTGCCGCATGTGGGCAAAGGGTACGGTTTCCGCGCCATCGCCGCCGGCTTGGAGCATACCTGCGGCATTCTGGTCTCTGGTCGCATCCAGTGTTGGGGAGGAGTTGGGGTCGCCAGAACGGCGCCGCCGGCAGGAGCATTCCAGTCGGTGGACCCGGGCGTGCATTTCACCTGCGCCGTGCGACAAAACGGAGAGATCGCATGTTGGGGCCTCGATGCAGACGGACAATCCACGCCACCGGAAGGGTCCTTTGTTTCCGTCGCGACCGGCCACGACCACGCCTGCGGCCTCCAGGGAGACGGACGCATCGTGTGCTGGGGCAGAAACCGCGGTGGAGCCGCCGAGCCTCCCGTCGGCAAGTTTGTGACTTTCGACGTGGGCAATTGGCACGGCTGCGCCATCGACCAAGACGGCGCAGCCGTCTGCTGGGGCAACAACTGGCACGGTCAAACCGACGTCCCTGAGGGAGAATTCCAGTCAGTATCGGCGGGGAGTGAGCATTCCTGCGGCATTTTGAAAACCGGTTCCGTCGTCTGCTGGGGCGGGAGCGGGAGCGGACAGACCGATGCGCCGGGAGGAGTTTTCCAGTCTGTGAGCGCCGGCGAGAACGACACTTGCGGTCTCCGCGCAGATGGCGTCATCATCTGTTGGGGCAGGAACGATTTCGGGCAATCCGGTCCGATGGAAGGGACGTTCAGCTCGGTGAGCACCCACTATGGTCACACCTGTGGCCTCCGGACCGACGGTGTCGCCATGTGCTGGGGACGGGAAATTGGCGTTCTGGGCTTCCCGGTAAGCATCAGATCCGTTGCCGTCAGCAAGGGCGTAGTCAACCGTCCACGGGATTTGTTGTCACGGACACTGCACCATTGCATGATATCCGCGGACGGAGCTGTCCAATGCCAAGGTCCCAGTAGTGCTGATGGTCAAGTAACGCCGCCGAGCGGTCAATTCCAATCTGTGTCCGCAGGCCAACAACACACCTGTGGTCTGCGCTCCGACAACACCGTTGCCTGTTGGGGCGCGAACTACTACGGCGCAACCATTCCGCCGCTTGAACCGTTGCAGTCAATATCCGCGGGATGGCAGCACAACTGCGGAATTCGCGTTGACGGGTCCGTCGTTTGTTGGGGCAAGGACTTCGATGGCGAAGCGTCGCCGCCGGCCGGCCTGTTCCGGTCGATCAGCGCCGGTTATACCCACAGCTGTGGAGTGCGTCACGACAGTGGTGTCGCCTGCTGGGGCCGCAATTGGCTGGGAGCGTCGTCGCCGCTACCTGGCTTCTTTCAATCCGTGAGTTCCGGATATTCGCACTCCTGTGGCGTGCGTGCGAACGGCAGCGTAGCGTGTTGGGGCAATAATGCATCCGGGCAACTGGATGCGCCGGACGGGGAATTTCGATCAGTGACGGCGCTGTACCGCCATTCCTGTGGCCTGCGCTCCGACGGAAGAGTTGAGTGCTGGGGGTCCGACTATCCGGATTTCAACATACCGGAGCGGACGTTCCAGGAGGTCTCTTTTGGGCATTTCCGAAGTTGCGGCATAGACGCCGATGGCATCCTCGAATGCTGGGATAGCGATTCAGAACTACCTGAACAGCCCTCGGAGGCCCAGTTCAAATCTATCACTATCAGTAACCACGGTGTCTGTGGCGTCCTGGTCAACGGACAAATCACTTGCTGGCGGCATCCGAATACCAGCTATTCGGGATACCTGCGCATTGAAGAGGCTGAACCATTCGATTTCGAACCGTCCGAAGGGCCTTTTCAATCTGTTGCTACGGGCACCTTCCACAGCTGCGGCATCCGATTGGATGGCAGCGTCTTTTGCAGTGGGTCGAACACGTACGGGCAGGCCACAGCTCCCGCAGGGAGATTCCGTGCCCTGAGCATTGGGTCCAACTATTCGTGCGGATTGCAGACCGACGGCCAATTGGCGTGCTGGGGACGCAATTATTCCGGCGCTGCGACACCGCCGGCAGGCTCATTCCGATCGCTGAGCTCCAGGCAAGGATGGGCTATCGGTACTTGCGGTGTTCGCGTTGACGGGACGATACAGTGCTGGGGGGTTGGGCCTCACCATCACTCACCCTCTCCACCGGACGGGGTTTTCCACGAAGTTTCAGTAGGATATTCCTACGCCTGCGCCGTGCGCATCGACCAGCGCGTAGTCTGCTGGACATCGCCCAGCCACTCCAACGAAGCCGCCGCCGAAGCTCCCGATGGTCGTTTTCAGTCTGTGAGTGTAGGGTATAACCACTCTTGCGGACTACGCATCGATGGACACATTCAGTGCTGGGGCGATGAATACCAAACAGAGCGAACTCCCACCGAAGGCGGTTTCAAAGCGGTGATTGCGGGACAGCGTGGCACCTGCGGAATACGCACCGATGACACCGTGTTGTGCTGGTGAGTCACACTACCACCAACCATTTCATCCCAGATCGTGACCCTGGAGTTCACCATGCTCAAAACAGGCATCATCGCTATCAGCGTACCGCTGCTGCTGGCCGCCATAGGGTGCGGCGGCCAGCCTGCAACCATAGAGGTCGAAGTTACCCGAGAAGTGCCGGTGACGCAGGAGGTCCCGGTGACGGTGGAAACGGTCAGGAACGTCGAGGTCACCCGCGAGGTGCCGGTTACGCAGGAAGTGCCGGTCACCGTCGTGGTCCCACAGACCGTGGAGGTCACCCGCGAGGTGTTGGTTCCTCAGACCGTCGTGGTCACGCGCCAGGTGTCGGTGACCCGGTCCGCCGCTACGGCAACGCCGGTCCCGTCAGTCGCCCCCACCGCCGAACCGGCCGATGTTGCTGCCGAAACGCCCACGCCGGCCGCAACTCCGTCAGCGGCTCCAACGCCGACGCCCACGTCGCCGGCGCCCGAACCGACGCGGTTAGGCAGCTGGACACTGGATGAGCAGCAACACCATGAAGGGTTCGCGATCCATAGATTCCGGAACGAGGCGCTGGAGCAGACCGGCGTGCGGTCGCCGACACTCACCTACCAGTGCGACACCCGCGGCGGCCGCACCATGTACATCAACTGGCGCGACCCCATCACTGCCGGGTCATCGGACCGTCCCAGCGCTGCACGCGACCCGTTCAGCCAGTACCGCGACATCCCCTACTACGCTCTGCTGGAATACGCAGGCGGGCTCCTGGAGTTTGTGGACGACCTGCGATTGACGCCCAGAGAACAGGAGGATTTGGACGAGATCTGGGACCACATGGAGGACCGGTGGTTTATCGGCCAGGGAGCGTCACACTTGCCCAGCGACCCGACCCCTGAGAATTTGGTGGACCTGCTGCGCGACCGGACGCACCGCAGTGTCCGGATCGGCCTGGCTTTCTACCAGGAACTCATCGACCCGGAAAAGGGGTCGAAGTACGGTCCGCCGTCCCTGGCCGACATCGTGGGCGATTGGATCGTGCTATCGGACCGCACTCAGATCAACAATGGCTCGATGGGGGAGTTGCGCCAGGCTATACGTAACTTGTACTCAATCCCGGTCAACGAGACGGGTAAGAGAATGGTCATGACTGCCACCATTTACGGACCGGGGCAGCCAATGGTGACGGTCGCCAAATGGGACGTGCGCGGCATCCGCCTGGTCAGGTCCCACTGTGAGTCGATCCGGCCGTTTTGACCGCGAACGTAGGAACTGACGTGAGGCCCCCGCTCTGGGCCAAGCAGCTCTGCGTCGAGAACGGAGCAGACCCCGACGGAAGGCGCATTCCTTGCCGTGTGGAGGCCGCAGGCGACGCAGCCTGCGCCGTGCGCGACGACGGCGACAGCCTCTGCCGGCGTGGCCGCGGGACGCCGTCGTGCTGGGAACCTCCGCTGTCCCGACTCGCAATCGGCGGGCGCCCGAAATCACGTTGGCCGCGTCATCCGACAGAGCGCAGAGGATCAGCCTGGCGTTCCGGCGGCACACCTGCGTCGCGTCCTGAATGATCACCCGCTGGCCGGCATTGCGATGGGTCAATTCCGGACCGGCGATCGTGTCGATGGTCTACCATTCGGTCAGCGTTGACAGTTGCGGTGGCGAAGGTCCCGGGGCGTGGTCGCTGCGAACGTACCCGGGCGGTCACCGATCCGAAAATGCTGACATTACCCATGCGAGTCAAATCAGCTTTTTCAGCGGCTATTCGACGAAACGGAATGCCAGCAATCTTCGCCACTGTTTGCTTTGAATCAGCTCCGAGATCCGCCGGCGAAAACCAAAAAGATACGTCGCCCCGGCTAGAACAGCTATTAGTATGCTCAACATCACCATCGGCCATTCGGTCCCGACGATGATCAAAACTACGCAGACGAGCACGTATCCCGTAGCGGCGCCCAGGACCACGTTGCGAAACAAGATCATGACCAGGGCGATGGGAATGAGGCAGACCGCGGTGACAGCGGGAAACAAACCCAGCGACACGCCCATCAGTACCGCCGCGCCCTTGCCCCCCCGAAATTGCAGGAAAACGGGCCAATTGTGGCCTATCAAAACCAGGGGAGCGGTAGCGAATACGGTCCATTCCGGAGTGTCCATTAGAGACGGGATCACGACGGCCAGCGCGCCCTTCCCGACGTCCAGGGCCAGAACTACCAGCGCGCCCATCATCCCAAGGCGGTGATAGGTGTTGAGCGTTCCCGCGTTGCGGCTTCCCGTTTGCCGCACGTCCTCGCCGGTCTTGAAACGCACCAGCAGGTAGGACGGCGACACCGACCCCACCAGATATGCCGCCACCGACAGCGTTATCCCGATTAGAGTTTCCAATTCTCCTCCAGTTGGGCGCCGACCGGGTTCGAGGGTGATTTCCTGGCCCCGGGCTGGACCGTATGGCTGCGTCAGTTGGGCTCGGCGACCACGCTCCACCACGGTTTCCAACAACCCAGGTGCTAACGGTTTGCCGAGCCTCTGCCCCTACCAGACAAGGTGTTTGCGACGGTGAGGCCGGCTGCGCCCAGGCCAGCACGACGACCAGCAGCAGCAGCAGAAAATAGGGCAACGGGGCTTCAGAAACGACAGTCGGCGGCTCATGAGGTCGTCCACGTTGCATGGGTCGCAGTCATCGCCAGGGATTGTAAGCCCAAATCCACCGCAAGGGTCTGGCCACCGCGAGGAAGATCAGGATGAGAGGAGCCGGATCGAGGCGGCGCGGCCTTGACCCGCGCCAATCCGGCTGGGCACAGGGTGTGATAGCCACGCCGAGGGGATGTTGACGGACCGCGGCGCCAGCGACGGGCGAGATCAGCGGTAAGATTGCAGCGGGAGACACGCGGGGGCGCATGGCGTGAGGGACGGCGGGGCGTTGGGTAGTGCGGTGGGGGATCAGATCCAGTCAGGATGGGATTGGCAGGGCGCGCAGTCTCGCCAGTGCGGAGCTGAATTGGTTCTGTCAGGACCACCCTCTGGGGAGAGGCAGCTTGAGACGGCGGGCCGAGTGGGTGATGCGTCCGGAGAGGGAGAATAAGCGTCGTCGGAGGGTCTTGGTGGTGGTCACCGGCTTGCCCAAACCGACTCGCGTTGTCCAACTACTCAGATTGAGGGCCATGACCCCGTATCGAGTACGGGGCAGGCTCTGTACGGCCAGCCGGCGTTGGGGAAACGCCCCGGTGCGAATCTGGTACATTGCGACGGCGATTTTTGGACCACGTTCGGAGTGCGATGATCGACACGGGACAATCGGCGGTTCGTCTGCCGCTGGTCAACAAGCTGCTTTTCGCTGCCGACCACGTCGGGCTGCAGGCCATGTCCTACTTCCGGCAGCAGTGGGTGCTGTTCTTTCTGGCGCCGCCGGCTATGGCAGGTGTGAGCCGGGTTCCCGACGTGACGCTGCTGGGGTTTGATATTGACGCACGGGTAGTGGCTGGAGTTTTGATCTTTGCCGGTCGGTTCGTTGACGCGTTCACGGACCCGCTGATTGGCTGGTGGAGCGACCGGACGCGGAGCCGGTGGGGACGCCGGATACCGTTCATCCTGTTCAGCACGCCGTTTTACGCGGCGTTCGGAGCGCTGGTCTGGTTCCTGCCCACGGAGGGAAGCAGCTGGTGGAACGCGCTGTACTTCGTGCTGATGCTGGAACTGTTCTTCACGGCGGCCACGATGTCCAGCGGCGCGCTGGAGGCGCTGGTGCCGGAGCTGACCAGGACGCCGCAGGACCGGATGAGCGTGGTGAGCCTGATCTTCCTGTTCGCCGTGACCGGAGCCGGGCTGGGCCTGGTGATGGGCGGTTTCATCAAGGATGCTTACGGCTTCCAGGTCGCGGGGACGTTTTTTGCGTTGCTGGCGCTGGTGTTCCGCTACCTGTCCCTGCGGGCGGTGTGGAACCGAGCGCCGCGCGACGTCATACCGGCGCAGGTTCCATTTTGGCAGGGGCTGAAGGACACGCTGCGCAATTCGCAGTTCGTGGCGTTTCTGCCGACCTTCGTGATGTTCACCACCGGGGTCGGGCTGCTCCAGGGATGGGTTCCGTTTTTCGCGGTGGGCGTGCTGCTGCAGGACCGGGACGGCACGGCGTCGAGCTTCCTGTCGATGAGCGTCATCGCCGGCGTGGTGGTGGCGGGCGTCGTCATCTGGGCGCTGTTTGCGGCGGGGCGGGTCACCAAACGGCGGATCTACGGCGTATGCCTGGTGGTGAGCGGCCTGCTGTTCCCGCTGTTGGGACTGGTTGGTATGGCGCTGCCCGGCGGCCTGCTGGCGCAGGGACTGGTGTTCATGTTCATCGCCGGCATGCCCATGGCTGCGGTGTTCCTGCTGCCCAAGGGGCTGACCGCCGACATCGCCGACTACGACGCCCTGGTCACTGGCGAACGTCGGGAGGCGATGTTCTACGCGACGCAGAACTTCTTTGAGAAGGTGACCTACGCGCTGCCGCCGCTGCTGTTGAGCCTGATATTGCAGTTGGGAGATTCAGCGGAGCATCCCCTGGGGATCAGACTGGCGCCCCTGCTGGCGGGCGCGCTGGTGCTGCTGGGCTTTGCGCTGTGGCCGCGCTACAGGCTGCCGGACACCATCAACCGGGAGACGGTGACGGCGGCGGGACTGCTGCGGCCCTCGGTTTGACGGCGATTGTCGTCATAACCATCTGTTATGAACGCCGCGGCGGGTTGCTTCTCTTTCCACGGGACGGGGATGCATCTCCGGGCAAATTGTGCTTCACGGACCAGGTGGTGCTCGGCGCTGCGGATTGGCGGAATTCTTGCTGTACCTTGGTCTTTACTCTGCCTCGTTTGTCGGATCGTTGGTGTCTCAGCACGCAGTCTGGACAACGGGTCGGGCCTTGAACGCTGAATGTGCCGCAACTGCGACAGAGGCCGAGTGATGCTCGTTCTGCCCTCAATGACGCCTGTTTTTCACGTTGCTTCCGTTTGTACGCTTCGCTACGGATCCGGTTTGGCTGTCGGCCTGTGCCTTGGTTTTCCTGTCCGACGAACTCTCGCCGGAGTTCCTCCTCCATTGCCGTGTTGTCGGTGCGTGGGCGGGGTTTTATCCCCTGTGCCCGGCGTCGATTCTCTGAGTATGGTCGTAGCCATTCCCGGTGTTTTTCAGCGCAATCTTGGCAGCGAGTTTGTCTGTTGATGGTGTTGCTTGGGCAGCTCTTGCAAAGGCCGAGTTCCTTGCGCCGTTGCGCATTCTCCTTGGCGAGTACTCGTTTCCGTTCCTGCCTTTGCTCCTCAGTCAGGTGGAGCTTGGGAGCGTTGGTAGTGGTCTTCTTAGGATTGGGTTGCTTGTGTTTCCGGCGTTTGGTAGGTTTTGCACCCGAGGGGTGCTTCCGTTTCGTGCCGCGTGGCAGTTCGTAATGGAATTGATCTGCAAAAAGCTGTGCTTTGCCTCCTGTATCCCTCGACAATCACCTCTTCGGTGGATTGGGGCTAAATCATCCAGAATCAGGCGGAGCCTTATACCAAGCGTGGGTAGCGTGAAACGCGCGTTGATCAGTCCAATTCTTCCAAGCGCAGTCCGCACCGCAACTCGCCGTCCAGAGTAAGGCCGCACACGTTGAATGTGTCGACGACAAATATCTCCCGGAATTTTCCCTCCGTCAGCTCGACGGAGTTGACGTCCTCGTCAGGTGTGCAGGCGGAGCCATTGGAAGACCGTTGACATCCACTCCAAAAGATCCAGCACGTCGCATCGCCTTCTTCTCTTATTCCACAGGCCAGGTTGTCCTCCACGCTCACCGAGACAAACTTTCCCGGTGGCCCCCCGAGAGTGCTGAGCTCACCCGAAGAACCAGCCAACCAGCAGATTATCTCGCCGTCAATCCTCACGCCGCAGGCTTTGTCACGGCTGTCCAGGTCCAGGGTCTTGAATCTGCCCTCCGGTCCGGGGAGCAGTTCCGATTGGGCCGTTTCCCAGCAGGCCACAGCGCCGTCGTCGCGCACTGCACAAACGTGTTCGTCGCCCGAGTGGATAGAAGCGAACTTGCCGGCAGGTGGCGGCGGCAGGTCATGGTCAGCGTCCTCCCAGCATTGCACCGCGCCGTCCTGAAGAACCCCGCAGACGTGCCGCCGACCGACGCTGACGGACCGGAAGGTTCCCGTCGGCGGCATGGTCTTGCCAATTTCGCCGCGCCCCCAGCAGGCTACGCCGCCGTCCATCCGCACCCCGCAGGCAGTGCCTGAGTTGACGCTGACCGATTGGAAAGTACCCGATGGAGGGATGGCGGGTGATTCCTCCAACGGGTCTCCTGCCCAGCAGATCACTGCCCCATCGGAGGCAACACCGCAGGCAGTACGGCCCGCGATGGAAGCTGTGGTCAGCCTGGGCAACGGAACCTCGCCGGCGGTGGCGTCCGACCAGCAGAATTGGCTGCCGTCCGACCGGCCGCCGCATACGTACCTGTCGCCGGCGGTAAGAAACGAGGCTTGAGTCAGCTTGGCAAAGTAATCGTAGCCCCGGCATTCCAGGCGACCGTCGGCATGTAGCCCACACAGGTTCGCTTCTCCGGCCGCCACCTGCCGGAAGTCTCCCGACCATGACTCGCCAAACGGGTTGGACCCCCAGCACACTATGGAGCCTTGCGCAGTCACGCCGCAGGAATAATCGTCGTCGGCTGAAAGATGCCGAAACTCCCCGGCCGGCGGCGCGGCCTGCCCACCATTGTTGTTGCCCCAGCATACCGCTCCGTCGTCGGTTGCTACTCCGCACGTGTGCTCCGAACCGGCCGAGACCAGCCGGAACTCCCCATCCGGCGGGGAAGACTGACCATACTCGTCACTGCCCCAGCAAACGATTTGGCCCGATGGCCGCAGGCCGCAGGTATGCGCCCTGCCAGCGCTGAGGGACGCTAATTTGCCATCGGGATGCGACAGCTGGCCGCGGAAGCCTTCGCCCCAGCAGACCACGCTGTCGTCCAGGAGCATCCCGCAGGCGTGTTCGTCGCCTGCGCTGATCGATTTGAACCCGTCCGCCGGCAGAACGCCGGCAAGGACTTTTTCGTCGTCCCAGCAAATTGCGCTGTTATCCGTTCGTACCGCACAGGTCTGACGGAAGCCGCCGATGCTGACCGACCGGACATTGCCCAATGGCAACCAAGGGTAAGCAGAATAGCCGTCACAGAGCAAATCCGCCTCGGAACTGACGATGCACCGCTTGTTGCCCCCCACGCTGACGACCGTTACTTTCGGTGCAGCAATCTCACGTTCCGCGTCCCAGCAGAAATCGGAAATACCGTCGCGGCTCAGGCGAGAACCGCAGGTGAGGGACGAGTCGCCACTGGTCAGGCCGGCATAAGAAGAGGTCCTGTGGTTCAGCCCCAGCGAGTCCACTCCCCAGCATACGACGCTCCCACCAACTTCAGTGGCGCAGACTTGCTGGAGACTGGTGGCGATCGACGTGAAGCTGCGTCCCGGCGGTGAAGCTAATCCGGTGGACGGGCTGGATACATCATTGTGTGCGCCCCAACAGGCCACTGATCCCTCGGTCCGTAATCCGCAAGTGTGCCCGAAACCCGCGCTCACCGACTCGAACGTTCCCGACGGCCAATTCCAGGTGTCTCCCCAGCATTCCAGGGTTTCGTCGGTGCGAATCCCGCAGGAATGGTAGCTGCCGGCGCTGACCGACCGGAACTCGCCCTCCGGTGGTGAGGCTTGACCTCCGCCCACAGATGACGAGCCGAAGAAAAAGCCACCCTCCGATTCATCTTGACCCCAGCATGCAACTGTACCGTCAATGCGTACTCCGCAAGTATGGCGGTCGCCGGCGCTGACCGACCGGAACTCGCCCTCTGGTGGCCTGGCTTGACCCACATTGTCGTTGTCGTCCCATTCGGTTCCGCCCCAGGCAAACCAGCACTCCACCGACGCGTCGGGACGAATTCCGCAAGCGTGGGCCCCGCCAACACTGACCGATTCAAACTGTCCCTCCGGAACCGGCAGTTCCGGGCCAAAGTAGTGCAAGAAATCAAGGGTGGGCCAGCAAGCCGCAGCGCCATCGGTTTTTACCCCACACGCGAAGACTTGGCCGACGCTGATTGACGCGAACCTGCCTGTGGGCAGGTGCGGTTCCGCTCCCTGCAACGGATTGTATTGCAACCCCAGGCATACCACGAGGCCATCCTCTCTCAGGCCGCAGAGCGGGCCTTGACGAAGCCACAAAAGGGATGATGAATCCACCGAGACCATATCGTAAAAACCCAGCGCCGGTCCCGATTCACTCCTGGGGCGGGGTTCAGATGGTGTGGGCCCAGCGCCGGACGCAGAACCGGGCTTAGCGCTCTGGCGTCCGCCCGCGGCTACCGATGAGAAGGTTATCTGTCTGGGCTCCGTGGCGTCCACGGCATCTCCAGGCCAGCGCACCAACAGGTAGCAGACCTCATCGGGGGCGCCCGTAATGTACCCATCCCCACCGGCATTGGCCTGATACGCCCTCACCACCGTGTACGCGTTGCTGTCGGTGCTGCGTATCACGAACCACCGGTCGTCGTCAGCGTCGGTGTAAAAGTCCTCGTAGCCGATGCGGCCGTAGTCATTTTCCTGCAATGAGCCTGCGTACCCATGCGTCGGCCACGAACTCGGGCAGGGTGCGTCGGCGCTGGCCCATTGCGGCAAAAGGGCGGCACCGACCAGAACGCAAATCAATGCCACAGTGGCGGTTACGCTGACCCTGATTGATGAGGGCATGGGGCCTGCTCCGAAAACCTGTCTCAAGCGGTGGGCGCTTGCCCCTCTACCTCGGTCCACTACGGCGGCTCGCGAGTCGCTACGAAGCTCAACCCTTCCACGGACACCAGGGCATTGCGGTAGGACCGTTCCCTGGACGGCGCGCCAACCCGTCAGGTCCGGGTGTAGACCGCTGCTGCCGCCGGCGTCCAAGGGACGCTCTCGATGGAACGTTCAATCCGGTAACGGGCAGTGTCCGCCACCGCCAGACTGAACTGCGGAAAACGCGTTCCGCCCAGTGATCAAGGTATGTTCCCGTGCAACATGGCGAATGTTATCACATCGTTATTATCAACGCTTGAATATGATTACAAACATGCAGACAATTGGCCTGCTTTGGGAAGGTCCGGTCCGTAGTTCCTCTGGTATGGCATCCATGATGTTCCGCAAACTGGCGTGCTGGCGGACGGTGATGCAGAAACGTACACTCGGATTGCAGCAGGCGGGGACAATGGCGTGGTTGTAGAAGCCACTGTCGGCCCGGATGTCCCGCGTCAACTATTCTTGCCGATTTATCGTCGATTAGTTTCGCCTCTTCACTTATTCTGCTTGGCCCTGTTGCTGGGCGGCGTCAGTCCCGTAGCTGGGAACATCAAACTCCAGGATCCCGAGGGCGCGGTTGTGCCGGCATCTGGATCAATTTGACACCAAGGCCGGGAATGCCGCATTGTTGGCCGCGAACGGCCCCGAGCGCGTTTTCGGGGCCTTGAGGTGGAATTTTGCCGTACTGACGCGAAAACAGCGTCCTGGTGCGCCGTTGGGGTGGAATTGGAGCTGGTAACTAAGCAGGCCGACCCGTAGTCGGCGCGGCCTGCTCTTCTCCGCGTCTCTGGATCGCCTGACCGAGCCGCCTACTCGAACAATAGGATTGTTCAAAGGCGACCGGTTCTCGTTGCGGTCCGTACTGGGATCAGCTGATGAACATGCCGCGGTGTCCGGTCAGAACTGGTGATTGCTATGGCATTTCGCGTCGGCGTTGAACTTGAGGTTCATGTTCACCTCCTTCCGAATATGGCGGTGATAATACGCTGCAGGACACCGGGTTGACGGCGAATATTGTGGTCGTACCCACACGTGTAGCGGCTGCAGCGGTGATACTGCGTAGTGTGCAACATGGTGAATCCTCCCGGTTCAGAGTGTCCTGGTTCTGATATTCAACGCGATTTGTCCGAGTGTTCGACTCCCTGCTCTGTGTGAAATTCGTACGGGATCTTCCGGTTGACGTGGGTTACCAATTGCTTTGCGGGCTCGGCACGTCGCTTGCTTGGATCGGCCAATTATTGATAATTATTATTATGCTAGCCGATACAGAATGTGTCAATATGCTTTCCGTTCAACCCGACAGCATCAGTGATCAATGACCATACACGTGGGTCACATCTGAGTTGCTATCGACACCGTCGCCTGCTTCGGCGGACGCGGCGGCGCCTCCGAGTGCCGTCCCGACCGCCCGGCGCAAAGGCGCAAGTGGGGCATTTCCCGATGCCGATGCCGATGGATGATGATGCTCGCCCGATTGACAAGAAAAATGGCATTCAGCGCCATTGTCCATGCTTTGCGTCTGAGAAGCGCTGCTGCGGTGGTGCCTGTTTGCCTTTCGATTTGGCTGATTGCCTGCGGCTCGGGCGCGACGGTGCCCGAAGCGTGCGTGGACAATGATCGTGAGCTCAGGTTGGGCTTCTACGCGTACTTTGCCCCGGTCAGCCACAGCGCAGACGGTGAGACGGGTTCTCCAGGATTCGACGTTCACCAAGGATACGAAGCCGACCTGCTGTCCGCGTTGGAAGCCATGGACGGCGTGGGGGTGTTCTTCTCGCGGCGGGGCATCAGCATCTGGGACGACATCTGGCTGGCCTCGGCGGGTCCCGAGTTCGACGTCATCGGGGGCGGAATAACGATCCTGAACTCCCGTACCCGCGACGCCCAGGGTATGGAAGCGGTGGTCTTCACATCGGGGCACATCGCCTTTCGGCAGTCGCTGCTGGTGCGTGCCGGGGAGGAAAGCCGTTTCACAGACTACGACGACCTGACGTCGGACGTGCGGGTCGACGCGTTGGCCGGTACCACCGGAGAGGCGCGGCTGCTGGAGTTAACGGGCCTGACCAACTCCGACGGCGTGCTTGTTGCGGGCGCGATCATCGAAACGCCGCGTGGCGAGGTCGTCGCGGACGGCGCCTCGAACTACCGCATCACCGCCGCCGCCGCGTCGCAGAACCTGACGGGACGAAGCCGCATCAGGCCAGCTGCCGACAACATGCCCGAGGTCGTGTATCTGGGCGACCGGCTGGGCGAGTCGGAGCTGCTAGCTGCGCTCTCCGACGGCAGGATTG
>Ga0209544_1002444_pt1 | contig 16728 bp, 18 predicted proteins | sample MesohylPK_FD_187297 | JGI IMG/M metagenome (GOLD analysis project Ga0209544, IMG submission 187297) | Host-associated microbial community of the marine sponge Aplysina aerophoba from Gulf of Piran - sponge mesohyl, lysed by proteinase K... | ecosystem: Host-associated > Porifera > Sponge >...
TCGGAGTCAACTGCGAACCCATCAGATCCATCATAGCTGGGGAACCCTCAAAGTGAAGCTCAACCACCAGAACCGGGTGACCACCGTACTTCCACAAAATAAAACCCACTGTATCCTGCTCAAACAGGATGCAGATCTGAAACCATTCCAGCGAAAAGTTTTTCAGGCCATGGGACTTAACACCGGAAATTATACCCGACGAATCAAGGCGAAACGCCCCCCAAAAGAGGACGCCGACGTGTAAGAAAAGAACGAAAAATAGCCCTTTTTGAACTCCCCTGAAAAATAGGGGACAGCAAAGATCCGCGAAAAAATCCACTACAATTGCAAACTTGCGTTGAGCGGAAAAGTCGTATATGGCGATGCTGAAGTCGTGGAGCAAGAACATCTGGATTCTGCAGCCACCTGCAGTCTTTTCGCACTCGCCTTGCACTTGGAGCTGGAGCAGGAATCCGTTCATGCTGCAACCACCATTGCCGACTTCCCGAAAATCGTCACACCAGACCGGATGTTGCCCCAAACTCTGGCAGGTTTACACAAAATTGAACACGCTAACCGTACGCAAGCCTACAGGCTACTCTGGAGACAATCGACCGACTTCCTGCTCCAGCGCAGCAGCACTCCTCCTGACGAGCCCACCAACTGGATCATCAATGCTGAGATACCCCACACTGACGAGCTCGCTTCTGAGCTCCAGGCATTCTGTCTGAGTCCTGATGTGCGCGTCAAGCGATTCAAGGTAGCCAAGGATTTTCGCAAGTATATCCACAAAATGATAGAAGAACTACGTCTGGATATAGACCATGAAACCGAGCGCAAGGGTAGTCCCTACACGCTGGTCTGCGTCAAGAACCGCGCCAGTTACAAGCGAAGGCTCAACGAGTATGCTGAAGATGTGCGCTACATTGGTCGACTGTTAACGCTGGTGCCGCAGGGTGAGACGGAAGAAGCGGAGCGGGTAAAGCGTCTTGAGGCAGCCAAAGCGGCATTTCGGAGCAAATAGCCCCACAATCGTCAAGAGCAATGTAACTGCCTGCGGGGCTGGGAGAGATCCGCAAGCGATTTATTTGGGACTTGTGTAGCAAAATCCGCATTTCAGATTGACCCAGACGATTACAGCCCATATACAGTATCAACTGGGTCAATTTTGTGGGACGAAACGGTCTATGACGTACCAGAAATAACGACCGATGTAGCAACGAATGGTGCTGTGATCGGATATATGGGGCTTAATGATACGTGGAACATCTTGCCCTTTGTTGGCACTGAATTCAGCTTTATACCCGAAGAAATAGAGGTGACTGTTAACCGCATTGGGGGTGTTTCGTTCGTAACGTTCTTAGACGGTTTGGATTTACGGTTCGTAGTCATCTATCCGCCGACAATGGGTAAACTTGAAAACGTGGATATCGGAGACTACGAAACCGTGACGAGAGTACTGAATTATCCGTAGTGTCGAAACCTGAAATTCCACTCTTTCCCGTCACCAACATTCAACCTTCCATCAATTACTAATAATGAATCGACTCTTGAAGAAAGTTATGTGGAATAGTGAGATGATGTCCATTCCTTAGGATAACGTCGTAGTTATTGGGTTGAAAAGGAAGTCCAAAAACATCCGGTTTTTTACCACGCGTGTAACCTTCTTTGGTTGCTCCCTCCCGCGAAAATTCTACATTATGAATGGGAAGACGCATTCCGGCATAAAATTTGAGTACTTCTGTCAATCCTCCGGTTGCAGGTCGTATAACGCCTACTCCAATTGGCATTAACCCTAGTTTACTTTGAACCTGGGGAGATATTAATGTGCGTTGAGAACCTGTATCTAGTAGCGTGGAAAGCGAGTGTTTTGCTTTGTTGTTTGTCTAAGAGAGACACATGCGCTATAAGAATAGCTTGGTTATTTATAATCTTCCCTTCAAACGTTGGCATTATGTACTCCGGCGTTAAGGTTAAATGCAAGGATTCCCAAGTCTATCGGTTTCTGGCCGACTAACTCGGTCGAAAAATTGCCAAGTCCACACTTATCGCATCCTTTCTTATAAGCATCATCACTGGTATCATAGATACCTTGTACTTTTCCTTGATGCATCAGCACATACTTTCCGAGATGTTTCTCTTCCATCTCCTCTTGAATGGCTTTATATGCTTTATGGTTGACTCGGACTTCTTTGCTTGCTGAATCGTGTAGGTTACTCATTGTGTTGGTGGATAGTTTGATGTCATCAGCGTAACAAATGTACCTATAATACATGGAAGGTTCCATCCCCACCCCCGAACACACAGGAGTTGTTCGGCATCTAAGTGAACCTTCCCAAAATTCGATTGATCAAAAAGAACAAATCTTAGCGTGGCACTTTCGTATATAGTTCCCCTATATCAGTACAATGAAGAAGCACAAGATCAACGTTTCGGAGATAGCCCAGACAGATCGTGAGTCAATCACGATGTCTGAATTCGAGGGTGCAATGCGTCAGGTTCTGTCGCACCCAGATGAACCCAAGAAGAAGAGCGAGAAGAGCGAGCCAACTAAGCAGGAACTTGAAAAACGCTGGAAGCTGGGGCGATGAATCCGGTGCCTATGCGGATTTTGCTACACAAGTCCCATTTATTTGGTGCTTATGTCGTTGAGTGGAACTCTATCCCATCTATTGCAAAGAGATTTTACGGAGAACCATGAGGCCAAGGAAGTGGAGGTTCATGTTATTTGCACGGATGCGTCTACGCTGAGAGGTCCGAAATGTGATCAGGCTTGTTCCATGTATGATTGCCGCCCGCGCCGGTGGCGTCATCTGGATACGGGTGTAGCCAGCTGTCTGTACGAGCAATGCCACTGCACTGAACATTACAGGATAGATGCTTCAACAAATAGCCCCAAAACAGCCTGCTGGAAGGATTTTCCAGGCTCTGCCGAATGCTCCACGGGTCAACACGAATTCACGGGAGTTCACCGTATGCTAGGCTAATTGGCAATAGTGTATGCATCATGGATGGAAAGGCGGGTTAAATCTCGGTCAAGACAATAATTCGAGTCAACCATCGTAGACTGCAAGCGTAAGCGTTGTGCGCCGTATTCTTACGGTTCTCAATTATCTGACTAACATGCGCTTGTCAAAATTCTTCGGCCAAACTCTGCGTGAAGCACCCACAGAGTCCGATTCCGCATCCAGCCAAATGCTTGTACGAGCTGGGTATATACGACAATTGGCTGCAGGCCTCTATTCCTATCTGCCGTTGGCACATCGATCCCTACGCAAAATCGAGCAAATCCTGCGCGAAGAAATGGATGCGATTAACGGACAGGAAATGTGCATGCCCGTAGTGCATCCAGCCGAAGTCTGGCAGGAATCTGGACGCTGGTATGAAATCGGAGACGAAATGGGCCGCCTTCAGGACCGCAGAGGTCGGGATCTCGTACTGGCCATGACCCACGAAGAGGTCGTCACCACTCTTTGTAAATCAGAGATCCGCTCCTACCGGCAACTCCCCCAAATGGTCTACCATATGCAAACCAAGTTCCGGGATGAACCCCGGGCCAGAGGAGGTCTTATTCGCGTGCGAGAGTTCGTCATGAAAGACTCGTACACACTGGATGCCAATTTTGATGGTCTTCAAACCCAATACGAAGCGCATTATGATGCCTACCATCGTATTGGTGCACGACTCGGCCTGAAGCTGGTCGCAGTACAGAGTGATCCCGGAATGATGGGGGGCAAGATCGCTCACGAATTCATGTACATCTCCCCCATTGGCGAGGACTCTCTGGCTATTTGCGAGGAAACCGGTTACGCGTCCAATCTGGATGTAGCAACCTTCCGAAAAAACCCGGAACCTGCCGATACACCGGCACCCCTGAAACGCGTCCACACACCCGGGCAATCTACTATCGATAAAGTGGCAACCTTCTGTGGCGTCAGTACACGTCGGACCGGCAAAATGGTCTTCTTTATGGGCGACTTTGGGGCAGAAGCACCACCTAAGCTTATTGCTGCCTGTGTTCGGGGAGATATGGAAATCAACGAACTGCAACTGCGTTATGCCGTTAAAGCACAAGCCCTGCGCCCTGCAGAGGCCGAGGAAATTGCCGCCGCAGGATGCGTACCAGGCTACGCCTCACTGCGAGATCTTGATCGCACCAAGGTGATCAGCGTCGTAGATGACCTCATCCCTAAATCAATGAATCTGGTAGTCGGGGCCAATGAGCACGACTGGCATTTCATCGGAGCGAACTATGGCCGGGATTTTACCGCCGATATTGTCGCCCCAATTGCACTGGCCTATAATGGTGCACCGGACCCGATTGATGGCAAACCTTTGCGTGTCGTTCGTGGCGTAGAGGTGGGCAATATCTTTCAGTTAGGTACCCGGTACAGCGGGAGCATGGGAGCTTCCTATACCGATGAAACCGGCGTGGAGCGCCCTATCGTCATGGGATCCTACGGAATTGGAGTCGGACGAGCACTGGCCTGCGTTGCTGAGGAATACAGCGACGACTATGGCATGGACCTACCTATTTCCGTTGCTCCATACCATGTAGTTCTGGTATCTCTGGGACGCTCTGGAGAGGTAAAGGAGAAAGCCGAGGCACTCTATCATGCGTTGCTTACAGCCGGCGTAGAGGTGCTTTACGACGATAGGGAAGTTAGCCCCGGCATTAAATTCGCGGATGCTGACCTGCGTGGCATGCCGCTCAGGTGCACAGTCAGCTCCCGCTCGTTGAGCCGTGGCGGTGTGGAGTTTGGCCGCAGACGCAGCAAAAACCTCGTAATTATCCCTCTTGAGGATGCCGTAGAGCGTATCCAGGAAAATATCACGGACTCTTTCGAAGCCCTACACAAGCGACTGAAAGACTTGCCGACCTGGGCATCGCGTCCCGCGACGATATAACTCCCTTCATGGATATTCGCAACCACCTGATGCTTCTCTCATCGCTATGCGAACAGACCGATAAAATACAGGACGTGTCAGTTTGGATCCTCCATAATGGGAGTGCGCTCCTCGCTGATCAGTTCCAGGAAAGCACTTAGCGTCATTCCTCCCAGGTTTTTTCCCGAACGTGCACGCACCGATACGGTCCCGTGCTCAACCTCACGCGCACCAAGTACCAACATATAGGGCAGCTTCATCAGCTGAGCTTCCCGAATCTTATAGCCGATCTTTTCACTGCGCACATCCAGTGTCGCACGTAACCCTTCCTGCTGAAGCCTGGCATGCACCTCACCGGCGTAATCCGCGAATCGCTCAGAAATTGACATTACACGTACCTGCTCCGGTGTCAACCATAACGGAAATATGCCTGCACAGTGCTCAATCAAGACACCAATAAACCGCTCCAGTGAACCAAACGGCGCCCGATGAATCATGGCCGGACGATGACGTCCGTCATCTGCACCTGTATACCAGAGGTCGAAGCGTTCAGGTAGATTATAATCCAATTGGACGGTACCTAATTGCCATTGCCGCCCAAGCGCATCCCGAACCATAAAATCGATCTTCGGCCCATAAAAGGCCGCCTCCCCAGGCTCCTCGTGGACATCCAGATTCATCTCCTGCACCACCTTTCGCATCGAATCTTCCGCAGCTTCCCAAACCTCTACTGTACCTGTGTACTTATCATGGTTGCTGGGGTCGCGGAGGGACAATTGCACGCTGTAATCCTTAAAATCCAATGCACCCAACACCTGAAGTGCAAGATCTACGGAATCCCGGATTTCCTCTTCAACTTGATCATGTCGGCAAAAAATATGCGCATCGTCCACCGTAAAACCACGCACACGTGTCAAGCCGCCAAGCTCGCCCGTTTGTTCATATCGGTAAACCTGTCCAAATTCTGCCAGCTTTACGGGCAGCTCCCGATAGCTGCGCCGCTTGTGTGCATAAATCTGAATATGATGCGGACAGTTCATGGGTTTGAGCAGGTAACCGTCCATGCCATGTGAGCTCATAGGTGGAAACTGACTTGCACTGTAATACGGATAGTGCCCACTGGTTCGATAAAGATCAAGATGCCCTATATGTGGTGTGATCACGGGTTCATAGCCACGACGAAGTTGTTCTTCGCGTAAAAAATTCACCAATGTTTCTCGAAGTGTGGTACCCGCCGGAAGCCAAAGCGGCAGCCCCGGCCCGACCTTCTCACTGAACATGAACAGCTCCAACTTCTTTCCCAGGACCCGGTGATCTCTGGCACGAGCCTGCTCCAGACGGTCCAGGTATTCCTGCAACTGCGTACTATTCTTCCACGCTGTGCCATAGATGCGAATTAATTGCGGTTTCTCTGCATCTCCCCGCCAATAAGCCCCCGCAATGCTCAACAACTTGATCCCATTGGGCTTAAGGTAACCGGTGTGGGGAACATGCGGTCCCCGGCAAAGATCAATGAAGGATGCCTGCTGATAGACTGTCAACGGTGTATCTGCGTCCTGGGCCGCCAATTCTTCAATCAGCTCGATCTTGTAAGGATTGTCTGCAAAAAGCATACGGGCTTCGTCCAATGCCACCTCACGGACCTCAAAACGATGACGCTCTTTAATGATCGCCCGCATTCGATCCTCAATCCAAGACAGATCCTCCTCATGCGGAGGAGACGACATCTCAAAGTCGTAGTAGAAACGATCCTCAATTGGCGGGCCTATGGTAGGCTTCGCCTCCGGAAAGCGCTCCAGCACAGCCTGAGCCATGATATGCGCAGCCGAATGACGTATTTTGTAGAGTTTAGGATCGTAATCTTCCGGTATGTACGTTTCGGCACGCCGCAAAAGCTCCTCAACCATGCTTAAACAAAAATTATTATTGGGCAACAGAGGAACACGCGTTTATGTGCAAGGTGTTCCATCAGGATGACCGCTAGCGATATTCAGGAACTGTTGGCGAGTATGGGGGACCCCGTGAAAGCAGCACATGCTCAGCGCTTCTTTAAAACCGGCCCCGGAGAATATGGTGAGGGGGACATCTTTCGTGGGATTCGTGTGCCGGAACTGCGAAGAGTCGCGCAGAACTGGAAGAAAGTTTCGCTTGATGAAATGCTCGTGCTGCTGCGATCCGATTATCACGAGGACCGATTCGTAGCCCTGTGCCTTCTCGTTCACGCCTTCAAGCGCGGTAATCAGTACAAGGTGTACAACGCATACCTGAAACACACCGGCTTTGTTAACAACTGGAATCTGGTTGATACAAGTGCACACAAGATCCTGGGACCCTACCTCTTCAAGCGCCCGCGGACACCATTATATACACTCGCCCGAAGTGACAACCTGTGGGAGCGCCGCATAGCAGTAGTCTCTACGTACTATTTCATCAAACGGGATCAGTACAACGATACACTTGCTCTTTCAGATATCTTGGCACACGATCAGGAAGATTTGATCCACAAGGCCTGCGGTTGGATGCTTCGTGAGGTTGGTAAACGCGATGAGTCCGTACTTGTCGAATTCCTGGATGACCCCACCGTAGTTCTACCCCGCACTGCTTTACGCTACGCCATTGAGCGTTTTGATAAACCTGTGAGAAAAGCATATCTGGCAAAACGTGCAGCCATCCCTGCTGCATACCACGTCACTCGCTGGCGAGCTTATCGGTACGTAATGGACGCTGCAATGAGATTGAAAGGAGAAGTGGTTGAAACCAAAGCTTTGCGGTCGAAACAACTCGGAAAAGACTTCGGAGCAACAGTTTTTCTCAAACTCGAAAACGAACAACATACCGGATCCTTCAAGTACAGAGGAGCACTGAACAAACTCTTATCACTGAGAGAACCACTACGTCCCCTGGTTGCGGCATCTACAGGTAATCATGGCCTTGCGGTATCCCGTGTTCTGCAGGATTTTGGTGTAAAGGGAACGATCTATCTACCCGTCACGACAGAAAAGCACAAGGCTGAAGCTCTTCGCGAAGGCGTTGCAGATCTCGTTTTCAATGGAGATGACGGGATAGACGCAGAACGTGAAGCTCGACATGTAGCAGAGCGAGATAGGAGCGTGTTTATCTCTCCCTACAACGATTGGCAGATCATAGCAGGCCAGGGTACAGTTGGGGTTGAACTATTGCGTCAGGCAGGATCCTTGGACTATGTCTTTGCTGCTGTAGGGGGCGGCGGATTGATCAGCGGTTTGGCACTTGTGCTAAAAAACCACCTTCCAACTGTCAGGATTATCGGGTGCTCACCCGCAAGATCCAACATGATGCAGGCATCTGTTGAAGCTGGACGTGTCGTTGAGCAACCTTCAAAACCCACTCTTTCCGATGGTACAGCTGGCCAAATTGAATCTGATACAATTACCCTCCCACTGTGCACGGATTTAGTGGACGAATGGGTTACGGCTACGGAAGAGGAGATTGCCGACGCTATGCGCCGCGTCTATCACGAGCACGGTATAAAAATCGAAGGAGCCGCAGGGGTTGCAGTTGCCTGTTTCCTGGGATACAAGAAAAACTTGACTAAAAAGCGGCTTGCCTTGATCATCTGTGGCGGCAATATATCCGATAAAAAATTCCAAACTGTACTCGATCAGGCCTAATCGACCGATGAATGCCTCCAGTGGGAAAATCAGTTCATTGCTCAAGGGCCTCCGCTCACATCCAGGGATCCGACAGACGGTTTATCAGACTCACTGGACCGTTGCCCTCCCATTAATACGAGTCATCGGGAAAGAAGTATTCGAAATCCGAACAAAAAAATCTGATACTGCGGCTATCACTACCCGCTCAACTCCCTAGCGCGAGATTTTTTCAACAGACACTAACATGCAAACTAGACTCTGCCTCATTCTTCTACTCGCCCTCATCACGGGCGCTGTTTACGGCCAAGAACTGAACCCCGAACAACGCCTGAATGCACTAGGCATTCAGCTGCCCGACCCACCTTCCCCTGTGGCCAATTATGTGCGAGCAGTACAGACCGGTAATCTTGTCTTTCTCGCTGGACACGGGCCCTACTTGCCTGACGGCAAATACATCACAGGTAAACTGGGGAGAGACCTTACACTCGAAGAAGGGTACGCAGCTGCCCGACAAACGGGAATTGCTCTCTTAGCCTCGCTAAAACAGGAGATCGGCGACTTGAGTCGGGTTACACGCATTGTCATGGTGAATGGTATGGTCAATGCAACCCCAGACTACACCGAACACCCAAACGTCATCAACGGTTGTTCAGATTTACTCGTAGAAGTGTTTGGTCCCGAGATTGGTAAGCATGCACGGGCAGCTGTCGGCATGAACTCCCTCCCGATTGGAATCGCCGTGGAAATCGAAATGATCGTGGAGGTGCGGGAATAGCTCCGGCTACAGCACCGTTGTGCGCATAGTGCGTTTGAGGGCTGCAACGGCATTGATCACACGGCCTACTGCCGGTGTGTCAGGCACTTCCGTACCTGTTTCGTACAGAATCAAGTAAGCCTCATCCGCTGTAAGCTCGGGATTCATGGACATCATAACTCCTAGCAACCCCGTCACAACAGGCGTGGCCATAGACGTGCCACTCATGGGTTTGTATGTTCCTTCTAGGAAGGAAGACAGCAAGTCAACTCCTGGCGCTGCAATCGGACGGGAAAGACTGCCAACCGTATTGGAAAAACCGGCCTTCATGAGATCTCTATCAACCGCTGCGACTGCAATCACGCCATCAATATTGGATGGAAAATGGTCGATCGCATCCTCGTTGGCATTGCCCGCTGAAGCGGCCACGATAACCCCACGGTTGATTGCGTACTCCACGGCGTTCGTCAACACGCGAGGCGGTACGTCAGACTTGCTGCCTAATGACATAGAAATCACATCCGCCTCGGCCCTAGTAGCATCAATGATTGCCTGTGCTATCTGCTCCAGCGAGCCTCGACCCGCATCTCCGAGGGCTTGGAACCCCAACAATTCGACAAACCGTCCCTCCCAGTTCAATGACGCAACCCCAAGCCCATTGTTGGTGGCCGCACCGGCAATTCCAGCACAGTGCGTTCCATGTCCATGCTCATCACCTGAAACCCCTGTGGTATAGACAGACTCCAGATCTTCGTGACCAGATTCAACCCCGGTGTCTAGAATGGCGACGCGAGCCTTGCGTACGGGGCTTGTATCCTCGAGAACTGCATGAGCTTCGTGCGCCTGAATAGCATCCAATGCCCACTGCTGGGCTACATATGGATCATTTTCCAAAACTGCACTTTCCGATTCGTACTCAGTCCCGTCGGAGGGAGGAAGAGACAAACTGATATCCACATTGAGCTCCACGTGATCAACATTCTCTGTGTCTGCTCTGAGAGCAGACATCATGGCTTCCGCACGGCGTGAAGACACGCTGACCAGATAGACCTGCGCCAGGTCTACATCCTCGGCAAGCGTAAGCTCAGGAAATGCACGCTCCCAAGTTTCGGCAAAACGGTCCAGGATACCCTCTATCTCAAGGATTGAATCATCGGGTCCCAACTCGACCAAAACAGATTGCTCCGTTTGATGCCAAATTGATTGCCAAAAATGTTTGGCCCCAAACAGTAACCCTGCCAATACTAGAGAGGCGACTCCCAGAATAACAAAAGGGCGTGCGTTGTCTGCCAACTTTCTGAACCCCATGTAAGCTGCAGCCAGAAGCAGACTGATACCGCCATCCCTAAGCAGTTCAATGATCACCTGAATAAATCCGCCTCCTGACCAGAACCGCGCAATCACCGCACCAATACCCAGGACAAAACCTGCCAAGATAACCCAGGAGCCGTTACCCCTATGCCCGATACCGATAGCTATGAGAAGCAGTGCGGTTGCAGTGATGATAGTCACGATATCCATATAACAATTGGAAGATGGCCTTGGTTGACCTACGATTAGATACCCGCCTGGTTGCATTGAGTATTATATTTGTGTCAACTTACACTCCGCCAGACATGTCATACATTCTTGCCCTTGATCAGGGAACCACAAGCTCGCGTGCTATTATTTTCGACGCAGAGGGTTCTATTGTAGGAATGGCACAGCAGGAATTCCCCCAGATTTATCCTCAGCCTGGATGGGTCGAACACGATCCAATGGCTATCTGGAACTCCCAACTGTCGGTAGCCCACGAGGTGTTACAGAACTGCGGACTGCTCTGTCAGGATATAAAGGCAATCGGTATCACCAACCAGCGCGAAACTACCGTTGCGTGGGATCAGGACACCGGTCACCCCATCTATAACGCTATTGTCTGGCAGGATCGCCGCACCGCCGGCCAATGCGACCAATTGCGTTCTGATGGACACGCAGACTTATTCCAGTCACACACCGGGCTGATACTGGACCCGTACTTCTCCGGCACAAAAATCAAATGGATATTGGATCACGTTCCGAACGCACGAGAAATGGCGGCAGCAGACCGCTTGTGCATCGGTACAGTGGATACATGGCTGATCTGGAAGTTGACGAACGGCAGACAATACTGCACCGACGTCTCGAATGCAAGCCGTACGCTGCTCTATAACATGTATACACATGACTGGGACGACGAACTTTGCGCACTCCTGAATGTGCCGCAGGAAATCCTGCCAGACGTCGTTCCATCAAGCGGTGTGATTGGAGAAACAACCCTCTTAGGTGCTCCTGTCCCTATAGCGGGAATTGCCGGCGATCAACAAGCAGCCCTCTTCGGGCAGGTGTGCACAAGACCCGGTATGGTAAAAAATACCTATGGTACGGGCTGCTTCCTGCTTATGAATACAGGGACAAACGCCATCCCTTCCACGAACAGACTCCTCACCACCATCGCGTGGAAGCTGAACGATGAAACGCAGTACGCCCTCGAGGGTAGCGTTTTTGTGGGCGGTGCCGTCGTTCAATGGCTGCGAGACCAGCTTGGACTTATTGCCTCATCCTCCGAAGTTGAGGCGCTCGCATCACAGGTGTCGGATAATGGCGGGGTAACCATTGTGCCGGCCTTTACAGGACTGGGGGCACCGCACTGGGATCCCTATGCTCGAGGCACGATTGTAGGACTGACACGTGGCAGCAATTCAGCTCATATTGCTCGGGCAGCACTCGAAAGTATCGCATACCAGAGCGCAGATGTGATCAGGTCCATGGAGGCAGATGCCGGTGTGAGTCTCAGGGAAGTGCGCGTAGATGGAGGGGCAACGGCAAATAATCTGCTCATGCAGTTTCAGGCAGATATTCTGGATGTGCCCGTGATCCGACCTGTCGTAAGCGAAACGACCGCACTGGGAGCTGCTTACCTCGCAGGAATAGCAGTGGAACAGTGGGCCGATCCTGATGATCTTAGCCAATTGTGGCAAATAGACAAAACCTTTGAGCCACAAATGTCACGTTCAGTCGCATCTGCACTTATGGATTCCTGGTCTGCTGCCGTTGAACGCTCCAAAGGCTGGGATCGTTAACAACAACCTTCAAGTCATAATCTGCATCAACAATGAGTCCATTTCTAGGTGAATTTATTGGTACAGCAATGCTGCTCCTTCTCGGAGACGCGGTCGTTGCGAACGTAGTGCTCAAGGATACCAAGGGGAGCGGCGCCGGCTGGATTGCCATCAATTTTGGCTGGGGCGTAGCCGTCTTCATAGCAGTATTCATCGTGGCCAAGTACAGCGGTGCTCACATCAATCCGGCGGTTACGCTTGGGCTAGCATTTGCTGGAAGTTTTGAATGGACCATGGTCCCCACGTACCTTGCAGCACAATTTTTGGGAGGGGGGCTAGGAGCATTTCTGGTCTGGCTGCATTACCGTGATCACTTCGAAGCGACAGACGATGCGGACGCAAAATTAGCTGTATTCTGCACAGCACCCGCTATCCGCAACAACGTATCAAACCTTCTGAGTGAAATCATTGCAACCTTCGTCCTGGTGTTCGCCGTGCTATACATGGTAGAGCCGGATGTTGGCCTTGGCGCTTTGGATGCACTCCCCGTTGGTGCTGTAGTACTGGCGATCGGGTTGACCTTGGGAGGTACCACGGGATACGCCATTAACCCTGCCCGGGACCTCAGTCCACGCATTATTCACGCACTGGTCCCGATCAGAGGCAAACGCGACAGTGACTGGAGTTACGCCTGGATTCCCGTTTTGGGGCCAATCATTGGCGGACTGCTCGCCGGAGGTGCCTTTGCACTGATTGGAAGCTAACGGGCTACTGCAGGGCCAAGGATGTGCCGGCTGCGAGGGAGATGTGGACCACCCCACCAAATACTTTTCGACTGAACTTCCAAAGGTTCACCAACCATTTGAAGCCATTTTTGGCCCACTACGGAAAGAAGCGTTTGGATTGGGCAAGTACCATTTACGAGCACAGTCTCACTCATTCTCGCCTTCGCAGCAGATATTTTGATTAACTGTTGTCTTTTTACCAACTTGACTAAAAGTTTTGCCTGTTGATCAGTGATCATTGCAGAGAGACTAAATGGAGAATGATTCATACGTTCACGCACAAAAACTCCATCTGCCCCAACGGAACTAAAACGAAAGTTTTAATTGTCGCTGGACATTTTGCAAGGTCTGGTCTTCCTGAACGGGGTCTGTCGACCACAGCGTGAATGAGCCGAGCACAATTACAGCCATAACCTAACTTCGCCATTCGGTCTGAGAAAGTACTGGTTTTTGTCTCCAATTTTGGCGTAGTGCCTCAACCCGCCCATTCCCTACACACTCCACCACAGTCTGCAGCACTCGCGCCACGCCGGCCCACACACTCTCTCAACTGAGAGAGAAATCGCCTAATTGAAAAAACTGGATGCTGTGATCAAGGCAACGCTCACACCGATGAATCAAAGTAGCAGAGTGTCTTGGTGTTCACTGCGTCCAGTTCGCACTCTGGGATTCTTGCTGATCAGCGATTCCAGCATCCTGGAATTGTCAGACTTATTGCACAAGCACCGGCATGAGATACTAGACCGGCTCTTTGGGCATACAAAAGAAATGTTGAAGTTTGAGGACAGGAAATAGGCGGAATCCGATCGTGCGGTAAGCAGTTTTGCGCATTTCTGCTACTTTGATATCCCGTAAACGCGATGCTTAGGGCATTCTGACGCGTTTTCCGACAACTCCAAGGCGTAGATCAAGTGAGGACGATTACAGCAGAGAGAATTATCGTCGCAAAACCAATAACCCAGATCAGCACATTGTACTTCGTATTCACAGCGTCCAACTGGGCATTCATGGTTGCGTTCACAGCGTCCAGTTTAGCTCCAAGTTGAGCAATTAGATTTGCAGATGCCATGTTTTCAATGATTTCAGTGAGTTCGTTTGCTTCATCAGCAGCGAGCTTCTTCCTGCGCAACAGCATAGAAGCATGTATGAATGGACCTTAATGGTCGTTGTTCATCTCTTCTGGCATGATGGGTTGGACCAGACTAGGACTCAGGGGTTCCGGGTTTGATAGAGTGATTCAAACCCCTACCCCATGTTCGTATACCGCCAGTCCTCTCTCCTGCAAGATAGTCTCCATCCCAGGGCAGGATTTTGTTCGTGAAGCCCGTCAGGATGCACATGTGTGATGTCAGGTGAAGGAATACCAGCGGGTAGCCGCATTTGCATCAGCAGGAACAACGCGTGCTTAGTGTCTACCATGATACACAGAAGGGGCCCGTGAGATGGATGCTGTCTTCAGGCATTCGCTAGAGCCTTGGTATGTAGATCCAGACGGCTTTTTACCGTATGGCCGAACAGCAAGGTGCAGGCACGACCTCGCAGATGGAGAGAAACTCACGCAGGTTCGGCCCCCGGCGGCGTGGACATTTTGAACGGCCGGTAGGAGCAGCCCCGTGAGGATACCGGACGGCTCGTGCTTTACAAATAATTCCTCCCCCTCCGACTAGCGGTCCAGAAGCGTGTAAAATCTGCGCTGTATTTGGGTAATTCGGGGATGATTTGGGCGTAAATCCCGTGATTTTCCGCAAATTGGAGCATTATTCGCACCATTCATCTCCTACCCACAATGCGTAAGGTGTACGATTCACAGTACGATCTCTGGAAAACCCAGATTGCTGATATTGAGATCGATCCCAAGGATCGGGACGACATTCCTGCGGTGCTGATGGGGCTGCAGGCGTTGTACGTTGACGCAGAAATTCGGGCAAAAGTCTTTGAGATTCTCGAAAGGCATGTGCGGCCTGAGGTCAGTCATCGGCACGGTCGTCCGGGCATGGATCTGTGGCGTATTTTTGTTTTGGCCGTGGTAAAGATGGCCCTTAACTGTGATTTTGATCGTCTGACTAATCTGGCGAACCATCATCAGACTTTACGCCAGATGCTGGGTCATGCGGAATATGGTGATCGGACGAAGTATCAGCTTCAGACGGTGATTGATAATGTTAGCCTGTTGACCGAGGAGGCTTTGCAGGAGATCAACAAGGTAGTTGTGGAATGCGGTCATGCACATCTGGACGTAGAGGCGGAGGCCCCTCTGAAGTGTCGTGTGGATTCGGCGGTAACGAAGACCAACGTGCATTGGCCCACGGATGTGAACCTGCTCCGGGACGCGATGGAGAGTCTGCTCCGCACGTTGCATCGCACCTGTGCGGCGCACGAGGTTAAGGGCTGGCGTAAGTGCCAGTATTGGTTAAGGGAAGTACGGAAGGCGTTCAATCGGGTGCGCGATTCGCGTCGGTGGCGCAGTGTGCGCAAGGTTAAGGCCTACCTGGAATTGTGCAGTCAGCTTGTTGCGCGGGCCGTGTTGACCATAGCAGAGTTGCAGGCACGTGAGATCGCCACGGATAAGATTGCCAACTATCTGGAGCATGCGCTGCGTCAAATGGATCAGATTGAGCGTCGATTGATCAAAAACGAGACGATACCCCACCATGAGAAGGTGTTTTCGGTCCATGAGCCGCATACGCGCTGGATCAACAAAGGCAAAGTGGGCAAGCTTGCGGAGCTGGGGTTGCCGGTTTGTTTTATGGAAGATCAGTTTCAGTTCATCCTGCATTACGCAGTGTTGCGTGAAGGGGTGGATTCGGACATGATTGTTCAGTTCATCCTGGCGGCGCTGGCGCTGTATCCCTCCATTGTCTCGTGCAGCATGGATAAGGGCTACCACTCGCCGGGTAATCGTGTGGCGTTGGATGATCTGCTGGAGTTGAATGTGCTGCCCAAGAAGGGCAGAAAGTCACAGGCAGAGCAGGCACGGGAGTCTGCGCCGGAGTTCGCGGCGGCGCGTCGGAAGCATCCAAGGATTGAGTCGGCGATCAACAATCTGAATCATCGTGGACTGGATCGGATACGGACGCACGGCGAGGAGGGGTTCGTTCGGACAGTCGCGCTGGGGGTCGTGGCCGCGAATGTACACCGGTTGGGTCAGATCATTAAGAAGCAGAGGAGGCAATACGACCGGTGGCATAAGGCCCGCCAAAAGGCGGCCTGAAGCCCCCCTGGTCGTACGGATACGATCAAACAAGGCGTGCAGAACAACAGAACTAGCCCGAGGTATGTCCGCTGGGCAGATCAGATCCCGAAAAATTTGCGGAAACCGGCGTAAATCCGACTTTTAGCAGAGACGCCAACCCAAATACGACGTGACCAAGCCACCACCCCCTCGAATTGATACTTCAGACATACGCAAACCACGGCCATGACGCCCTTAACCCGACCGAGATGGGTATTTTCTGGCAGACCCTATTTAGTGCTTGCCCGAAAATATAACTCTTGGTTGGTTTAGCGTGTTTCTATAGGGGTTTTTGGTGATTTTTGGCCGTATTTCGGCCCATATGGCCTGTTTTTGGCGTCTGGGGGCCCTCTTAACCTCGGAGCTTATTCTGGCGAATGTT
>Ga0209544_1002446_pt1 | contig 16710 bp, 9 predicted proteins | sample MesohylPK_FD_187297 | JGI IMG/M metagenome (GOLD analysis project Ga0209544, IMG submission 187297) | Host-associated microbial community of the marine sponge Aplysina aerophoba from Gulf of Piran - sponge mesohyl, lysed by proteinase K... | ecosystem: Host-associated > Porifera > Sponge >...
GGCGCTTCGCGTTTCCGCGTGGGGTAGCGCTGTGAGGGTCCGGGCTGGATAGGGAGGGATCCCCCAGAATCGGAGGTGTCGAGACCCCGATTCGGGAGGATCCCCGTGGCTGTTGACCTTACGCGTGCGTTGTTGCTGATCGTGGGTCTGGGCCCGCATGTCGCGGTGCTCGATGTGCGGGGCCGCCGCGGCGGCCCGCTCGAAGTCGAGATAGCGCTGATGGACCGGCCGTGCTGTGGGGGCTGCGGCGGGCCGGTGTGGGCTCACGGGACAAGCCGGGTGGGTCTGGCTGATCTGCCGGCGTTCGGGCGGCCGGTGAAGCTGGTGTGGCGCAAGCGCCGCTGGCTGTGCCCCCATCAGGGCTGCGCGGTGCGCACGTTCACCGATCAGGAGCCTCAGATCGCGCCGCCGAGGGGGCGCATGACCAGCCGCGCTGCTCGCTGGGCGACCCGCGGGGCGGGCGCGGGACGCGCGATCAAAGAGATCGCAGCCGAGCTGGGCTGCAACTGGCACACCGCGATGGCAGCGGTGCATCGCTGGGGCCGAGCGCTGCTCGAAGCCGACGCCTCGCGCATCGACGGGGTGACTGCGTTGGGTCTCGATGAGATCTTGATGTTCCGCCGCGGCCGGTACCGCGAACAGCAGTGGGGCACCACCATCGTGGACGCCCGCAAGGGCCGGCTGCTCGACATAGTCGCTGGTCGCAGCGCCGAAGGCGCCACGAGATGGATCCAGGGCCGCACGTCGTTGTGGCGGCGGCGGGTGCGGTGGGCGGTCATGGACCTGTCGGGGCCCTATCGCAAGGCGTTCACCGATTCGCTGCCCAAAGCGATCCAGGTCGCCGACCCGTTCCATGTCGTCAAGCTCGCCAACAGCACCATCGACGACGTCCGCCGACGCGTCCAGAACGAGACAACCGGCGGACGCGGCACCAAAGGCGACCCGCTGTATCGGATACGGCGCCTGCTGCTCAAGGCCCACGAACGCGTCACCGAACGCGGCGAGGCGAAGCTGCGCGGCCTGCTCGCAGCCGGCGACCCCCACGGCGAGGTCCGCGACGCCTGGCACGCCAAGGAGACCCTCCGGATGACCTACCGCATCCCAAATCGCAAGGTCGCGCTCGAAGCCCTCGACGAGCTGTCCCGCGACCTGCGAGACGACACGTACTCGCCGGAGCTGAACAAGCTCGGCCGCACGCTTCGCACCTGGCGCACCCCGATCACGAACTGGCACCGCTCACGGGTCACGAACGGGCCGACCGAGGCAGCCAACAATCTGGCCAAGCTGATCAAGCGAGTGTCGTTCGGGATCACCAACTTCGACCACTACCGCACCCGCGTGCTGCTGTACGCCGGCAAACCCGACTGGAGCCTGCTCGACACCCTCACCCCACGCTAAAGCGCGAAGAGCCCCATAACGACGGCCTTCCCCAACGAAGCAACTGCTTATCCCGACCGCCCACAATGGAGCCGCTCGAAGTCGAAGCGACCACGACTCAAGTAGTGTGTTCGGTCTTCACGCTGCCTGACGACCCCACTGGATAAGGGAACGTCCGAGTCGTTCATTGCGGCGAAACTAGACCCTTCCCACCCCGGGGTTGGCAGGCATACGCTGCCGGCCATGCGGACCGTGAGTCTCGTTCCGAGCGTCACCGAGTCGCTGTCGGCGTGGGGCACCGATCCGATCGCATGCACACGATTCTGCGAGCGAGAGGACCTGAGCCATGTTGGCGGCACCAAGAATCCCGACATCTCTGCGATCGTCGAACTGCAGCCGGATCTCGTCGTCGTTGACCGCGAGGAGAACCGCAAGGAGGACTACGACGCGCTGGGCGCTGCCGGCATCGATGTCGAAGCGCTGCATGTAGCGTCGCTCTGCGACGTCGAGCCGGAACTCAGCCGATTGGCGGCAAGGATTGGTGTCGACTGGAAACCGCAGCCACTGCGTGAGCGAGCTGCGGCGCTCACGCACGCGTCGGGTCGCACCGTGCGCGTGTTCGTGCCGATATGGCGTCGGCCTTTCATGACGATCGGGGCGAAGACCTATGGGGCTTCGCTGCTGGCCCGGTGCGGGGCAGAAGTGGCGTTCTCCGACCGGGGCAGCTACCCGACGCTGGATGCCGGCGATCTGTCCGCGGATCACTTCGACATCGTGCTGGCACCGACCGAGCCGTACCCGTGGCACCTGCGTCATCTCGACGAATTGAGCGAGATTGCGCCGACGCACGTGATCGATGGTCAGGATCTGTTCTGGTGGGGCACACGAACCCCCGGCGCCCTTGTACGAGTCGCCGAGACCTTGAGAGCTCTGCTGAGTCCCCAAGGATTCCCGCACGCGGCGCCAAGTAGCGTGACGGGCGCGTGACGAGGGGAATGAATATGGGCACGGGACCGTTGGCAGGGGTACGAGTGATCGAGTTGCAGGGGATTGGCCCTGGGCCCTTCTGCGGGATGATGCTCTCCGACATGGGTGCGGAAGTCATCCGCGTCGATCGCTCGGCCAGAGTGCGAGATCACGATGCTGACAACCCGCCCATCGATGTGCTGGCGCGCGGCCGTGCCTCGATCGGGCTCGATCTGAAGAACCCTGACGGCGTCGAGGCGTTGCTGCGCCTCGTGGAGCATTCCGACGCTCTCATCGAAGGCTTCCGCCCCGGCGTGATGGAACGGCTCGGCATCGGCCCCGACGAGTGCCTGGCTCGCAACCCGCGGCTGGTGTACGGCCGGATGACTGGCTGGGGCCAAGAGGGCCCGTACCACCTCGGTGCCGGACACGACATCAACTACATCGCGCTCGCCGGGGCTCTCGACCCGATCGGCCGCAAGGGAGAGCCGCCGATCGCGCCGCTGAACCTGGTGGGCGACTTCGGCGGGGGCGGCATGCTCCTGGCGTTCGGCGTGGCGTGCGCTCTATTCGAGTCCCAGCGTTCCGGGCAGGGCCAGGTCGTCGACGCGGCAATGGTCGATGGCGCTGCGACGCTCATGGCCATGTTCCACTCGATGCGGGCACTGGGGGTCTGGAACGACGAGCGCGGCACGAACATGCTCGACACGGGCAGCCACTTCTACGACGTGTACGAGTGCGCCGACGGCAACTACATCTCGATCGGATCGATCGAACCCCAGTTCTATGCCGAGCTGCTGCGCCTGACCGGTCTCGAGGCAGACCCCGAGTTCGCCAAGCAGAATTCGCGCAGCGGCTGGCCCGAGCTCAAGGAGCGGATCGCAGCGGTCTTCAAGTCGAAGACCCGTGACGAGTGGTGCGAGATCATGGACGCCACCGACGTCTGCTTTGCCCCGGTGCTGACCTTGGCAGAAGCCCCGCAGCACCCGCATAACGTCCACCGTGACGTGTTCTGCGAAGTGGCCGGAGTGGTCCAGCCGAGCCCGTCGCCGCGCTTCAGCCGCACAGTCCAGGCCGTGCAGGGTCCCCCGGCGCATCCTGGCCAGCACACTGACCAAGTGCTGGCGATCGCCGGCTACGACACTGACGACATCGCGAAGTTGCGCGACACCGGTGCCGTTGCCTGAGAACCCTGACGACTCACCGGGCGCGGCTGACCCCGGCGAGCCCGGGCATCGGGAGCCGACCAGCGCGCCGCTGGGCCTAGATCGCAAGCTGGTGCCGCTGTACACCGAAGCAGCGGCAGTTGCCGAGATCTCGCCGGCCAGTGCCTGCGCCTTGGCGAGGCTGCTGCTGCGCAGCCTTATCCGAGCCCAAGGGCTGCGCGGCCGTCACCTGGTACGCGACATCAGTGAGTTGGTGTCCGCCGGCGCACCGGTCGGTCTGCTGCGGGCGCTCGATGTCATCAAGCTCAGCGACGTCGAGGCGCGGCGCCCGGGCGAACTCAATCTCGCCAATGGCCACGGCGACGCACAGAACCTGCTGATGTTCATTCACCTCTTCACTCAGCACGTCTCGCCGCAGCCCGGAGACCCGCAGTCCCCGTCGCCGGCGCATCGGCGAGAACATGGTTCGCAGCCGTCCGCGCCGTGAGCGTCGAGTTCTGGTCGACAAGTCACACTGCGTTGGGCTGGGCCTTGGTGTTGTCAAATGGCGCCGCGGGATTCTGGTCGCTCGGGGCGATCCGCTGGCACTCGCTGCGACATCGCAGTCTGTGGTGGTTCCTCGGGGCGGCGTGGGTCCTGGTGTTTGTGCAGCTCACGGCGGGCGTGATCCTCATGCGAGTTGCAGCCGTCGATGCGCCGGCCTTCCACGTGTTCTACGGAGCGTGCTGCGCGGTCGCGGTCCTGTTCGTCTACGCGTACCGCCAGCAACTGACGCACCGGCGTTACGAGTTGTTCGGCCTCGGGGCGCTGTTCATCATGGGGCTCGCCATCCGGGCCATGTTCCTCGGCGGCTGACCCTCAGACGCCGGGGCGGCAGCGACCGGGTCGATGCTGCGGTCGCCATGGCCTGACGCCTGAGCCCCGACCGCCCCGGCAGTAGCGACGTGTGCCAAGCTGTGGCCGGTGTCCGACCGTGTTCCCGATCCGCTGCCGGACTTCGTTCGCCCTCCCGTCGTTGAGGTAGCGCTCGCCGTTCAGCTCGCTGAGCCTCTGGGCTTCGCAGCTGAAGACGTATCCGAATTGGCTGGCGTCTGGTCGGACCATCTCGCCAATGCGTCGCTGCGGCCCGTTCTGCCTCCGCTAGATGCTCGCCGAGGCGTTCATGCCGAGCAGGATGATGCGGCGCGACTGAGGCTCTGGATGTCCGGCGAAGGTGATACCCGCGTGGTCCAGTTGCAACCGGATCGGCTCGCAGTCAATTGGAAGAAGAGCGACCCAGACGAGGTGTACCCCCGTTTCGCCAACCTCAGGGAGTTCTTCATTGAGTCGTGGCGTCGGCTGACCGCCATTGCGAAGGAGCGGGCCTACTGCGAGCCGCAGCCGACCATCTGTCAGGTGCTCTACGTGAATCACATCGGTGCAGCCCAAGGGTGGAAACGTGTCGATGACACGCCGCAGGTCTTGGCGCCTTGGAGTGGGTCGATGAGTGACGACTTTCTTCCTGCGCCCGATGTCGCGGCGACCTATCAGCATTTCCACCTGCCTGAACCGGGCCGATGGCTCGACATCGAAACCGGTCCTAGGAAGACAGACGACGACGTTTGCGTGTTGGCCGTCCATCTCACGTGCCGGGGTGCAGCACCTACACCGGACCTTGAAGGAGCCTTGAACGTCATGGATCTCGCTCACGATTGGATAGTGCGGGGGTTTGCCTCTGTCACCACATCAGATGCGCATGCGATCTGGGAAAGGACGACGTGACCCTCGCGACATCTGAATGGCCCGTTGACGGCTGTGCGCCTATGCATCGCCAATTTGGTTGGTTTGGCCACGCCGACATCGACACCATTACGAAGTCCGAACTTGAAGTCGCCCCGGAATGGGGGTTCGCCTCTGGGCAAATTGGCTACTTGCCTGCTGCTCAACCGAGTTGGATGTCGAGTGTCTGGGAAAGGCTCCAAGAGCTTCAGGAATTGCCGGCAGACTGGAATGGCTACGGGGAACTGCCGATCGCGCTTGAAGCTGTGGCCCAGACGGCCAAGCTGCTCAACGACGTCGGCCCGATGCATCAAATGCCGGACATCGTGCCGCTCCCTGACGGCGGCCTGCAGATCGAGTGGTCTGGCTCAGGGTGTGAGTTGGAGATCGAAGTGGGGCCGCACGGTGCCAGGAGCGCGTTCTTCGTAAACGACCAGGGCCAAGAACAGGGATTTGAGGTGGCGAACGACGTTTCGGAAGTGCAGACTCTCGTTGCAGCGATGGGGTAACCAAGCCCTTGAGCGAGCGCACTCCATTAAACGACGACGAATCCTTATGGCGCCGAATCCATAGGAACCACATCAAACAGGACGGCACCGTGTCCACAGCGGCGTTCCGTGACCGCGAGATGTCGGTAGATCGTGAAGCCCTTCAGATTGACATGTCCGTCACACTTGCCGCGGGTGCTGGCATCGCGCTCTTTGATGCTGGCGGAGCACGGGCGCTCAAACAGAATCCCGTCGCAGACCCCGAGCCTGACAATGCTGCCCACGCACTCGTGATCGGGGACAAGCCACGGATCGTTCAGCGGCAGTTGCGGGATATTTCCGAGTTCATCGAACGCGGAGCCATTGTCGGCACGTCATGAGCGATCTGCGATGGGCAGATGGCGCTGGTGCCGCACCAGCGGGCGAAGTTGGCGTTTCCGAACAACACTCGCTTGGTGAGCTCAGCCGGGCCGAAGGGCATCTTTCACGTCCCGGCGTCGGCGCTCGCTTCGAGGCGGGCGAGGCGGTCGGTGTGGTCGAGCAGCGTGGCGTTGACCTCGCGGAACCCCGCCTGCATCTCGCTGCGCAGGTCCCCGATTTCGCCGCGCAGTTCGGTGCCGAGGGTGGCTGTCTCGCCGCGCAGGTTGGTTTCGAGCGTGGTGATGCGGTCGCTTTGGGTGTCGATGCGGTCGCCGAGCGAGTCGAACTGCCACATCATCAGCCCGGCGAGGACGCCCAGCATCGTGGTCATCAGCCCGCCGAACAGGGCGAACGCGGCGCCCGCCGACAGTTCCCGACGCTGCGCAGCCCGCCCGCCCGCAGCGCCGGACATGTCCGTGTCCGCAGCCGAGCCGCCCGTGTTGGCGCTGCCCGCGGCCGGGCCGCCCGTGTCGGGGCCGCCGGCAGCTGAGTCGTCCGTGTTGGCGCTGCCCGCGGCCGGGCCGCTCGTGTTGGCGCTGCCCGCAGCCGGGCTGGTCGTGTCGGCGCCGCCTGTAGCCGAGCCGCCCGCGGGCGGCTCGCTGGCGGTGCCGGCGGGGTGGTGCTGTGGGGCCGGGGTGGTCATGGCGGCGGCGGTCTCGGGGGAAGCGGACATGGAGCCTCGCTGTTCGTCGCGGCGCTGGTCAGCGCACGTTCGGTTCCTGGATGGGTCGCCGCATGAGCCGGGCAACGAGGCACAGCCCAACGTAGCCGACCCCTGCCAGCCCGCAAATCTTTTTCGCTTCGCTGCTTCGCGTCCGTGCAGGTTTCCCTGCTTCGCGCGCTGTCGTTCACCGGGCCGCGGAAGCCGTATCCTCGCATGGTGATGAGTTCGGCAGTCGAGACGCCGGTGACACCGGTCGGCCAACCCCGACCCTCCCCCCCCCCCGGATTTGCGTCGGGTTAGAGAGCGGCCGGTGAAGCTCGGGGCCGGCAGTCCAGCGGTGCGCCTCTTGAACCAGCAGCCGCTGCTGTGACGGTGGTTGCCGTTCGGCGTGTCGTAAGCCTGCTGGTGCTGTGTGTATTCGCCTCGCTGCTCGCGCCTGTGGGGCCGGCGGCGGCGCAGACCGTGACGGTCGGCAACGTTCAGAACCTGGTGGTGACCGTGGACGACGACACCCTGGTGTTGAACTTCGACGCTCTCACACCTGAGGTCGAGGAGGTTTGCGTCCGCCACCGCGTGAAGGACGCCAACCCGGACGAGGTCGAAGACCAGCCCGGTTCTTGGATGCCGACCGACGACGGCGACTGCGAAGGGGCCCAATTCATATTTCAGCGGAGGTTTCTCGTCCCCTTTCTCACGTACGGCACGACCTACCAGGTCGAGGTGTCGACTAAGAACAAAGACGACGTCAGCAGCGGCTGGACGGTCAGTGGCGAGGGTACGCCGGTCCCGCTTGTGTATCTGACGACGAGCAGTGAGACTGTGACTGAGGGTGACTCGGTGACGATCACCGCCGTGTTGGCCCAAGCAGCAGGCCCCGGCGGCGTTTTGGTGAAGTTCCCGAAAGGTGCCGGTTCGGACATGTCCGTCAACGACAATGACTACACGGTGGCGCCGAGTCAGTTCAGGATCAACGAGGGCGACACGACGGGCACGGCCACGCTGAGCGCAACCGACGACTTGATCGACGAGGCGGACGAAGAGCTGTTGGTGTTGAGGGCCAGTCTGGAGAGTCGCAATCTGGGCTTCCGACGGTCGGGCAGGGTCCGTATCAAGTTGCTCGACAACGATGTGGCGGGAGTGCAGGTCACGCCGACGGAGTTGACGATTCCGTCCGACGGCTACGCGACGTACGCGGTGGTGTTGGATACGCCTCCCACTCGCAGTGTTCGAATTGAATCTTCGGTGGATGCCAGCAAGGCGACGGTCGAGCCGCCGGTATTGGTCTTCGATAACACGGATTGGCAGGTGCCCCAGACTGTCACCGTGCTCGGTGTGGCTGAGGCGACCGAGCCGATAACGATCTCGCACTCGGTTGTGAGCCCAGATTTGCTGTACGAGGCGCTCACCCCGGCACCGGTCATGCTCTCGGTCGTTGAGGCGGGCGAGGCGTTGGTGAGCAACACCGCACAGACTCCCGCCAGCGGCCGATACTACGACCGTGCGGGCGACGGTCTCGGTGCTGCCCAGGCATTCACCACGGGCGCCCAAGACGACTACGCGCTCTCGAGCATCGACTTGAGATTGGATCTGCGGGGACAGTTGACCGGCGACCGGGCTGAGGCGCTGAAAGTCGAGTTGTGGTCGGCCAGCAGCGGCAGCCCGGGCATGAAGTTGGCCGACCTGCACGTTCCGGCGACGGTCGGATCGGGCACGGTGCGCTTCCCTGCACCGCCGGGGGTTCAACTCGCTGCCAACACCACCTATTTCGTGGTGGTGAGGGCCGACGACAGGGAACCGCTGGTGACGCTGGTCACCACGGAGAGCGGCGCTGAGAATTCCGGGGCGCTGGCCGGTTGGAGCATCGCCGACACCGGCAGCATCTCACCGCTCAGCACTTGGCAGAGTCTCTCCGGGCTGGCGTTCGGTATCGGCGTCAACGGCTACATTCCCGGCGCGGTGCCCGGCGCGGTGGCGTTGAGCTCTCTCACCGGCACTGCCAGCACCGACGGTTCGAGTTTCGACGGCACGTTGACGCTTGATCCCGTATTCGACGTCAACACCAGAACCTATGCCGCCGTGGTGGACGCGGCGGTCACGCAGGTGAAGGTGACCCCTACGGTGGTTACCGCCGGTGCGACGGTCAAGGTCGGGGTTGCGGGCACGACTCTTGCCGGCGTCGACAGCGGCACCGAGAGCGGGGCGATACCCGTGTCGCCGGGGGTCACCACCATCGCCGTTGAGGTGACTTCCGCAAGCGGCACCATCAGCGAAACCTATGAGGTCGACGTGGTGCGCCCTGTCGCACCCGCCAACGCTTCGGCAACGGCGAGCGCGCTGAACGGCGCCGGCGCGGCCGCATTGTCTGCCGACGCCCTGGCGAACCACGAGGTGGTGTGGCAGTTCAAGCTGCCCTCGGAGACTTGGGGGGAGCGCTCAGGCGTCTCGACCGCCACGCCCGGGATCCTGGCGGGCAGCGAGCTGGTCTCAGACCCCAACACCCCCAACGTTCTCGGCGGCTTCAAGAAGGCCACTGAGATTGCGGCGCGGGCGCATTATGTCTACTCGCGGGGGGAGCGGGTGCGCGTCGTGCCGCTGTCGAGCAGCCAGGTGACGTTCACCACTTGGGATGTGCCGGGGCCCCCGACCGGCGTAAGCACGCGACCCCCACTTCAGGTACGGGACGGTTCAAGAGCAGACATCTTCTTCGGGCTGCCCGCCGACCGTGGCGGCGCGGCTGCGTCGGACGTCAGTTACCGGATCCGCTGGCGGGTCAGAGACACAGACACGAGCACGCCCGAACTCGAACCAGGTGATTGGAACGACGACGCGGGAGTGGCGGTCGCCGGCAGTTCCAGATGCGGCGGCACCGGCAATCGGCTGTGTTATTCAGTTCGAGGATTGACCGGCCAGGTCACCTATGACGTTGAGGTTCGCGCGGTCAACGGGATAGACCCGGGAAGCCCATGGGTGGCAACCACCGCAAGACCCCAACCGATCGACCCAATCAATTACACGATCGTGCCCGGCGCAGACGGGGAGCTCAAGATCACATGGGTTGACACCGGACGCTTCATGAGTGACGGGCGCATACGTTGGAGACTGAAAGACGCCGACCCCGTCACCTCCGGAGATCAACCGGGCGGTTGGATCCCAAGCGTGAATGGTACCCGGAACGGCCTAGTCTTTCCCGGTGGAAGCAGTAGTCTCCGCAATATAGCCAATATCACGGGGCTGACCAACGGGCAAACGTACGAGATCGCATTTAGGTTCTGGGTGTGTACGGGTTTCTGGCCTCGGCTCGGCAATTGCAACTTCAGGGGCTATGTTTCGGCTGGCGAGGGCACGCCGGTGGCCAATGAACTGACGGTCGTGGTGAACGCGGACCAACAGCGCCGTAATGAGGGGGAATCCGCAACCGTCATAGTCCGACTCGATCGTGCCGCGCCGCGCAATGTTGTGGCAACGCTGACACGGGGCGCCGGCTCCACAGCCTCTGCCGACGACTTCTCGGTGAGTGGGCCAATCACCATTCCCGCTGGTCAAACTGTAGCCACCGGCTCGGTCCAATTGACCGACGACAACATCATCGAAGACGACGAGACTCTGGTCTTGTCTGCCACCGTGGCAGACGGGCGCAAAGTGAACCCCGCGCAGCCCATCACCATCTTGGACAACGACGAGGCCGGCGTTACGGCCAGTGTGAGTTCTCTCGCCGTGAACGTGGGCGGAACCGCCGAATACACGGTGCAGCTCGACACGCCCCCGACTTCCAATGTGGACGTGATCGCCGCCGTAGGCGGTATCGGGAATCCCCCCGGCACGAACCGGTTGATTTCCGTCACGCCCGACTCAGTGCAGTTCGGCCCCGCTGATTGGAACAGGCCCAAGACCTTTACCGTGACTGGAGGCGACTCAGAGGGCTCGGTCGTTATTGAGCACTTTACACTCAGCAATGGAGACTCGGATTATGAACGCCTCGAGCAGGAGGCCCCAATCTCGGTCACCGTCGCAAAGCCCCTGCTGGTCAGCAACCTTGCCAACACACCCGACAAATTGGAAGTCGCAGACTTTGGCGGCGCTTCGTTCGTCCAGGGCTTCACCACCGGTCCCAACATCGGCGGCTACACGTTGGACGAGATCGAGTTGATGCTGACAACCTCGGGCGTTCTGACAGCCCAGCAGATCGGGACTGTCAAAGCCGAGGTGTGGAGCTCAGCGCCCAGTTCGACGCCGGGGCAGAGGATTCCCGGTGCCAAGCAGTTCGACTTGACCGTCCCCGACAAGATCGTCGAGGGAAAGGTCGACTTCGCCGCGCCGCGTGCCACGGTCCTCGAGCCCAACACCGAGTACATGTTCGTGATCTACTCCACGGGCGATTTGAGCACGCTGAGCGTCGAGCCCACCGCCGATCTGAGCGAGGTCGCGGAAGCGGGGCCGGGGTGGAGCATCGCCGACCGCTTCTGGGAGTTCCCCACCAACGATCCGACCGACACGACCCCGGCGAGCGCCGCGCCGACAACCGATCTGAGCCTGAGGATGGCGGTCGATGGAAATCTCGTGGTGCCCCCGCCGCCCACCCGGCTCACCGTCTCGCTCGACAGCAACACCGTGGCCGAGGATGCCGGCGAGGTGACCGTGACGGCCACCTTCAACAAGGCCGTCAACCCCACCACGATCACGTTCTCCGCCGGCGGCGGCGAGGCCACAAAGGGCACCGACTACATCGTCCCGGCGACGTTCACCGCTGAGGTCGCGCAGAGCGAGTCGTCGGCCACTGTCACCTTGACGATCACAGACGACGACATCGACGAGGCCGACGAGACGTTCTTGCTGCAAGCCAGCGGCCTCGGCCTGACCTCGCCCGACTTGGAGGTGACGATCACCGACGACGACACCCACGGTGTGACGGTCAGCGAATCGTCGGTGTCGGTGGTCGAGGGCGCCACCGCTGAGTACACGGTGGTGCTCGGCTCCGAGCCGACCGCGGCCGTGACGGTGACGCCGACGTCGGGAACGCGGGCGAAGGCGACGGTGGCGCCTGCGTCGCTGATGTTCACGGCGTCGAACTGGGACACTCCGCAGCCGTTCACGGTGACCGGCGTGGACGCGGGCACGTCGGTGATCACCCACGCCGCGACCAGCACCGACTCGCAGTACAACGGCGAGACCGTCGACTCGGTGACCGCGACGGTCACCGACGCGCCGGGCGTGACGCTCAGCGCCAACACCGTGTCGGTGGTTGAGAGTTCGACGGTGGAGTACACGGTGGTGCTCGACACGCAGCCTGCTGGGGATGTGACCATCACCCCGACAAGCAGCGACGAGTCGAAGGCGACGGTGTCGGGTCCGGTCACGTTCACGTCGGCCAATTGGAGTGTGGCGCAGCCGGTGACGGTGACGGGCGTGGCGCCGGGCACCGCCACGGTCGCCCATGCGGTGTCTGCGAGCGGCGACACCGATTATCCGACTTCGTTGTCGATCGGCTCGGTCGATGTGACGGCCACCGCGCCGGCGCTGGTGAGCAGCCTGGGGCAGCCTTCGCCCGGCGGCACCGGTCTCGAGGACAACGTCAATGCGCAGGGTTTCACTACCGGGAGCAACCGCGCCGGCTACACGCTGTCGAGCATCGAGGCGTGGTTCACGGTGCCCGCCGCCGGTGGTTCACAGTCGCCCGGCGGAACGCTTCCCGACACGGTCCGCCAGAGGTTCAAGGCGGAGTTGTGGAGCGCCCACAGCAGCGGTTCGCCGGGGGCCAGGGTGGCGGAGTTGAGCGTCCCGGCGCGTGTCGCGAGCGGTCCTGGCTCAATAGTGTTCACGGCCCCGTCGAACACCAAGCTCGAACCGGCGACGACGTATTTCCTTGTCGTCTACACGACCGGCGCTGACAGCAGGCTGGTTGTCCATATCTCGGGCTCCACCGATGAGGATGAGGGAGCGGCGGCGGGCTGGTCCATCGCGGACGGTTTGTATTTCGACGATCAGAACACGCCTCCGTCCGCGCCGGGCGACTGGCAGTCGGCAAGCGGCGAAGCGCACCGGATCAGGGTGAACGGTTACGCGGTGGTGGCCGAGCCGACAGAGTTGACGCTGACCACAGGCGCCAACAACGACACGGTCGGTGAGGGCGACGGGTCGGTGCAGGTGACCGCCACGCTCGATGAGGCCGCGACCCAACCGGTGACGGTGACCCTGACAGCTTCAGGCACCGCTACCGGGAGCTCGGATTATTCGCTGCCGGCGCCGTTCACGATCGCTATGGGAGACACCGCGGCAACTGTTTCGGTCACGATCAGCGACGACGATGTCGATGAGGGCGACGAGACGATCGTGTTGTCGGCGACTGCGGGCAGCCTCACCGTTGTCGGTGTGACCGTGACGGTCACCGACGACGACACGGCGGGGGTGACGGCGAGCGCTTCGACGTTGCGCGTCACCGCCGGGGACATGGCTACCTACACGGTGGTGTTGGACTCACAGCCGACCCATCCGGTGACGGTCACGCCAGCAAGCAGCGCGATGGACAAGGCGACGGTGTCTGGTGCGCTGGTGTTCACCGCCTCCAATTGGAGGATGCCCAAGACGGTGACGGTGACCGGCGTGGCTGCGGGCACGGCCACGGTCACCCACACGGCGTCGAGCACAGACTCCAAATACGACGGCATCACGATCGGCGATCAGGTGGTGGTGACGGTGGCGCCGGCGCCGCTCCTGCCGACGAAAATCCCGGCGACCGTGTTGGTCAGCAACTCGGGCCGGACCCAGAGCGCCACGTACCACTTCAGCGGGCTCAACCACGCCCAGGGTTTCACGACTGGTTCACACGCGGCGGGCTATGTGCTGACGAGCATCGAAGTGGACATGGTCACCGGACCTGGTTTCGCCGCCGCCGACGTGGCGAACGTGAGGGCAGAGTTGTGGTCCGATACCAGAACGAGTCCTACGGCGGAGAACCTCGACTCGATCGGAGCGAAGATAACCGACCTTGAGGTTCCGTCGAGCATCGCGACCGGCAAGGTGTCGTTCAAGGCGCCTGCGGGCACGAAGCTGTCGCCCAACACGTCGTACCACGTCGTGCTCTACACGACCGACGCGCAGAGTGGTCTGTTCATCAGTGCTTCCAGCGATACCGCTGAGGATGCTGGAGCAGCGCCCGGCTGGTCGATAACCGATGACAACTACGGCCGGCAGGGGAACACGCCCGACGCCGGCAACTTCTTTTGGAGTCGAACAGCAGGCGAGGCCAACCGGATCACCGTCAATGGCTATGAGGCGCCCGCCGTGCTGGTCAGCAATGTCGGGCAGACGCGCAGCGCCACTCGTGCTATCGACAATCTCAGTCGTGCCCAGGGTTTCACCACGGGTACGAACGAATTGGGGTACTTGCTCACGAGCATCGATGTGGGACTCGTCCTTCGCCCGAGCGCCACTGCGGCCGACCGCAGCAGCGTCAGAGCAGAATTGTGGACCGACGGCGGCTCTGGTCCGGGCAACAAGATCGCAGACCTCGTTGTTCCGGCTATCCCGTCGACCGTTGAGGCTGACAGCGAGCCGATTTCGTTCGCCGCGCCTGCGGGCACGAAGCTGTCGCCCAACACGAATTACTACGTCGTGGTGTACACCGCTGATGACACTGGCTCGAATGTAAGGACAAGCGCCTCGAGGACGGGCCTTGTGGATGTCGGAACAGCGGCGGGCTGGTCAATGCCCAACGAATACTACGAACGCAGGGGCAACACTCCTGCGACCGGCAACCTCAATTGGACTCGAGAAGGGATCGGGCGCGAGGCTGCCGCGATCAGGGTGAACGGCTTCGTGGTCTCCCCGGTGCTGGTCAGCAACGCCGCGCAGACAGTGGCCGGCAGCAACTCGTTGAGCGGTGCTGCTTACACCCAGGGGTTCACCACGGGAACCAACCGCCACGGTTACTCGCTGGCGGGCATCGAGGCGAGGCTGGATGTCACCGCTTCAGGCGGCTCGCTCGCGGAGACTGTCCGTTCCGGGATCAGAGCGGAGCTGTGGCTCGCTCACAGCGCCGGCGGCGCCGAGAGCGCGAGCGTCAAGGTGGCAGACCTGGCGGTTCCGTCGAGCATCGCAGCGGGAATCGGCAACGTCTATTTCGCCGCGCCCGAGGGCACCATGCTCACCGCCGGAACGAACTACCACTTCGTGCTCTATTCCACGGGCAGCGACAGCGACGTGAAGCTCCAGTACACCGACTCCGCTGCACAGGACACCGGAGCGGCGGCCGGCTGGTCGATCCTTGACGACGGCTACTCATTCAACACCAACCTCCCTGCGACGTTGAGACAGAACTGGAACAAGGATCCTGGTCAGCCATATCTGATACGTGTGAACGGCGCCGAGGCCCAAGCGGGGTCTGCGGCGACACCGATGCTGGCGCTGGCGACCCTCGACGCCGCCACTTCGATCGGTGAGGGCGCCGGGACGGTGCTGGTGGTCGCGTTCTTGGCCAAGGCGGCCGCGTCTGACGTGGTGGTGACGCTTGCTGCGGGGGCCGGTTCGGGTGCTGAGGCGACAGATGACTATGTGCTGCCCGGTTCGATCACGATTTCTGCGGGGACCAAATCGAGTTCTGCGCGGGTGCAGATCGTCGACGACAAGCGAACCGAGGGCGACGAGGACTTGGTGTTGACGGCCTCAGTAGCCGGCTATGAAGTGATCGATCTGACCCTGACGATCACCGACAACGACCCCGCCGGCGTGACGTTGAGCGATCCGTCGGTGTCGGTGGTTGACGGTGCGACCGTGGAGTACACGGTGGTGCTGGACTCGCAGCCGTCAGGTGATGTGACGGTGACGGCCACGTCGGGCACGCCGGCGAAGGCGACGGTGTCTGGTGCGGTCACGTTCACTGCCGCCAATTGGAATGTGCCGAAGACGTTCACGGTCACCGGCCAGGATGTGGGCACAGCCACAATCACCCACGCGGTGACGTCGAGCGCCGACACGAATTATCCGACGAGTCTGTCGATCGGCTCGGTGGCGGTGACGGTGAACACCGCGCCGGGCGTGACGCTGAGCACCAACACGGTGGACGTGTACGACGGGTTGACCGCGACCTACACGGTGGTGCTCGACACACAGCCGTCTGGTTCGGTGACGGTCACCGCGACGTCAGGCACGCCGGGCAAGGCGACGGTGTCTGGTGCGGTGACGTTCACCACCGCCAATTGGGATATGCCGCAGTCGTTCACGGTGACCGGCGTGGACCCCGGCACGGCCACGATCACCCATGCGGTGACGGCGAGCGCGGACACCGATTATCCGACGAGCCTGTCGATCGATTCGGTGGCGGTGACGGTCACGACAGCGCCGGGTGTGACTTTGAGCGCCGGAACGGTGTCGGTGGTCGACGGTGCGACCGTGGAGTACACAGCGGTGTTGGACACGCAGCCGTCAGGCGATGTGACGGTGACGGCGACATCGGGCACGCCGGGCAAGGCGACGGTGTCTGGTGCGGTGACGTTCACTACCGCCAATTGGGATATGCCGAAGACGTTCACGGTGACCGGTGTGGACCCTGGCACGGCCACGATCACCCATGCGGTGACGGCGAGCGCCGATTCCGATTATCCGACGAGCCTGTCGATTGGTTCGGTGACCGCGACGGTGACCGCTGCGCCGGGTGTGACGCTGAGCACCAACACGGTGTCGGTGGTCGATGGTTCGACGACGACGTACACGGTGGTGCTCGACACGCAGCCGACCGCGGACGTGGTGGTTACCCCGACGTCGGGCGCGCAGGCGAAGGCGACGGTGGCGCCGGCGACGCTGACGTTCACCACCTCGAACTGGGACACCGCGCAGCCCTTCACGGTGACCGGCGTCGACCCCGGCACGTCTGAGATCA